>Ga0208243_1000043_pt1 | contig 166339 bp, 130 predicted proteins | sample Subbio2Aug_QV12A_FD_184826 | JGI IMG/M metagenome (GOLD analysis project Ga0208243, IMG submission 184826) | Serpentinite rock and fluid subsurface biosphere microbial communities from McLaughlin Reserve, California, USA - CR12Aug_QV12A (SPAdes) | ecosystem: Environmental > Terrestrial > Deep... | reverse complement strand
ACTTCCGAAACCAACTCCGTCACCATCTACATCTTCGTAAAAAGAAAAAGTAGCATTTTTTGTATTATCATTATCGTCACAATCGGTGTTATTAATAGCTCCTGACGGTGCTAAGGTTGTAGTTCCGAAACCATCTCCGTCAATATCTTCATAAGTCAACAAATTATCATTGGAATCCAAATTGTTTGTCACATAATTAGCCGGTGCTCCTGTACAAGTTACTTGAGAAACTGATGGATTTCCAAAACCGTCTCCATCGTTATCGGCATAATAAGTAACATTTGGACTTACCGTTACCGTGGCACTACCCGACAAACCGGTACCGGCACACCCGTTACTTCCGGTTACCGATACCAAGGTATAGGTTTTGCTTGAGCTTGGAGAAACCGCTATATTAGTACCTGAAGTATAATTAGAAACTGTAAAATTTGAAGTTCCGTCGGAATAAACAACAGTATAAGGTGATAAACCACCGGTAACGGCTACTTGCAAATTGGTGCTTTGTCCCTGACATAACGCTGCACCACCCGACAATACTGCTGCCGTGGACTGAGAGACTGTAAACGAACGGTTAGCGCCAAAATTATCATCATAGCGAAGCACTGCCAAAGAACGATTTTGCTCAGAGTCGGCATTTAGCTCAGATAAAGTTCTGGTACTGGTAAAAATATAATAGTAAACCGTTGCATTACATGATTGAGTAGGTAAAGTAGCCGACCAAGAAGTTCCGGTTCCGCTTGCCTGAACCAAAGAAGTACCTGAAGTAAAATCGTTGGTACCTACTCTGTAACGAACATAAATATTTTCTCCTGATGATGGCGTAGCACTGGTAGTAATAGCTACTACAGGTGCACCGCCCGAATAAGTAACACCTCCGTTGGCAACAGTAACAGGGGCATTGGTAGTATAAGCAATGTACACTTCGGAATTATTGTATCCGGCATCTCGCATGACAAAAGTGTAATAACCTGCTGTACCCATATTCAATCCCATATCCTGACCGCCACCCTGACGAATCATATTGTTAACAGCGTTTAAAGCGGCTTGCCCGACACCATTAAAATTCCATTTATTTTGGAAGCGGTTGCCGGAAGGCCCGGAAATCAATAACCAACCGGATCCTCCTCCACCCGGCATATTATCCGGAGTAATATTTCCTCCTGAACTTTGCACATTGATGGTCGTGGTCCATTGTCCTCTACCATCGGAAGGGTTTGAAGCGGTTGTAGATACTTTTCGGTAAATGGTTGTGCGGTAATCGGAGTTGTATGGAGTTGTAGAATATCCGTTAGGTCTACCAACCCATTGCACCGGTTCGCCGTTGAATATGTTTTGTGCTGAAGTCTCCAAAGAACCAAGTCCTGTCAACACATAAATACAACCTAAAAATGCTTTGAGTAAAAATCTCTTCATAGTTTGATAATTTAAGTTTCACGCTTTTTTCAGAAAACTCAAAAATGCTGAGTGATATTTGACAACATAAACTTAAATATTATTCTTTAGAAAAAGCACCTCGCAGCACTACAGAGTCAAACTATAACGTTTTCGTGTTAATAAAAAACTATTTTTAAGTTAATTTATTAAGAAATGTTTAAAAATAAACAAGGCTTTTTAGGAACTTAAAAATAGCAAACAAAAAACCCTCTCCAAATAAGGAAGAGGGTTCTTAACGTTTAACATTTGAATTTTAGGCCTGACCGGCAGGTCCAAAGTTTAAAGGAACTTGAGGTTGCTCTGTATCTTTAATTTCACCGTTTGCCAACTCGTATCGGTGGATATTTTCCCCTAATGCTTTCAAAAATCTTTTGGCATGTTGTGGCGTAAGCACAATTCTCGACTTTACTTTAGCTTTAGGAACGCCCGGCATCAGGGTTACAAAATCAACTACAAACTCTGAAGCAGAATGATTAATAATAGCCAAATTGGAATAGATCCCTTCTGCTGTTTTTTCATCCAACTCAATGTTGATTTGCCCTTGTTGTTGATTGTTATCGCTCATTTATATTAGATTTTAAGATTAGTTATTAGATTAAAATTTGCTACTGACACCAATATAAAAAGCCACTAATTTAGGATATAAAATAGTGGCTTTTATTTAATTTAAGGATTACTATAGAATTAGTAAATGTATTCTTCCTTGTTAGCCATGATCTCATTGTAATCTTCTTTCGAACCTACAATAGTGTGATCATAATCTCTCATACCGGTTCCGGCAGGAATTCTGTGACCTACGATAACATTTTCTTTCAATCCTTCTAAAGTATCCACTTTACCGGCTACAGCAGCCTCATTCAATACTTTAGTAGTTTCCTGGAATGATGCCGCTGAGATGAACGACTTAGTTTGTAACGACGCTCTGGTAATACCTTGTAGTACCGGAGTAGCGGTAGCGGTGATAACATCACGAGCCACTACTAAGTTTTTGTCATTGCGTTTCAACATAGAGTTTTCATCTCTTAACTCACGCGGTGATACAATTTGACCCGGTTTCAAAGTTTCCGAATCACCTGCATCTTCTACCACTTTCATTCCGTATAATTTATCGTTTTCTTCAATGAAGTCAGCGGTGTGGATTAATTGTTCTTCTAAGAACAAAGTATCTCCCGGATCTTCAACCTGAACTTTACGCATCATTTGACGAATAACCACTTCAAAGTGCTTGTCGTTGATTTTTACCCCTTGCAAACGGTAAACCTCTTGAATTTCATTAACCAAGTACTGTTGTACAGCAGAAGGCCCTTGAATTCTTAAGATATCTTCCGGTGTAATAGCACCGTCAGACAATGGCATACCGGCTTTCACGAAGTCGTTTTCTTGCACTAAGATTTGACTTGATAATTTCACCAAGTATTTCTTAACCTCACCAAATTTAGATTCGATGATGATTTCACGGTTACCACGTTTGATTTTACCGAAAGATACTACTCCGTCAATTTCAGATACTACTGCAGGGTTTGAAGGATTACGAGCCTCTAACAACTCCGTAATTCTTGGTAAACCTCCGGTGATATCACCCGCTTTAGAAGAACGACGAGGAATTTTAACCAAGATTTTACCGGCTTTAATTTTCTCTCCATCTTCTACCATTAAGTGAGCACCAACCGGTAAGTTGTAAGAACGGATTAATTCTCCGTCTTTACCGTAAACCAATAAGGTTGGAATTAACTTTTTATTTCTTCCTTCAGAAATTACTTTTTCTTGGAAACCGGTTTGCTCATCGATTTCAACCTGGAACGATTGTCCTTGTTCTAAATCTTCGTAAGCAATTTTACCGGTAAACTCAGAAACGATAACCCCGTTGTATGGATCCCATTTACAGATGACAGCACCTTTTTCTACTACGTCACCATCTTTAACATTGATTACGGAACCGTAAGGAATGTTGTGTGTACTTAATAGAATTCCGGTTTTAACATCTACTAATTTTAATTCCGTTGAACGAGATACAACGATATCCACTTTGTTTCCGTCGTTGTCTTCTCCTACAACCGTTTTCAAATCTTCGATTTCCAATCTTCCTCCGAATTTCGCCACGATGCTTGATTCTTCAGAAACACCACCGGCAACCCCTCCAACGTGGAAGGTACGTAGTGTTAACTGAGTTCCCGGCTCTCCAATTGATTGTGCTGCAATAACTCCGACAGCTTCACCTTTTTGAGTCATTTTTCCGGTAGCTAAGTTTCTTCCGTAACATTTAGCACAGATTCCTTTCTTAGCCTCACAAGTTAATGGTGAACGTACATCAATTTTCTCTAACGGAGATTCTTCGATAGCTTTTACGATAGCTTCGGTGATTTGTTCTCCTGAGTGAACTAATATCTCGTTGGTTAACGGATTGATGACATCTTGTAACGCTACACGTCCTAAGATTCTCTCTCCTAAAGTTTCAACAATTTCTTCATTTTTCTTTAAAGCAGAAACTTCGATACCTCTTAACGTACCACAATCTACAGAGTTTACGATTACATCTTGGGAAACGTCATGTAAACGACGAGTCAAGTAACCCGCATCGGCTGTTTTCAAAGCGGTATCCGCTAATCCTTTACGAGCACCGTGCGTAGAGATGAAGTATTCTAAGATTGAAAGACCTTCTTTAAAGTTGGAAAGAATCGGGTTCTCGATAATTTCACCACCACCGGCTGTAGATTTTTTAGGCTTAGCCATCAAACCACGCATACCGGTTAACTGACGAATCTGCTCTTTAGATCCACGCGCTCCGGAATCCAACATCATGTATACCGAGTTGAACCCTTGTTGGTCTTCACGAATATTCTTCATTGCCAACTCGGTCAATAAAGCATTGGTTGAAGTCCACACGTCGATTACTTGATTGTAACGCTCGTTGTTGGTGATAAGACCCATGTTATAGTTCATGGTAATTCCGTCCACTTGCTCACGAGCATCCGCGATTAATTCGTCTTTTCTTTCCGGGATGATAATATCACCTAAGGAGAATGACAATCCGCCTTTGAAAGCGAACTTGTATCCCATATCTTTCATGTTATCCAAGAAAGCTGCTGTGGTAGGCACATCGGTTACAGCTAAGATTTTACCAATAATATCACGCAATGATTTTTTGGTCAATACTTCGTTGATGTAACCGGCTGCTTCCGGCACTACTTCGTTAAATAGTACTCTACCGGCAGTTGTTTGGATAAGTTTGTATACTAATTCACCGTTCTCATTAAAGTCTTTGGCTCTGATTTTCACACGAGCGTTCAACTCTAATCTGCCTTCATTTAAAGCGATGTTAACTTCTTCTGCAGAGTAGAAAGTTAAGCCTTCGCCTAAAATTTTATGATCCGGTGTAGACAATCTCTCTTTGGTCATGTAGTACAGACCCAAAACCATGTCCTGAGAAGGTACTGTAATTGGCGCACCGTTGGCCGGGTTCAAGATATTGTGAGAAGCCAACATTAACAATTGGGCTTCCAAAATAGCTTCCGGTCCTAACGGCAAGTGTACTGCCATCTGGTCACCGTCGAAATCCGCGTTAAACGCCGTACACACCAACGGGTGTAATTGGATCGCTTTTCCTTCGATTAACTTTGGCTGGAACGCTTGGATACCCAAACGGTGCAAAGTAGGAGCACGGTTCAGCAATACCGGATGTCCTTTGATTACATTTTCAAGGATGTCCCATACTACAGGCTCTTTTTTATCGATGATTTTCTTAGCCGACTTAACGGTTTTAACGATTCCTCTTTCGATTAACTTACGAATAACGAATGGTTTGTATAGTTCTGCCGCCATATCTTTAGGCAAACCACATTCAAACAATTTCATTTCCGGTCCAACCACAATTACCGAACGAGCAGAATAATCCACACGTTTTCCTAATAAGTTTTGACGGAAACGACCTTGTTTACCTTTCAAGGAATCCGAAAGTGATTTCAATGGACGGTTTGATTCGGTTTTAACCGCAGAAGCTTTACGCGTGTTGTCGAATAATGAATCTACTGATTCTTGCAACATACGTTTTTCGTTTCTCAAGATTACTTCCGGAGCTTTGATTTCCATCAATCTTTTCAAACGGTTGTTACGGATGATTACTCTTCGGTACAAATCGTTCAAATCGGAAGTCGCAAAACGCCCACCATCAAGCGGCACTAACGGACGCAATTCTGGCGGAATCACCGGAATCACTTTCAAAATCATCCACTCCGGACGGTTTTCTCTGTTCAAATTAGATTCGCGGAAAGATTCTACTACTTGTAATCTTTTTAATGCTTCTGTTTTTCTTTGTTTAGACGTTTCGTTGTTAGCACTGTGACGCAACTCGTATGACAAAGCATCTAAGTCGGTGCGAGCCAACAAGTCCATAATACATTCTGCACCCATTTTGGCGATGAATTTATTCGGATCTGAGTCGTCTAAATATTGATTCTCCATCGGAAGCGTATCCAAAATATTCAGATATTCTTCTTCTGTTAAGAAGTCTAATCTTTGTAAAGATTCGCCGTCTGCATTTTTAGCAATACCGGCTTGGATTACTACGTATCTCTCGTAGTAAATAATCATGTCTAATTTTTTTGACGGCAATCCAAGGATATAACCGATTTTGTTGGGTAACGAGCGGAAATACCAGATGTGAGCGATAGGCACCACCAAGTTGATGTGTCCTACTCTGTCTCTACGTACTTTTTTCTCGGTAACCTCTACACCACAACGGTCACAAACGATTCCTTTGTAACGGATTCTTTTGTATTTTCCACAAGCACATTCGAAATCTTTTACAGGTCCGAAGATACGCTCACAGAAAAGACCGTCACGTTCTGGTTTGTGGGTTCTATAGTTGATAGTTTCAGGCTTCAAAACCTCACCTCTTGACTCAGCCAAGATGGATTCCGGAGAAGCCAAGCCTATCGAAATTCTGTCAAATCTTTTGATAGTATTTTTAGTATCTTTATTTCTATTCATCATAGTCGTAAACTTTTAAATGTTACAGTCGCAGTTTTCAGTCACAGTCAGCAGTAATTGCCAACTGAGACTGAGACTGGTTTACTGATTTATTCTTCTAATCTGATGTCTAATCCGAGACCTTTCAATTCATGCATCAATACATTGAATGATTCTGGTAATCCCGGCTCCGGCATAGTTTCACCCTTAACGATGGCTTCGTAAGTTTTAGCTCTACCGATTACGTCATCCGATTTAACAGTCAAAATTTCTCTAAGCGTACTTGAAGCACCATAAGCCTCAAGTGCCCAAACCTCCATTTCTCCGAAACGCTGACCTCCGAATTGAGCTTTACCTCCTAACGGTTGTTGCGTAATCAATGAGTATGGACCAATAGAACGTGCGTGCATTTTATCATCTACCATGTGTCCTAATTTCAACATGTAGATTACACCCACTGTAGCCGGTTGGTGGAAGCGCTCTCCTGTTCCTCCGTCGTACAAATAAGTATGACCGAATCTTGGGATTCCGGCTTCGTCTGTCAAGGCGTTGATTTGGTCTAAAGTAGCACCGTCGAAGATTGGTGTAGCAAATTTTCTACCCAAGTTCATACCGGCCCAACCCAATACGGTTTCGTAAATCTGACCAATGTTCATACGCGATGGTACCCCTAGCGGATTCAATACGATATCTACCGGTGTTCCGTCTTCCAAGAAAGGCATGTCTTCATGACGAACGATACGAGCCACAATACCTTTGTTTCCGTGACGTCCTGCCATTTTATCACCCACTTTCAATTTACGTTTCTTAGCGATGTAAACTTTCGCTAATTTCAAGATACCTGCTGGTAACTCGTCACCTACAGTGATGGTAAATTTCTCTCTTCTTAATGCCCCTTGTAAATCGTTTAATTTGATTTTGTAGTTGTGGATTAAGTCGTTTACCAATTTGTTGGTTTCGTCATCAGCTACCCATTGTCCTTTGGTTAAGTGAGCGAAATCTTCTACCGCATGTAACATTTTTTGGGTATATTTTTTACCTTTCGGCAATACTTCTTCACCCAAGTCATTCATTACACCTTGCGATGTTTTTCCGTTCACGATGTTGAACAATTTGTCAACCAATTTGTCTTTTAATTCAACAAATTTAGTTTCGAACTCCATTTCCAAAGCCGTTAAATCGTCTTTGTCTTTGGTACGTTTCTTTTTATCTTTTACCGCTCTCGCGAATAATTTTTTATCTAAAACCACACCGTGTAATGATGGAGAAGCCTTTAAGGAAGCATCTTTTACATCACCGGCTTTGTCTCCGAAGATGGCTCTTAACAACTTCTCTTCAGGCGTTGGATCTGATTCCCCTTTTGGTGTGATTTTCCCGATTAGAATGTCACCAGGCTTAACCTCGGCTCCGATTCTGATCATACCGTTTTCATCTAAGTCTTTAGTAGCTTCTTCAGAAACGTTAGGGATATCGTTAGTCAACTCTTCGTTTCCTAATTTGGTATCACGAACTTCCAAAGAATAATCATCAATATGAATAGACGTAAAGATGTCATCGCGTACTACTTTTTCAGAGATTACAATCGCATCCTCAAAGTTGTACCCTTTCCATGGCATGAACGCCACTTTAAGGTTTCTACCCAAGGCCAACTCTCCGTTTTGCGTTGCGTAACCTTCACAAAGTACTTGACCTTTGGTTACTCTGTCGCCTTTTCTCACGATTGGCTTCAAGTTGATAGAGGTACTTTGGTTGGTTTTTCTGAACTTGATTAATTGGTATGTTTTTTCATCCGGGTCGAAGCTTACCATTCTTTCTTCTTCAGTTCTGTCGTATTTGATGGTAATGATGTTAGCATCAACGTACTCTACAGTACCTTCGCCTTCCGCATTAATTAATACTCTCGAATCAGAAGCTACTTGACGCTCTAAACCGGTCCCAACGATAGGTGCTTCAGGACGTAATAATGGTACGGCCTGACGCATCATGTTAGATCCCATCAACGCACGGTTCGCGTCATCGTGTTCCAAGAATGGAATTAACGAAGCCGAAATTGAAGCGATTTGGTTTGGTGCCACGTCGGTGTAGTGGATTTCCGTTGGATCTACTACCGGGAAGTCACCTTCCTCACGGGCAATCACTTTATCCGCAGTGATTTTTCCGTTGTTATCCATGGTGATGTTAGCCTGAGCAATCATCTTACCTTCTTCTTCCTCGGCGCTTAAATAGATTGGCTCAGAAACCAAATCCACTTGGCCGTTAGCCACTTTACGGTAAGGCGTTTCGATGAATCCCATACTGTTTACTTTAGCGTAAACGCCTAAAGAGGAAATCAAACCAATGTTTGGTCCCTCAGGGGTTTCAATCGGACAAAGTCTACCATAGTGTGTATAGTGAACGTCACGCACCTCGAAACCGGCTCTTTCACGGGAAAGACCACCAGGTCCTAGGGCAGACAATCTTCTTTTGTGGGTAATCTCGGCTAATGGATTGGTTTGATCCATGAACTGAGACAACTGGTTGGTACCAAAGAAAGAGTTGATAACCGAAGACAATGTTTTGGCATTGATCAAATCGATTGGTGTAAACACCTCGTTATCTCTAACATTCATTCTTTCACGGATGGTACGAGCCATACGAGCTAAACCAACACCAAATTGTTGAGACAATTGCTCACCAACAGTTCTTACACGACGGTTAGACAAGTGATCGATATCATCAATCTCCGCTTTAGAGTTGATCAATTCGATTAAATATTTAACGATAGTGATGATGTCTTCTTTCGTTAACACTTGTTTTTCCATAGGGATATCCAAGTTTAACTTTTTGTTCATTCTGTAACGACCTACTTCACCTAAGTTGTAACGTTGGTCAGAGAAGAACAATTTATCGATGATACCGCGAGCGGTTTCCTCATCAGGCGGTTCTGCATTACGCAACTGACGGTAAATGTGCTCAACAGCTTCTTTTTCAGAGTTGGTTGGGTCTTTTTGAAGCGTATTGTGGATGATAGCGTAATCGCCTTGATTCGCATCTTCTTTGTGCAACAAAATAGACTTCACATTAGAATCGATGATTTCTTCCACATTATCTTTATCGATAATAGTGTCACGATCTAAGATGATTTCGTTACGCTCAATAGATACTACTTCACCTGTATCCTCGTCTACGAAATCTTCATGCCAAGTATTCAATACTCTCGCGGCTAATCTTCTTCCAATGTATTTTTTTAATCCGGTTTTAGATACTTTGATTTCTTCCGCAAGGTCGAAAATCTCAAGGATATCTTTATCTCTTTCGAACCCGATGGCACGGAAAAGCGTGGTAACCGGTAATTTTTTCTTTCTATCAATGTAAGCGTACATTACGCTGTTGATATCGGTAGCAAATTCAATCCATGATCCTTTGAAAGGAATAACTCTGGCAGAATACAACTTGGTTCCGTTAGCATGGAAAGACTGACCGAAGAATACACCCGGTGAACGGTGTAACTGAGAAACCACCACACGTTCGGCACCATTGATAACAAAAGTTCCGCTTGGTGTCATGTAAGGTATGGTTCCAAGATAAACATCTTGAACAATGGTTTCAAAATCTTCGTGTTCCGGATCGGTACAGTACAATTTCAGACGCGCCTTCAAAGGCACACTGTAAGTCAAACCTCTTTCAATACACTCTTGAATGGTGTAGCGTGGCGGGTCAACAAAATAATCCAGGAATTCTAATACAAATTGGTTTCTTGTATCAGTAATTGGAAAGTTTTCCATGAAGGTGTTGTAAAGCCCTTCGTTGCCTCTTTCGTCAGATTTGGTTTCCAATTGGAAGAAATCTTTAAAAGATTTTACCTGAACATCCAAAAAGTCGGGATATTGAGGAATGTTTTTAGTAGAGGCAAAATTCAATCTTTCAGTCTGATTTGTTATCATCAATGGACAAAATTTTGATTTAAAAAAAGTAATTTTTTGTGTGAATGCACACTGTTTTATTGCTACTTTCCTTTAAAATTAACCAATACCTCTTTAAAAACAAACCAGGAAATTTGTTTGTTTTTTTCTTCGTATTGGCTAAAGATTGTATTCGTATTTGATTGTATAAACAGTAAAAAATTTATATAATTTTATTATACGAAAAATGGTTTAGGCCCTTGGACGCTTTGTCCAAGGCCTAAACCTAGTTTTCAAACCGGTGTTGGATTATTTTAACTCAACAACAGCTCCAGCTTCTTCTAAAGATTTTTTCAAACCTTCAGCTTCTGCTTTAGATACTCCTTCTTTGATGTTTGCAGGTGCACCATCAACGATATCTTTAGCTTCTTTCAAGCCAAGACCAGTTAATTCTTTTACAGCTTTAACTACTGCTAATTTAGAAGCACCAGCATCTTTCAATACTACAGTGAATTCTGTTTGCTCTTCAGCAGCACCACCGTCTCCGGCACCACCAGCAGCAACTACTACTGCAGCAGCAGCAGGCTCGATACCGTACTCATCTTTTAATATTGTAGCTAAATCATTAACTTCTTTTACTGTTAAGTTAACTAATTGTTCTGCGAATTGTTTTAAATCTGCCATTTTTTCTATCGTTTAAAATGTTCTTTTTTAATATTTATTTTTTAGTCTGCTCTAATTATTCTGCTGCCGCTTCACCTTTTTGTTCAGCATTGTTTAACAAAGCTGAAAGTACGCGTTTAGCAGGAGATTGAAGTAATCCGATGATTTCGCCGATAACTTCTTCTTTAGATTTAAGAGATGCTAAGGTATCTAACAAGTTATCTCCGATGTAGATTTCTTGGTTGATGTAAGCTCCTTTAAGAATTGGTTTATCAGATTTTTTTCTGAAATCCTTGATAATTTTAGCAGGAGCATTTGCTGTACTTGCAATGAATACAGAAGAGTTTCCTTTTAAAATTGTCGGTAAATCACCGTAATCGTTGGTTGAAGCTTCCATTGCTTTTTCAAGCAAAGTGTTCTTAACCACTTCTAATTTGATACCGGCTTTGAAACAAGCTCTTCTTAAACTTGAAGTTGTCTCTGCGTCTAAACCTGATGTATCTGCAATGTAAATAACATTTGTTTCAGCCAACTTTGCAGTTAAATCTTCTATCGCGATTGATTTTTCTTCTCTTGTCATAATAAAATATGTTTAACTACCAATTATACTGCTTTAGGGTCTAAAGCAATAGCAGGACTCATGGTGCTTGACAAGTGAATAGACTTGATGTAAGTACCTTTAGCTGCAGTTGGTTTTAATTTAACTAATGTTTGAATAATTTCGTGAGCGTTATCTACAATCTTATCCGCGTCGAAAGAAATTCTTCCGATACCGGCATGTACGATTCCGGTTTTATCAACTTTAAAATCGATTTTACCCGCTTTAACTTCAGCAACAGCTTTACCGATTTCCATGGTAACTGTTCCAGTTTTAGGGTTTGGCATTAAACCTCTTGGACCTAATACACGTCCTAATGGTCCTAATTTACCCATGATAGCCGGCATAGTGATGATTACATCAACATCTGTCCAACCATCTTTAATTTTTTGAAGGTAATCGTCTAATCCTACGTGATCAGCACCGGCAGCTTTAGCCTCTGCTTCTTTATCCGGAGTAACCAAAGCCAATACTTTAGTATCTTTACCGGTTCCGTGAGGAAGGGTTACAACACCTCTTACCATTTGATTTGCTTTTCTTGGATCAACTCCTAAACGAACAGCAATATCTACTGACTCATCAAATTTTGCAGAAGCAACTGTTTTCAATAAAGATGAGGCATCTTTTAAAGAATACAATTTATTTTTCTCAATTTTTGAAGCAGCCTCTTTTTGTTTTTTTGTCAATTTTGCCATGTCTTATCCTTTGTTTAGAGGAGAATCTCCAGTTACAGTTAATCCCATTGATCTAGCTGTTCCAGCAACCATGCTCATAGCAGATTCGATAGTGAATGCATTTAAATCCGGCATTTTGTCCTCAGCAATCGTTTTGATTTGGTCCCAAGAAACGTTACCAACTTTACGACGATTAGGCTCTCCTGAACCAGATTTAATTTTAGCAGCATCCAATAACTGAATTGCAGCAGGCGGAGTTTTCACGACAAAATCGAATGATTTGTCTTTGTACACGGTAATTTGTACCGGTAACACTTTGCCGGGTTGATCTTGGGTTCTGGCGTTAAACTGCTTACAGAATTCCATGATATTAACCCCAGCAGCTCCCAAAGCAGGTCCAACCGGTGGCGACGGGTTCGCAGCACCTCCCTTAACTTGTAGTTTAACTACTTTACTAATTTCTTTAGCCATTTCTTAAAAAATTTTGCATCTCTCAATTGGAAGCGATTGACGCGGGTTATAATATATGTAACAAAAATTATACTTTTTCTACTTGCATAAAACTCAATTCTAATGGGGTTTTTCTACCGAAAATTTTCACCATTACTTCAAGCTTACGCTTTTCTTCATTAATTTTATCAATAGTTCCGTTGAAACCATTGAAAGGTCCATCAATAACCTTAATTGTTTCACCAACAGTAAAAGGAATATTTTGGGTATCGGTATTTACCGCTAACTCATCTACTTTACCTAACATTCTGTTGACTTCAGACATACGCAATGGCACTGGATCTCCACCTTTTACTTCACCTAAAAAACCAATTACACCGGTAATGGATTTAATGATATGAGGAATTTCACCAACCAAATTAGCTTCTATCATTACATAACCCGGGAAATAAACTTTATCCTTGGCTATTTTTTTTCCATCTCTAACTTGGACTACCTTTTCTGTAGGCACAAGCACCTGAGAGATGTAATCTGACATGCCTAACCTGTTAATTTCAGTTTCAATATAAGCTTTCACTTTATTTTCCTGACCACTAACAGCTCTTACGACATACCATTTTTTTAAATTAATATCAGCCATTTCAGAAAAATTAAGAATTCAACCATTTAAAGAATCCGGCAATAACTTTCGCGCAAGCTTCATCAACTCCCCACGTAGCTAGAGCAAAGACAATTGAAAATACAGCTACAACGATAGTGTATTTTTGAACCTCAGCCCATTCCGGCCAAGTAACATTTGTTTTCAATTCTTCAAATGCTTCTGATATATAGTTAACAATTTTTGCCATTGTGTATTTTTTTTGCACGGGCGGGAGGATTCGAACCACCATCAACGGTTTTGGAGACCGCTATTCTACCCTTGAACTACGCCCGTTTCATTAAAAACCAGTGTCGCCTTTGTTGACGACACTGGTAATTTATTTAATAGATAATTAGTCTAAAATTTCAGTTACCTGACCAGCACCAACTGTTCTACCACCTTCACGGATAGCGAAACGTAAACCTACGTTTAATGCAATTGGGCTTAACAAGCTTACTTCAATAGTTAAGTTATCACCTGGCATTACCATCTCTACACCTGCTGGTAAAGCAATAACTCCTGTTACGTCAGTTGTACGTACATAGAACTGTGGACGGTAGTTATTGTGGAATGGCGTGTGACGACCACCTTCTTCTTTTTTCAAGATATAAACCTCAGCTTTAAATTTAGCGTGTGGTTTTACTGAACCCGGTTTACAAATAACCATACCTCTTTTGATATCAGCTTTATCGATACCTCTTAACAAAAGACCTACGTTATCTCCAGCTTCACCTCTGTCAAGGATTTTACGGAACATCTCAACTCCAGTGATTGTAGAAGTTAATTTATCAGCTCCCATACCGATGATTTCTACCGGATCTCCAGTATTAGCAACTCCGGTTTCGATACGACCTGTAGCAACAGTTCCACGACCTGTAATTGTAAATACGTCCTCAACAGGCATCAAGAATGGTTTAGCGTTGTCACGTACCGGCTCTTCGATCCAGTTGTCAACAGCTTCCATCAATTCGATGATTTTTGGTACCCAGTTAGGGTCATTGTTCAATCCTCCTAAAGCAGAACCTTGAACTACAGGACCATTATCTCCATCATATTCATAGAAAGACAACAAGTCTCTGATTTCCATTTCTACTAATTCTAACAATTCCGGATCGTCAACCATATCCACTTTGTTCATGAATACAACGATTCTAGGAATACCTACCTGACGACCTAAAAGGATGTGCTCACGAGTTTGTGGCATTGGTCCGTCAGTAGCAGCTACTACCAAGATAGCACCGTCCATTTGAGCAGCACCAGTAACCATGTTCTTAACGTAATCCGCGTGACCTGGACAGTCAACGTGAGCGTAGTGACGGTTAGCAGTTTCGTACTCAACGTGTGAAGTGTTGATAGTAATACCTCTTTCTTTTTCTTCCGGAGCGTTATCAATTTGATCAAATGATTTCGCTTGACAGTAACCTGCATCAGACAATACTTTAGTAATTGCTGCAGTTAAAGTAGTTTTTCCGTGGTCTACGTGTCCAATTGTACCTATGTTAAGGTGTGGCTTGGTACGACTAAAATTTTCTTTTGCCATTTTACTTAATTTTTAATCTTAGTTTATATATTAGTGTTCAAATTTTACAAATTTGAGCCAATGACGGGATTTGAACCCGTGACCTCTTCCTTACCAAGGAAGCACTCTACCCCTGAGCTACACCGGCTTTTGCATGACCAGAAATAACTTTTTCATTTAGAAACCCAAAAGCAAAAGCTAATTTCTGTAATCACCTCGAGGATGATTGATAACTTATCAAAACTGTTATTCAGAAAAAAATCTGAAAAGAAAGCTTTAAAAAGTTAGTGGGGAGAGCAGGATTCGAACCTGCGAAGACTTAGTCAGCGGATTTACAGTCCGCCCTCGTTGGCCGCTTGAGTATCTCCCCTAACCTTTTTATTTTCAATACTATAAAAGAACAGAGCCGATGGAGGGACTCGAACCCACGACCTGCTGATTACAAATCAGCTGCTCTAGCCAACTGAGCTACACCGGCAACAATAAAAAAAGTCCGCTATTTCTAACGGACTGCAAATGTAGGCATTTTATCTTTTAATCAAAACATTTTTGAAAAAATTTTCATCTTATGTATGAGCTCTTATTTTTTCTTTCCTTTTAACCAATAATCGCTCTAAAGATTCTGAGGATAATTCTACTGCTTCTTCAAAAGATTTGCATTGTTTTTTAACCATAAAATCATCTCCCGGAACATGAATTTTCACCTCTACAATTTTATTTTCCTTCTCACTGGTGTTATCTACCTTCAAAAAAACATCTGAAGAAACGACTTTGTCGTAGAATTTTTCGAGTTTACCCAATCTTTCATTGATAAAATCAACCAGCTTTCTGTCGACAGTAAAGTTTACTGCATGAACATTTACCTTCATAATTATATTTTTATTGATTAAACATTGCAGAATTATTTTTTGTTTCTTGGATGTGCACTACCGTAGACTTTTTTTAGCTCTGCTAAACTGCTATGTGTATAGACCTGGGTAGAAGCCAAACTTGAATGCCCTAATAATTCTTTAACCGAATTAATATCTGCCCCATTGTTTAAAAGATGTGTCGCAAATGTATGTCTTAAAATATGCGGGCTCTTTTTTACCTTCTCTGAGACATTACTAAAGTAATAATTTATTAGCCGATAAACAAACGAATCATTCAATTTAACGCCTTTTAACAGTAGAAAAAAATAGTCCGAATCGATAATGTGTTGTAAACGTGACCTTTCGCTTAGGTATTCTTTGATTTGTTGCTGCACAATCGGCAAAACCGGAATAATCCTTTCCTTATTTCTTTTCCCCAATACTTTCAAAGTCCCGTTCGACAAATCAATATTCGCCAATTTCAAACCTATCAGTTCAGCCCGTCTTATACCCGTAGTGTAAAACAAGTCAACTATGAGCTTGTCCCGAACACCTTCAAAACCCTCAGGATAGGTAATTTGATTAAGCACCAAATCCAACTCCTTCTCAGAAAAAGGAATTTGCAACTTTTTAGGAGATTTTAAGGCCTTATGTTTTAGCAAAGGACTCGTTTCAATTTGCTTTGTCTTGAGTAAAAACTTGTAAAACGATTTTAAAGAAGATATTTTCCTATTGATCGAAGCATTAGAAACGCCATCATCAGACAAAGCCACTATCCAGGCTCGGATTTGATTGTAATTTACTGTTATTAAATTATCGTCTTCAAAAGCACCTTTCAAAAAGGCTTGAAAAAAACCAATATCATTTAGATAAGCGGTAACCGTATGCAGAGAATAGTTCTTCTCCAAACTCAAATAATCCCGAAACTTATCTTTACTATTTTCCATAAAAAAAACCGCTGACCTCAAAGTTAGGAAACTTTAACAATCAGCGGTTATATCTTATCAGGAAATTAACTTATCCTTCTAAACTGTCTCTCAATGTTTGAATGTAAGCAGCTTTTTGAATTTGTGCTCTTCTCACTACAGATGGCTTAGTAAACGCCTGACGCGCTCTAAGTTGTCTTACAGTTCCGGTTTTATCGAATTTTCTCTTGTAGCGCTTTAATGCTCTATCAATGTTTTCTCCGTCTTTAATTGGTATAATCAACATAATTTAGACACCTCCTCTCATTTAGTGGGTGCAAAAGTAACAATAATTATTAATTACAAATGATAAATTGTAAATTATTTTTTTCGGCGTGCCGGTGGCTACATCTCCTTTCTTGAATAGAAACCTTCAACAAAGCCACCGTCGGGCTGTACGTTGCAATCTTTTTCTCCGCAAAAGGATTTCCACTTCCATCCCTCACGCAAAAGTAAGGGACAAGTGAAAAGACAAAAGGGATAGGTAAAAGTCATTTCAACTTATCCCTTTTCCCTAATCCCTTATTCCTTATTATTTAACTGCCGGCTGATAACTTTTATTGTCTATAATCAATTTAGACAAAATCTCTCTCAAGATTTCAGAAGTTCCGCCACCAATTGGCCCTAAACGACTGTCTCTTAACAATCGTGCCAACGGATATTCTTCCATATAACCGTAACCTCCCAACATTTGCAAACAACTGTAAATTACTTCATCGGCCACTTTAGTCGATTTTAGCTTGGCCATAGTAGCCTCTTTAACCACGTATTCACCTTGATTCAATCGAGCGACAGCCGCATAATTAAAAATTTTACAGTGCTCCACTTCGGTAGCGTTATCTACCATAGTATGACGCAAGGCTTGGAACTTATCGATAGTTTTGCCGAAAGCTTCACGTTGCGACATATACTCCAAGGTATAATTAATAGCATATTCCGCTCGGGCGTGGGCATTAATAGCCATAATCAAACGCTCTAAAGCAAAGTGTTGCATGATATACGGAAAACCTTTCCCTTCTTCTCCCATTAAATTAGTAGCAGGGATTTCAACATTATCAAAAGAGATCTCTGCGGTATCGGAAGCTCTCCATCCCAATTTATCTAATTTGGTAGCACTAACTCCCTTAGTAGCCGTATCCATTAAAAACATACTGATTCCTTTATTTCCTAATTCCGGACTGGTTTTAGCAGCTACTACGTAGTAATCCGCATAAACGCCGTTAGTAATAAATGTTTTCGAGCCGTTAATGATATATTTGTCTCCATTTTTTACCGCCGTGGTTCGCATACCGGCCACATCGCTTCCGCCAAAAGGCTCAGTTAAACACAAGGCTCCGATTTTGTCACCGGCTATACTGGGCGCTAAATACTCTTGTTTGATTCTCTCATCGCCTTCCGCATTCAAATGTGTCATGGCCAAATAAGCATGCGCCCACATGGCTGCTGCAAATCCGGAAGATTTTATTTTTTGAAGTTCTTCCAAAAACACTACGGTGTAAAACAAATCCAAGTTCATTCCGCCGTAGGCCTCCGGGTAAGTCAACCCAAAAAAGCCCATATCGCCAAACTTTTTCCAAATAAACCGTTCAATTGTTCCTGTTTTTTCCCATTTTTCAATGTGCGGCACCACTTCTTTTTGCAAAAAATCTTGCAAACTCTTCCTAAACAACTCGTGCTCTTCCGTAAAGTATGTTGAATTCATATGAAATAAAACTGTTTTTCTTAGCTATTTTTTTAGAATTCCAAATATAAGGCAATTATTTTTATTTTATCGACAGGAAATCCTTTAATTTTTGACAAATCCTCAGTTTTTATATCGCCGTTCATGCTTCGATAAATTACTATTTCTTTGGCCAAAGTGTACTTAAAAAAAGGAAATTGTGTTAACTCTTTGATTGAAGCGTTGTTAATATTTATCTTTTTGATTCCGGCCGTAGTATTGACTGTAAAATATTGATTGAGTTTAGTTATAACTTCGGGCGATAAGCCCCAAACATCTTGCAACTGCTCCATTGCAACAAAAGCACCAAGTTTATTTTTTTGTTCTAAAATCCGATCCGAAATCTTATCGCCTATTCCGTATACTTTCATCAAGTCTTCTTTGGTAGCACGGTTAATATCAATCAACTCAACTTTTTCAATTTTATCAACTGCGAATTTGTTTGGTTGGTAAGTCAAAGATTTTTTATGATTTACCCAATCTGGAAACTTGAAATAAGGAGAGATAACATTGAGTAAAGAATCGGAAACTTGGGTTATTGCTTGGAACTCAGCCGCGGAGTTGACAAACTTATTTTGCTTTCTGTAAGCCAACAACCTGTCGATTTCTGCTACAGACATCCCCAACTTGTATCCTTTGAAATCGGTTATAAAATTAGGGTTGAACGGTCGAATAACCGACTGGACTTTTTTAGTTTGTAAGGCAAGGCTATCCACTAAAGCTTGATTGTTCATCCATTGCTGCTCTTCCTTATTGGGAACAAAAGTGGTTTTAAAATCGCTCGCCCAATAAAACCCTTGGCAAAGCACTATGATGGTAAAAAGCAAAATGATTCCGATTCGCTGACTTTTCGAATAGCTTAAAACGACCGACAGGAAAGAATTATTTTGAAGCATACCATTATAAATCAAAAACCGAGGTTCGTTTTCCTCTAATCAAATCTTTCAACTTGATCCAAAAAGCCAAAGTAAGATACATGCCAAATCCCAAACCTGCTGTTACAAAAGTGATGTAAATAAAAAACAAACGAACATTGGACGCACGCATTCCCAGCTTATCAGCCAAACGTGAGGAAACATGAAAACCGTGTTTTTCGAAGAAATATTTTAATTGAATGATTGGCGACATTGTTTATTATATTTTTTACTAATTCGCAACATAGTTATTGTAAAGACAAGTTTTTGAAAATACCATCAATCACTCTTTCATCAGTTGCGTGCCTATTTCACACTGCAAACATTTTCCTTTACTACAATAGTTATTCTTTAATTGCAAAAGTGATTGGGTTTCAAAAGCATTTTTAGATTGAAGTCCAAAATTAGCAAACTTTTCAATGACTATATTCTTTTCCGGACTTATTGTTTGCAGGAGTTGCATCAATGATTCCGAAATTTCTTTACCCAAACTTTGTGCATAGGCAAATTGAAGCGGAACTATGGTATTAATGACTAACAAATCGATAAAACTTTTGGACAATTGCTTCTTTTTGGGAGGGCTGACTTTATCAAATTGATAATGACTTTCCCAATACGCGGAAACCCCTAAATCAAACAAGTGATAAAAGTCTTTCATCGAATGTATTGTGATGATTTGAGCAAACAAGTTTTGCCGTTGATGATACAACATGGCTAATTGTGCTAATCGAATGGTTGGAAAATTATCCGGACGATGTTTAAAAAACTGAACCGACTCATAGGATTGATGTCTCAATTGGTATTTCTGTCTCAGAAAAGCAAAACTATTTTGCAAATCTTTAGCATAAGCGTCTTCATAGTATTCCGAAAGCAAATCCAACAAACCAAAGAATAAAGCTTCCAAATTTTTCAACTCGTAACTTTCTTTTCTGATTACAGAAAAAGGCACCGATTTGAGTGATTGAAAAAAGAGATCTCCATTGGTATTCAACCCGAAGTTCTTAGCCAAACTGTAAAACAAAACGGCTTCCCAGTCGTTATCAGTTTCCGACAGTAAAGTTTGTATCGGAATGGCCTTATTTTCCAATCGTTCAAAGAACAATCTTTCCAACCAATGATTTACAACAAAACCATCGATAGCCTTAATTTGATTCTCACAAAAAATCCATGATTTCGGAGTCGTTAGTGTTAAATATTGCTGTAATACTTCTTTTGTTATATATGATTGTAGCGCTACTGTTGGAATAATCAAATTGTCCTTACTAAAAACCGGCGTATCATATTCCCAAACCACATGCAATATAACATTGTTGTAATGGTCGTCTTTTTCATGTTGGTGCAAATACCAATCAGAGGATTTAACGTGAATTTCAACATTGCCTGCCCATTTTTGATTTCCTATCACAAGTTGGGCATTAAAAAAGTCAGGTCCGGATTGTTGTAAGTACTGTCCGGAGTTCACTATAGAAACTGCCTCTCCCGAAACTGTGGTTAGGTTGGAAAAATCAAACTTCTTATATTGCCATACATAATGAAGGAAATCCTCTTTCATGTCATCTAATTTTCAACCAAAGTAAGAATTTTACTTTATTATTAAAAATATTTGTAATGAAAAATTTACTTTTTTGTTTTTTACTATTAATTTCTGCGTCTTGTTTTTCACAACATTATAAAATTACTTACCAAAAAAGTTCGAACGGAACAGTAATCGAAGGACAAGATTTCATAGTGATGGAAACCAATGCCTCTTTGACAAAAGTGTATAATAAAACAAAAGACGCTACTAAAGCAACTTATCCACAAGAGTTTACGATTATCGACAGAACGTCGACTTCCTTTGAACAATTCGCCATCCTGAATACAGACAAAGCGATTTACATGAAAGACAGCACTTCATTAGCCAAACAAACCTTTGAGTATTTGCCTGACACTAAGCGGATATTGGGCTACAACTGTAAAAAAGCCAAAACTATAGTCAACTCTAACACCATTGAATTTTGGTATACCGATGCATTGAAAGTAAAAGGAGCTCCAACGATTTTAGGCCAAAACTTAGGTTTGGTTTTGGAGATGGTACGGAACGGAAATTTTATGATTAGTGCTGTTAGCATTGAGAAGCTAAAAGCCATCCGCAGCAACGAGTTAAAAACTACCGAAGTGGATGCGCTGACTTACAAAGATCTACTCTGGAAAAGCCGATTCACCACCATTCCTGTTTTCAAAGACCAAATCATCAATTTCTCTGACGGTTCAAAATCGAACGACAGTATTTTGCGTTTTGCCAACGGAACCATAGCTGTTCGAAAAGTAAAATTCCCCGAAATCAAAATCGGTTGTCAGATTTTTGCCGATGTTACGGAACAATCCAACGGTGATGCTTACGACAGAACCGGTTCATTTTTTATGATTCCAACCGACAAAGCACAATCTTTCTTAGACGGTTTACAAAACGGCGCTAAAACTTTGCCGCTATACACCAACGGGAACGGCAAAGAATACCAAGGTGTAGTGGCTACGGAGCAGTACAATCCCTTAGTGGAATTGATGCGCTTTTTCACCCCTTTCGGCGTAAAACAATACAACTATTTAGAATTGAAAAACAAAACTTGGGCAGAAAACGTTTTGTACCGACAGGACATTTCCGACTTGTTACCTTTATTGAGTGGTAAAGAAGTTTGGATTGGCATTAATATTGGCAATTATGACAAAGGCGGTCATAAAGTTTCGGCGAATATTACTATTCATTCCGAAGGCGAGTCGAAAGCCAACCCAACTCGAATTGTACCTTTGTTTTGCACCAACAACATCATGGAAATGGCCGGACAAGAATACGGGACTATGTTCAATAACGAGAAAGGCTTAGAAGTAAGTTTTACCCTTGACCAACCGATGAAAAATGTTAAACTTCGTTATATCACTACAGGGCACGGCGGTTGGGAAAACGGCGACGAATTTGTTCCTAAAAAAAACACAATTTATTTGAACGGAAAGGAAGCTTTTGGTTTTACGCCTTGGCGACAAGATTGCGGTTCGTATCGCTTGTTAAACCCGGCCTCGGGGAATTTTGGTAACGGATTGTCTTCTTCCGATTACAGTCGCTCTAACTGGTGTCCGGGAACAGTAACCAATCCTATTTACATTGATTTAGGTAATTTGGCAGCCGGAAGTCACACGATAAAAGTTAGCATACCTCAAGGCTTACCTGAAGGCGGGAGTTTCAGTTCTTGGAATATTTCAGGGGTTTTGATTGGAGAGTAATTCTAGGGATAAGGGATAAGTAAAAAGGGATAAGACTTTTGCCTTATCCCTTTTCTCAAATACCTTATGCCGCCGCGCCGTCTGGCCCGTTCGCTAAAAATATCCACCGGACATTTTATTAACGCTCCGTCCTATTTAATAGAACTAATAATATCGTGTTTGGTAATAATATGGTGTTTTCCGTTGCCTAAGTCCACCAAAACCGCTTGGTTATCTTTATTGATTAACTTGGATATCTCTTCGACCGGTGCATTGGCATTCACAATTGGGTAAGGCTTACCCATAATTTCTTTGATAGGTTTGTCAGCTATGTTTTTGTCTTCAATATAGCTTCTGAACAAATCCGTTTCGTCTATGCTACCCACAAAACCGGTAGTATCGATTACCGGAATTTGAGAGATGTTGTATTTTTTTAAACGTTCAATAGCGTGTGACACTAATTCTTCAGTACGCACTACTACTAATGGTTTGTCTTTATGGTCTTTGATTACATCTTCTGCTTTGGTGATTTCCTCTTCTAAGAAACCTCTTTCGCGCATCCAATCGTCGTTGAACATTTTCCCCACATAACGGCTGCCGCTATCATGGAAAAGTACAACAACCACGTCGTTAGGTTTAAAATGTTCTTTCAATTGATGCAAGCCTTTGACACAAGCACCGGCTGAGTTCCCAACAAAAATCCCTTCTTCCAAAGCAATTTTACGAGTGTATACCGCCGCGTCTTTATCGGTTACTTTGGTAAAGCCATCGATTACTGAGAAATCAACGTTTTTAGGCAAAATATCTTCTCCGATGCCTTCGGTAATATAAGAGTAAATCTCATTTTCATCGAAGATTCCGGTTTCGTGGTATTTTTTAAAAACAGAACCGTAAGTATCTATTCCCCAAACTTTCACATTAGGGTTTTTCTCTTTTAAATATTTTCCGATGCCTGATATGGTTCCTCCGGTACCAACACCTACCACAAAATGGGTCACTTTTCCTTCGGTTTGTTCCCAAATTTCAGGTCCGGTTTGTTGGTAATGTGCCAAGGCGTTACTGGGATTGTCGTATTGATTAACATACCATGAATTAGGAATTTCGGTGCTCAATCTTTTGGAAACCGAATAGTACGAACGCGGATCGGTTGGTTCTACATCGGTTGGACAAACCACTACTTTGGCGCCAACGGCACGAAGGATGTCCATTTTCTCCTTAGATTGCTTGTCGGTGATGACGAAAATACATTTATACCCTTTTACGATAGCGGCTAAGGCCAAGCCCATACCGGTATTTCCTGAAGTCCCTTCGATGATGGTTCCGCCCGGTTTTAATCGGCCGTCGGCTTCGGCATCTTCTACCATTTTAAGTGCCATACGGTCTTTGGTAGAGTTACCGGGATTGAAGGTTTCAACTTTGGCTAAAACCAAAGCATCAATCCCTGAGACCACTTTATTCAATTTCACTAAAGGCGTGTTTCCGATAGTTCCTAATATATTTTCTGAATAGTTCATTTTTAAGTAGCTGAATAGCTGAGTTTAATTTCATTCCGTTCACCATTAGATGGCTCGGACCTGAGCAACCAAGCTTTTATTTAGGTTACAAAGATATTGATAAAAAGAAAGTTTGCAAGTTTAGGGAAAGTTAATTCGAAAACGATTGCGTGCGTGATGGGAACGGCATCCTTTTGTTGCGTTGGCTAACGGAACAAAAGATACAGTGGACAGCGCGTTAACACGCCCAAAAAAAATTACTGGAAGAAGTTCCAAACCAAACCGAAGCGGATCATAAAATCGCGGTACGGATAATTGGGTGCCGTATAAAAGTTATTGCCGGTCATGCGGGAATTGAGATGTTCGACTTTAAAGAATATACGAGTTTGGCGGATTCGGGCATTGACGAAAAAATCGACCAATGGAAACTCTCCTATTTCACGGCTGTTTTGAACAAAAGCTTCGGCCAGGACCGGATTGTAGTCGTTGGCATAATATTTTGTAAAATAGTTAAGGGTAAAACCGGTTTGCAAATACAATGCTTTTTTGAAGAAATAATCGGTAAAGTAGAGCGAGTTTCGGGTGACTATTTGAGGCACGTTAAGGATATCATCCTCCTGATCAACCTGTTGGTATAAAACGGTGTTGTCCAAAGCCAATTTCCACCATTTGAACTCACGACTCACCTTAACCGATAAATAATTAATGGTTTTATCGTATTGTTTAGGGGTTATAATTTGTTGTTGCGTATTGGTATCATCGTTACTAAAGAACAGGTAATCGTTTAACGAACTTATTTGCAAGGCAGCTGTGAACCATTGGGTTTTGGCATTTACCTCGAGATTGTTGATTTTTTCGTTTTTAAAATCGTTATACCAATTGTAACCGATAAAACTACTTTGGTGTAAATTGTAGAGGTGATCGGGGATTTTGTTGAGCATTTGGTATTGGAAACGCAGCTCGTTTTTATCGTTGATTTGGTATTGGAGTTGGGCATCAAAATTAGTCAGCGATTGGTTCGCTATGGAATTAGAATAAGAAAATGTACCATTCCATTTGTTTTTGCGGTATTGGTATTGACCTCCGATGGTGTTAATTTCATCGCTCAAAGAACCCGGCACAATACCGGCGTCGAGTATCAATACCTTGTCGTAAAAATAATTGAATCGGTAATCTTCGGCAAAAAATTGGAATTTCCCTAAAAGCGCATTTTCATAAATCGCGCCTACTTTATTGTGCATGCGGTTGTATCGACTTTGATCATTAATCCCTCCGGACACATACGCTTCTCCAAAGCGAAGTACTTGGGTATTTCCTACAGTAGAAGCTAAAGTTTGTTGGTTGTATTCAAAAAATTTAGTTTCGTACGTAAACTGGTGTGTTAAGTACAAATTGTTATTTCCTTTTTTAGGGTTGATTCTGAAGTTGTGATCGAAGAAATATCTTTTCCCTTTCATAAAAGATTTGGCATCTTTCAAATACACTTCTAAACGGGCTCTGTTTTGGAAGGCTGCATCTTCGCTTTCAAAATCTTCCAAGGTTGTGATTCCACCATTCTCACCGTTTAGAAAATCTTGACCGGTAAAATGAAGATTGAGAAAGTATCTTTTGTTGAGTGTATTGTAGCTGGTTGTAAAACGAAAATTCCCGGTACTTGACAGTTGGTTAATGTATTTCCCTAAAGATCGCAAGCCCCTAAAAGCAACCGAAATATTGAACCTTTCGGAGGTATTTACTGTTATAAAGGCATCAACAGATTGTCCTTGCTCCATAACGGTTTTAAAGTACAATTCGGTTACCGGTGTGGCCACTGAGTAATACTTTATATCATCGATTTGCATATAATTGAAATGCTTACCGGAATGCCCCAACTCGGGGAAAGCGGCAAACTTCTTCAGTCCGTAGTCTAAAACGGTGTATGTCTGACCTTCATTGGCAAAGGGTAAAAGACCGAAAATATCTTTGCGCAAATAGTTGTACTCGTATTCTTTTTTGATGGTTAGAGAAGTATCCACATAAGTAGTGTCTTTTTGCAGGCTAATGATTCTGTAAAAATCATAAGGTGCTTTTTTTATCTTTTTGCTTACAGTAGTATCTTTAACCGAAGTATTTGTTTGGGATGTTTTATTGTTTTGGTTAAGAGTACCGAGTTTAGCATTTCTGTCTCTTTGTGAAGAAACAGACTGAAATGAAAGCAAAAAAACTATAAATAAAAGATAGCGCATTGGAATAATTTTCGAGACAAAAATACACAAAACTATTTGTAATAAAATCATAAAAAAACCATCCCTGATTAGAGATGGTTTTGAAGACAATAAGTTGGTTATAATTATTGTTTTACAAACTTCTTGGTTAACGATTTATTTTCAGTATTGAACGTTATAAAGTATATTCCCGAGGATAAACTTGAGACATCAATTTGGCTTGAATAAAAATCAGCGCTATTTGACATTATTGTCTTTCCGGTCACATCACTGATAACAATGCTTTTTAAAACAAGTTCTTCTGGCACTGAATAATTCAATACATTCTTCGTTGGATTCGGATATAAGCTTAAAGAGTCAGATTCAAAATCATTAACGTTTAAATTTGACAGATTATTTCCACTTATAATCAAACTAAATCGCTGTCCTGAGCCGGGTAATATTCCTTTATGACTTACAGTAATAGTGTATAATCCGGAAGCATTTTCCAAATCAATTCTCTCAAAAATATCTACATTGTTTGTACCGGTTTTAGTGGCCGGATCAGAAGGCAAATTTTTATTCAAACTCCAAGGATAAAATATTTCCTGATTCTTGGTGATTTTTAAATCCAAATCGTTGACCAAATAAGAAACATTAGGATCAGTAACCCCTGTATTAAAGGCGGTTGGAGCCGGATCGGTCCAACAAATAGAAACTTTGATATTTGAAGGGTTATCAACGGTTAATGTTCTGGTGTAAGTACTGTTATTGTTCAATATCAATTCATCAATAACAGCAGCTCCTGTAGCCTTTGCGGTCACTAAATTAGCGGCAGCAACATTATCAACAAGACCCCAACCAAATTCATAATCCGGCCCATCATAAAATCCAGCTTCTTTTGCAGTATGCATAACCAAACCCTTGAGAGTTGAAGATCTCATATAATTAGAAAAAAGATTGTTATAGTGCTGTTGAAGTAGAATACAACTTCCTGCAACCGCCGGAGAGGCCATTGAGGTACCTTGATAAGTATCATAGGAAGTATCACTAGTGGCCACACTTGAAAAAACAGAAACCCCTTTTGCAACAACCTCTGGTTTAATTCTACCATCATCTGTGGGTCCCCAACTACTGAAACTTGACATCACAACACTACTCGGGTCAGTATAACTAGTAACACTAGAAACTGCGCCAATAGTCAAACAATTTTTTGCATTATTTTGACCTCTAATCAAGTCATATCCAAATTTTAATTGATTTTGATTAGATAAAATTGTTGAAGCATTACTATTTCTATCATTTCCGGCAGAAACTACCGGAAGGTAATACGGTGCTGCAAAAGCTATATTATCCAGCTGTCGCGCTCTTGTGTCATAAGCTCCGAAAACCCAAGTATTCAAGGCGGAACCTTGCCAGTAAGAATGGTTAGAAACCAGTAGGCCTTCTGATGCTTCTAGAGTCATTTCAGCATAATCATTATTCCAATCATAAGACTTACCATTGGCCTGAAAAGCAATACCTCTGGCATTCAAATTGGCACCACCAGCTAAAACTGTACCCAAGACATGAGTCCCGTGATTTGAATATTCTGAAAAATCGAAAATACTTACCCTAGAATTATTGAACTCAACATGGGTTTCTCTGGCAGGACCACTGTCCCAAACCCCAACTGTCATACCTTGGCCTTGCAAATTTAAACCCAAAGTACCACCGTTATATAGTTGATTAGCCCCAATAGTGATTGAGGAACTACGATTAGAGGTTTCAGAATAGGAAACATTGCCAAATTCATCAACGTCATAAATTTCTTTTTCAACTCCGTCAACTATAATTCTTTTGGATACAAAATTAGACTTAAGATATTTATCAATACGCTTTTGACGCATTTGGTATTCTGACAAAAATTGGCTTCTAAGTTCTAAAAGTGCATTGACATCTGTGGCTTGTACGATTTTTTGAAGCTCAGCTTTATTTTGGCTATAAACAACAGAGTTTAAGACCAAAAACAATAAGGGAATTATCTTTTTCATAGAATTTATTAGTTAACTTACCAAATCTAAAGGTAAATAAAAAAAAAGAATAAAAAAAAATGCCTCTTAAAAAGAGGCATTTTTAACAATATATAAATACTAGTTGATTGTAAAAGTATAGTCTGGTGTTTGGAAACCAAAGTTACCTCCACCAGATGCCAATGTAGTACCATCGGTTAATCTTAAAGTGAAAGTACCATTGTTAGGGAAAGACATACCATCACCATAAGAATCCGTCATTACAAAAGTGTAAGTTCCCGGAGCTAAACAAAACTGCTCAGAGTGAGTAGACTGACCGTCAGTGTAAGCACCTGCATTTGCAGAAGCAACAATACCTGAAGCATCAGAAAGTGTCCAACCAATCTCACTACCATATCCATCAAAGTTAATGTTGAAATTAACTCTAGTACCAGAACATGCACGTTGGATAGAAACAATATGATTGCTTCTGTTTGGTAAAGAATATAAAGTTGAATCGAAAACTAACACTAAATCAACACCACCTATAGCAGGTAAGCTGTTAAAATCACCAGAGTTAATTCTAACACGAGCTGTAGTACTACCTGCCGGTATAACAGCAGTTGACATATCAATAGAGTACTGATTAGATGCAGCGGTTGAAAATGAACTAACTTGAATATCGATAGTTCTGTCAACGTTTGATACAGTTGTAGAACTAACCAAAACTTCGATGAACGAAGGTGTAGTTGCACTAACTTCTAAAACTGAAGTACTACTGTTGAAAAGTAAAGCCTCTTGAGGACCTTGAAACGATTTATAGTTATCGTCATCACCACTACAACTGATAAGTAGTGCTAGTGCAGACAAAAAACTAAAAATTGATAAACTTAATTTTTTCATATCATTATTTTTTTTTAGTAACCTGGATTTTGTTGAATGGTAACATTACCTGCAACCTCAGCTTGAGGTATTGGCATTGTGAATCTGTGGTCTGATAAAGGTAAAGTTAAAGGAACATTTTGTAAAGCATCATCAGTAATGTTTCTGTCAATACCTTGAACACCAGCCAAAGCAGCTAATCTTTTGATATCAATATATCTGTGACCTTCAAAAGCTAACTCTTTTCTTCTCTCTAATAAAATATCAGCCCAAGCAGCTTGAGCATTAGCGTATGCAGGTGTAGTTTGACCTGTACCTCTAGCTTGTCTTATAGACTGTACTCTTGCAGCAGCTGCAGCAAGGTTAGGAGTTGACCCACCTACTTCACACTCAGCAATGATTAAAGCCATCTCAGATGATCGGTAAAGTTTTAAATCATTTCTCAAAGGCTGAGCAGTTTTACCAGGATATTTATCAATTGCCAAAACATCTGTTTCAACATAATTAATATCAGCAAGATAATTGCTATTAACAGTTGATGTAGCATCAATCCATGTTAGATATCTAACATCGGTTGGGTTTTGGGCATAAAGGTTGAACAAATTTCTACCCATATCATGGAAAGCACCACCAGTAGCAGTAGTTGTGTTAAAGTACCAAGTACCTGCAATGTTAGACCATGTACCTCCTGAAGGACGTGAAGCTGCAAAAATAACCTCTCCTTGACCTGCATCTCTCCACATAGCATTATATTGTGCTGCACTAGTTGTAAGTGGTCTTCCAGCTAAAGCTAGAGTAGCATAGTTCTTTGCTAAATCATAGTTTTTTCTGTACAGATAATATCTAGCTCTGATTGCATTTACAAGATTTCTGGTAACAAATCTGTAATCAGTTGCAGCAGACAAATTATTTTCAGCAAATAACAAATCTTGTTCAATAAAATCGTAGATAACACTGTTAGCAACTCTCAATCTTGGCTCAACAATAAGCGGATCATAAACCTCATCTGATAAAACAACACCAAGTGCATTTGGGTCAGAAACATCAGTAGAGTAGAACGCTAATAATTGAAGATAAGCATGAGCACGAAGTGTTCTGGCCTCAGCAAGGATTGCGTTTTTTTGAGCTGTCTCAGCATCATTGGCTGGAGTAACTAAATCTGAAAACTTGATTAATCTGTTTACTCTATTAATCAATGTATAGTGAGTACTCCATAAATTAGCCGTAAAACCCGTTGTAGGGTTAAGTTGGAATCTGTGTTCCTCTAAATTTTGACCCCCATTGTCAGGACCAATACCAACTTCGTCTGTAAAAACTGAAGTAAATGCAATTTCGTTTGTATTATTTACCCTAGAGTAAACATCACCGTTTAAGTAGCTTCTCAAATTAGCTACTGTTTTGAATGCTCCTTCAGGATATAATTCACCTTCTTGAACTATATCTAATGCATCATTACAAGAAGTTGTAAGAGCTGCTGAAAATGCAATAAATAAAAGATATTTAATTTTTTTCATAATTATTTTTTTTAGAAACTTATTGATGTACCAAAAGTAATAGTTCTAGGATTAGGGAAGTTAGTCACCGATAAAGCACTGATGGCTTCAGGATCAAATCCTCTCCATTTAGTCCAAGTTAGTAAATTCTCTCCTTGAACAAAAAATCTCAAATCTGTTATTGGAGAATTCTTAAGAAACTTAGCCGGTACATTGTAACCAACATTCAAGTTTTTCAAACGTAAAAATGAAGAATCATACAAGAATCTGTCAGAATCTAAGAAAACATCATTGTTAGTAGCATTGATTGAAGGAACATTAGAATTAGTGTTAGTAGGAGTCCACTGATTCAAGAAGTCAGCAGTTACATTGTCACCTCCAATAAACGCAGGGTTTGAAGCCCATCTGAATTGGTTGTCAATTCTCCAAACATCATACATGTAAGAAAATAATGTGTTAACATAAAAACCTCTGTAATCAATATTGAATCCAAATCCACCTTGATATTTAGGCAAATTACTTTTTCCTGTAGCTCTTCTATCCTTTGCAGGGTTTGGAGTTTCAGTTAAGTTATTATCAATATCTAAATATAATAAATTTCCGTTTGCTTGATTTACACCAACATAAGGAATTAAATTCCACTCATTCAATATATAGCCCGGAGCAACAATGTTAGTTACACCACTAATATCGGTTTCACGAATATCAATAACCTTATTCTTGTTGTATGAAGAGTTAGCAAATACTGAAATTTTAAGATCTTCACTTCTTATTACATTGTATTTTAATTGTAACTCGATACCATCGTTTCTCAATTCACCATTGTTACCTGAAATAGCAAACCCAGTTCCAACTACAGCAGAGTTAGGGATAGCATTGAACAAGTTGGTAGTAGACTTTCTATAAACATCTACATTACCTTCAAGTCTCTTTTTGAAAACAATGAAGTCAAAACCGATATTCGCTTGAGATATTTTTTCCCATTGAACTGCTGTATTAGCAAACTGTCCATAAAGTAATGCTCCAGGAGTATTATTATATCCGGTTCCCGGGCTTATTATCTCTCTGATTAAGTTTGAAGAAGTTAATAATGAAGGGAATCCGTAGTTGGCTGCTGAAATATTTTGGTTACCATTAGTACCGTAAGAAACTCTCATTTTCAACATATCAAATCCTGAGTTTTTCATAAACTCTTCTTTGTCGATATTCCAACGACCAGATACTGACCAGAAAGTACCCCAACGGTTACTTTCGTCAAATCTGTATGTTGCATCTCTTCTTAACACCCCACTGAAACCATACTTTTGATTGTAATCATAATCTAAAGTACCGAAAACAGACAGAGTTCCTCCAGTTAACTTGGTTGCATTTACAGTAGAAATGTAGAAGTTTGGCGTAGCAGGGTTGAAAGCAATATAACCTGTACCCGCACCAGGAGAGTAAGTAGCAGGATTCAAACCATTTTGTCTTGAACCATGTCCCTCATAGTGAGCTTTGGTATATTCCATGAAAACTCCGGCAGATAAATCGTGTTTTTCTTTGAATACTTTGTTGTATCCTAAATTCAAAATATTAGTAAAAGTCAAATCGTTAAAAGTTGACTTGTCTTCAAATCCACCAAACTCAGCACCTTGAGTTTGAGCAACTACTAAAGCCAAATAAGACCATGGTGCTCTAGCAAATAATCTGTCATATTGTTTGAAGTCAAAACCTGAACGATTAGACAAAGTGATGTTAGGAGTTAATTTGTAAGATGCACCAATGTTCAAGACCATAGTCTTATCAGAATACATACTTGGCAAGTTACCTTCTCTTAAAATATCTTGCAACACATAGGTATCATTAGCGCCAGAGAAATCTGTACCAATACCCGCCAACAACTCAGCACCTGTAGCATATGGAGATGGAGCTAAATAAGGCAATCCCATTAAAGCACCGTGTAGCGGATTTTGGATGGTATTGTTATTAACACCATTATTGGTCTCTTGATCTAATTGATTTCTTTTTGAGTAACCTAAAGCCAACTGTGTGTCAAAGTTAAACTTACCATTGTTACTTTTACCTTTTAAATTACTTCTAAAAGTAAAACGTTTGAAATCAGTAGTAGGAACCATACCACCTTGCTCGAAATATCCTATTGAAGTGTAAGAAGATATGTTTTTACCACCGAAAGTGATTCCTAAATTGTGCTGAGTAACTCTATCTGTTCTGAAAAACTCATCCATCCAGTTGGTATTGATGTTATAAGCAGCAATTTCATCATCTGTTAACGTAACACCTAAACCTGTACCTCTAACTTTTTCAATAGCCAACAATTGCTTGGCATTAGCCATATTGTAGTCATTCTTTGGCAATGTATTGAAACCTACTGAAGTATCATAAGTAAATTTAAGACTGGAATCGTACTTAGCATTCTTAGTAGTAATTACAATAACTCCATTCGCTCCCTTGTTACCATAAATTGAAGTACCAGAGGCATCTCTCAAAGTAGTAACAGATTCAATTTCGTTTTGGTTTAAGTTTCTAAACTGATTTGAAGTTGAAGGAACACCATCAATAACAATCAAAGGATCTGTATTACCATTGATTGAAGAAGCTCCCCTGATAAAACCATCAAACTTAGCAGAACCCGGCGAACCTGAACTAGAAATCAAAGTAAGACCAGGTGATTGACCTTGCAATGAAGCCAAAACCGATACGTTAGCTCTGTTTTCAATAGTTTCCGAAGAAATGGTTGTTTGAGCAGTTGTTGTAGTTGCTCTAGTTCTTGTTCTGTTATAACCTTCAGCCACGATAACAACTTCTTTCAAAGTTTCACCTTCAGCCAAGGTTACATTATAATTGCTTGCAGCAGTTACAGAAATAGACTGCGTACTGTAACCTGTAAAAGAAATCACCAAAACATCACCTTGCTTGGCTTTGATGGAAAACTTTCCGTCAAAATCAGTTTGGGTGCTGTTTTTTGTTCCTTTCACAATAATATTTGCACCAGGAAGCGGTCCAGTTTTATCTGAAACAACTCCAGTAACAGTTTTCTCTTGTGCAAACGAAAACTGCATTGTAAACGCCAATAAAAGCGTAAAAATCCATTTGAACTTCGATCTCATATTAATTTTATTTGAGTTAGTTATTTCGCAAACTTCTTAATTATTTCTTAAATAAACAAATATTACTTCGGAATAATATTTTTTTAACACTTAAGAAACGTGTATTTTTTAAGAAATTTGAAAACACTACAACCTTTTGATGTAATAAAATTAATTTGGTTGCGTGGGTTTGTTTATTTTTACAAAAAAATATAATGTTGTTAAATCAGTATTCCGACTACATCCTTGAATGCGGCACAGATGAAGCCGGCAGAGGTTGTTTAGCCGGACCCGTGACTGCAGCTGCAGTAATACTTCCAAAAAATTTCAAGTTAAACCTACTGAATGACTCTAAACAGATTTCTGAGAAAACAAGAGAATATCTCAAACCAATTATTGAGGCTGAAGCTATTTCATTTGCAGTTACCCATTTGGAGCCAATTGAAATTGACAACATCAACATTTTGAATGCTTCTATAAAAGCAATGCAAGAAAGCATCCTAAAACTCAATCCTACCCCGGAATACATCATCGTAGACGGCAATCGATTCAAACCTTTACATCTAATCCCCTATACAACCATTGTAAAAGGAGACAGTAAATACCTGAGTATTGCAGCAGCCTCTGTATTGGCTAAAACTTACCGAGATGATTATATGAACAAAATTCACGAAGAGTTTCCAATGTACAATTGGAAAAAAAACAAAGGATATCCTACCATCGAACACAGAGAAGCCATCAAAAAATACGGTACAACCAAATACCACCGAATGTCATTTCGATTACTGCCGGAACAATTGAAATTGGAATTTTAAATAAAGGTCGACTCGAAAAGTGACGAGAAATGCTTCTGAATTTTGATTTTAACTTCTTCCTCATCGACAAGTTGATTTAATTCAACCTGCATAGAAGTAACTGCCTTTCCTCGAATACCACAAGGAATAATGTTATCAAAATAACCCAAATCAGCATTGACATTTAGCGCAAAACCATGCATGGTAACCCAGCGGCTGGCGCGTACGCCCATAGCACAAATTTTTCGAGCAAAAGGTGTCCCTACATCCAACCAAACACCGGTCTCTCCTTCGCTTCTTGTACCTATTATATTGTACTCCGCCAACGTAAGTATAATAACTTCCTCTAAAAACCTTAAGTATTTATGAATGTCTGTAAAAAAATTTTCTAAATCTAATATAGGATAACCCACAATTTGTCCGGGACCGTGATAAGTAATATCTCCGCCTCGGTTAATTTTGTAAAAAGTAGCTCCTTTGGCAGCTAGTTGCTTTTCGGAAAGCAATAAATTGGTAATATCACCGCTTTTCCCCAAAGTATAAACATGCGGATGCTCTACAAACAAAAAGTAATTTGGCGTTACCATTTGCGGATTGTTTCGTTTCGTCAACTTAACATCCATTATTTCCTTAAACAAATTCTCTTGGTAATCCCAAGTTTCTTTGTAATCTTTGTTTCCTAAGTCGAGTAGTTGTATATTTTTATTCATTTTCGTTTGGAAAACGCAAAGTTACAAAGTTTACAAGTTAACTCGACGTTAATCTTTTAGCCCCGATTGCAGTGAAAATCCTTTTGTTTGTAGCTAAGTCCTTCGATTTCGCAAAGGGTGACCAAACAAAAGATTGAAACGAAAAGCGGGAAAACGGACTCCCGAATAAGCCCGAGCCCTTCGCTCAAAAAGAAAAATTGAAACCGTGAGACTTTGATACTTTAGCACTTATCGTTATCTTTGCCGGCTCAAAAACCTTTGTATATGCAACTTTCGGAACAAGAAATCATCAGAAGAGAAAAACTTCAAGCCCTTCGCGACTTAGGCATTAACCCTTATCCTGCGGATTTATTCCCGGTAGACCACACGTCTAAACAAGTTAAGGAATCTTTCGAAGAGGGCAAGAAGGTTGTGGTAGCCGGAAGATTAATGAGCATACGCGACCAAGGCAAAGCTGCTTTTGTGGAATTGCAAGACAGCGAAGGTCGTATACAGTTGTACTTTAACCGTGATGTAATTTGTCCCGATGAAGACAAAACCAAATACAATCAGGTATTCAGAAAACTAACCGATTTGGGTGACTTTATTGGCGTTGAAGGCGAATTGTTTTTAACCAAAGTAGGCGAAAAAACCATTCAAGTAACTAATTTTACCTTTTTGAGTAAAACGTTGCGACCATTACCGTTACCTAAGACGGACGACGAAGGACACGTTTTCGACGCATTTACCGATCCGGAATTGCGCTACAGAATGCGTTATGTAGATTTAGTGGTAAATCCACAGGTAAAAGAAGTCTTCATCAAAAGAACCAAGCTGTTCAATGCAATGCGTTCCTTTTTTAACACAGCCGGTTACATGGAAGTGGAAACCCCGGTATTGCAATCGATTGCCGGTGGTGCTGCAGCGCGTCCTTTTATCACACACCACAATAGCTTAGACATTCCTTTATACATGAGAATTGCCAACGAATTGTATCTGAAACGATTAATCGTTGGCGGTTTTGACGGGGTTTATGAGTTTTCGAAAAACTTCCGCAATGAAGGAATGGACAGAACTCACAATCCGGAATTCACCGCCATGGAAATCTATGTAGCTTACAAAGATTACAATTGGATGATGGAGTTTACTGAGAAATTGCTGGAATATTGTGCGCTACAAGTTAACGGCACAACCGAAACTACTTTTGGCGAACACAAAGTAGATTTTAAAGCACCTTATGCTCGTGTTACTATGACCGATGCCATCAAACAATTTACCGGTTTTGACATTTCGGGCAAAAGTGAAGCCGAATTGTTTGAAGCAGCTAAAAACATGGGTATCGAAGTAGATGCAACCATGGGCAAAGGCAAATTAATTGATGAGATTTTCGGTGCCAAATGTGAAGGTAACTTTATTCAGCCGACCTTTATCACAGATTACCCGAAAGAGATGTCGCCTTTGTGTAAAGAACACCGCGACAACCCTGAGTTGACTGAACGTTTTGAATTGATGGTTTGCGGTAAAGAAATCGCCAATGCTTACTCGGAATTGAATGACCCGATTGACCAAAGAGAACGTTTTGAAGCGCAATTAAAATTGGCCGAGCGCGGAGACGATGAAGCCACACAATTTATAGACCACGATTTTTTGAGAGCCTTAGAATACGGCATGCCGCCAACCTCTGGTTTGGGAATTGGAATGGACCGATTGATTATGTTCTTAACCAACAACCAATCCATTCAAGAAGTATTATTCTTCCCGCAAATGCGTCCTGAGAAAAAACAATTGGAATTGACCGAAGAAGAAAAATTAATCCTCAGTTTGTTGAAAATTGAAAACAACCAGACTTTAAGTGTTTTAAAAGAAAAGTCACAACTCAGCGGCAAAAAATGGGATGCTGCTATGAAAGGATTGGCCAAACACGGCTTAACCAAAGTAGTGGTTGACGGAGAAAACAAAACCGTGGTTTTGAATTAAGAAAATTAAATATATTTTCCACTATATTTGAAATATGGAAAGAGCGAAACTTGTTGTTAAAAATTTTGGTCCACTAAAAGACATTGAAATTGAAGTTAGAGAAATGGTTACGTTTATAGGAGCGCAAGCTTCGGGTAAAAGTACACTTGCAAAACTATTGTCGATTTTTGAAGATGAGAATTTCAGAAGTGACGATAAGATCACTTTTGAAGAAGAATTAAAAAAATATAATATTTTTTCTTATCTTAAAAAAGATAGTTTTATTCACTATGATAGTAAAAATGTTAACACAACTATTGCAGAATTCACCTTTTCCGACAACAAATTCAAAAAAAGCACATTACACGACACTTTATCTAGACTTAAAAGGCTTAAAAGCCTCAAAGTAAAAGACCCGCAAGATAAATTAGATTTAATTGAAATGATTAAAAAACTCATTAGTCAATTCATAAACACTTACAAACTTTTAAATAGAGATGATTTTTATTTAGTCTTTGAAACAGAAAAACAGAAAATAAAATTTGAACTTGATTTCCACAATATCAGGATCAAAGATGGTAGAATTAAAGATTCAGATGTGGATAAATTAATTGAAATATTAGAAAGAGAAAAAAGCTACGATAATTATGTCTTTTTATATGAAGAAATCATAAGTTTTTTTCCAAAAATATTCTTATTTGATTCACTATATATTCCATCCGAAAGAAATTTTTTACATCTTATCAGCGAAAATACATTAGGCTTAATCAATAACAATATACATATACCTAAACACTTATTAAATAGTGGTCAAGATTATGAAAAAGCAATTCAAACCATTAAAGAGTTACCGTTGAGTATTATTGACAAAAAAATTAAATACAAAAGAGAAGGAAAAACATCATATATATACCACAATGAAACAGAAAAAGTTGACCTTCTAGAATCAGCTTCGGGTTTACAAACAGTTGTTCCTATTTTACTGTTAGTCGAATATGCAAAGTCCTTAAAAGATGAATATAATTTTAATTTTGTTGTTGAAGAACCTGAATTAAATTTATACCCAAAAGCACAACACGAACTAGTTAAGTACTTAGTTAAAAACTGTCTGTTTGATAGAAAAAATTTAATCATCACTACTCATAGTCCTTTTGTTTTAGCATCAATTAACAATTTGTTATTAGCATTTGAAAAAGGACAAACTAACGCAAAAGAAGTAAACAAAATTATCAAGAAAGAATCTTGGTTAAATCCTAAAAACTATATTGCTTACCAGTTGAAAAATGGAAAAGCTTATAAAATAACAAATGATAAATTAGGCCAAATTAAAGAGAATATGATTGATGGTATTTCCGATGATTTTGCAAGTGAGTTTAATAAATTATTGGATTTATGATAGAACAAATCCAAGAAGCTTTTCCTTATATAGCTAAAAATGGTTGTTTAAGTTCGTTAAACAATAAACATACTTTTGTATTTGAGGACAACTCTCAAAATAGAGGTTTGATAGTAACAGATAAGGACAAATTTCATCTTCACATTGAGAATAACACAAATGATTATTTTCATTTTTTACAGAATGATGATTGTGTAATGAAGAATGTTAAAGGCGGGCAATGTGATTATGTTGTTTTTAATAACAGTGAACTTCATTTCGTAGATGCCAAAATAGCAAAAGGAAATTTTAAAAATCATCGCCAAACAGCATATAAACAAATTGCAAATACATTTAAATATTATTCTGAAGAAATAACTGTTCCAAACAGCTATCTATTATATGGCTTAGTCTGTTTTCCGTCAAAGAAAAGAATAATTCAACCAAGCGCATCAACTAAACGAAAAGAATTTAAAGCAAAATATCACATCGATTTACGAGAAGGTAATTACATCTTATTCGAATAAAAAAAGGAACTCAATTGAGTTCCTTTTTTTTACAAAGTTATGTTAACGTTTAAACCTTTTTGACAGGATAGCGTCCTATCGGTATAATTTAAAAAACACAGACCATGAAAAATGTATTTTTAGCTTTATTGATGTTCGTTGGCATCACAGCATTGGCACAAGGAAAAAGAGAAAGAAGACCGGAAGGCGACCGTTTGACTAAAGAAGAAAAAGTCGATCTTCAAGTAAAACGCATGACGAAAGACTTGGATTTGAACGAAAAGCAAGCCAAAGAAGTACGTGCTTTAGTAACCAAAGAAGTAGAAAAAAGAGAGGCCAAAAGAGCGGAAATGAGCGAGGAGAAAAAAGCAAAAAGACAGGCCATGAAGGCGGAAATGAAAGAAGCACAAGCGGTTCACAGCGCAGAAATGAAAAAGATTTTAACCCCGGAACAATTTGCCAAATGGGAAAAATTGCGCGAAGAACGCAAAGACAAACTAAAAGAGCGTATGGCTGAAAGACGCGGCAAAGGAAAATCAACTCCTGAAGATTAACTAAAATAAATTTTGAGATTTCAACAAAATAAATTAGTTTTGAAGCTATTATTCTTCTAAACAACTAAAACAATGAAAAAATTTATTGCTGCTTTAACCTTACTGTTAGCTTTTACGATAAATGCAAACGCTCAAGAGAAAAAAGAATTAACCTCTGCAGAAAAAGCTAAAAAAGAAGCTTTGGCTTTGTCACAGTATCTTGGTTTAAACGAAACTCAAACCGCTGATTTCGAAAGATTATTTGAACAAAAGCACAGAACGCTTGAAGACAAGACCTTATCTCAAGAAAGAAGAGCTGAAGTATCAAGAATTATTGAAATGAAAATCTCTGCTACAATTTCTGATGATCAAATGACGAAATTGAGACAAAACAAAGAATTATTCAAAGAACTAATCACCAACTAATCCTTAGTGATTCAACATAAAAAACCTCTCTTTTCAGAGAGGTTTTTTTATTTATAAGCTTTTAGAAACTTTACGAATGGCCTCAATAGTAAAGTTTAAATCTTCATAAGTTAATGCATCTGTTATAAACCAAGTCTCATAGGCTGAAGGCGCAATGTAAACACCTTCGTGTAATAATCCATGAAAGAACTTTTTGAAAGTATCATTGTCGCCGTTTTTAGCGGTTTGAAAATCAACCACAGGATGGGCATCAAAATGCACAGAAATCATAGACCCTACTCTGTTAATGGTAAAAACAATATTGTTTTCTTTCAAAACTTTTTCAATGCCTTGGTGCAAATAAGCTGTTTTAGATTCCAGTCTGTTGTATATTTCAACATCGCTGTTCAGTGTTTGCAACATGGCGTAACCGGCAGCCATAGCCAATGGATTACCCGACAATGTTCCGGCTTGATATACCGGCCCAAGAGGCGCTAAGAAATCCATAATCTCCTTACGAGCAGCAAAAGCGCCAACCGGCAAGCCGCCACCTATCACTTTCCCGAAACAAACTATATCGGCATTAACCCCATACAACTCTTGCGCACCTCCTTTTGCCAAACGAAAACCTGTCATGACCTCATCGAAAATCAACAAAGCGTTATGATTATCACACACTGCTCTCAAGGCTTGTAAAAAACCTGCTTTAGGTGGCACACAACCCATATTCCCGGCAACAGGCTCAATAATGACTGCAGCAATCTCATTGGGATTGGTTTCAAACAATGCTTTCACATTCTCGATATCATTATAATGCGCCAATAAAGTATCTTTTGCGGTACCTTGTGTTACGCCTGGACTATTTGGCACTCCGAAAGTACTCAAACCACTACCGGCAGCAATCAGAAAAGAATCGGAATGACCGTGATAACACCCTGAGAACTTGATAATTTTGTCTTTTTTAGTATAGCCTCGGGCCAATCTGATGGCGCTCATACAAGCTTCTGTACCCGAATTAACAAAACGAATTTTATCGATATTAGGCACCATAGCAATAGCCAACTCAGCTATTTTGGTTTCCAATTCGGTTGGCATCCCGAAAGAAGTTCCTTTTTTAGCCTTTTCAATGACTGCGTCAACCACAGGTTGGAAGGCGTGTCCTAAAATCATTGGTCCCCAAGAGTTGATGTAATCAATCAAACGATTGTCATCTTCATCATACAAATAAGCACCTTTGGCACTCTTGGCGAATAGAGGTGTTCCTCCTACTCCTTTAAAAGCCCTAACGGGTGAATTTACACCGCCGGGAATTACTTTTTCAGCTTCAGCAAACAACTGACTGCTTCTTTGATAAATCATAATAACTGTGAAATTATAAAACTATTTTACAATAATGGTTTGTCCCAAGGATAAGGTATTGTCGACCATATTGTTTTTTCTCTTTAATTCTTCTATGGAAATATTGAAACGCTTTGAAATGGAATACAAAGTATCTCCTTTGACTACCGTATATTTTTGAACGTCATCCGCATAACTGATTTCCTTTTGAGGAACAACAGCAACATAATCCTTTCCTAATACTTCTGCATCATATTTGCTTAATTGGTAGCGTTCAATCAAGCCAATCAGTTTTTCCGGATATTTCGGATCAGTGGCATAACCGGCCGCTTTTAAACCTCTGGCCCAAGCAGCATAATCATCTTTACCCAACTGAAACAAGGAAGCATAACGAGGGCGACTTGTTAAAAAATAAGAGTGATCTTTAAAAGAACCGCTGGGTTCATCATATTTACGAAAGCATTCATTTTCTGCATCGTCGGTGTAGCGTATACTTGGCCCTGTCCATTCCTTATGGCATTTTATACCGAAATGGTTATTGGCTTGTACACTCAAAGGTCCGGTTCCGGCACCTGATTCCAAAATAGCTTGACCCAAAGTAATACTGGCCGGAATTCCGGTATTTACCATATTCTCTTTGGCTATATTTTTGTATTTTTCGATGTAAGCCAAAACCATTTCTGTGGTTACTTTTACTCGAGTTGTAGCTTCCAAAATTTCTGAAGAAGCAGTATTAGCAGCCGGATTAGATGTTGATTTTTGAGCCGTGACACCGCCACTTTTTGCGGTTGTCGGTCGGTAAATAGGTTTTTTAACCCTTTGCGCTACCGGTTCACTTGTTTTTGGCTGATTCGATTTTGAAGTCCTAACCACAGACTGACTGGTATTACAAGCTGCCATCAGAAGGACAAGCCCAACTAAAAAAAGTTTCTTACTCATAGAATTATTTCGATTTGGTTTTTCTGTTTTAACAAAACATTCATTCCGGCAATTCCCTGCAAACCTCCGGTGTGAATCATCAGTATTTTGGAGCCTTTCGGAAATTTCTTTTTTTCGATTAAATCCAAAACTCCGAAAGCCATTTTACCGGTATAAATAGGATCCAAAGGCACTTGAAATTTTTGATAAAAATCATTAATAAATTCAATTAACTCATTGGTTACTTTGGCATAGCCTCCAAAATGATAATCGGTTACCAATTGCCAATTGGATTGCGTTACAAACTTACAAATATCTTCTGTTAAAAAATCGCCTTTGAGTGCCGGAAATCCCAAAACTTGTTGCTGTTCTTTTGAACTGTTAATTATTCCCGAAATAGTTCCTCCGGTGCCTACAGCACAGCACACAAAATCGAATTCTGCATCAGACTCTTCTAAAACTTCCTCACAACCTTTGACCGCTAAATCGTTGGTTCCGCCTTCGGGTAATAGGTAAAAATTTCCAAACTGCACCTTTAATTTTCGCACAAATGCCTCTTCCTTTTTGTTCCGATAAACCTCCCTGGAAACAAATTCAAAAACCATTCCGAATTCTTGGGCCTTCTGTAAAGTTGGATTTTCTGAAATTTTATCACGCAATTCCTCGCCGCGAATAACACCAATGGTTTTCATCCCTTGCTCTTTTCCGGCCGCAGCTACCGCCAATATGTGATTGGAAAAAGCACCGCCAAAGGTTAACAAAGTAGTATAATTTTCTTTTTTGGCGTTTTGTAAATTGTAATGCAGTTTTCTGAATTTATTCCCTGAAATATAAGGATGCAACAAATCCTCACGCTTGATATACAGCGTGTAATCGGAGTTTTCGAGTGGTATTTTTTGATTGTAACTTTTCAAGAAAAGTCTTTTTGCAAAGGTACGAATCGCTTTGCTTACAGTATAACCTATTTGTTCTTTATTATTACCTTTTGAGTGATTTTTTGACGAGATTCGGTAATCAATTCCACCAAATAAACTCCTTCGGCCAAACCTTGTGTTGGAAATTGATAGAACAATTCTGAACCTAATTCATGTTTCACAAAAACTGTCTTTCCCGTCAAATCGTAAAATGCAACTGACGAAATCCCGATAGCATCAGGATTTGACATTTCTAAAAACTGAGTTGTATTGTTTTGAAAGATAATAAATTGAGGCTTATCAGTACTATTTTCAGCAGTAAGTGAATGGTCTTTAAATGTTATTTCAAAACGATTGTGATAAATTCCCGGTGCCAAACTAATTTCAAAGGTCTCGTTTCTAATCTCATGATAAGAATTATGATCAGCATCGTAAATAAAAATCTCTTGGGAGGCATCGAAATTGGAAACCATAGATCCATCAAAAGTAAAAGTGGCTGCATTGTCAGCTTTGATGCCTATTGGAATTCGCTTATCAACATCAAAAAGAACCCCTTGAATTACATATTTATCTTGATCTAAAACAAAATACACATCATTGGGCACAGTTTCTTCCACGGGAGATAAAGCGTCAATACCCCTATCAATTCCATCTGTTGCCATTGGTGTTAAAACCAAAGCCAATTGCTTGGTAAATTGATTATTCATTATTACATTCATACGAATTACTGCAGCAGAACTATTGCTGGTGTTGTCATTGTTAGTTTGCAAAGTATCTCCACAATTTCTCTCGAATTCCGAATAAAGGCCCGACTCTTTATAAAAAACACGATGGCTATTTTTCAAGGTAACTCCAATCGGATTACCGGTAGCTTTTCCTTTAATCATAAAGCCCTGACCTATGGGCGCATATTTTCTTTGAATGGATAAACCCGATGAAATACCGGTAGTATTGAGTGTCCCGTCGATATTGTAAGTATTGAAAGTAGCCGGCACATAAACACCATATTCTGTGGGACTATTACTAATAGGCGCATACGTTCCGTATCCTCCTTGATAGGCTAATAAATAATGAGAGTTTACAGTTTTATTTTGTTCCCAATAATAGGCTATTCCTGTGCAATCTGAATTGGAAGGATCTAATAAGAATGCATTTACATGAAGTGCTGAAGGATAAGGATTTCCGGTTAAAGTTAACTTGTCTGCTCCTACAATTACCGATATATTCCCGTCATTTGGCTTACCTCGAAAATCATATCTTTGAGCTCCTCCGGGATTATTAACAACAGACTCCCCTACATCGGTATTATCGGTTCCGGAAGTTCCTTTCATGGTAAAACCCTGGCCGGGAGCAATGTTTGACAGTGCTGCAGATTGTATCCATTCAGAGTAGTTTGTTCCTGATAAATATCGCCAAATCCAATAGGCGGCGATAGACAAACTACCATTGGCAGAGGTTCCATTGTAATTATAATTATATATTGTAGCAGGATTACTGTTGGTTAAAGAGATAGGAACATGGAACATAGTAATACCAAAATTTTCATTACCTGGTACCGCGGAAGCATTTCCAACCGGCGAGCACCAATAATTATAATCAAAATTATCCGAAGTTCCTTCTTGAAAAACTGAGAGTTTGCCAAATCCTTTATTGGTGGAATTTGCAATAGTTCCTTGTAAAAGCTGCCCTTCATTCCTTAGATACAAAAAACCATTGCTTTGTAAATCGACATCTTGATTAACAAAAACAAACTGATTCTTTACAAATACATAGCTATTGGAGCTAACATAAAGTTGTGAATAACTTGAAAAATTTATTAAAAAAACAACACCCAAAAGAAATATCTTGCGCATAATCAAACATTTGTTTATCAAATATATTCAATAATTTAGGTTTAAAATAAATCTGAACAGCAAAATTTTACGTAAGTAAATTTGTCTTTTAACGTTAATTTTTGCATTTGAACGACAACCCTTTAAATTAAGTATTTTAAAAAGACTTTTTTTTTAAAATTATATCCATTTTTTAGTATAAATACCCTATATTTCACCGTTTTTTTGTTAAAACACTATTTTATGATTAAAAAAATACCACGAGAAAAAGCAAATTTTAACAGCAAAAAAAAGACTTGGACAACACAGTTGACCTTGTTGGTGTTTTTGTTTTTTTTGTTGGGTAATTTTAGAACAAACGGTCAGTGCTCAAACTATCAAGTATATGAAAGTTTTAATGGCTCCTCAATCCCATCATCAGGAGGAACTTGGGCAGAGACTTCTATCACTTTTGGTACAACTTTTCCCAGAACGGGCAACAACAGCATCGTTTTTAATGCTGCCAATGATGCTATTCGAACCCCATTAATAAGCAATCCCGGGATTTTTTCATTTTGGTACAGAAGAAACAATAACACAACATCACACTCATTTGCCATACAAACCTCTCCTGACGGAACAACCTGGACTACGAGAGGCACAACTACAACCCCGACGGAAGTATACCAACAGTACACCATAGATATTGGTGCTCTTGGTCTTACAAATATTTACATTAGAATTCTCGATACCAGAGCCTCCGGAACTCACAATCGTATTGTAGACGATATTTCTTGGACCTCAACCGTAGCGTCAAATAATACTTTAATCCCCTCTTTGACAAGCTGTTCACAAACCATAACATGCGGTACTACTTATACTTTTACAGATGCCGGAGGGCAAAACGACACCTATAATATATCTACAGATTACACTATCACTTTTACGCCTTCGGTATCAACCAATAAAATTCAGATGGTATTTAGTGCATTTGCCACTGAGAACAATTATGACGGAATGGTCATTTATAACGGACCTAACACTTCCTCTCCGATAATCGCATCCGCATTACCTGCAGGAACAAGCGCAGTTAACTGTCCGGCCGGTTCATTTTACGGTACAACCAGTCCGGGTACAATTACGTCCACTGATACCAGCGGTGCTATAACCATTCGATTCCGCTCAGACGGAAGTACCAATTTAGCCGGTTGGATTGCCAGCGTTAGCTGTATTACCATACCAAGTTGTGTTGCGCCTTCAAGTCAGGCCAGCGCTTTCACCTTAGGAACAATAACTTCTGGTGCTGTACCGGCAACTTTCAGTGGGACAGCTAACGGTTATTTGGTGATAAGATCAAACAGTAGCACCCCTCCAAGTCAACCAGTCAACGGCACTACATACTCTGCAGCAAATATTGCTACCTTAGGTAGTGGTTTGACATTTGTTCAAAGCGGGACTTCCACCAGTATAGCAGGAACAGGTCTAACTGGGAATACTCAATATTATTATTTTATTTATGCATACAATAACACAAGTTGTTCCGGAGGTCCGGTTTACAACAGCAGCGGGCCGTTAGTGGGAAATGGGACAACTTGTCCGGCGGTACCAAACTCCGTAAACACTTCAGGTATTACTTCCAATAGTTTTACACTCAACTGGGCTTATCCAACAGGAGGAACTTCAGGAACTGTTACCTACTCAATTCAAGTCACTACCGATGCAGGTTATACCAGTAACATATCGGGCTCTCCATTTGGTATATCAGCTCCAACTACTAGTTTAAACGTTACCGGGTTAAGCGTGGGTACAACATATTATTACAGAATTTTAGCTGGTAACGGATGCAACAGCAGTTATATAACTGGAAGTGTTTTAATCCCGGTAGCCAACGATAATTGTAGTGGTGCGACATCACTGACCGTAAACCCTAATACAACTTGTACCGTAACCACAACAGGTAGTTCGGTAGGCGCAACTCAATCTCAAGCCGGTTGTGCCGGTACTGCCGATGACGATGTTTGGTATAGTTTTGTAGCCACCTCAACATCACATATTGTTACTGCAACACCAGGAACTATCTCTGATATTGTTCTACAAGTTTTTAGTGGATCTTGCGGTAGTTTAACAAGTTTGGCTTGCATTGACGCAACAGTTTCAACCCCGGAAACCACAACACTAACAGGTTTAACTCCGGGAAACACCTACTATGTTAGAATATATAGTTATGGCAGTAGCTCAGGGCAAGGAACATTTACCATATGTGTAACCACACAAACCCCTTGTATAGCTCCAAGTAGTCAAGCATCAGGATTAGTTATTGGCACAGTAACTTCAAGTGATATTCCTGCTTCCTTTACCGGTAGTGCCGATGGCTATTTGGTTATTCGTTCAACTTCAAGTACTCCCCCGTCTACACCTGTAAACGGAGTAATCTATTCTGCAGCCAATGTTGCAACTTTAGGAGCCGGATTGACATTTGTTCAAACCGGAAGCTCAACATCCATTACAGGCTCAGGACTAAACGGTAATACTCAATATTACTATTATATTTATGCTTATAACAACACCAACTGTTCAGGTGGGCCAATATATAATTCCGGAACTCCTTTAAGTGGCAGTGCAGTTACGTGTCCTACCGCTCCAAATCCGGTGACGGTTACCGGCACTACTACAAATAGTTTTACCTTAAACTGGACAACTCCAACGGGTGGAGGCTATGCTCCTATTACATACAGTATTCAAATTACAACTGACACGGGCTACACTACAAATATCCCTGGCTCACCTTTTTCATTGTCTTCTCCTACTACAAGTTTAAATGTTACCGGTTTGAACCCAAGTTCAACCTACTATTACAGAATCCTTGCTAATAACGGGTGTAACAGTCCTTACAGCTCAGGAAACACCACTACAACTTTAACGAATGACGAATGTAGCTCTGCTATTCCACTCAGCATCTCTTCAACTTGCAATTATTCCTATTACTCTAACAACGGTGCTACAGCCAGCTCCGGCGTTCCTGCCCCCGGTTGTGCCAGCTACTCCGGAGGAGATGTTTGGTTTAGCGCAGTAGTACCTGCAAATGGTATAATTGAAATTGACACCGACGATTCGGTAATGACTGATAGCGGTATGGCTATTTACTCGGGGTCCTGTGGCAGCTTAACTTTGATTGAATGTGACGATGATGACAGCGCTAACGGATTAATGTCTTACATAACGAGATCGGGATTAACTCCGGGGAGCACTATTTATATTAGAGTTTGGGAATATGGGAATGACAACAACGGAAGTTTTGGCATTTGTGTATCTAGTCCGGTCCCGCCGATTAATGATGACCCTTGCGGCGCTATTGACTTGAATGTAAACACCAGTTGTAGTTACCAATCATTTTCAACTTCCGGAGCAACACCTACCACTGCTGTAACTGCTCCGAGTTGCGGCAACTATCTTGGTGGTGATGTTTGGTTTAGTGCAACCGTTCCAAGCAATGGAATCATTAGAATTGATACAAATTCAAACGCAATAACAGACGGAAGTTTGGCTGTTTACACAGGCAACTGTGGTTCTTTATCCCTTTTGCAATGTGATGCCGACAGCAGTAACAATGGCTTAATGCCCTATTTAAACTTAACGGGATTAACTCCGGGAAGCACTATCTACATTCGCTTTTGGGAAAGTGGAAATGATGTTTTCGGCACTTTTTCAATTTGTCTGTCTACCGATTGTACCTCAGGAAATGGCTCAGGAACATTAACAACTGCTTGTCCTGATATTTTGGCAGGAGGTTTAGGTTTAAGTGGTTCAGACCCTTCCCCAATAACTTGCTCTTCTTCAACCTGTGTTGATTTGGAGGCAGAATATTTGCAACTTGGCGACACCTCAAATTATACGGTAGAGAGCATTCCTTACAATCCTCCATACCAGTTCAGCTGTTTGGCCAACCCGGTGAGTGTTAACGTTGATGATGTTTGGTCACCGGTTGTAAACCTACCTTTCAACTTTTGCTTTTACGGCTCCAACTATAATCAATGTGTGATTGGATCAAATGGTGTGCTTACATTTAACACCAGTTATGCAAGCACTTCCTCCGGCTATGCTTTTAATGACAATATTCCAAACAATACGGATGATCAATTGGTTGGTAACGCCATTTTTGGCGTATTCCATGATATCGATCCGAGTGAAGGGGGTGAAGTAGGCTGGGAATTGGTTACTTTAGATACTGGCTGTAGAGCTCTTGTAGCTTCTTGGTACAATGTTCCTATGTTCTCGGATAATTCCATTTTGTATACCGGTATGATGGTATTGTATGAAGAAACCAACATTATTGATGTTTATGTCAAAGAAAAGAAAATAGACAACAATAACGTATCGCCTTGGAACAACGGTAATGCTATAATTGGTCTTCAAAATGCCACACGTACGCAGGCGGTTGTTGCTCCTAATCGTAACGGCTTAAGCACCAATTGGAATGCCACTAATGAGGCTTGGAGATTTACTCCGGCAGGCACTTCTATAACCTCTATCAAATGGTATGAAGGTTCAGGAACATCAGGAACGATGTTGGGAAGCACAGACACTATCAATGTCTGTCCTGCTTCAACAACAACTTACACTGCCGAAGTAACTTATAATATGTGTAGCGGTGCCGTGGTTAAAGTATTAGACGAAACAACCGTAGTGGTTTCAAATGCTAAAATCTGGAATGGTACTGTTGATAACGATTGGAATAAAAACAATAACTGGACACCAAGCGGAATTCCAAACAATACTGATTGCGTAAAAATTCCTGTTACTGCCAATAATCCTGTAATTTCCGGAACAAACTACGTTGGTTATGCCGGTTCATTATTAGTATATAACGGAGCCTCATTAACTATTAACTCCAATAACGCTATCGCTGTTACAGATTGGGTTAATGTTGAAACAGGCGGAACTTTTTTAATCAACAATAACGCCAGCTTAGTTCAAATCAACAACACAACCAATACCGGAAATATTATTTACAAGAGAAATGCCAGCATTCGTAAGCTAGACTATGTTTATTGGTCTTCACCAGTGGCAAATTATGTAATTAATAACATAGCTGCGCCATTGTCTTTCGGTGCCATTTACAAATGGAATACGACCGTGGCAAACTCCAACGGTGGTCAGGGAAATTGGAATCCTGCCTCCGGAGATATCATGACAGCAGGCAAAGGATACATAGCCAGTGCACCTAATAGTTTTAGTGCCACAACAAATACAACTTTTTATGGAAGTTTTACCGGCGTTCCTCACAATGGTCCAATCACAATAGGCATTTCCAGGGGAAGCGACACTAATACAGCCTACCATGTAGGTCTGAACGGAACTGAAATCAACAATTACAGCGACAACTGGAATTTATTAGGTAATCCTTATCCATCTGCTATACGTGCCAGTCAATTCTTATTTGACAACAACACCAAAATTATGGGTAATGTGAGACTGTGGACTCATGGTACGTTACCAACTAACATATCGAGTCCTTTTTATGGCTCCTTTGTTTACAATTACAGCCCTGGAGATTACTTAACATACAACTTTACCGGAACCAGTTGTTGCCCTGTAGCAGGAGCTGATTTGTTTATTGGCTCCGGTCAAGGATTCTTTGTTCAAATGGTTGACGGCCCAACAGCATCGGATAACGTAACTTTTAACAACAACCTCAGAAGCACAAGTTACACCAACAGTAACTTTTATAGACTAGCTAACTCAAATGCCACAGAGAGTTATGTAGACAGTATTGAAAGAAACAGAATTTGGCTCGACATCGTAAACAGCTCCAATCGCTCGGACAGGACCTTATTCGGTTATATCCAAGACGCTACTATGGCCGAAGACAACTTCTTCGATTGCTTGACCCAAAATACAGGCGATTTAAGAATATACTCTTTAATTAACGACAAAAAGTACATTATCCAAGGGCGTTCTTTACCATTCGACGTAAACGACGAAGTACCAATAGGAATCAATGTACCAACTACCGGAAGCTACAGCATCGGCCTTGCTGCAGTTGACGGATTGTTTGATCAACAAAACATCTATCTGAAAGACCTTTTGCTCAACACTATTCACGATTTAAAAGCAGCACCATATCAATTCACCGCCTCGGCAGGGAATTACAATGATCGTTTTCGTGTAGTATATCTGACTGCTGCACTTGGCAACAACGACTTCGACTACAACAACGAAGTCAAAGTCATGACCAACGAATCATTAAGCGTAAGTTCGAGCCACCAAATCATAGAATCAGTGATTGTTTACAACGTACTCGGACAAGAATTAGCCCGCTATGAAAACGTGAATAATACAGGGCTAACATTGTCAAATGTTAGAAAAAACAACACTACTTTACTCTTGAAAATAACATTAGATAATGGTATTACTACCTTCAGAAAAGTAATTTACTAATCAAAATACTTTAAAAAACGCCAAAAAGACCTTTGCTTCAAATAGTAAAGGTCTTTTTCGTTGGCATAAGCCTCTCGCTCAAATGAAATGGAATAATAGGCCCTTTTGACATCTCTTTCTCTTAGAAAGTGCCATAAAAATTCCAAACCGTACCAAACAAAAAAAGGCAAAACCAACAACTCCAATTGCTGGCGCAAATGAATCTTCTCATGATTTAACAATACCTCATCAGTAGCATGCTCACTCTGCTTCAAAAATACAAACGGAAAAATCGTCAATCCTTTGTACCCTTTCGGCACTAAATATTTAGAAACGATGCGTATCATTACTTATAAACTCTTTAAATTTGCGTGTATGAATGAGCAAAATAAGGAAAATAAATTAATCGAAGGCGAAGACTATTACCTCACGCCCGAAGGTTATAAAGTTTTTACCGAAAAATACCACTTAAAACGCGGCTATTGCTGCAAAAGCGGTTGTCGTCATTGCCCATACGGATTTGATAAAAAAACAGGAATAATAAAAAAATAATTTGGGCGTTACCACAAGGGTCGGGCTTTACGTTGCAATCTTTTTTAGTTGGTAGTGCTGCACCAAAATTTTACCAGTCTATTCACAAACTAAAAAAGGATTTCCACTGCAATCCCTAACGCAATAACTTAAAAACATACAACTCACAACATACAACCAAAATGACTTTTCAAGAACAAATACTACAAGGAATTCCAGCCGTATTACCACAGCCGAAACCTTACGAACCACAAATCAATCACGCGCCAAAACGCAAAGAAATTCTAACCGAAGAGGAAAAAAAATTAGCCCTCAAAAATGCTTTACGTTATTTCGAACCGCAACATCATGCTACGCTAATTCCGGAGTTCAAAGCCGAGTTAGAAACCTACGGTCGCATTTACATGTACCGCTTTCGTCCGGATTACCGCATGTATGCTCGTCCCATTTCGGAATATCCCGGAAAATGCGAACAAGCCAAAGCCATTATGCTCATGATCCAAAACAATTTGGATTATGCCGTAGCCCAACATCCGCACGAGTTAATTACTTATGGCGGTAACGGTGCGGTTTTCCAAAATTGGGCCCAATACTTACTCACCATGAAATACTTGGCGGAAATGACAGAAGAACAAACTTTAGTCATGTATTCCGGTCACCCAATGGGCTTGTTCCCGTCGCATCCGGATGCCCCAAGAGTGGTTGTTACCAACGGTATGGTAATCCCAAATTATTCTAAACCGGACGATTGGGAAAAAATGAATGCCTTAGGCGTATCCCAATACGGCCAAATGACCGCTGGTAGCTATATGTATATCGGACCACAAGGTATTGTTCATGGTACAACTATTACCGTACTGAACGGTTTCCGAAAAATCAAAAAATCACCAAAAGGAGGTTTGTTTGTCACTTCAGGTCTTGGCGGAATGAGTGGTGCCCAACCTAAAGCCGGTAACATTGCCGGTTGCGTAACCGTATGCGCGGAAGTCAACCCAAAAATTACTCACATCCGTCATTCACAAGGCTGGATCAATGAAGTTATAGATAATATAGACGAACTGGTTCCGAGAGTAAAAAAAGCACTCGAAAACCAAGAAGTAGTTTCCATCGCTTACCTCGGAAATGTGGTAGACGTATGGGAACGCTTTGACCAAGAAAATTTACACATCGATTTAGGTTCTGATCAAACTTCATTGCACAATCCTTGGGCCGGCGGCTACTACCCTATCGGTTACACTTTTGAAGAATCAAATGAGTTAATGGCAAACCAACCTGAAAAGTTCCGCGAAGAAGTCCAAAAGACTTTGCGTCGTCATGCCGCTGCTATTAACAAACATACGGCAAAAGGAACCTACTTCTTTGACTATGGCAACGCCTTTTTATTAGAGTCATCCCGTGCCGGAGCCGATGTAATGAACGACCATCCTACTTTGGGCAGAGAATTCAAATACCCAAGCTATGTACAAGACATCATGGGCCCGATGTGTTTTGACTACGGATTTGGACCATTCCGCTGGGTTTGCGCCTCCGGAGATCCTGAAGATTTGGCCAAGACCGACCGAATTGCCTGCGAAGTATTGGAAGAAATGATGAAAAATTCACCGGAAGAAATCCAACAACAAATGGCCGATAACATCCAATGGATTAAAGGGGCACAAGAAAATAAGTTAGTCGTAGGTTCTCAAGCTCGTATCCTATACGCAGATGCCGAAGGACGCATCAAAATCGCCGAAGCTTTCAACCAAGCTATCGCCCGTGGCGAAATCGGATATGTGATATTAGGCCGTGACCACCACGATGTTTCAGGCACTGATTCGCCTTACCGCGAAACCTCAAATATTTATGACGGTTCTCGTTTCACAGCAGATATGGCTATTCACAATGTGATTGGTGACAGTTTCCGAGGTGCTACTTGGGTATCGATTCACAACGGTGGCGGCGTTGGCTGGGGCGAAGTTATCAATGGTGGATTTGGTATGGTTCTTGATGGTTCAAAAGCAGCATCAAGACGCTTAGAATCAATGCTTTTTTGGGATGTCAACAACGGAATCTCACGCAGAAGTTGGGCCAGAAATGAAGGTGCTGTTTTCGCTATCAAAAGAGCCATGGAAACGCAACCTTTATTGAAAGTTACCATCCCTAATGTAGTTGATGACGGATTGTTAGATTTTTAAGATTATTAGACTGACTTAGACTAAATAATCCTTGTAAATTAATTCAAAATCTGACGATCTAAGAAGTCTAACAATCAAAAAAAATGACATATGAAAACAACTAAAATTTTACCGTTAGCACTACTGTTATTCCTTGCCTCTTGTAGTTCGGTTAGAGTGTATTCCGACTATGATAAACAAGTCGACTTTTCACCCTACAAATCCTATGCCTTCCACAAAACAGGAATTGACAAGGCAGAGATATCCGATTTAGATAAAAAACGCATTTTACGTGCCATAGATGAAACTATGAGCGCTAAAGGATTTACCAAAAGTGACAGTCCGGATTTGTTGATTTCCTTCTTTACCAAAGAAAGAGAAGAAGTCAATGTCAACCAATTTAATGCCGGCTGGGGTTATGGTTGGGGCTGGGGTTGGAATCCGTTCTTATGGGGCGGCAACACTACGGTTACCCGACACACAGAAGGTTCTTTGTATATAGACATTATCGACGCTAAGAAAAAAGAATTGATTTGGCAAGGCGAAGGCGAAGGTGTACTGACCAAAGACCGAGACGAAAAAGAAGCCCTAATCAAAGAGTTTGTAGCTAAAATTTTGGAACAATATCCACCACAGAAGAAGTAAGGATTGGCAATTTTAGTTAGAAATACAGAATTAAAACCGCAACGAAGATGTTGCGGTTTTTTTTGCAGATTGCCTTAACCAAGATGGTCCCGAAAACTCGGGAACATCCTTTTCCTCCCGTTAGGTTTTAAAAGCCTGACTGGAAGAAAAAATATAGTGAACAGTTGGAAACAGCTTCTTCCTTCGACTCCACTCAGAATAACAGTTTTGCTTTTTATGATTTTTATCACACTTGTTTGTCCTAAGATTTGTAAATTTACAGACACAACAAAACACTCTTTATGGAAGCGCATTTTGAAAGCAACCCTTTGATTGACCGGTTACCAAAACACTTAAAACAGTTTATTAAACCACAAGATTACAACGACTATACACCTATAAATCAGGCGGTATGGCGTTATGTGATGCGCAAAAATGTGGACTATCTCTCTAAAGTAGCCCATGAATCTTACCTTGAAGGCTTGAAAAAAACCGGTTTAGAAGTGGATTCGATTCCGAATATGTACGGCATGAACCGCATTTTAAAAGAAATCGGTTGGGCTGCCGTGGCTGTGGATGGTTTTATTCCGCCGAATGCTTTTATGGAATTCCAAGCCTACAACGTATTGGTGATTGCTTCCGATATCCGACAATTAGAACATATTGAATACACTCCGGCTCCCGACATCATTCACGAAGGTGCCGGCCACGCACCTATCATCGCCAATCCGGAATACGCCGAATATTTGCGTCGTTTTGGGGAAATTGGCTGTAAAGCGATTTCCTCGTCTCGAGACTACGAACTGTATGAAGCGATTCGCTTGTTATCAATTTTAAAGGAAGCCGAAGACACTCCGGAAGCCGAAATTAAAAAAGCAGAAGATCAAGTGGACTTTTTGCAAAATAATATGGGCGAACTCTCAGAAATGTCCAGAATCCGCAACCTTCACTGGTGGACAGTGGAATATGGCTTAATAGGAACAGTAGATAATCCCAAGATTTATGGCGCAGGCTTGCTTTCCTCTATAGGTGAAAGCGCTTGGTGCATGACCGATAACGTTAAAAAAATCCCTTATGATATTTCGGCTGCCGATCAAAGTTTTGACATAACCAAACCGCAACCGCAACTGTATGTAACACCCGATTTTGCTCATTTGAGTTTGGTTTTGGAAGAATTTGCGAATACTATGGCCTTACGCACCGGAGGTTTATCAGGTATTAAAAAACTGATTGATTCCAAGGCTTTAGGCACTATTGAATTGAGCACCGGGATTCAAATTTCAGGGGTATTTACCAACGTAATTGAACACGAAGGGAAACCGGTTTACGTACAAACCACAGGTAAAACTGCCTTGTCCTACCGCGAAAAAGAGTTGGTGGGTCATGGCACGCAATACCATGCGGAAGGTTTTGGTTCGCCAATAGGTAAACTAAAAGGCATCAACTTGGCTATTGAAGACATGAGCCCGCGCGACTTAAGAGCCTATGACATTTATGAAGCTGAAAAAGTAACCTTAGAATTTGAAGGCAACATCAAAGTAACCGGAGAAATCATCACCGGTTCACGAAATTTACAAGGAGAAATCATTATAATCAGTTTTAAAAACTGTACAGTAACCCATAATGAAACTGTACTCTTTTTACCGGAATGGGGAACATATGATATGGCTGTCGGTAAAAAAGTTATTTCGGCTTTCTCCGGTCCGGCCGATGTGAATAGTTTTGACATGATTAACCATGTGCCTTCTTCGCAAACCATCAAAGCCAAAAAATCTGCAGAGCGCGAAGAGTTAGAAGGTTTATACCTCAACGTAAGAAACATACGCGAAGGCAAACCGGCCGTTATTTCCATAGAAAAAACATTTGAAATAGTAAAAGACAAACATCCTAAAGACTGGTTATTGTCTGTTGAAATAGCCGAATTATGTGATAAAACCAACAATACTGCCTTGTTACACGAAGCTTTAGTGCATTTGGAAAAAGTGAAACAAAGTCGCCCCGAGATAGCGCATTTAATTTCAGGCGGACTGGGATTATTTCTGGAGAAAGTAAGCTTACAACACTAATGTAACCTTTGTTACTGCCTACTAAAGTCGACTAGAATATCTTTGCTGAAAAAATTTATATTATGGGACTATTAGACATATTAGGTTTGGGCAGCAAATCAGAAAGCATCAAAGATTTTGTAACCAAAGGCGCAGTGATTATTGATGTGAGGACGATTGGAGAATTCCGCGAGGGACATATCAAAGGATCAAAGAATATACCACTCGACACCATTAGCGGTAAAGTAAACGAAATTAAAAAGTTGGACAAACCCGTAATAGTCTGTTGTCGTTCCGGAATGCGAAGTGCACAAGCAGCATCCATTTTAAAATCGGCAGGGATCGACGTAATTAATGGTGGTGGTTGGCAGAGTTTGGAAAGTAAATTATAAAAAAGAACCTCCCGTATTAGGAGGTTCTTCTTTTTAAAACAAAATTGTTTATTTCTTAATGACTTTAATAGAAATCATTCGATTTTCAGCATCATATACTTTTACAATGTAAGTCGCCGTGGCCCAACCTGACATATCAATCTTGACTTCGTCGGTTTGCAGCTGTTCATTATAAATTATCTGACCCAATAAATTTAAAACCGTTACTCTGGATAGTTCTTTAGTACGAGAAATTGTCAAAAAGTCGACAACCGGATTAGGGTATACTTTCAAATCGCTAAACGCAACTTCTTTTATACCCAAACAAGTTCCGGAAACGACTGTAACTGCTAAACGATCCTGACTTTCACAACCACTAGGATTCTGCGAAGCGTAATAAGTTGCGCCATTAATCAATACCGTATTGTTTGTCACTATGTTACCGCCTGTAGCAGCGTCATACCAAACTACATTGGTTCCCGAACTAATTTGAAGCAATCCGACAGTTTCACCACTACAGAATGACTGGGTGGCACTACCTGTTGGTGGTGGCACGGTAATCACATTAGCATAAACCCCTTGACGCGGGCTACTGCAACCTCCGGAAATTGCTTCAGCATAGTAAAGAGTAGAGACACTAATAGCAGGTGTAGTAAATGAGGATCCGGTCCCCAACAAGCTTCCTCCTGCAGGAGTATCATACCAATTTATCGTACCGAAATTATAATTAACTCCTATAGTCACTGTCCCTGTACCACATCGGCTGGCCGGACTTGTTGTTACTAAGCTAGGCACAGGAATGGCGGTAAAGGAAACGGCTACCCTGGTTGATGGACAACCATTGCTGACAGCTTCAGCATAATAAATCGCACTACCTCCTGATACGGGCAAAGTATTTCCCGTGGCAAAAGCCGATCCACCACTGGCTGAATTGTACCAATAAATAACCCCTTCACTTGGTGTAGCAGTTAAAGCAGTTAAAGTACCGGCACAAGAACTCGCATCAGCAGTTGAAACTACAGTAGGAACTGCATTAACTGTTGCCACTACCGGAACTCTTACAGAAGTACAACTATTGTTAACAGACGCTACATAATAAGTAGTAGTATTTGATATATTTGGTGTTGTAAACGTAATTCCTGTACCCAAAAGAGTACCGCCAACAGCAGCATCATACCATTGTAAAACCCCCGCATTAGTACTTGCAAATAAGGCAACACTACCGGAATCACATCTACTATTTGGTGTTGCAGACGTGATGCTTGGTGTTACATTAACCGTTGCTAATACTGCTGTTCTGGTCGATGTACAAATACCGCTTGAAACTTCTACATAAAAATTGGTAGAGGTTGATATTGAAGGGGTAGTAAAACTTGTCCCTGTTCCTAAAGAAGTTCCTCCGGATGAGACATTATACCAACTGATTGTACCACTCGAGGCAGTTGCCCCTAAGGTAACTGTACCCGAGTCACAACGTGAAGCCGGAGTCGTAGCAGTTATCGTTGGCACTTCATTAACCGTAACCAATACGGGAGTTCTTGGAGAAGTACATCCGCTAAGTGTGGTTTCCGCATAATAAGTGGTAGTTGCGGTTACTGACGGCGAATAACTGGACCCAGCAGACAAAGCTGTTCCTCCGGATGAAGCACTATACCAAAAAACAGTACCTGTACTGGCTGTAACGGAAATATTCACCGATCCAGCACCACAACGAGTAGCCGGAGTGGTTTCAGTTATGGAAGGAGTTGTATTAACAGTAGCGACGACTGCACTTCTTGCAGAGAAGCAAACACCATTGACTGATTCAACATAGTAAGTAGTAGTTGAGGTTAAAATTGGTGTAGTAAAACTAGTCCCTGTACCAACCAAATTACCCCCTACTGAGGCATCATACCAATTTAAAGTACCTACGTTTGTTGTTGCTTGTAGGGTTACTGTTCCTGCATCGCATCTTGCGGCCGGTGTGGTTGTAGTAACTAAAGGATAAGCATAAACCGTAATATAATCCGTTAGTATGATGGTATTGGTGCCATTATAATTGGCTGCTACCAAAGTCACATCATAAACTCCCGGTGTGTTGTAAGTAACCGTTGGATTTTGTACCGTGGAAGACGATGGTGTACCGCCTTCAAATGTCCAAGTCCATCCTGCCGGTATGTTCGTTGAAACATCCGTAAAAGAGATAGTTTGCCCAACACAAATTTGAGTTGAAGTGGCCGTAAAACCGGCAACCGGTGGCTCAGTTGGACATATTGGAGTAGTTTTATCTAACGAAAAGCCATCCCCATTACCTCCAAAATAGGCATAAAATTGCGGTGGAAATCCACACACACTTTGCTCAAGGGTTTCTACTCCTGCCCCATCATTATTTCCGCCCATGTAGGCGTAGAAAGAAGGTGGAATACCACAAACTGCAGTAGTAATTTCTTCTGTAGCGGCACCGTCGGCTGTTCCTCCCATATAGGCAAATTGAAAAGCCGCGGTTCCACAGGTTGCTGTACTGTATTCATCGACACCTGAGCCATCATTGTTCCCTCCGAAATAAGCATAAAAATGCGGCGGAAGCGGACAAGAAGCATTGTTTAACTCACTTACCGTAGAACCATTGGAGTTTCCTCCGTTGTACTGGGCATGAGCCTCAAACTGTGTCAAAATAAATGTTAGCGCAACAACTATAAATAGTTTTGTTTTCATCTAATTTGATTTAAATTGTTATACTTCATTTATTGCAAGCAACATTTACTTGCAAATCAAATTAGATTGTTATCTCACACCTCTACCGCCAAAAGTATAGTTTCTGGTTGCATTTGTAGTGCTTGCAAAAGTTCTGTCGGAAGTTCTCACATAAGTGGCCGGACTAACGTACTCACCACCTCTGGTCCCAACTCCTGTAGCAGTAGTATTGGAAGGCCAAGTAGCTTGATTAGCATCGCCGATAGCAGTTAAGGTACCATCTCCCAAAGTCCCATTGAAAGCTACTCCGGAAGCATTCCCAACAGAGATTGTTCTCTCTGATAAATTACCGCCCATTTCCATTGCGCCATAATAAGCTGCTCCTGCCGAAGATCTACCTGAAGTAGCTGTGGCAAAAACACCAACTTTTAAAGGCCCGTAAACACCACTTCCGGTGTTGATCGCTACAGCACATCTACCGTTAACTACTGTCGTTTCAGTTTCTGTAGGTTGCAATGCATTCTCTATAGTTGAACTGTAAAAAGGATTAATGGTAGTATCTCCCCAAGGATATTCTCCTGCTACTCTTGGCATAGTCCCGCGACAAACTTTTTCAAATTCTAATTCGGTCATCGGACGCAAAGCCGACCAATCCAAATAAGCTGCTAAATCGGCCCAACTCAAATTAGACATTGCAATGCTTTGTCCGTCGTTACTATTGTTAATCACACCATTAGTAGCATCACAACCGAATACAGCCGGAATGGCAGCGTTATTTCCGGGAGTTTCAATAACAATCCCGTTTCTGTAAGCGTAACTACCATATGTAACATACGTTCCGGCAGCTGAAGTTGGATCTGTCAAAATTCTGCTTTGTTGTTGCGAAAAGGTTAATGAATTTAAAAACTCAACGTATTGCAACTGAGATATTTCGTACTTCATACAGTAAAAAGAATTGTAACCCATTGGAAAAGTAGCAGGAACGGTTGGACCACCACCGCCAATAGTGGCTGATGTAATGCCTGATGCTTGAGATGTGGCATTTATGGTGATACTGTTGAAAGTAGCAGTACTGGTTCCGTCGCCAATTTCAAATGCTCCTTGTGGGACATGAACCATTTCTATTCCGAATACTTTAAAGTTGTATGGCCCGGCGCCTAATCCGGTCATTCGTAAAGTGATAGAAGTAGCTGAAATATTGCCCCCGCCAAGAGCACTTCTTCTGATGAAAACACCTTTTCCATCGGTTACAGGATCTACTTGTAATGGGGATGCTGCACTGTGATCTGAAGCAGCAGTACTCAAGTTAGCATGTGCCCACAAACGGGTGTTACAATCTTGGTATTTCACAAAAACCCAAACAGCATCCCAATTTGCCGGCGCCACATTGGCATACCAACTGTTTTCCCAAGAAATATTAAAGGTAATATCGTTCCCGGAAACAGAAGTTCCCGTAATCTCAACATTATTAGCATTGACATTCAACGCCAATAAAAAAGCAATTGCAGAAGCAATTTTTAAAAAATAGTTTTTTGATTTCATTGTATCTGATTTTTTTAAGTTATAGAGCAAATCTATACCTCATCAAAACACTGTGAAATACGTCAGATGTCGTATTCTGCTTTAAATCAGATTATTACTTTTAGCTTTTTGAATGGCTTCAAGCTTGTTGTGTACTTGGAGTTTGTTGTAAATATTCTCGATATGCTTTCTCACTGTAGAAGGCGACAAGAATAAATTATCGGCAATCACATTGTAGTTTAAACCTTTGCTTAGCTGCTCTAAAACTTCCACTTCTCGCGTAGTAAGTTTGATTTCTTCTTGACATTTTTCTTCAAAATTCACAGGATTTCTGAGGAGTTTCAAGGTTTTTAAAGCTATGGAAGGATTCATAGCCGCACCGCCGTTAAGGGTTTCTACTATGCCTTGATGGAGTTCTTTAGGATTTACTTCTTTGAGCAAGTAACCATCAGCTCCGGCTTTGATAGCATTAAAAATATTTTCATCGTTATCAAATACCGTCAACATGATAATCTTGATTTGGGGATATTTCGATTTGATGATTTTAGTAGCTTCGATTCCGTTGCAAACCGGCATTTCAATGTCCATTAAAATCAAATCAATGCATTTATTTTGCTCGAGCTTCTTTTGCAAATCATTGCCATCAACCGCTGTGAACTTCAGCACCAAATCGTCGAAGAAAGACAATTTTTCGGCTATTGCTTTTTGCAAAAAGACATTATCATCTACTATGGCAATTTTGGTGGACATACTGTGATTTTATAACAAATTTGACTCTTTTTTTTGAATGTTGGTCAACGATTTGAAAAAAGTCCTTTTCAAACGTGTAGATTCGCTTGAAAAACCCACAGAATGAAAAGGACAACAATAAAAACAACCTATTGTTTTTTTTTAATCAATACCACTTGACTATTCAAAGTTGGGAAAAGAATCGTTTAAAAAAAATACGGCATTTGACGTATTTAACTAAAGCAATTTGGTTTACTGATTTTTCAATCTAATTTGGATTGTAGTACCTTGACTTTCATTTGAAACCAATTCAAATTGCCCTCCGATATCCTGAATACGCTTTTGCATGTTGTGAATGCCGTTGCCCATCATGGTGGCTTGTGGGTTAAAACCTTTACCGTCATCCGATACTGTTATTAGTATTCCATTTTCCTCAGGTTTAATACTGACCAAAACATTATCAGGTTGGGCATACTTAATACTGTTGTTAATAGCTTCCTGTATGGTTCGGTACAAATTCATCCCTTGAACTGAGGAAAAAGTTTTGCTTTTGAGCGCTATATCAACCACAAAATCAAAATGAATATCCTCTTTAGCTTCCTGGGCTTTCTCCATAAAATTGTGTATTCGCGCTTGTAAATCCTCAAAGGTAATCTCGCTTTTGTTCATCGCCCAAATCGTATCACGCAGTTCAATAATGGTGGATTTGGCAAAATTACTAATGCCGTTTAATTTACTATCGAGTTTGGCATTTTGTATATCAAAGGCGTATTTGACATTGTCAATAGAAGAAATAATAAAAGTTAATTGCGAACCGATATTGTCATGCAAATCTCTCGAAATGGCCAAACGTTGCTCCTGCAATTTGTTTTGGGTTTCGATTTTGGCAATAGCCGATTTGAGTTCAAATTCTTGCTCTTGTTGCTTGTTTTTGAGTTTTTGTTGGCGATACACCAAATAAATAATAATCAACAAGGCTAACGAGATAAGTCCGAGAATTAAAAATTGGGTTTCTTTTCTTTTGATTTCCAACTCACGGGTGGCAATTTCGGCTTTGGATTTCTGTATCAGTCTTTCTTTCTTTTCAGTTTGGTATTTGGTTTCCAATTCGGCAGTTTGCTTCTCCGATTTACTTACCAATAACTGTTCGTTCAGTACTGCTAATTTGTCTATGTAATAATCAACACTATCAGGTTTATTCAAGTGAGAATAAACCTTAATCAGACATTTATAGTTTTTTTGAAGTTTTTCATGGTGTTGGGTTTGCTCGTAAAACGGCTGGGTGCGCAACAATAATTTTTTGGCTTCTTTAAATTTGTTGTTGGCCAAAAAATCGGTAGCTAAATTCAAATCGAAATTGTTTTTATCTAAGTCGGAGTTGAGCTCTTCTCGAGCTTGTTTGGATTTTTGATAGAGCGCCAAAGCGTCTTTCGACTTTTTTTGTTCGGATTTGATGGAAGCTATATTGTTGTATCCGCTTGAGATTCCTTTTTTATTGCCTACTGATGTACAAGCTTTGACACTCTTGTCGTAAAACTTTAAAGCATTGATAGTGTCATTCAAATTGAGATAAACATTGCCGAGGTTGAGACAAGAAACGCATAAATCTTCGGTAAAATTGTTTTTCTCCTGATAGGCAACCACTTCGCTGATGTATTGCAGTGCTTTCGGATAATTCTTTAGTTTAAGATGAATCAAACCGATGTTACCTTTAATAATCCCGATGTTTTTCTCGTCTTTGATGCTTTCAAAATACGATAAAGCTTCTATAAAGGAAGCCATGGCGGCTTTGTATTGGTTGGTTTTTTCGTAAATGTTGGCCAAATTATTATTGATTTTAGCCAAACCTCTACTGTCTTTTCTGAGTTTTCTGATTTTGTAAGCCAAAAGATAATTCGACTTCGAGTTCACAAAATCGCCTTTAATGAAATATACCGCACCAATATCGCTGTATACTTGAGCCATCAAAGTAGAATCGTTTAATTTCTTGGATTCAGACAAGGCTTTGCCTCCGTAATGCAAGGCCGAATCGATAGAGATTTTGGAATAATACCAAGTCAAATCGGAATAAATGGAAGCGGTTTTTTTAACATCGGGATTGGCTTTCAACTCTTTTTTCAATCCTTCTATGATGTCTTGAGCATTTTGCGCAAAACCAAGGTCTGTAACGCCAACCAATAGAAACCATAAAATCCAACCTTTTAATTTCATAGCTTACAAAATGATATTGATTTGCGTTCCAGATTCAGAACTTTGGAGATTGAACTGACCATTGATTTCGGCAATTCGCTTTTGCATATTGAGTAAACCATTTCCCTTTTCTACACCGGCAACCTCAAAACCTTTCCCGTTATCTTTGATTTCAATAGCTATTTGTTCTCCTGTTTTTTTGACTTTGATATCGATATTTTTGGCTTCGGCATATTTGATACTGTTGTGGATGGCTTCCTGAATGGTACGATAAATATTCATGCCTTCAATAGAGCTGAACTTACGTTCTTTTAAATCGGAATCGACAAAAAAGTTGAACTGAATCTCTTGCTTAACCTCTTTGGCTTTGTCTACGAAATTGTGAATTCGGGTTTGCAAATCTTCAAACGAAATTTGGCTTTTATTCATGGCCCAAATCGTGTCGCGCAACTCAATAATAGTGTCTTTCGCAAAGCTGCTGATGTTGGACAGTTTGGCATCTAGTTTTTCATTTTTCAAATCAAAAGCATATTTGATATTGTCGACCGAAGAAATGATAAAAGTAAGCTGAGAGCCAATATTATCGTGCAAATCTCTGGAGATGGCCAATCGTTGTTCTTGCAACTTATTTTGAGTTTCAATTTTAACGATAGCCGATTTGAGTTCGAACTCTTGTTCCTGCTGTTTGATTTTTAATTTTTGTTGGCGATATACCAAATAAATAATGCAGATTAGGGCTATTGAAATCAATCCCAAAATCAAAAACTGCATGTTCTTATTCTTGATTTCGATTTCGCGCTCTCTGATTTCCGCTTTCGATTGCAGCAGTTGTTTTTCTTTTTTCTCGTTTTGGTATTTGGCCTCTAACTCGGAGAAAGTTTGGGCACGTTGCACATCAAAAACAGAATCTCTGAGTTTAATATAATGCTCCTGATCTTCAACCGCTTTCGACAAATTGTTTCGCTCTTTATTAAACAAAGCCCGTTGCATGTAAAAGTCCCGCAGCTTTTCGGCATTATTGCTTTTTTTGGAAAACCAATAGGCTTTCTCAAAAAGCTTCTCGGCCTCATTAAAATCGTCTAACTTATACGCAATAGTAGCTAAATTGGTATAATTGGTAGCGCGTTCATAGTAGTAATCGTTATCTTTACTTCCTTGGCTAAGTTCAAAATTTTTGTCATTAATTCTGAGTGCTGCTGTAATCCATCTTTTGGCTTCTTTATATTTTCTTTGTTTTAAAAGTGTATTGCCGATATTGTTATAAGTTCCCCCAATATAGAGTGTGTCCTTTCCTTTGTAGTATTTAAAAACTTGTTTATGGTAAAACAAGGCACTGTCGGGTTTATCCCAATCGTCAAAATTGATGGCTACGGCATTCAAGGCATTGCTAATCATATCCGGACTTTTCTCTTTTTGACTTACCCAGTATTTCAGGGCTTTTTTCCCGTAATAAATGCCTTTAGGATAACTTTCAAAATCGTGATAAGTTAACGAGAGCATGGCGTTAAAAAAAGCAATCCAGTTTTCTCTTTTTTCTTTTTCGGCTATGCGAATACCTTTCAAGCAATAATCAACAGCCTTGTCATATTGTCCTTGTTTGCGATAAACTTTAGACAAATTGTTATGCACTGTAAGCAGCGATGGAATATCGTTTCCGGCGTGCAATAATTTCAAAGCACGATTACCATAAATAATGGCACTATCCAATTGGTTATAATCGGTGCAACGGGCGTTTTTGCAAAAAAAATACTGAGCCTCATCTGCTTGGGTTTTGATGAGTCGTTTAGCGATTTTAAAATAGTAATCCGATGAATCCTGAGAAGTAAAAGCTTTGCCCAAGGTATTTTTAATATCCTGTGCTTTAGACACCCCAAATACGAGCAAACCGATCAAAAGGAAGAATTGTTGCTTTTTCATACGGAGATAATATACTATAAATATAGTAAAAATGTTAAAATTTTTAATATCATCTCTCATTTTTAGGGTATGAATCTTCGAACAACTGGTAGTTTAAATCAAAAATATTACGACTCAAAGCGGCATTAACCTCTTTCATCTTAACTTTCAAATCCTCAGAAAGTTGGATTTGCAGAGATTGGTTTTTACAATCTTCGTTGAGTTGTATCATCAGTTGCTCCAATGGTTCTAATTTTGAAGCAAAAGCATTGCGCTCAGAAAACATCTTGTACAAGAGATAAAAGATGAGTCCGATTAAAATCAAAAAAACAGTTATCAATAAAATTGTCATACCTATTTTGGATGTAGCTTGTAAAATTCAGTGAAAAAAGAAGCAAAAAAAATACGGCATACGCCGTATTTTTTTCTGTGACAAACAGGGTTCGATTTGTTAGTTTGAAGTAAAATTCACATTAAACGCTCCGTTAGTAACCGCTTTAGTGTCGGTTCCCGCCTGATTTTTACCGGTAAAACTGAAAGTTCCTTTTACATTGGTTTCAGAAATTTCGGTTATGGTTACCGAGCCTGCTACTCCGGAATTTTCATATGGAGCAGCCCAAACCAAGGAATTAAGCGGATTACTGATATTGGTTTCAATGTAACTGGCTACAGTAGAAATAGTTGCTTCTTCACTTATCTCATAAGTGTTGGTACCTTCTTGGTAACCGGTAATGATAATTTGAATCGCTTTACCGGAAGCATCACTGCCTTGCACAATAATTGTTGTTAGTCCGCCAACTACTTGTTTGGTCGCATAGGTTCCCATTTCCATGGAAGTGAAATTAGCGCCTGCTACTCTGGCTTTAACGGTTCCTAAAGTGGCATTACTTCCACCGCCACCGTTGTCATCGCTACTGCAAGAGGTTGTTAATGATAATAGGGCAATGGCAAAAAAGATTCCGATTTTTTTAATAGTTTTCATGTTTATATAAGGTTAAAGTTATTAAAGCAAATTTGGGATAATCCCAAAAAGCAATCAATACGACATTTGCCCTATTTTTCTCATACTAAACTTACTTTCCCTTCATTAGCAAGGCCTTAGGAAAAGCTACAGCTTTTAAACTGTTGGTTTCATTCTGGCTGGAAATGAAATACAGTATTTCGTTGGTCTCATCATAAAAAGGCAAACCATCAAAATCAGCCGAATTGATTTTGCTGCCCAAATTAATCGGCTCTGACCAATTCTTCCAAGTATCATCTAAACGATATGTAACGTAAATATCATAACTCCCAAAAGCACTGAACCCATTACTGCTAAACAACAAAGTTTTAGTATCAGACAATAACTGACACATGCCTTCATCTGCCGCAGAATTGATTATTTTGCCCATGTTTTGCAGAAAGCCATAACTACCGTCTTCCTTTTGTTGGGCGAAATACAAATCGCTTCCACCTTGGGAAAAATCGGTTTCTATTCCCATAATTAAGACCTTCAAATCGGGTGTTAATTGGGCTTCGGCAGTTTCATCGTAATTGTTGTACGCTGCGACTTTTAGTTGGCCCTGATTAAGGTAAGTTCCGTTTTGGACCGTAAACAACTCAAAACCGGTTTCTGTAGTTCCGCGGGTATAAGTAGCACCACCTTTCAAGATAAGATTATTCGTTATGCACCACAAATGATTGTAATACTGATTCGTATTCAGTGTCGGCTCCGGCTTTTTGTTATCCCATCGACCGGACGCATTTTTTGTAAAGCTGTAGATTTCGGTTTTGGCCTCACCAACTGCTGTAATATACAGCGTTTTCCCATCGGTTGACACTGCTCCGCTGGAAGGCACTATTCCTGCCAAATCGACGGTTTGTGCCTCGGCTAAGGATTCAAAAGTCGGAATTGAATTGACCGTTGGTATTATGGGTGAATCACTGTCTGAAATCCCTATCGCATCAATCTCCTTTTGTCCGGGAAGCAAGGCAAAATTAAATTCGACCCTAACGGCTACTACACCGGAAACTGCTTGCTCTAAAATGGCATATTCCACACCCGGATTAATCACATCGGGTGCTTCCTGGATTTTTCTTCTTTTGCGTTTGAAATAATAGTTCCTATCTGCAGGAATGGTCGCTTTAAAAGTGGGCGTTTTGTAGTCTTTTTTTCTGCCCCAAACCGTTTCGTATTTGCCGTTGCCTTTGTCTACAGCAATGCGGACCACACAACCTGCATTTAAGTTTTCAAAAACGGCGACTTGCTTCACCGTCTGCGGCTTTTCAAAACTCACTTCCACCCATTCGTAACCGTCCAACGCTTTTTTGGGCATCCAGGCATTCGGACTGGCTCCGCCTTGAGGAAAAGCATCCGGTTTGCCTAAAATTCTTTTGATGCTGTTTTGTTTTCCGCCCAAATCGGAGGAATATTTTATCAATTTGTGAGCCCATTGTACTTGTTGTGCCGATGTCATTCCAAAGCCCAAGAAAAGCGCCAATAACATTGTACTTTTTTTCATAGTAAAACAATTAAAAAAGGACTGCAATTTGCTTACAGTCCTTCAAAACTTACTCAAAAACTCAATTATTTACTTTTATCTTTTCTACTTTTTTGCCTTTGAAAGCAAAGATGAATTCGCCATCATCCGTAATGTCAATACCGGCGCCGTATTGCGGACTTCCTCCTTTTCCTTTCGACTGAACAGACCCTTTGGTTTCACCGTTAGTCATATCAATGCCATAGATGATGTTTTTACTATTTCTTTGGTCTCTGAGGTAGTAGTTGCCTTCAATTTCGTAGAAGTAATCCACACCTCTTATTTTTTCGGTGGCGTATACTCGAGTACCATCTTTTTTGTTGTAGGAAGCCAATCCTTTTTCAGATAACACCACTACTTTATCGCCAAAATCGATTACATCTGTCGCTTTTCCAACTTTAGCATCATTGTGTTTTACATCGAACAATTGGTTTCCGGACGCAATATCGTAACCGTAAAACTCATCACCATCGCCCACAAAAAGGGTTTTATCATTTTCGATAATGAAATCGGTGATTCGTTTGTCGAATTTTTCAGAACGCCATGACGTTTTACCTGTTTTGTCATCCAAACACAACACAGAATTCTTTTGGGCTTTATAATCCCAGTAAATGTATGGCACCCATTGTTTTACGGAACCGCCGCCAAAAGCAGTTGCTGCGCCGAAACCGCCGGAAGTTTCCTCCAAACGGTACTCTTGTACTTGAACTTTACCACCAACTTGAACCAAAACTTTATCGCCTGATTTATAGATGTTCGGCATACAAAAGGCACCGGTAATTTTTTCAGAAGCCCAAAGCAATTTTCCGGATTCTAAGTCGTGTTTTTCGACATATTTGGTTCGGTCGCGAGTTCCTAAAATCACTATGTACACTGCGTTATCGGTAAATAAAGGTTCGGCTATGGTGCGGTAAATTTTAGATCTTCTGCCGCCGCTGAACAAACCGCCGTTGGCGCCTTGCATATCATTTTCATAAGTCACTTCCCAAAGTTTTTGACCGTTGTTGATATTGTATACTTGCAAGCCATCGAGATACATGTACAACTTATCGCCTTTAATCCATAAATCCACTATAGCTCTGCGGGTAACCAATTCTTTTTCGATGGTTCCAACAAAAGTCGCATCCCATAAAATATCCCCATTTACCGCATTAATTTTCACCAATTGGTTTTTAAATCCGGCAAACAAAGCGCCCAAAGCAGTGGGTTTGAAGTTAATCATCACGATTTCATTTCTTCCCGGATCGTAGATGTATTTCCCAACACCACCTTTAAAACGGTTGGTTTCCCAAACTTTCTCACCTGTATTGGCTTTAACCAAGATTACCGAAGCCTTTTGCGAAATCAAGAAAGCATCCAATTCGCTGATGTATTTTACAGTTTCCAATTCACCTTGATCGGTTCCTTCCTCGGCTTTTGTACCTTTTGGAATCAAATTTTGGTATTCTTCGGAATTCCAAAGCTCTTTTCCGGTTGCAATATCAATTACGGCGACCCTATCGGTTCCTAATTTTCTTTCATCAAAAAGAAACAAATAGCCGCCTTTATCACCTCCGCGTTGGATTACGTATTGGTATTCGCATTTGTTGGTTTTGTTGGTCGTGATTTTTTTGTAATCACCGCTCCAAACGGTTTTCCCGTTGGCATCTAATACGGTAGCCGAATTGTCATCGGTCCCTAATACGTACTGCCCATTGTTGATGGATACAGCCAAACGTGTGGCTTTGTTATCAAATTCAGATTCCCAGGCGGTGGCAAAACTTCCCGATTTTTTTCCGGCCGATTTACCTTTACCTAATAATTTACCAAACTGGGCATTGGCTGGCAATGAGACCGCTAAAAAAAGCGTCATCATTAGTAAAGTAATTTTCTTCATGTTTTTTGTTTTTATTGTTAAGGTTAAAATGTGACGGTATAACGAATTTTGTAACGCTGTTGCTTTTGTAGTTTGAACTTGAATTTGTGTTCGAGGATGTAGTTAGACATGAAATTGATGAAGTCAATATTCTTAATATCACTGTCTACTTTGAAGAAGGAAGAAACCTTTCCATTTTGCACTACACCTATGTCAACTACCATAGTACCTTTGACTTCAGCGTATTTTTTGTTTTTCTTTTTTTGGAAGTCTTCCGACTGAAATACCTCGTCGATTTCTTTGGTTACGGTTTCAGAAACCACTTCCTCATCTGTGAGCACAGGGCGTTGTGCTGAGACGTTTTGACTGGCCAGCAATACAAAGGCCAATACCAAAAGGGCTTTTATTGTTTTCATGTTTTAGGTTGTTAAATAGCATAACAAACCTATAGCGAAATACTAAGGCAGGAAATACGGCAAATGTCGTATTTTGTTAAAATTGGAAGTGCGGAAACTGCGCTTTTAGCTTGATAATCTTTTGGTTAAGACTTTCCGAAAACTGTTGATGACTCTTAGAATTGGGATTAAAAGGGCGATGGGCTAAACCTTTTTGGATGTTGCAAACTTCCTGCATGGTCTCAAAACAATTGTCATTGACATAATGCTCAAAAAAGCGAATCCAAATGTAATCGATGGCGGTTTGGCTCGGATGCAGCATGTCATCGGCGTAGAAGCGATAATCTCTGAGTTCGTCCATCATTATTTCGTAAGAAGGAAAATAATTTAGGAATGAGGAATCAGGATTTAGGATTTTTTGGATGGCCGTAATTAAGTGCGCTTTACTGCGTTGGTTTTCGGGGAAACCGTCTTTGGTATGGCGTACCGGTGAAATGGTAAAAATAAACTTAACCTCCGGATTAATTTGGCGAATCAAATTCATGGTATTTTGAATCGATTGCGCTATGCTTTCAGGTGAAATAATTTCTTTAGTAAACTCGCTTTGCGGTACTTTGTGGCAATTGGCTACAATTTCGTTAGAAGATTTTAAACGATAAACCCATGAAGTGCCGTAAGTTAATATCACATGAGTAGCTTCGGTGATTTGCCTATGCATGGCATGAAGCGTATCGTTCAATTCTTGTAAAAAAACTGATTTATCTGCCCGACTGCATTCAGAATGTACTTCGTAACTGTGCCACAAATCGTTGTGATAGAAAATATCAGTTTCAGTAAAAAATTTTTGGTTGACCACTCGGTTGACCAATTGCTCAATGGAAATCGGATTGAAGATAATTCCGAACGGATTGATGGTAGTTTGAAATTTAAAATAGTGGAACTTCTCGCCCATATTCTCGGCAAAGCACGACCCTAACAACAACAACTTGGAATCGTAGTTGATAGGAAATTCATAGGTTTTAACCGGAACTTTAGTAGTGAAATGCATGGCTTACTATTTGCCTCAAAAGTACAAAAAATAAAAACCCTTTCCTTGACAGTGGAAAGGGTTTTCGGAAATAGTGTTTGATTTGAATTATTTGAAATATGTAAATTGATGTTGGTATTGCCCGTCAGCACTATAAAGTGCTACCGGATAATTGTTGCTATTGTAATCCGCATCCATGGAAACTTCAATTGGAGATTCACCCGAAACGGTAGTGATTTGTTGTGTTACATTGTGCTGCATCCCAAATAAACCATCGGCAATAAAATTGTACAATTTAATGGCGTTGATTCCGGTTACATTTTGCAACGGATGATTGGCATTGTCATAAGTATAAGCAACACTGAAATTTGTTGTGTTAGATGCAAACTCTTTTTGGATCACTTCCCCATTGTGGAAATAAAATCTTTCTACAATATCTGAGGGTGCATTTTGAGTGGCTGTATTACCACTAAATCCGTTTACAGTCACCGAACCATCTACATTGTATGTAAAGACACTTTTAAAACCATAATTGCTGGTCGGCTGTACTTTAACCGCTTGGATTAATTGGTTGTTACTGTTGTATGTAAAAGTGGTAGTAGCTATATTTTGATTGGCTGTGTTGAATCTTTTAACCTCAGCAATCAAATTACCGTTGTAAGTGTATAAGTCATATCCTGAACCATCGGCTACCGCTCCTATTTCAAAAGCCACTTTGGTCAATTTAGTTCCTTTATAAGAAAAAGTATAGTTAGCATTTTGACCCATGTTTACAGAAGTCAATTTTCTAAGTAAAACAGGACTATCTGTATCGCTGTCACTGGAACACGAAACCAAAGAGGTAATGATTAAAACAAGGAATAGGTATTGAAATACTTTTTTCATGACGCATTAGTAGTTTTGGCATATTCAATGGCTGGGGCTTTTTGAATACGAGTCAAAAGTATTCAGGCCAGCAGTAACTCAAAAAAACTTTCGATATACTACCCGAAAATCTGTTAAACAACAATTGAAATGTAGTTTATCGACAAAAAAAGCCTTTCCCAAAACGGAAAAGGCTCATTTATAATCTACTATCAATTTGTTATTTCACAAAATCCACCGCTTTGGTTAACGCTTCTTGGATTCCGGCTACATTTTTACCTCCGGCCGTAGCAAAGAACGGTTGTCCGCCGCCGCCGCCTTGGATGTATTTACCCAATTCACGAACTACTTGACCGGCGTTTAAGTTTTTCTCGGCTACTAATTCTTTCGAGATGTAGCAAGTTAACATCGGTTTGTCCTCATCGGCTGTGGCTAATACTAAGAATAAATTAGTGCCTAAATTGCCTAATTCATAAGCCAAATCTTTAGCCCCTTCCGCATTCAAATCGACTTGAGTAGCCAAGAATTTAACGCCGTTGATTTCTTGTAGTTGTGAAGCCAATTCGCCTTTTAGGTTTTTGGCTTTCTCTTTTAACAATTGCTCGATCTGTTTTTTCAATTTTGCGTTTTCGTCTTGTAATGAAACGACTGCTTTGAGCGTATCTTGTGGGTTTTTCAAAGTTTCTTTAATTGAAGCTAAAGCGCTTTCTTGTTGGGCGAAGAAGTCTTTCGCCGCTTCTCCGGTAATCGCTTCAATACGACGAATACCTGCCGCTACAGCACCTTCGGAAACGATTTTGAAATGCCAAATCTCGGCCGTGTTTCTCACATGAATACCCCCGCACAACTCTTTGCTTTCGCCAAATTCGATCATGCGAACCGTATCACCATACTTTTCACCAAACAAAGCCATAGCACCTTTGGCTAACGCTTCTTGGATTGGGATATTTCGGTATTCCCCTAATTGGAGTTGGGCTTCAATTTGGGCATTTACACTGGCTTCTACTTGGCGTAATTCTTCGTCGGTGACTTTACTAAAATGGGAAAAGTCGAAACGCAAATAGTTCGGATTCACCAACGAGCCTTTTTGCTCCACATGCGTTCCCAAAACAGTTCTCAAAGCCAAATGCATTAAATGTGTAGCCGAGTGGTTTTTGGATGTCGACGTTCTCAAATCGGTGTTGACCTTGGCCATGAAAGTGGCATTTACATTTTCCGGTAGCTGTTTGGCGAAATGCAAAATCAGGTTATTTTCCTTTTTAGTGTCGATAATCTCAATAGTCTCATTGGCTGAAACCAAAGTACCTTTGTCGCCCACTTGTCCACCACCTTCCGGATAGAAAGGCGTGTTGTCTAAAACGATTTGGTATAAAACACCATCTTTTTTAGAATCTACTTTGCGGATTCGGGTGATTTTGACTTCGTTTTCGGTTTGATCGTAGCCCACAAATGTTTCCACGTTACCCGGAATTAATACTTGCCAATCTTCAGTAGAAACCTCGGAGGCAGCGCGAGAACGGTCTTTTTGTTTTTGCAATTCAGCGTCAAATTCCGATTCGTTGAACGAATAGCCTTTTTCTTTTAAAATCAGTGCTGTTAAATCTTTCGGGAAACCGAACGTGTCATACAATTCGAATACTTTTTCCCCTTTAATCTCTTTATCCGAAGCTTCGGCAACGACTTTATCCAGCAATTGCAGACCTTGTTCTAAAGTTCTTAAGAATGATGCCTCTTCCTCGCGAATAACATTGGTCACTAACTGTTGTTGCGATTTGATTTCCGGGAAAAATTCGCCCATTTGATCCGCTAAAACCGGAACTAATTTATTGATGAACGGTTCCTTCGTATTTAAAAACGTAAAGCCGTAACGAATAGCTCTGCGCAAAATTCTGCGAATTACGTAACCGGCACCACCGTTAGACGGCAATTGCCCATCGGCAATAGCGAAGGCTACGGCACGAACGTGATCTACGATGACGCGAATGGCGATGTTCGTTTTGTTTTGTTCGTCACTTATATTTTTTACTTCGTTGGAAGTATATTGTAAACCGGTGATTTCTTCTACTTTGGCAATCAAGGGAGTGAACACATCGGTATCATAATTCGAGGTTACGTTTTGCATGGCCATACACAAACGCTCGAAGCCCATTCCGGTATCTACGTGTTGGGCAGGCAATTTTTCTAAACTGCCATCGGCTTTGCGGTTGAATTCCATGAATACGTTGTTCCAAATCTCGACCACTTGCGGATGATCGGCATTCACCAAACTACGCCCTGAGACGGCAGCTCTTTCGGCCTCCGTTCTCAAATCGATGTGGATTTCGGAACACGGACCGCAAGGACCTTGGTCACCCATTTCCCAAAAGTTGTCTTTTTTGTTACCAAGAATGATTCGGTCTTCTGACACGTATTGTTTCCAAATATCAAAAGCTTCTTGATCGAACGGAACATTTTCGGCTGGATTGCCTTCGAAAACGGAAACATACAAACGGTCTTTGTCTAATTTCAACACTTCGGTTAGGAATTCCCATGCCCAAGCTAAAGCTTCTTTTTTGAAGTAATCGCCAAAAGACCAATTGCCCAACATTTCGAACATAGTATGGTGATAGGTATCAAAACCTACATCTTCCAAATCGTTGTGTTTTCCGGACACTCGGAGACATTTTTGGGTATCGGCTATTCTTGGACTTTTCGGGGTTCCGTTGCCTAAAAAGAACTCTTTGAATTGTGCCATACCCGAGTTATTGAACATTAGGGTTGGATCGTCTTTTAAAACGATAGGCGCTGAAGGAACAATCAAGTGTCCTTTGCTTTCGAAGAATTGTAAATAGGCTTTACGGATGTCTTGTGATTTCATTTTAGATGGCTAGATTGTTAGATCTTTAGATTATCAGATTTAAAAAAACGGCTTACTGTTTAGCCCCGATTGCAGTGAAAATCCTTTTTGTAAAAAAGATTGTAACGGAAAGCGGGAAAATGGTTTAGCAATTGAACCAAACGTTTCGCTCCTAATTTTTCAACTTAGCTCAGAAAGACCGTTAATTTTAAAGCTTCCAATTAAAATTTCGGATATGACTGAAACATTTGTTAAATTTGTTCGTATAACCATTGTTTTTTAAAACAAGCACAAAAATAGTATAAAATCAAAGATGGCGAAAAAAGTAAAGTATTATTTCGACCCCGAAAGTTTGGCTTACCGAAAAATTAAGCCGAAACTGTCTAAAAAACTGGGATACATAGGGTTGTTTTTGCTGTCTTCTGCCTTGTTTGGATTTTTGTGTTTTGTGGTTTTATTGAATTCATCGTTTTTGGAAACCCCGAAAGACCGTTTGCAAGCACGTGAAATTGAGACCATGAAATTGCGGTATGCGATTTTGAATAAAAAAATCGATCAAGTAGAAGAAGTTTTGGCGGATGTGGAAGAAAGAGACAATAATATTTACCGCGCTTATTTCAATACATCTCCTATTCCTACTGAACAGCGAAAAGCGGGATTTGGCGGGGTCAATCGATACAAAGAGTTAGAAGGTTTTGACAATTCGGAATTGGTAATTAACACTTCAAAACGAGTAGATGTAATTTCCAAAGAGTTAGCCATACAGTCGAAATCGTTGGATGAAATTTTAAAATTGGCCAAAGAGAAAAATAAATTATTAGCGGCCATTCCGGCGATACAACCGGTGAAGAATGAACAAATGAAGCGAGTAGCCTCGGGATTTGGATACCGCAGCGACCCGTTTACCAAAGTGCGCAAAATGCACCAAGGCATGGATTTTACGGCCAAAACCGGAACACCGATTTTTGCTACCGGAGACGGTGTAGTGAAGAATGCCGACAACTCCAAATCGGGTTACGGGAATCATATAGAAATCAGTCACGGTTATGGCTATTTGACCTTGTATGCGCATTTAAGCAAGTATAAAGTAAAGCGCGGACAACGAGTGAAACGCGGCGACATTATAGGCTATGTAGGCAGTACCGGACGTAGCGAAGCACCGCATTTGCATTATGAAGTACACAAAGACGGCAAAGTAGTGAATCCGTTGAATTTTTACTACGGTAATATTTCGGCGGCAGAGTACAATGTGATTTCGAAATTAGCGAACCAAGAGAATCAATCATTGGATTAACAATTTTAGATTGTTGATTTAAGATTTATGAATAAAAAATATAACGACTATGCATATCGAGTTAAAAGAAGGAAAAAGGTATTACAGCATTGGCGAAGTGGCAAAGGCTTTTAACGTGAATGCGTCATTGATTCGTTTTTGGGACAAAGAATTCGACATCCTAAAACCCAAAAAGAACGCCAAAGGCAATCGAATGTTTACGCCGGAAGATGTAAAGAATTTGCAACTCATTTACCATTTGGTAAAGGAAAGAGGCTTTACCTTGGAAGGTGCCAAAACCCATTTAAAAGAAGGCCAAAAGAAAACCTTAGACAAGTTTGAAATCATTAGCAAACTTGAGGCGGTGAAAGCCCAATTATTAAATATCAAGAACCAACTTTAGGCTTGGTTTTTGTAACATCTAAAGCGATTTAAAAACAAATAACAAACACTTAAATTAAATAAACATGAACATTAGAAGATTTTTACCAGTAATAATCGGATTAGGATTAGTATTGATTATTGGACTTTGGTACATCAATGTCAAAAACGGAGCCATTGAAGTAGATCAAGCTGTGAAAAAAGAATGGGGAAATGTTGAAACATCTTACCAAAGACGTAATGACTTAATTGGAAATTTAGTTAACACCGTTAAAGGTGCTGCTGATTTTGAAAAAAGCACTTTGACTGCTGTGATTGAAGCCAGAGCTAAGGCAACTGCGGTTAAAATTGATCCAACAAATGTTACTCCTGAACAACTGGCTGCCTTTAACTCAGCACAATCAGGTGTTTCCTCTTCATTATCCAGATTATTGGTATCGGTGGAACAATACCCTACCTTAAAAGCTAACGAAAACTTTTTGAAGCTTCAAGACGAATTGGCCAGCACAGAAAATCAAATCCTTACTGCCAGAACACGTTTCAACGAATCAGTTCAAGCTTACAACAACTATGTTTTGAAAATGCCACGAAACATAATTCTATCTGAATACAAAGAAAAAGCCGCTTTCAAAGCTGTTGAAGGTGCTGAAAAACCGGTAGAGGTAAAATTCTAATCCCATACGATGTCAAAAGTAGAAGATTTTCTAACTCCTGAAGAAGAACAAGAAATTGTAGCAGCTATTCGCACAGCTGAAAAGAATACTTCCGGAGAAATCAGAGTACATCTTGAAAAACATACTTCCATTGCTGCGTTTGATCGCGCGATGGAAGTTTTTCATTTGCTTAAAATGGACGAAACCGAGTTGAAAAACGGGGTTTTGATTTACTTGGCAGTGAAAGACAAAACCTTTGTGATTTGTGGCGACAAAGGCATTAACGATTTGGTGCCAAACGATTTTTGGGATTGCACCCGTGATGTTATGGCGACCCATTTTAAAGAAGGTCGTTTCAAGCAAGGCTTGATTGACGGCATTTTGCGTGCCGGGGAACAATTGCAAAAGTACTTTCCGTACCAAGAAGGTGATACCAACGAATTGTCGAACGAAATATCAAAAGGATAAAATATGAAAATTCCAAACCTGAACATTCCAAATTCCAAATGGGTTTTGAAATTGATCTTTATCCTATTCTTTTTTCTGAGTAGTAATAGTATTTTTTGTCAATTTACCATTCCCAAAGTGCCGGCTGAACAAACTTCGGTTTACGATTATGCCGATGTTTTACAACCTGACGAAGAAGCGCAACTCAAAGAAAAACTGATACGTTACTCAGACAGTACCACTACACAAATTGTAGTAATTACTATTGAAAGTTTACAAGGGGAAGATATTGGTATCTTAACCCCAAAATGGGGACATGCATGGGGAATAGGCGGCTCTAAACAAAACGACAATGGTGTTATCATTTTGTTGGCCAAAAAAGAACGCAAAATATGGATTTCGGCCGGTTACGGTTTAGAAGACCGATTGACCGCCGGAATCGGAGGAGAAATTACCCGTAACATTATCATTCCTGAATTCAAAGCCGGAAGTTATTATAAAGGCCTTGACAAAGGAACCGACGCTTTGTTTGACGTTTTTAAAGGCAAGTACAAAGGAGAAAGAAAAAAAACAAAAAAAGAAGGCAATATTCCTATCTTACCCATTATTATCATTGTAATCGTAATCATTTTTATCATTGCAAAAAACAAAGGCAACGGCGGTGGCAATCACGGTAATCGCGGTGGCGGTGGTTTTGACTTAGCCGATATCATCATCCTAAGCAGTTTGGGTCGCGGCGGCGGCGGTGGCTTTGGCGGTTCCTCCGGTGGTGGTTTTGGCGGCGGAGGCTTCGGTGGAGGCTTTGGCGGTGGCGGATTCTCGGGCGGAGGCTCGGGCGGAAGTTGGTAAATCAGTGCTGTTTCGAAATATAAAAAAACCTCGTTCTAATCAAACGAGGTTTTTTATTTAATCCATGATAATAATCCCACCATCACCTTTTTTCTTGCCGCCAAATTTTTCGAGTTTGTAGGTTAGTGAAAACATGACATAGCGTCGTAATACGGTGTTTTCCGAATCGATAATGGCTGTCGGCGTAATGGTTCGGGTGGCGTTTTGGTTTTGGTCTAATAAGTCGTAAACTTTGACTTTGGCCAAAAACTGATCTTTAAAGAAATTGTACCCCAAACTCACATTCCACAAATAGAAATCCTTTTTGTAACCATCGGCTATGTTGGAATTATAATTGTATCCGAAATCGCTGCCGATGACAAACTTTTTAGGCACATAAGAAGTAATTTCCAACTTGGCATTATGAACAAAATTCTGGGCGTTATCAATGATATAATTCTTATAATTGGTGGTGTTAAGAGTGTAGCGATAACTTGGTGCTATAGTGATTAATTCGTCTATACTCCAAGTTAAATTGACCCTCGGATTAATTTGTAAGCCTTTCGACTCAAATGCAACCGCATTGGTCAACCCTTTATTAGAATCATAATTAAAATTGATTCCGGCACCGTAACGCAAGGTTCTTTTTTCTTTTTTATAAGATTTATTCCAGTTTACGCCGAAATATGAATTGTAAACTACATCAACGTTTTGGTAAGTGGTTGTCGCTTTAAAATTACTATTAAAAACGGTAGAGGAAACTACAGCATCCTGACTCAAATTAAAGCCGGAATAAATGTAATAACCGGAACGACTTTGGTAATCGTAATCGTTGAAACTAAAGTATAAATTGTGTCTTTGTGTGGGTTTAAGCGCATCATTCCCAACAAAAGTACTCAGCGGATTAGACAAATTTTCAACCGGTAATACCTGATTGGCTTGTGGCAATTGCACGCCAAAATCATAGAAGGAATAAATCGATTTAGATTTCCCCATACGGTGACTGATGTAACCTTTTATTCTGGGGAAAACGTAATTTTTGTTGCGGTTGGTAGTCACACCCAAATAGTTCGAACGGGCATCAAAAGTCACAAATTCCGGTCCGATATTAATGCGTCCGTTGGTTTTGTTTTTCCCTAAAATCAATCCGGTTGACGGGAAGAATGTAGTGGCTTTAGACGAAGTTTCATTCGATTGCAAATCGTTGAAATCGTTATAATCAACCCCATCAAAATCAAAAGTAGTCAACGTATTCTTGATGTTGCGATACGTGACTTCAGAAGTCAAGCTCAAACGAAGTGAATCGGCTATAGGCTCGCCAAATCGGACTTCGAGCTTTACAAAATCGTTATTGGTTTTATCCGACTGATTTTGATTCCTGATATCATCAGGCGTAGTATCGGTAAAGAGCGTGGCCGAATTGGTATTTAAGAAATTATCTCGGCGTTGGAATTCTGATTCAAAATTAACCGACATACCTCGGTTTTTCTTCAAAAATTGTTTGCTGTAACTGGCTTCTGTTCCAAATGTGGTGTATTCATTTTCGCTGTAATCGTCATTGGTACTTGAATTCAGTTCGTCTGATGCTTCATTTACAGTAACTTGATTACGGGAAGACTTGTTGTAATTTTTGGTTTTCTGAAAATTAGGATTGATATAAATAGTATTCAAAGAATCTATGGCAATTTCGAGATCCATGTCTAAAGTATGTCCGTTACTACCACTTTTACTGAAGCCATTAGCATTGGTAAAGGTTCTGCCTTCCGGAAGCAGGTTGATTCTATCCGTACGAGTGGTGTTTTCGGTTTCAGCATTAGAGAAATAATAGCTACCGCTTTGGTCAATCTTTTTCATCCATTTGTCTTGGTAATTCACACCAACCAAATTTGATCTGGTTATCCCGCGATTCCCGCCGAACGACATATTGTTAATCCCGAAGCTGCCATCATCGTTGTAAAAGACGGAAGAGTTTCTACCACCGCCCATATTGTCAAACACTTCGTCCATAGAAAAACCGATGGAGTTGATGTTGTTAGACGAAGCCAAGACACTGACTTTCCGTTCTCCTTTAAAATAATTGAGCAACAAACTTGATTCATATCGTTTGTCCGAACCCGTTCCGGCAACCACTTTTCCGAAAAAGCCTTTATTTTTTTCTTCTTGTATCGTGAGATTGATGGTTTTTTCCTGTGAACCGGAAGCTTCTCCGGAGATTTCTTCCGCTTTGGTTTTAGTGTCTACAACCTGCACTTTATCAATGATTTCTGCCGGTAAGTTTTGGGTAGCAATTTTGCCGTCTTTGCCAAAGAACGGTTTACCATTTACCAAAATATTATTCACTTCCTGACCGTTAACGGTGATTTTACCTTCGGGTGTGATTTCTACACCGGGCAATTGTTTGAGTAGCGCTTCTACGTTGGCATCGGCGCCGACTTTAAACGAAGCGGCATTGAACTCCAACGTATCTTTTTTGATGCGGATAGGTGGAATTTCGGCTTTTACCACTACTTCATCTAATTGATTCGTAGCTTCTTTGAGTTCGATAGTGCCAAAATCTTTGTCGCTTACCAAAGAAGTCATTTCTTCCTTAAAATCTTGGTAACTGATGTAAGACACTTTCAACGTAACCGGTTTGTCTATCTTTTTTATTTTAAAAGAAAATGCGCCCATTTTGTTGGTGATGGTGTAGTCGATAATAGTAGAATCTTTTACTGAGGTGAGATACACTGTAGCCGATTCGATGGGCAATTTTGTGGTTTGATCAATCACTTTTCCCTTAAAGGTAAGGGCAGATTGCGCAAAGCTTACAGTAGTAAAAAGAACAAAAAAAGCAGTGTAGAACGATTTTGGCATAAAAAAAATTTAGCAGTTATTATTGGTTAAGGAAAGCATAATAACGGCTAAATTCTTATTTTAGTATGGAATGTGAAAATTTCTTACGAAAATTTAACAGTTGCTACTTTTCGCGGATGTAGATATCAATCGGTACCCCGGAAAAATCCCAGTTTTCGCGGATTTTATTTTCCAAGAAACGCTTGTATGGTTCTTTAACGTATTGCGGCAAGTTCGCAAAAAACACAAACTGCGGTGTTGGTGTTGGCAACTGCATACAATACTTAATTTTCACATATTTCCCTTTTAAAGCCGGCGGTGGATAGGCTTCGATTAATTTCAACATATAGTCGTTGAACTTGGAAGTTGGGATGCGTTGTTTTCTGTTTTCGTATACTTTTACTGTACCTTCTAAGGCTTTTAGCAAACGTTGTTTGGTTAAGGCCGAGATAAAAACAATCGGCACATCAGTAAAAGGTTGTAGTTCTTCACGGATTTTATTTTCGTAATCGCGGGTAGACATGGTGTCCTTTTCCACCAAATCCCATTTGTTTACTAAAATAATTACACCTTTACGATTCTTTTCGGCCAACCAAAAAATACTTTGGTCTTGCCCTTCAAAACCACGAGTTGCATCTATTAGTAATATACAAACGTCCGAATGTTCAATAGCGCGCACGGAACGCATCACCGAATAGAATTCTAAATCTTCCTTCACTTTGGCTTTTCTGCGGATTCCGGCGGTATCTACCAAATTGAATTCGAAACCAAAACGGTTGTATCTCGTGTCAATGGCATCTCGGGTGGTTCCGGCTATATCAGTTACCACAAAACGATCCTCACCAACCAAAGCATTGATGAAAGACGATTTTCCGGCGTTCGGACGACCTACCACACAAAAACGAGGTAAGGCTTCTTCTTCTTCGGTTACTTCCGGTAATTCGGGTAAAACTTCCACTAACTTATCCAGTAGTTCTCCCGTTCCGCTACCGCTGATTCCGGCTATGGTGTAATATTCTCCCAATCCTAAATTATAAAACTCCACGGCGTCTTTTTCACGCATGGCGTTGTCCACTTTATTAACAGCCAGTAAGATTGGTTTGGTAACTTTTCGGAGTAATTTGGCTACTTCCTCATCCATAGGCGTAATGCCTTCTTCTACATCTACTACAAAAATGATGGCATCCGCTTCATCGATAGCCAATTCCACCTGACGACGGATTTCGCCTTCAAAAATATCATCTGAACCTTTGATATAACCACCTGTATCGATGACCGAAAATTCTTTGCCGTTCCATTCGCTTTTACCGTAATTCCTGTCGCGCGTAACACCGCTAACCGAATCTACGATGGCTTCTCTTCTTTTGATTAAACGGTTAAAAAAAGTGGATTTCCCTACGTTAGGTCTTCCCACTATGGCTACAATATTGTTCATAATCATTTTAAATATGGTGCAAAGGTAGTATTAAAGAGCACAAATTCAATTATTTTATTATTTTTAGTATTGCTTTAACCACCAAATAAACCTTTTATGGATACGCAACAGGAAGTTAGACTTCGCCCTCGGTTTTTTAAAGACGTCGACCAAAACATAGCCATCGTCAGAGAGAAATTTGTGAACTACCGACAAAAAAACCAGTCGACCGATTTCTTGATGAAAGTGAGAAACAACCACATACAATTTACTTTCTCGGCTGAAAAAAGGAGGTATTGGTCGCCTCATTTGAGCATAGAACTGGAAGAAAAAGAAGGCAACGAAAAAAATGCCACGCACATTCGCGGCTTGTTTGGTCCCGATCAAACCTTATGGACGATGTTTGTGTTTTTACACTTTTTGGTAGCCGGTGTTTTTATCCTGTTTGGGATGTTTGCCATTTCAAATTACAGCCTCAACGAACCCATAACCATGGATTTAACAGTAATGTTCATTATGGTAATCGTTTGGTTTTTACTGTATGTAATTGCCCGACAAATACGAGAAAGAGGTCATGACCAAACCGACGAATTGGAAGCCATTTTTTTAGACGTTATTAAAGACTAACTATTTTTGGTTGTAACCGAAACGGCGCAATTGGTATGCATTACTCCTCCAATCTTTGTTTACTTTAACGTACAATTCGATATGGATTTGCTTGCCGAAAAACTGCTCTAAATCTTCACGGGCTTGCATGCCGACTTTCTTCAAAGCAGCACCTTTGTGCCCAATGATGATGCCTTTTTGTGTATCTCTTTCTACCATAATTACGGAACGGATTCGAATGATTTTTTTGTCTTCCAAAAATTCTTCTGTTTCGATTTCTACGGCGTATGGAATTTCTTTGTCGTAGTTCAGTAAGATTTTCTCGCGGATGGTTTCATTGACAAAGAAACGCTCCGGTTTGTCGGTTAACGCATCTTTAGGATAATACGGCGGTGATTCAGGCAACAATTGTAAGATACGGTCAAAAACTTCTTTAACGTTGAAATTCTCCAACGCGGAAATCGGGAAAATTTCGGCATTCGGCACTTTGGCTTTCCACAAATCGATTTGCTCTTCCAATTGTTCTTGGTTGGATTTATCGATTTTATTCAGCAACAACAACACCGGAATTTTGGAATGGATGATTTTATTGAAGAAGTCTTCGTCTTTGAGTTCCTTCTCGCCTATTTCCACCATATAAATCAAAACATCGGCATCTTCAAAAGCCGACTTCACGAAGTCCATCATGGATTTTTGCATTTCGTATGCCGGTTTGATGATTCCCGGTGTATCTGAAAGCACTACTTGAAAATCGTCACCGTTTACAATCCCTAAAATTCTGTGACGTGTAGTTTGTGCTTTGGAAGTAATGATGGATAATCTTTCGCCCACAAAGGCATTCATTAGCGTTGATTTACCAACGTTAGGGTTACCGATAATGTTAACGAAGCCTGCTTTGTGAGTCATGTAATCTGATTTAATTTTTGCAAAGGTAGTCATATCAGTTCAATAGAGGAAATAAAGATTTTTTACGTTTTTTGTTGCATTTATTGATATTCGTTGTATATTTGCACTCGAAACATCGCGGGATAGAGCAGTAGGCAGCTCGTCGGGCTCATAACCCGAAGGTCACAGGTTCGAGTCCTGTTCCCGCTACTAAAGTTAAATACTTAAAAACAAGCGATTTAGTGCATTCTAAGTCGCTTTTTTATGTTTAAATTTAACGTACATTTACTCAATGAATACGCAAATGCATACGATTTGACTGCAAAGAAAGATTTTTCAGCTCCTAAAATTTACGATGCCAATGGTGATTTAACCAAGCGTTGGTATGTGTATTTTTCTTATCGAGATCCCGCTACCGGCAAACTTACTCGCCAAACACCCATCTATGGCAGTGCCAATACTTTTAAAACCAAACAGGAGCGATATGAAATTTTAAACACCTATCGCAAACAGCTTTTAGCACTACTGGAAAAAGGAATTAGTCCTTATGAGAACAATACCGATATAATAGAAAACACAAGCATTGCAAGTCAAAACAATGATAACAGTGCAAAGCCATTGCAATTGAGCATTGCAAACCCTGAACAAGACACTATAAGCATAAAAGAGGCATTTGATTTGGCTTTGAAAACCAAGAAAAGCGTACTGAGTAAAACTTCTTTTCCAAGTTTTAACAGTAATGTCAATCGATTTGAAAAGTGGCTCATTGCAAAGGGCATTGCAAACCATCAATCCATACTTGCCATTACAAAAAAGACAGTAATTGAATACCTCAATGAAGTTTTAGAAAACACCAGTCCAAGAACCAGAAATAATACCCGAATTGATTTAAGCTCGATGTTTCAGGTTTTAGAGGATAATGAGATTATTAAAGAAAACTTTATTAAAAAGATTAATGTTTTAAAAGCCACCCCCGAGCGTAACAAAACCTATTCTACCACCTTGCAAAGCGATATTTATGAGTATATGCAAGCTCATGATGAAATTTTGTTGTTGTATGTAAAGTTTATATCCTACAACTATTTGCGTCCTATAGAAGTTTGCAGACTAAAAGTTGGCGATATTGATTTGAAAGACCGAAAACTTTATGTAAAGGCAAAAAACAGTCCCGTAAAAACTAAAATCATTCCCGAAATACTTCTCAATGATTTACCTGATTTATCAAAGATGGATAAAAACCACTACCTATTTACTCCCTTTGCCATGGGCGGGGAATGGGAAACGGCTGAGACTGATAAACGTGATTATTTTTCTAAGCGATTTAAAAAGGTTAAAGACCACTTCAAGTTAGGCAAAGAATATGGATTATACAGCTTTAGACACACTTTTATCACCAAATTGTACAATGAGTTTGCAAAGCAGATGACTCCGTTTGAAGCCAAGAGTAAATTGATGCTGATAACCGGTCACAACACTATGGATGCGTTGGAAAAATATTTGAGAGATATAGATGCGGTTTTACCGGAGGATTATTCGAGGTTTTTGGATTAGCGCATTCCTTTGATTCTAAAATTTATTTGTCAAGTTTCTTACTTCTTTCAAATCAATTTCTTACATTAGCACTAGTTCAAAAAACAAATACCACAAAGTTTTTTTTGAAAATCAGTTACCATTGTCGCCAAATTCTGGGGATAATGGTTTTTGTTGTTAATTGAGATATAAATTTTAGAAATTTTATAAATGAAGAACATAGATCTTGAATTGGTGAATTGTTTTGGCATTAATGAACTTAAACATACTTTTAATTTTTCAAAGTCTAACACATGTATAGTTTATGCATCAAATGGAGTTATGAAAACTTCATTTGCAAACACATTTCAAGAATTGTCAAAGGGAAATTTGCCTAAGGACAGGTTATTCAACAAACCAACTAAATGCATTGTTAAAATAGACACGTTTAATATCAACCCTGAAGAGATATTAGTTGTTAAATCATTTGAGAATATTGATACAACTGGCAGCCAAACAAAATTATTAGTTGATGAAATTTCTAAGGCTGAATATGATTCAATTTATTCTGATATAATTGACCAAAAAAATAAATTAATTGCTGAACTTAATCGTAAATCAGGGCTACCAAAAAAAGATATAGAAGATACGTTGCTTAAAGATTTTAATACTAATGATGTTTTCAAATTATTCAAATATTTTTTAGAACAAAATTCAGATACAGATTACTCACATTTAAAATATATAGACCTATTCAATCAAGATATTTTGGACTTTGTTTCTAAACCAATTGTTAAAGATAAGTTAGAAGAATATTTTGAAACTTATAACTCATTGATTCAGGATTCTACAATTTTTAAAAGAGGAGTATTTAATCCTGGTCGTGCTGATGTAGTAGCACAAACTCTAAATAAAGAAAATTATTTTAATGCAATGCATAAGATTTTGTTAGATGGTGATGATTTCCCTATAGATAATGATAAGCAATTAAATGAAAGACTTTTAAAGGAAAAAAAAAGAATAATTGAAAATGATCATCTTCTTAAAATTGAAAAAGAAATTAAAAAAGTAGCAGTTAAACAGCTAAGAGAAATAATTGAAAAGAATCCCATTGTTTCAGAGTATAATAATATTACAGAATTTAAAAAGAAGGTCTGGTTGTCATATACTTTTCAATTAAGATTCCAATTAACAGAACTTTGTGAAACTTATGATTCTGGCAAAAGGCGTTTAAATGAAATTGAAGAGATAGCTAAGAGACAAGAAACGGAATGGGATAAAATTGTTAGGAAATTTAATGAAAGATTTTTTGTGCCATTCAAAGCAACGGTAAGTAATAAGGATAGTTCAATTTTGGGAAAGGCTGTGCCTAATATCGGTTTTACTTTTGAAAATTCAGCCGAAAATCCAATAACTTTAGGAGGTGATGAACTAAGTAAAGAAGATATTTTGAGTCAGGGAGAAAAACGAGCCATGTATCTTTTAAATGTACTGTTTAATATTCAAGCTAAAAAAAAAGATGGGTTATGTACATTATTGGTAATAGATGATATTGCAGATTCTTTTGATTATAAAAACAAGTATGCAATCATACAATACCTCATGGATATTCATACTGAAAATTCTTTCAGACAAATAATTTTGACCCATAACTATGATTTTTTTAGAACAATACAATCACGATTATTGGGTGAAGAGCATAAAAGAGATTGTTCTTTTATGACTTTGAAAAATGACAAAAAAATAGAGCTTATAAAAGCTGGAACAAAAGTCGATACAAATCCATTTAAAGAATGGAAAAAAAATTTAGATAATCCACTTTTTCTAATAGCATCAATCCCTTTTGTTAGGAATTTAATCGAGTTTAAGGAAGGTCAATCATCTACAGATTTTAAATTATTGACTTCTTTGATGCATGTCAAAAGTGATTCAAACGCAATTACAATATCTCAAGTAAAGACAATTTATGACAAAACTATTACATCGGTTGGTCTGAATAGTTATAATGCAATGGATAAAGTAAATCTTATCATAAATGAAGAACTTAAGCGACTCATGAACGATTCTATCCCACAGGGAATTAATCTTGAAGAGAAAATTGTAATTTCCTTAGGTATTAGGTTAAAAGCTGAAAATTATATGCTATCAAAAATTACCGATAAATCTGAGATTAAATCGAACCAAACAGGTAAATTATTTGAAAGATTTAAAAAAGAATTTATTGGAATAAAGGATGCTGAGATTAGAATTTTAGATAGAGTAAACCTAATCACTCCAGAGAACATTCATGTAAATTCATTCATGTTTGAACCAATAATAGATTTATCAATTGATCACCTTACAAAATTATATAATGAGTTAGATTCGTTATCATAAATTACATTTAATACAATATATGGAATTAACTGAGAAATTTTTAACAGAACTTCAAAGACGGCTAAAAATCGGGAATCGTAGAGGTGTGCATTTAAATGCTATCCCTGCGAATTCGAGATATAAATTTGACTTGAATAGACTCTCTTATATTGATAAAAGTTTACCTAATAATTTTGTAAAAGCCCTACTTTCAGAGTTACCATTAAAATTCAGGATTAGTTGGAAGGATAATGTCCCTGATTTAAATTCTCTTTTTGAAGAGGATCAATCGCAATTGGTTAGGATAACAAAAGCATTTGAAAATCTTATTAATCAAACTGAAGCTATTGAATCCGAAAAAGGGATTAATACTTTTGGTTTTGGATTTCCTATAGTTGTCAGAAGAGATAAGGCTGATAACAAACTAACTGTTGCTCCTATTCTTATTTGGTCATTAAGAATAAAAAGAACAAAAGAGTTTAATACTTGGGAAATACTACGAAATGAAGATGATCCAATCTACATCAATGAAGTTTTAATTAATCATTTACAAAGTGACATAGGTATAGATATTGAGCAAATACCTAGCGAAATGCTAGATGACGGCTTGATTAACAAAGAAGAACTAGTGAAAATATGCTCAAACTTAATTAGAGCAATAAACACAACATCTCCAAATGATTTAGATGAGACTTTGAATAAAAAGCTAGATAACATTGTTTCTATTGGAGATAAAAATCATTATGAAAAACTCCCCTTAAATTCTTCAAATTCATTTATTGACTTTGGAGGACTCTTTTCAATTTTTGAGGTTCAGAAACAAAATATAATTAATGATTATGAAAATCTTATGGAACTCAAGGGCATGGAGATTAACCTTGATGACATGGAAGGGCATTCATTTCAGCCAATTTCTTCCATTGAAACCGACCCATCCCAACAAAGCATTCTTCATTCATTAGGAGCAACAAGAAATGTATTAATTCAAGGACCACCGGGAACCGGAAAAAGTCAAACACTTACAGCGGTTCTTATAAATGCCTTGGAGAACAATAAAAAAACAATAGTTGTATGTGAAAAGAGAACGGCACTTGAGGTACTACATGAAGCCTTAATAAAAAAAGGGTTAAATTATCATACAGTTTTAATCCGGGATATAGTCAAAGACAGAAAAACTGTAGTTGACTCAGTTAGGGATAGAGTAGATAATTCAGAATACAAACGATATAGGTATAACTATTCAAAAGAGTCTTTGGATAATTTAGTTACTAAAGCCAAAAATTTGATTAATAATATCAATAAAAAGCATCAAAAAGTTGGTGAGGAAATTTTTGGTGATAAGAATTGGACAAAAGTGGTTGGTAAATTATTGAAAGAACGTAAACACTTTGATGAAGACACGGCATTAGAAATTGATAAAAATGATTTTGAATTTAACTCTGTTGAACTAAATAGTTTCCTTGATTGCTTTCAAAAAGGACAACAACTTTATAAAGAATTTTCATTAATTGAATTAAAATCATTTATTAATTCTCAAAAGCTGGTTGGTGACAATCCTTATATCATCGAGGAAAACATTAACAATGACTTTGACTATTATTTAAAGGAAATTAATGAAATCAAAAGCCTTAAAACTAAGGTTGAACAAGAATATATTACCATACGAAACAAAGAGCTAAAAGATCAATTAGACAGCATTTTTAATTTATGTAATCAAATAGATAGTATACTCGATGTAAATAAAGACAATAATGATTTAACTAATGAATCAAAAATAAATAGTATCTCTTTCAAAATTCAAACTATCTTTTCCAAGAAGAAGAAACAGATTAAAAGAGATCATGAAGAATTGCAAAATCTATTCATTAAATTAAATAATTTAATTTCATCCTCTAAAGACTTAGACCATGTCAATTTTAATGAAAGATTAGAGTCCAATTTGAAATCATTAAAGAATTACCAGAGTATAATTAAAGTCACAAAAAATGAATTTAATCAAAAAGTTTTAAACGAGTTTAAACAAATAAACCTGCTAGAATTAAACTCAATTGATTTTGAAATAAAAAGCTTATCATCGTTACAAGAAAAAACCAGCTCTTTAGCAGAAAAGATAAAAAGTGACAATTGGACTATTGAAAAAATAAAAATTAAAGAACTTGACACTTTTATAAATGATATTGAAAAAATAATAAACACTAAAAACGAGTATTTCAACTCAGAAAACGATCTGTTCACCACAGAATTTAAATGGTTTCAGTTTTACAATTCTTTATCAGACACTAGTAAAACAATCGTAAATGAATTAAAGAAAAAGAAGAATTGGTTGAAATCCTTTTTGGTTTTTTATCTTAATACGATGCTTATTAATTCCGCAAACTTAGACTTGCCAACAAATGATGATGAGCATAAAGAACTAGATAAAACCTTAGATGGAATAGAAAAAGAACAGTTAAAATTTATTAAAGAATTTTGGTTTTCTAAACAAATAGACTCAACAAGAGAATTTGCTCAAAAAAACACAAATTTGTCCGTAGAAAATTTATACAACAAAAAAAGTAGTAACAGATTTAAACGTCTTTCGCTTAGGCAAATTGTTCAATTTGATGCTGATTTGTTTACTAATTTTTTCCCTATTATATTGACATCTCCAGACGTTGCAAGTAATCTTTTCAAGGGGATGAATGGTTACTTTGACATTGTAATGTTTGATGAAGCGAGTCAATTGCGTCTTGAGGATAACTTACCTGCAATTTTGAAAGGTAAACAGATAATTATAGCTGGAGACGAGCATCAAATGCCTCCGTCAAACTATTTCAGTAAAGTTTTTGATGGATCAATTGAAGATGAAGATGATATTGAGGAAGAAGATGAGATTATTGTTGATAAAGACAATATTCTTTTATCCTGTGAGTCATTACTTGATTTTGCCTCTGAATTGAATTTTCAAAGAAAGCATTTAGATTTTCACTATCGCTCCAGACATCCATATCTAATTGATTTTTCTAACTATGCTTTTTATAACCAAAGATTAAAACCTTTACCAAATAATTTCGAATATACACCTATCAAATATGTTCAAGTTAACGGTACTTTTTCAGAGCATACAAATGATGTTGAAGCTGAAATGGTGTTAACAATTCTTGAAAAGAATATCAATAGATTACCAAATGGCAATTATCCTACTGTAGGTATTGCAACATTTAATATTGCTCAAAGAAACTTAATAAAAAGTAAAATATTAGAGAGACAGAAGTTTTCTAAGTTTGAAGAATTTAATGCCAAAATTCAGGAGTTAGAGGAGAATGGGATGTTTATTAAAAACTTAGAAAACATTCAAGGTGATGAAAGAGATGTTATCATCTTGTCTACAACTTATGGCATTAGTAAAGATGGGAAATTTGCACAAAGATTCGGCCCAATAAATCATTCTAAGGGATATAAATTATTGAATGTAATAATAACTAGAGCTAAGTATAAGGTATATTGTTGCACTTCTATTCCTGAGGAAGTTTTTATGAATTATAAAGAATATCTTGTCACAGAAGGCTCTAACAATAAAAGAGCTGTAATGTATGCTTATTTAGCATATTGCAAAGCTGTAAGTGAAGGGAATAACGATATGCGAATCTCTGTTCTTAATACTTTAGCTGAAAACACAACTAAAAGTTCTGGTTTTGATTTATACCGTGGAGGAGATCTAGAATCTCCTTTTGAAGAGGAAGTTTATCAAAGTTTGGCAAATCATTTCGGGACTGAAAATTTGATCCCTCAACTTCAGTTTGCTGGTTTTAGAATTGATATTGTTTATGATTCAAAAACTATTGGAGTTCCTAAGATTGCAATTGAGTGTGATGGCGCTAAATATCACTCTAGCCAAGAAGCATATCTTTATGATAGACATAGGCAGAAAATTCTTGAAGATCATGGTTTTGTTTTTCACAGAATTTGGAGTACAAATTGGTGGCGAAACACAACAAGAGAAACATCCAAACTTATTGAATTTATAAAACAAGTAGAGTCATCAACTTATCAAAATCTAAAAGACTACTCTGCTACTGCGTATGCTTTTACTGATAATATTGAAATTTTAGAGGAATACATTTCTGGCAATTCAATTACTCATATTGAAACAGATAAACAAAATGTTAAATCACTTGAAAAAGCTAAAGCAACTCAGACAAGCATATTTACAGAAGAAATTCAAGTTAATAGTAAAGTAGTTGTAAGATATATCAATGTAGATAAAAAAATAAACGTTCAAATTGTAGAAAAGGAAAACAATAAAACTGACAACACGGGAATTCAAAAAATATTTTATAAATCCCCATTAGCATTATCATTACTCGGACGGACAATTGGTGATATCGTCAAAGTTGGAAACCTTGATAATTTTGTAGAAATAATGGAAATAACTAACTGATTATGGATCAAATTAAATTAAACATAGTAACTGCTCGTTCACAAGCAGATAAAGCAATTAATTCACTAAAAGGGATTCTTTTAGGCATCAATATGGATGGAATTGTTGATAGTAATGAGATAATAGAATTAAGAGGTTGGGTTAAAAAACACAAAGAATTAATTAATCGAAACCCTTTCAAAGAGTTCATGTATATAATTGAAAATACAATTGAAAATGGAATTCCGGTAAAAGAAACTATTGAAGATTTATTTTGGCTGTGTCAAAAGTATGAAAGTGACAACTACTATTACAACTCAGTGACAACTGACTTGCAAACCCTTCAAGGACTTTGTCATGGAATAATTGCAAATGGCGTGATAAAAGATGAAGAGATTATTGAGTTAAATAAGTGGTTGAATGAAAACGAGCATTTGAACACATTTTATCCATATGATGAAATAAGAAGTTTATTATTATCTATTTTGTCAGATGGAAAAATTGAAGAAGAGGAGAAAACAGTCCTATTAGCATATTTCAATCAATTTGTAAATTTGAATAATACAGAAGTTGAGGACAAAATTAATCAATTAACTAAGGAGGTGACTATTTCTGGACTTTGCACTAGTGAACCTAATGTAGAGTTTGAAGGGAAAACATTTTGTGTTACCGGAATTTTGCAAAGAGGCAATCGAGACACTCTGAAAGAGAGGATAATTGAACTTGGCGGTATTCCAACAGATAGTGTTTCTAAAAAAACAGATTACTTGATTGTTGGCGATAACGGTAATCCCGCATGGGCATTTTCATGTTATGGCAGAAAAGTTGAAAAGGCATTGCAAATGCGTAAAGAAGGACATACAATTGTAATGATACATGAATTTGATTTTTTTGATATTATAGATGATTTAACTTAACCTTTTCAATTAAAGAGACTACTTCTTATTAGTATTATTTTATTTTTTATCATATTTTCAACCAACTAAAATTAGTATTAAAACACCTCTAAATTCTTTTTGATTTAGAGGTGTTTTTTTATTTCGATTCAACATCTTTGCAACGCTAAAACACAAATCCAACGCTTTTGCAACGCTCATCGTTGCAACTCCCCTCAACGCTTTTTCAACGTATTTACAACTACTCTTCAACAAAACTTCAACAAGATAGTATGGCATTGCAACGCTTTGTTGAAATAGCGTTGCAAATCCGACATAATCCGACATAATCCGACACAATCCGACAGAATCCGACAGAATCCGACAGAATCCGACATAATCCGACACAATCCGACACAATCCGACGGAATCCGACACCGGCTATTTTTTACCTCTCTAATTTTACCAATTAAGTATTTGTTTTAGGCTATTAGTTTTAAGAATAGCAATACAAGGATTATTGCAAACCTAACGAAGGTTACCTAAATCTAACCAAACCTAACCAAATCTCTACAAACCTCATCCTGGATTTTGAGATTGTGTAAAATTGTACAACCATTGCTATGAGAGCCGAAGAAGTATATAACATTGCCATCCATCTTCCTGAAAAGGAACTGGAGCGATTATATACTTTACTGAGCGAAAAAGTTGTGCGGCAAAAAAAGAGACATGAAAAACCAGTTAAAAAGAAATTGATAACGGATGAAGAAGCGAGGGAATTTATTTTGAGGACGGTTTTTAGGGTTAGGGTTTGAGAGGTGTGGGTTTTGCAGACCTAATTAATAGTAGACTTGACTTGCAATGCAAAAAAACTATATCAATAACTTTATAACACAAAATGTCATTTTTTACCATTTTATTCGATTTAAGAGATTTTCAAATGTAAAAGGAGCGCAATAACGCACTCCTTTTTGTTATTCATTTTTGAATGGTAATTTGATTTACTGTTTTAAGCGATTGATAATTGTTCATCACTAACTTTGAAACATTACCGAACATTACCAAATTACCTCTCTATTTCTGACTGAATAAAAATAGGTTCATAAATAATAGCACTTTTGTCTTCGGTATGATTTGTGTACATAATGTTTTTAAAATCAGCATTTTCATTTTTAAAAAGATAACTATCAATATCTCCATACAACAATACTATACAATTTTTGTATTCAAAATATCCTTTCAATTTTTTAAAGTTTTGCATATTTACTACTTCACTTTTAAAGATTTCAAATTCTGTTTTTGCTATATTAAGTACATATTTCGTGGAATCTTTTTTTACATGTAATACATATGCATCAGAATCTTCATTAAATTTTTCTAATTTATCGAAGTTATTTAATAGAACGATAATTTGATTGTTGTTAATCGAATGTGTAGGTTTGATATTTTTTATCTGATTAATTGTGTAAACTTTATCCTCACAACCAATTAATGATAAACTTATCAGTATAAAAAAATAAACTTTACATCTTTTTGACAGGAACAGAATAACCTTGTGAGGAATAGTTAACATAAGATTGAGTTTTTACATCATAAACATTTGTTGGAACATAATTTTTTGGATAGCTTGTGCGTAACTGCTTGACAAAAGCCTTATCTCCACCACCAAACTTTATATCTTTTGGATTAAATCCTGAAGGTCCTGAATAACCAGGTATTCCTCCATTTTTGGGATGGGAATGAGAATGCTTATAGCTTGAGTCTGTGTCTTCAGCTAAAGAACTAAATAATAAGTCCGCAGCACCATACTCCATATCCACTTTATGACTTGTTGATATCCAAGTGTGAGTATTATTTTGATCGAGTTTACCCCATTCGACATTTGTGTTTTCAGCAAGAAACTCATAAAGTTTTGTTGAACTATCACCATAAGCCATATAGTAATAATCATAAGAACCATGCTTAGTACTCCCTTTGGTAGATTTATCTAAAACACCTTTATCAACTTCAATCGATTTAGATGTTTTTTCCCCATTTTTATCGAGTTTGAATAATTTATCAACTTCCTTTCCGTTTTTATCAAAATATTTTTTATCATCTAATTTTTTAATATTCCCATTATCATCCACTCCAAATGTTTTTTTTACGGAACGTCCATCTGGGTCAATTAAATTAACAGGATTATTTAAGCAGTAATTAAATGGTGAAAAGGATAAAAAATCTTCCGCCAAAGGGTCAATATTCATCCACCTTCCCAATGCAGGGTCATAATTCCTTGCTCCATAGTCATACATGTTAAGCCCCAGTTCGTCTTGGTACTCTTTTCCATTATACTTATACTTATACGCCAAATCCTCCCCTGGTGGTAATTCTTTAATTTTTATATTTAAATCAACTTCATCACGCTTAAACATTTTCTTGTCTGTATTGTAATTGGTGTGTTTAAGCCCAAATGGATAATAGTGATTCTCTTCTAAAATTTTTACCGTTTCTGCCGGAGCATCATAGCTATAATTTACTCTGATGTTACCTAAGTGATCTTTGTATTGGTAAACATAATTGTAATGAACGTCCTCATTCTCATCTGTCACAACATTTACATAGCCTTCCGAATGTGGGAAAAAGTCAAGCTTAGTGTTGGTGTATTGATAACCCTCTAAATAATCTGTTACAACTATGTTATTAATTGAATGTTGAACAGTCTTTTTTACTTTTCGCCCAATGGCATCATAAAGGTATTCAATTTTTTGTCCGGTAACAAAATTAATTCTTGTAGGCAGATTCAAATGATTATAAGTTATGTTTGTAATTAACTTATTGGCATCAGATTTCATGTTCCCGTTGTCATCATAAGTATAATCATCAGTATTATCAGCAACACCTTCGTAATCATCTTTAAAGCCTAATTGGACATATGATTCATCCCAAACTTTCATCAACTGGTTTTTCTTAGTTGGATGATAAGTGTAAAATAAATTATCAATTGTAAAAGGACCAACACCCGCTTGGTCAGAGTCTAAATCTCCGTTTCTGTTAAGCATGTTAATGTTCCCTCCTTTGTCATACCAAATCTCTTCATTATACATATTACTCGCACTTATTGAAGCATCCGGCTTTTGATAAACAGCTTTTCTAAGGCGGTTTAAATCGTCATATATGTATCCGTATTTTCTTTTTATATTATCTGTGGATGTTCTCCAATAAGTTTCTGATATGTTTCCATTGAATAATGGTTTCACACCATTTAACTCATCCAAAGCATCATCATAAGCAATTTTAAAAGCAAATAAATCTAACGGATCTGTTTGATGTTGTAAGTTTTCAATGTTATTGATACTTTTTAACCAACCTCTTATGTTGTATCGATAATCCACTACTTGTAATGATGGTTGAGCGTCTAAGCCTCCAACTGATTTTTTGATTAGTTGACCTAATTCATCATATTCATTCAAAACTATTCTCTCAAAAGGCAAATCGTTAATCTTTTGGGAATGTATCGAAAGCCTGTCCTGAGAGTCATATTCAAACTCATCTCTAATTGTCGTAATACTATTGCCCTCTCTTGTATGTTGAGTAATTGTATATAATGGTTTACCCATAAAATCAAGTTTGCTATCAACTTGGGTGAAACCTGCCAAGTAATTAGCTTTGTGAGTTCTGATTACTCTTGACTTAATATCATAAAGCATTACGGTCAGTTCACTGTTTAGCTGATTTGGATTGTCTAATACCCTAACCCATGAACCGGTTGCAAGTGTTTTTACATTGGTTGCTACAGTTTCTCCTTCAACATCAGAAGGGATACTTGGAACATCAGGAAAATTATAATGGTCGTAATAGTTAACCGTTAGCAATTTAAACCCTGTTGTTGGGTAAGTTTCATTAGTGTATGAAATAGGCACATTATCTACTAAAGTAAAATTACCATCAAGAATGGCTGTCTCCGCCCAATCTCCCAATTGCACTTGAATAGAAACCCTTTTCTCAGGTCCAACTTCTTCTTCATTATACCATCCGGTATATACTACTCTCCCAAAAACATCATATTTGGTAATCATCCAGCCTTCATCTGTACCGCCAAACGGATTGTAAGTCGGTCCGGTTGCAACAGGCATATCTTGACTATTATAGGCAATGTATTCCCATTGTTTTCCGGGTAATTTTTTGGCAACTAACCTATTTTTGTCATCATATTTGTATTGATAACCTAAATCATCAATTGCATTTTGCGTTATGCTGTTTACATCCATTATTGGAGGAAAAACATAAGTTAAATTTCCAAAATCATCATAAACATAATAGGTGCTATGCTCTACATCATTTTCATAGGTTCTCTTTAAAATTACCTTACCCTCTTTGTCTTTAAACTCCTCAGTAATACCAGACTTATTTTCATCAATAGTTATGGTTTTATATAGCTGATTTATGTCATAATAATTGCCATTATTTATTAAAGTCGGATTGTAGGTTAAAAGGTTAGCATTCCAAGTTGTACTTACCCTAAAGAGCCTAACTTCATTTAATGAATTTGTTTCATAACGAAACTTAACCTCATGACCGCTACCTAAACGCCAACTGGCTCCGGGAGCAGCTTGTTTAAAAACCCTGTTCAGAGGAGAACTTTCAAGCTCCTTTTCACTGTAAGGATATTGTGTGGCTTCCTGAGTTGGTTCAGGTGGAGAAGTATAATAATTAATGATATCATTGCCTGTCAAACCATGATAGTTCAACGTTTGACCGAACACCATTGGCAAATACTCTTTTACTTGTCTGCCAAAAGCATCATATTCAATAGGTATTACAATATCATTCCCCGAGGTAGATTGTTGATGAGCTACTTGTTCTATAGGACGCCCTAAGCCATCAAAATAGGTTATGTTAGCCTTAGGAGAACTTCCTCCGGCTTCTCTAAAAACAGTTGTTTTAACATAATTTTGGTCGGCACTCTGCCCTAAAACAAGAACAGTGAATAAAATGGTAAAACTGGTTATTATCTTTTTCATCTTGTTTTAGTTTTGAGTTCTGTAATGGTATTCGTTTTCTGAAACAGGATTGCCTTGGGAATCGTAAACTCTTATCAGCCTACCAAAATCATCGTAGTCATAAGTTACAATGTCTCCTTTGGGATTTGTTATGGTTCTTACACCAACAAGAGGTTTATATGTATATGTAGTCACCATTGCCCCGGGCAATGCAACTCTTAAGTCATTAAGTGCGCTAATTAAGGCTGGTTCAGTACCATCAAATGAGCTATTTGAGGCATTCTGAACAGCTAATATTAGATTAGAATCTATTTGGGAATATTTGATGTTTTCAATTTTTGCAATTGGTTTAGTTTTGTTGTAACCCCAAATGTAACTTATGAAAGTTCCCCCTTCTTTTCTTACTTCAAGAGGATTGCCGAATTCATCATAATTTTCAAATGCAACTTGGGTCTCTAAACTTTGAGAACCTTTAGATGCTTCAATTCTTTTGGGTAGATATGATTGGTTATCAGTCCAATAATTACCGTAAATAATTCTAGTTTCAGAAAGTACTTCTGACCCTTTTTTCTTCTCAATAGCTTCAATTTCCGAGATTCTGTTTTGAGTGTAAGGAGAATTGCCTGTATGATAGAAATAATTAGTGGTTAGTATTTCCCCATTACTGTTGTCAACAGTATGACTTGCAATTTGTTTGTTTATTGGATTATAGGTAAAGTTCTCGGTTTTTTCTACAATTTTTGGGACATTACTTCCTTGAGGATAGAAATATTCTTTGGTGATTTTACTTGTTAGTTTTGCCCAACCGAAAGCTTCAACTGCGCTTGAATAGGCTGTGTGTAAATTTGGATTAAATGTAATGGTAGGTGTATCAATACGACAATGGTCAGCAAATAAACTGCAATTTTGCAATGCCTTGGCTTTATAGTCGTAATAATTAATTATAAAATTAAAAGCAGGACAATTATTATAACTACTATCATAAGTTCCAAATACATTTAACCCAGTTATAATTAAATTCTCTTCAAAGCTGTAATCATAAATCTTAGATATTAATTTTTTATTTGAATTGTCAAAAGTAACCTCGTTTTTTAATAAACCTCTTTTAAAGTCTAAATTAATAGAAGGTAAATAAAGATCTTCGATGGAGTTAACAATATCTGGGTATTCCAGAGCAGTTGTATAAGTAAATTCTACTTTACTATTATCATAATTTTTAACGGTGACATTCTTGTATCCAATATCAGAGCCTTTTGTTTTGCCTCTATTTACTTTATCATTACTAGTGAGAATTTCATAACTATAATCAGTTCCGAGCAAACCTCCATATAAAGAATTATTGATTTGTGGCCTAAACATACTTGTTTGATACTTATAAATAGGTTTTTTCGAGACTAATACACCACTGGAATATTGATTTTCATTATTCTCTATTAAATCATAGCTGTACTCCTTTCTTGATGTGGGTGTTGCTGAAATATCTTGAACATTAACATCTTCATTGTAAGTACTGATGGAAGATATCCTTAATCCACCCCCATAAAAGAAATTTTTATAATCTACTGTTTTAATTTTTCCGTAGTGTGCTGAAATTGATGAAGTATACCCCCCGTTTTGACTTGAGGTTGGGGGTTCAGGGCAAGAAAATCTGGCAAAGTAAGTTCCAGGTTCTAAATATAAATAACAAAAACCATCATCACAAAAACTACTTTCAGAATTAATTCCTCCTACAAAGTTTTCATTTGGATTTGAAGGATTATAATGCCCTTTGTATAAACTGAAAAACCATTGATTAGCTTCAAAATTAACGCTTGCTTGTAAACAAACCCTTTGTGCAACATCGATAGTGAAAAAATTTTGATCTGAACTATTTAACCCTGTAAAAGTTATTGATTCATCAAAGTAATTCCAATTATGATAATTTTCATCATAATTAGTTATCTGTTCACTCCCTTGAAAGGAATAAGTATTTGACTCATAATTAAAAACGACACATCCTCCCGTGGGCAATACCATCTTCTCTAATATAAAACTATCAACCAAATCTTTATCAACTTCTTTATCCATTTCACAAGACATTACAGTTGAACTCAAATAACCCCATCGGTCTTTGACATAATTAGCATTATAATTAATAGGTGGTTCTTTGTAATGAAGCTTATATAAGTCAATTGTATCATTTTGAGTAATTTGCTCAACTCCTTTCAAAAAAAGTTTTCTCTTTAGTGCATTTTTATACTCATGCACTAAGTTAAACTGTTTAATAGCATTGTTAATACTATCTCTAACTATTATTTGCTTTAAAACATTTACATTTTCTCTATTTATGTAATCTTCATCAAGTCTTCCTTGTTGATAAAAAAAATCAACAGAGCCAATTCTAGGGATTTTTATTTTTTCTATTTTTTTTGCATGGTAAGTTTGACTTGTTGAAAAAGTAGTAGTTTTTGGTTTGTAAAGGCTCAAAATAAACCCTTGACCTAAACCATAACTGTTATTGCCATATATTATATCATTTAATTCATCAGCTATACTTGGATTGTTTTGAGGATAGGCGGAAGTAGTACCATTGTTTAATAATAAATGCTCTGTTCCAGCATTGAAATATTGATATTCTAACAATAAATTGTTATTTTGATCATAAACTTTTGACAAATGAAAAGCACTAGTATAGTCAAAATTGCTATCATTTAATTGAATTATGTTATTAAACGAAATTGATTCATTAATACTGTTGCTGTTTGATTCTTCTGTAACATTAAAAACATATTTATATCCATATTCATCATAAATAGTAAAACCGATAGGTTTATAATGTAAGTGATGAGGTATACTAGAATTTGGCAGGTTATAGTGGTTTATTATCTTGAGAGTGGTGTTTTCAAGTAATTTTACCTCTAATGTACCGCTCGGCTGTTTTTCAATATAGAACCTTCCTGTGTGTCCAAAAAAGTTAAATTGCCAGATGTCATGCTGTGTATCAAACATTCCTTTTGCATTTGTTTCCCAAAGAAATTCTTTTACGCTATCATCAGTTGAAGAATTGATAATGTTAGCGGGGTTCATCATATTGAAAGAACTTGTACCTTGAATGGTTTGAAGTGTTTGATAGTAATTCAAACCGTTGGATTCTTTTACTCTATAAATCCCAAATTTATTACTTTCGATGTGTTCATCAACCATTCCTCTTACTGACCTTGAAATTGAGCCTCCACCGGTAAAGCTCCATCCTAAACCTATATCACTTGCAACCTCATCTAACTTAGTGCTAGATGAATGGTAACTTAATGAGATATTCAGCCCAATTTTTTGTGAAGGAAAACTATAGTTAAACAATGGAATATTTACAGAGGGGACACCAGTGTAATTACTCACAGGAATTTCTTCATATTTCATTAAAGCAGCAACCGTTGGAGAAGGGGGTATTATATTAGGTAATTCTGATTTTATTTCAGGGGACTGTTGTTGTGCATAAGATATCGCACATAGAATATATAAAATACAAATTTTATAAGTTTTCATAATCTAATTAATTTTTATTTCTTCCTTTAATAATTTTCACACCGTCACTTTGTTTGTCCGTTTTGATGTTTACGATATAAACACCCTCAGGCAACCCTTGCAAGTCTATTGGAACAGTCCTGTCTGTAATTTCAAACTGTTGCAAAACGTGTCCAGCTATGTCAACTAGTGTTGCCGTTCCTTTGTTGAACTCATAGCCTACAATAACATTGGTATAATCAATGGCTGGGTTAGGAATAGCTTCCACTGGCTTTTTATCTTCTTTGGGTTTTTGTTTGTCTTTAAGCTTTACAACCCAAAAGTCAGTGCTACCTATACCGCTGTTTTTATCGTTGGATATTTTACCCTTGCTTGTTCCAGCCATTAAATAGCCGCCATCTCTAGTTTCAATAACTTTCTTTAAAATGTCTTGTCCTTCACTACCGACATCTTTACGCCAGATTTCTTCTCCTTTTTCATTGAGTTTAATGGCTACATAATCGTCAGTACCTGATTTTACTTTAGGTTCATTTTTTTGATTATTTTTTATTGGACTGTTTCTTTTGATGATTTCTCCTTGGGCATAGCCACCTAAGAGAATAGTCTTGTCGTCATTTTCAACCAAAGAAGTCAGTACATCAACCTTTGCAATGTTGTAAGTTTCTTGCCAAAGGATACTGCCTTCTTTATCGAGTTTTAGCACCCAAAAATCTGTTCCGCTTTGATTAGCACTTCTTTTATCGTCACCACTCTCAGAGTTAGAGTTTCCGCCTAACAAATAATTTCCATCTTTTGTGGTGTGAACAACATATAATTGGTCATCACCTTTACCGCCTATGGTTTTTTGCCATTGTTGCTGACCATCTTTGTCTAGTTTGACAATCCAATAATCTGAATCTCCTAAATTTTTATGTAGCTTATTACCACTATCGGGTGAGTTTGAGCTACCACCTAACAAATAGCCTCCGTCTTCGGTGATTGCAATGCTTCTTAATTCATCGTTATAAATACCGCCAAAAGTATTTTGCCAAACAATCTTACCATTAATATCAATTTTCATTACCCAATAATCCATTCCGCCAAAATTAGGACTGGTTTTATCTCCGGTGTTTGAAGAACTACTTGAGCCTGCAACAACAAAACCACCGTCACGAGTTCTTACTACAGCAGTCAGTTCGTCTTGTCCTGAGCCGCCTATGGTTTTTTGCCATTCTTCGCCTCCTTTGGCATTGAGTTTTACTATCCAAAAATCAGAAGAACCTTTACACTTTTCTTTTTTATCAAAACCCTCTGATGATTCTGATGAACCCGCCAGTAGAAAACCACCTTCGTTAGTAAGAATAACACAACGTAACTTATCCTGTGCAGAACCTCCTAAGCTTTTCTGCCAATCTAAATCCCCTTTTTCATCCATCTTCCAAACCCAGTAATCCAAATCGCCACGGTTATCTTCTGTTTTGTTTCCGGATTTTTTAGATACTGAACTCCCGGCCAGAATAAATCCGTAATCAGGTGTGGCCACAACATCAAATAAGAATTCTGCTTGTTTACCACCATAGCTTTTCTCCCATAAAATGTCTTGTGCAGTCATTGGGATGATTCCAAATAAAAAAATGCAACAGACTAAAATTCGGTGTTGCATTTGCAATGATTGTTTTGTCATAAAAATTGTTGTTAGGTTCAATTCGCCAATTTAAATAAGCGGTGTGAATTTTAGGTACACTAAAAGTGTACATTTTGTTAAATTTTCTGACAACAAGTTCTGAAATTGTTTTGATAAAAAAAATCCCCATTAATAGGGATTTTAATCGTTGATTTTAAGGTAATATTACTACAAAAGGTGCTTTTTTACAGTTTAGTGGTTTTCTTAAATCAGCATTTTTTGCAACATTTTTTATAATTTTTCTTAATCATTTTAGTTGTATTTTTTTAGAATAATTCAACTCAAAAGAGAGAAAAATTCACTTAATAATTTACATTTCTATGCAAAGACAATTAGGAGAATTTAATCTTCTTTAAAGCTTACTGAAAGAAATTCTTTGTGTAAAACTGTCAACTGTTATTTAAAATTGCATTGACAGTAAAATCAAAGATCATTACCAATTTGGAGACATTGCAATTTGTTCTTATAATTTTCAAAACTATTTAGCATTAAAAAAGCTATCTTTGCCATTGAAAAAGTAAATTTTATTATTAACCAAGTGCATACGAAATCGCATACGTTTTTAATAATTTAACTTCTCAGAGTGGGAATTTTAAGGTTTTATTCGTGGTGAAAGTGATACAAAATCAACTCATAACCCGAAGGTCACAGGTTCGAGTCCTGTTCCCGCTACTAACAAAAGCCATTCTTTTCAGAATGGCTTTTTTTATAGCAAAAGGCAACCTATGAATATGAAAAAAATTGTCGAGTACAGAACTTTGCTCGGCGTGACCAAGACCGCAACCTTAAAAGAGTTGAAAACCATCTACCGCAATAGCATGAAAGCGTGTCATCCGGATGCCATAAGTGATGAAAACGAGCGTCATTTAGCAGAAGAGCGAAGTAAAGAGATTATTGCTGCTTACCACTTTTTAGTGAGTATTGCTCCTGAAACTATTGAGAAAGACAAAGCGGAATACGAACGAATCACATCGACGACTAATATTGCTGATTTTTATTATGAGAATAGCGTGCTGTATATCACTTTGTTGGACGGCAGTTCATTTGAATATTTCGGAGTTTTAAGACCGGCATACATTAAAATGATTAATGCAGAGTCGCCAAGTCGTTTTGCCAGAAGACATATTTACAACAACTATTTGTACAGAAGTTCTGCAAAGTTGGTCGCTGTATAAATTAAAAAAGGCCTCAAATTACTTTGAGACCTCCTTTACTATTTAAACCAATCCAATTTTTTTCTTATTCATCTGCAGCAAAAGCTGAGTTTTTGTCGATGCTCACCTTTAAAGTTGTGGCTACACCTTGTTCATTCACCATAGTCATATTCAATGTGTCTAATTTGGCCAAATTTTTAGTCACAAAACCATTGAACATATTGTATGAAATATTCATTTCTTTTAGGTTTCTCAACTTTTCTAAATCGAAAGGCACTTGACCATCCATTTTATTTTCAAACAAACTCAAGGTTTCCAAAGAGGTTAAATTAGAAACTTCCTTTTCTAATCTGCCTGTTAACTTGTTGCTGTTTAATAACAATACTTTTAATGATTTCAATTGGTAATATGACGTTGGTATCGAACCTTCTATTTCATTATTAAAAAGCGACAAGGTTTCTAAGTTAGCCAAACTTCCTATCCCAACCGGTAAAACGCCGGTTAAGCGATTCATGTGCAACTCAATCGATTTTAATTGTGTAGCGTTTCCAAGAGATTCCGGCAAAGCGCCTGAAACTTTATTGAAAGCCACATTTAATTTGGTCAAGCTTTTTAGATTACCCAAGGTTGCCGGCAAAACACCTGATATATCATTACGGAACAAGTTTAGCACTTCTAAGGAAGTCAAATCCCCTATTTCTGCCGGCAATTCGCCTACCAAATTATTATTCATCAATTTGATAGCGGTTACTTTGTCATTTTTAACTTCTACACCATACCAAGTGGCCACAGGCGATTTTAAATCCCATTTGTTGGTCCATTGAGATCCTTTGGTTGCTTTGTACAATTTAATTAAAGCATTTTTTTCAGTAGAAGACACTTCAGCAAACACTGAGGTTGATAAAAAGAATACCGCAAGGCATGTAAAAATAGATTTCATATCATATATATTTGGGGTTAATGACGGTGTAAACTTATAACTGTATTCGTTAAAAAACAAAAAAAATCGATGAAATGCATTTTTTATGAATTTAAATAAGTATTAATCTTACAATAAATAAGATTGTTGGTGAAAGTAATTTTTTGCTATCTTTGATACACTAACCAATAAAACTATTATTATGCCATTTAATTTTTACGCTGTTTTAGCCTCAACTTTAGTTACGCTATTAGTTGGATTTGTATGGTACAATCCAAAAGTTTTCGGAACCATTTGGATGAAAGAAACCGGAATGACCGAAGAAAAAGCAAGACAATCCAATATGCTTAAAGTCTTCGGATTGACTATTTTATTTTCGTTTATGTTGGCTTTTTTAATGCCTGTTTTGGTAATTCACCAATTTGGTGCTTTGGGAATGATTGGCGGGCCTGAATTTATTGAAACCGCAAAACCTTCCTACGCAGCCTTTATGGCAGATTACGGATCGGCTTTCAGAACATTTAAACATGGTGCTTTACATGGTTTTATGAGCGGATTGTTTTTTGCGCTTCCAATGACGGCCATCAACAGTTTGTTTGAGCAAAAATCTTGGAAATACATCTTGATAACCTCAGGTTATTGGATTGTTTCCTTTACCATTATGGGTGCAATCCTTTGCGGATGGCAATAATTAACATTTTATTATAAACCAATCGCTCTACATTTGTAGGGCGATTTTTTTATGTTAGATAACTATACCTTTCAAATTTATGCGGCAACTTCGGAACTCCCAAAATCTTGGGATCAGGTTGCTATTGATAATATTTTTCTGCAAACACAATATTTAAAAGTACTAGAAAGTTCGGCTCCAACCAATATGCGGTGTTTCTATATAGGTATTTATGAAGACAAAGTATTGATTGGTGTAGCTTTAGCCCAATACCTCGACTTAAATAAATTGGAATCATTTGGAGAGCGCGATCAATGTATGAAAACCTATGTCCGCAATTTCATCTTCAAAAACTTTGCTTCTCATGTGCTGTTTTTAGGCAACAATATGATTACCGGACAAAACGGCTATGCTTTTTCCAAAACTGTCGATTTTAAATGCATTAGCGATTTGCTTTTGGATTGTGCCCAATCCATCACTGATTATTTCAAGCAAAAAGGCATAAAAATTCATATTGTTTCATTTAAAGACTTCTATAAGCACTGTTCTGACGAACTTAAAAAACATGGCTTTGAAACAATATATGAGTTTAAAACCCAACCCAACATGATTTTTGAGTTACCTGATAATTGGGAAACCAAAGAAGAATATATAGCCGCTTTTTCAAAAAAATACCGTGACCAATATAAAAGAGCCCACAAAAAAGCTGACGGCCTTGACATTCGTGAATTGTCTATGGAAGAAATTATAACTTTGGAAGACCGCATTTATGAATTATACCATTATGTAGCCAAAAACGCGCCTTTCAATACCTTTTTCTTGGCTAAAAATCACTTTTCGGTTTTTAAAGGCTGTTGTGGAGAAAGGTTCATATTGATAGGCTATTTTGACAGTGGGAAATTAGTTGGTTTTCACACCTTACTGCTCAACGGCAATGTATTAGAAACTTACTTTTTAGGTTACGACGAGCAAATCCAGAAAGAAAAAATGTTGTACCTGAATATGCTGTACAATATGACGCAATTTGGTATAGAAAACCGTTTTAAAAAAATCATTTTCGGCAGAACTGCCTTAGAAATAAAAAGTTCTGTTGGTGCAGAACCGGTAATGATGTCCGGATTTATCTACCACACCAACACTTTGATTAACCGACTATTACCGAGAGTATTTCCAAAATTAGAACCTACTTTGATTTGGCAACAGCGACATCCATTCAAATAACCTGAAATTAGTAACTCAATCTTAGCCGGGTTTTAATGTAAAATAACACTAATGATATGCGTTTGTTATTTAAGAAATAATCGTCAGTTAGTCTTTCTTAATAGCAGGTAAGCGTAAACAGCCAAGGTTAATTCGCCAATAGTACCCAAAAGTAAAATTACTGAAGGCATCCCGTCGGTTACAAAACTGATCAAACGACCTAAACCCAATCCGAACATAAAAAGCATATTCGATATCGTGGCAGCTTTCCAATAAGAGGATTGTTTGAGTCCGATAACCCAAAAAGCGGCAAAGCACAAATACAAGCCCATGGTGGCTTTGTAGATATTGGACTCGTCTGTGGTTTGGGCAGACACTTCAAAAAGTAAATCGGATTGAAAACCGTAAACCAAAGCGGCTGTGGTAACGACCGGTATGGAAATGTAAAGGTGTAAATTTTGGCGCCAATTGGTTTTCATGCTTTAAAAATACAAAAAGTTCGGCTACTACTGTCATAGCCCGGATTGCAGTGGAAAGCTTTTTGCGGCAACGACTATTTATTTTAAAGGGTTTCAAAGCGACCAACGGAAGCTCTTGAAACCCTTATAAAATATTGTTGTTGGCGGAAAAACTTGGAACGAAAAGCCGGATAAGCTACAAATTATCGATTTCAGTTTGCACGGCTTCCCAGTCTTCGAGTAGTTGATCCAACTCGGCTTTTTTCTTGTTGTAAGCCACAAAAAAGTTAGCATTTTCGATGTGTTTGTCGTAATTCGAAGCCAATTCTTTGTCGTCGTTTTGGATATCGATTTCGAGTTGTTTGATTTGACTTTCGATTTTACTTAGGCGATTTTGCAGCGATTTGCTCTTTTTTTGGTCTTCGTATGATAGATTTTTAGCGGTTGTTTTGGTTTCGACCACTACGTCTTTCTTTTCAATTTCGCGCATGTTGCTGGCGTTGCGTTGCTCGAGGAAGAAGTTGATATCACCCAAATATTCCCTGATTTTTTGGTCTTTGAATTCGTATACTATATTGGACATGCCTTGGAGGAAATCCCTGTCGTGCGACACCAAGAGTAGCGTGCCTTCGTATTTTTGAAGCGCGGCTTTGAGAACGTTTTTCGATTTGATATCTAAGTGGTTCGTAGGTTCGTCCATCACTAAAACATTGATGGGTTGCAAGAGCAATTTGCATAAGGCCAAACGATTGCGCTCACCTCCTGACAGTACTTTTACTTTTTTTTCTACATCGTCGCCACGGAATAAAAAAGCGCCTAACATGTCGCGGACTTTAGCGCGATTGCTGTCGGTTGCCGCATTGGTCATGGTTTCGAGTAAGGTTAACTCGCCGTCGAGGTATTCCGCTTGGTTTTGGGCGAAATAACCCAATTGTACATTGTGACCTAACTTGATGCTGCCTTCGTATTGGAATTCGTTTACAATGGCTTTGACGAAAGTCGATTTCCCTTGGCCGTTTTGACCGACAAAGGCAATTTTACTGCCGCGTTCAACTAAAAGCGAAATGTCTTTGAGGATGACTTTATCTCCGTAAGCTTTGGTTACATGCTCTGCTTCGATGACAACTCTACCCGGTGTTTGCGAAACCGGAAAGGAAATATTCATTACCGAATTGTCGTCTTCATCTACTTCTATGCGCTCGACTTTATCTAATTTCTTGATTAGAGATTGCGCCATGGATGATTTGGTGGCGCTGTATCGGAAACGTTCGATGAGTTTTTGGGTTTCTTCGATTTTTTTGGCTTGGTTTTTTTGGGTAGCCAATTGCTTTTCGCGAATTTCTTCACGCAAGACCAAATACTGCGTATATGGTTTATTGAAATCGTAGGCTTTGCCTAAGGAGATTTCTATAGTACGATTGGTCACGTTATCGAGGAACATTTTATCGTGCGATACTATCACTACTACTCCGGGAAAATTTCTTAAAAAACCTTCGAGCCAAATGATACTTTCGATATCTAAGTGGTTGGTTGGCTCATCCAGTAATAGAATATCGTTGGATTGTAATAAGAGTTTGGCCAGCTCGATACGCATACGCCATCCGCCGGAAAAAGTATCGGTTTGGTTGTTGAAATCTTCTCTTTTGAAACCGAGACCTAATAGAATTTTTTCGGTATCGCCCACATAATTGTAACCTCCTAAAATTTCGTAATGGTGTGTTACATCGCTTAATTGCTCAATTAATTCGGAATAGCTTTGGCTTTCGTAATCGGTTCGTGTCACCAATTGGTGGTTGATTTCGTCGATTTTCAGTTCAGCTCTTTTGATTTCTTCGAAAGCTTGGTAGGCCTCTTCGAGTACGGTTCGGCCTTTGACGAAGTCGATGTCTTGGCGAAGGAAACCAATTTTCACTTCTTTTTCGGTGGCAATCTGACCGGAATCGGGTTTGAAATCGCCGGCTAAAATTTTGAGCATGGTTGACTTCCCGGCACCGTTTTTACCCACCAATCCTACTCGGTCGCCGGCACCTAAACGAAAGGTTACTTCTTCAAAAAGATAGGTTCCGCCAAAAGAAACCGATAAATTGTGTATGTTTAACATAATGAATTGTTACAAAAGTTACAGCTAAAAGATTTCTAAAAAGTACCTTTGTAGACTCAAAGCCAAAGTGCTGAAAAGTTCCAAATAAAAATTTTTGCAAATGTTAAAAAAAGGATCCAAACTAAATAGCATTTTAACAGGAAGTTGTCCGAAATGCCAAGAAGAAAATATGTACGTTGACCCAAATCCGTACCATCTAAAAAAGATTTATGAAATGCATGAAGAATGCAGTCATTGCGGATTGCATTACCAAATAGAGCCTTCGTTTTTTTATGGCGCCATGTATGTAAGTTATGCTTTAACCGTTGCTATTGGTGTGGCTGCTTTTATCATAGCTAAAGTTTTTGTTGGGTTGGATTTGATAGCCTCGTTTGCGGCTATCATTGTAGCTTTATTACTTTTGATGCCGGTAACTGCTCGTTTAGCGCGCAATATTTACATCAATATCTTTGTTCATTACGACAAAGAAGCGGCTAAAAAGAAGTAATATATCTTCGGATATCAACACTTTTGTCTAATGGCTTTTGGTTTTCGATATACTCGAATAAATCCAAAGCCATAGCAGGCGCTAACATTACTCCTCGGGTTCCCAAACCATTTAGAATATGCATGTTTTTATGAGACGGATGAGATCCCAGTAAAGGTCTTCTGTCGTTGACCGTTGGACGTACACCGGCGAGGTGTTCTATAATTTCAAAATCACATTGCAATAATTCTTTGATGCGGTCTATTAGTTCTTGCTTACCTTGCTCTGTAGGCAAATCGGTTTTGTCCTCCCAATTGTAAGTGGCGCCGACTTTAAACAAATTATTCCCCAACGGTAAAATAAAAATGCTGGTATTAATGATCACATCTATATCTAAATCGGGAGCTTTAATTACTAATAATTCCCCTTTAGTACCATCTAAGGGGAGATGTTTAAAATATGGGTTAGCGTGCATCCCGAAGCCTTCAGCAAAAACAATATGTTTGGCTTGGTAATCTTTGTAAGCAACAAAGGTTGACTCCAATATAAGATTCTCGTATTCGAAAGTAACAGCCTGATAAACCTTAAGCTTTTTTAAATAATCTCGGTAGCTGTCTATAAAAACATCCGTATCTAAATAACCTGTATGCAATACTTCGCCATATCCGAACGGTGCGTCGATGGCATTGTATTTCGTTTGGACAATAGCAGTGGAGAGAAAAGGTGCCAATGTTGGTTTATCAGAAGCGGCGAACCAATTGTTTTGTTCTTCTATGGAATAGAACTTGCGATAGATAGGCATTTTGAAATCGACTTCCACCTTGAGTTTTGTTTCTATTTGAGCGTAAAACTGTTTGGCTATAGCCAATTGTCGTTCTGCGTCCCAAACTTGGCTAAAACGCTTTAAAATAACAGGATTGTATAAACCGCCGGCTACTCGAGAAGAACTTTGCGAAAAGTTTTCAAAAACCACAAATGACTTTTGGTTTTGCAACAATGTTTCTGAGAAAGCAATACCGGCCAATCCGGAACCAACTACAAAATAATCAAGCATAATATTGGGCTAAAAAAAACTCTCACCAAAATGATGAGAGTTTTGTATAGTTTATGAAATAATCTTAGTAATTCCACATGTCAGATTCGAAACTGCGAATCTTTTCTTTAACACGCTCAGATTCTAACAACTGCATTTGGGCGTTGTCTTTCATGTACTGCTGAATTTCTCTGTCGCCGTAAACGTTTTCTTCTTTGTAAATCACACCGTTAAATCTACGGGAATTCAACAAATGGTCGAAAGTAATTGGCATAGCCGAATTCTTGTCATTGAAAGCTTTGGCTTCGTGCAAAATATCTCTGACAGCCGGGAAATATACCCAGAATAAGTCGATAACATCAGGATTATCTTTTCCGATGTCACGTGCTTCAGGTGTCACCGGACAAATCGCTAACAATCTGTACTTTAATTCACCTTGACGCTTGTCGAAATACCAATAACCTTTGATTTTGTAACCTGAAATATCTTGAGCTGTTAAATTTTGTTTATTGATAAACTGAGGATCTAATACTTTCTTTCCGGATTTGTATTCGTCATAATAATTATTAATCTCATCAAAACCGGCAGGAATAGTATCAGTATAAGTAAATGATGATTCCATGTCTTTAATAGTCTTTTTGGTATTAAAGTAGTCATCAGCATATACCTCAGTGATTTTACCATTTTTAATATTCTTTACTAAAACATCAAATAAAGATCTTCTCTCTTTCCCAACGAAAGCAGTATCAATTGGGTAGTACAAAGGGAAATTGATACGTTCATCGATATCAACAAACTCCCAAATAGTTTTACCCATTAAAACATCTCTATCATGCACATAACCGTATGGCAGAGGCTTATCATTGTCAGAAATTAACTGAGCAGGCGTCTTTTTCCCAATTTCACTCGGTACTTTGGCGTTCAATAGATTTGACTGAGCAAAAGCAGAGATACTAATTGACACAGTAAATACGACAGATAAAAGATTTTTAATTTTCATGTTTTTAATTGTAAGTTATTTAAGTAGGTATATCTAACTCAAATTATTATTGTATTTCGTAAATAACCGGAGCTGCTGTTGGTACAACAATTTTGGCACCACCTACAACTTTGGTTTTGATATCAGAAATAGTAACCTGATCTCCACGTGTAACTCTAGCCAAAGCAGCTTTACATCTTCCATCAACTCTATCACCGTTAACAACGATAGCAGGCTGACCAGGCACTTTGAATGTGAACTGAGTTACTTGGAAACTTAAATCGTATAAGAAGTCTTCTAATTTAGCAGAAATCTGAGAAACTTCTAAACGAGATTTAGCACCTTTTTGTACACCAGTTCCACCACCGATAGCACCAGCAGGAGCAGGGATGTTTTTGATACGGAAAACCTTTTTATCTGTAACAGTTTTTCCATCTGTCATTCTTCCGGTAACAGATACAGTCACTTCAGTTCCTGCGCCAGGATTTAGGTTGTATTTACCAGGACTACTTCCTTTGGTTAAACCCGGAGCCGAAGCAGAAACAAAATTATCACCAATACCGGCAAATGAAATCGTCATTGGGTTATCTAAACCACGGTAAACGACATTCATTTTGTCTGCAGAAATATTGGCAGAATTTGGTCTTGGTACAACGATGTAAGAACCTTCAAATTTTAACGGAATAGATTTTCCATCTTCTAAGAATGTAAAAGTACCACCAAATTTTTGCTCACCAATAGCACCCGCTGTCATTGAAATAACTGCTTGACCATTTTCAATTTTACCAGGACCATTGAATGACGTTGGTTTGGTATTGGCGTCGTATTTTCCTAAAACAACTTTACCTGTAACTTGTTCCCCTTGGAAATAAACATTTTTATCTAGAGCAACAATGGCTTGGAAGTTCTTCATAGAAGCAGCTTCTTTAAAGGTGTTACCCATCAAAACATTGTAAATTCCAGACTCCATTGTCTTGATATCATTTTGCAAAGCCGATAATTTAGTCAATGAAGCAATTGCAGGGAAACCTTTGTAGTGATAGTCAAGATATTTTTTGGTAACACCATCGCCATCTTTAACATCTTTAGTGGAGAACTTCGTTTCTAATTCTTTGATAATCGGTTGGTATTTTACGTCATTACCAAAAATTGACTTCATATCGGCAACAAACTTATCAAAGTTGCCAACAATTTCTTTTCCTTTGGGCGAATAACCATCACCTTCAAACCAAAGTTCGTCTACTTTGTCACCTTTGTCCATTGCTTCATAAGGTAACTTTCCGGTTTTCTCATCAATTTCGAACTCTCCGGAAATATCTTTCTTTAAACCACCTATGAAGTTGTAAAAATCATCAGAAAGTTTAGATACCTTTTTTGCTTTTTCATTAGGTTCAGCAAACTTTGATGGATCCTCACTAGCCTTAGACTCAAGGAAATTCAATAATTTTTTGTTGTATTCAGTAGTTGACACATTGGATGTATCAAACTTCTCATTCATAAGTCCAAAAGCAGATAATACTTCTTTTGACATATTCAATGCTAACATCGCGATGAAAACCAAGTACATTAGGTTAATCATCTTCTGTCTAGGGGTTAATTTTCCTCCTGCCATTTTAATTAGTTTATTGTTTTGTTAATAAAATATAGCTCAAAAAACTAATTATCCTTTGTTACTCATTGCAGACAACATACCACCATAAACATTGTTTAGGGTTTGTAAGTTAGACGTCAATGATTGCATTTGATCTTTTAATTTTAAATTATTTTCAGCTACTTCATTGTTGATTTGAGCATTTCTTTCAGCACTTTGTAATTGCACTTGGTACAAACCATTCAATGTTTCTAACTGCGAAGCTGCTTTGGTCATTTCCTCAGCATATTTTTTAGTTGAAGCTACAGAATCAACTGTTGGAGAAATTGCTTTGGCAGCACCTTCAAAATTCTTGATACTATTCCCTAAGCTTTCCATCAACTGACTGTCGATTTTTGCTTCTTTCAACATATTGTCTAACTTTTGAGACAACAAACCTTGAGCATCTTTTGGGTCTTCATTCTTTTTGTCTCTAGGTCTTGCCTCTCCACCTGCTAATTCAGGGTAAACCAATGACCAGTCTAATTCTTTATCAACTGGATCAAAGGCTGAAAGACCGAAAATCAATGCTTCTGTTCCTAATCCAACGATAAGCATTACACTTGCACCTGGCCAGTGCATCAATTTAAATAATGCTCCAATAATTACAACAGCCGCTCCCATACCGTAAGCGAAATTCATTGTTTTTTTGCTTAATAATGCCATAATAAAATTTTTTAGTTAGTTAAGTTAAATATAATTAAGTTGGTTTTGAAATTACTTTCTCGGTGCTTTACCATTTTTGGTTACTTGAGTTCCCATATAATCTTGAACTGTTCTGAAGCCGATATAACTTCTGGCAGTATCAGCATATTCAAAATCTCTGGTTCCTACTTGCAAAAAGTAAGCTACATCTTTCCATGAACCTCCGCGAACTACTTTTCTCATATTTTTAGAGTCGCCCACTGTTGGGTTCATAGTAGACACATATTCGTAAGCAGCGGCATCATAAGCAGAATCTGTCCACTCAGCCACATTCCCTGACATGTTGTACAAGTTATAACCGTTAGGCTCATAAGACTTAGCTTCTACTGTGTATAAAGCTTGATCGGCCGCATAGTCTCCTCTATTAGGTTTGAAATTAGCCAAGAAACAACCTCTGTCATTTTTAGCATAAGGACCTCCCCAAGGATAAGTTCCGGACTCTAAACCACCTCTGGCAGCATATTCCCATTCAGCTTCTGTAGGCAATCTGAAAGAGTTAATTAAATCCGGTCTTTTCTTTTTCTTTTTTGATTTGATGTAAGCATTTTTATTCAAGGTTCTCCAAGCACAAAATGCTTTTGCTTGCTTCCAAGATACCCCTACAACAGGATAGTCTCCATAAGCTTGATGCCAAAAGTAATCATTGTGCATCGGCTCATTGTAAGAGTAAGCAAAGTCTTTAATCCAAACTGTAGTATCAGGATAAACCTCTTGTTGTTCTGTTCTGATGAAAGAGCTTCTCTTTCCAACTTTAGCTTTTGCTGCTGCTTGAATATCCATCCAAGAATAACGGAACTTTAATTTTCTTACATCAATAGTTCTTAATCCGTTGAAAGATTCTGCCAAAGGCAAATACATACTATCCATAACTTCTGAATAATATTCATCCGGATATTTACTGGTATCTGTAATTAATTTTACTTTTCTATTCAATCTTCTTCCCGCATAAGGATCATCATCAGTCCCAACACTGTAATAATTCTCATACATATACTTGTCATATGGAGTCATTTTAGCAGGATCAGTGTCGTTAAAAGCAAAATCACCGATACTTCCGGCATTTTTTCCGCCTTTTCCACCTTTACCTCCTGAACCAGCCGTCTGACCAACTTCGTCAGCCAAAATAGCCAAGCGAACTCTGATTGTAGAATCTTTTACCCATTCTACAAACTGACGGTATTCACTGTTGGTTATCTCTGTCTCGTCCATGTAGAACGATCTTACAGTAACAGTTTTAGTAGGCGCATCTTGCACATTGGCCAAATCATCATCTGATTTACCCATGATGTAAGCACCACCCGGAATCAAGGTCATACCAAACGGCTTCTCAGGATGCCATTTTTTTCCTTTAACTCCTACTAATTCACCTTTGTCGCTTGATCGTCCACAGCCCGTTAACAAAGCTAAAACTGATGCGAATGCAATGACTTTCTTCATATAAATTGGGGTTATTTGAATATTTTATTTTTAAGGGCGTAAACCTATTTATTATTTTTCAAAAAAGCAATTAAATAATATTAAATTTTACCCTATCTAATTTCCAATTACACTTTAACAATCCAAAAATAGAATATTAAAAGTGAATAAAAAAACATTTTATCGATAAAATGCACATTTTTACTGATAAAATGCACTTTTATGTATTTTTTGAAAACTTTATCTTACAAGAAATATAATTTTAAACAACTTTTAATGTTTATAAACAATTTTTCCTTTGAGCCTTCCACCATCTTTCCGGAATTTCGTGATTGCAAGCAGCCAGATATTCTTCGTGGGAACACGGTAATAACGTATTTTTTTTCAGTTTATTGTGTTGCCCTGCAAAAAAATTAATTTCGATCCACCATCGGTCTGTTTTATTACTCTTGTAGAAAACCAATTCTTCATTTTCCAAAGGAACTATATATTTTAAGTAGTTCTCTTTGGTGCCAAAAGGGTATTCGTTAGAACGGAAGTTAATTCCCTCCAAAAAATACCAAACTACCTGAGCTATTAAAACGGCTTCTTCTTTTGTATTGTTATGGTTGAAAACACCAAACGAACTTACTTTATCACTGATTCCGGCATAACGAGACAAACTACAAATCTCTTTCCCATTAAAACCATTGGGTATAAACTTAAATAAATTACCTGAATCTGAAGACTTTACAGCTGTTAAATCAACGCAAACTATGTCGGCATCTCTAAAAACCGGTTCTGAAAGCGCAATATTATTGGAAATTTCTCCCAAACGATAGGCGTCAAAATACAATTTTTCAATCAAATCAATTTCTTCTTGGGAGTTGAAATAAGTTTGATAACCGATATTACAGTAATTAAACAGATTATTAGGTTCATCCAGGACAATTTTTGACAAATACGAATTTGAAGTTATACCATCTTCCTGTTTTCCAAAATCAAACTTACTATCAATAGCCACTAAGTTTACCATCTGCTCTAAACTATCATAAGCACGATACAGAGGATAAGTCAAATCTTGAGAACCACCAATCACAATAGGAATTACCCCTTTGCGTATTAACTTGGCCGCTACTTTTTGTAGAGCAAAATAGGTGTCATCGAGAGAATTTCCCGGATAAATATCTCCCAAATCCGCTATAGCACTTTGCCAATTTCCGGGAAATAAGCTGTACAATTCTTCACGAACAGCTTTCAGTTTGACTTCTTCATAGGCATTGTTGTCGCCTCTATTCTCAAGTACTCCGATTACTGCAACCTTAATTTGATCTAAATCGGGAAAATCTTTATCGGTATGAAAAGACACTTTACTACCAAGGTGCTGAGAGGACAGTCCCTTTACATATTGTATAATATCATTATCAACCGGAGAAAGAAAATCAAGTTCCATAGGTTACTTTTTTTTAGCGGTAGTTTTTTTTACAGTCGTTTTTTTGGCAGTAGTTTTTTTGGCAGTAGTTTTCTTTTCAGGTGTTTTTTTGGCAATTAAATCCTGTACTTGTTCCAATGTTAATTTACCGGCATCGACATCTTTATTCAATTCGATTTTGATTTTTCCTTTGGTGATCACCGATTTTCCCCAACGGGCTTTTTCTACCAAAATCCCTTCTTCTTTCCAATGGTGAATGACTTTATCGATGTCTTTTTGCAATTTCTCTTCGATTAACTCTTCTATATCGGATTGCGACAAGTTATTGAAGTCGTATTTTTTGTTCACATTAATAAACATCCCGTTCCATTTTAAGAACGGACCGAAACGACCAACCCCTTTTTGGACATCCATATTTTGGTATGTTCCGATTGGTGCATCAGCTTTGGTCTTTTCATTAATCAATTCCTGTGCTCTTTCCATGGTTACATCCAACGGATCTTCGCCCTTGGGAAGAGAAATAAATTGTTTGCCGAAACGCACATATGGTCCGAAACGACCGTTGCTCACTTCAACTTCTTCGCCGTTATAAGTACCGAGATTTTTCGGCAACAAAAACAAATTCAACGCTTCTTCCAAAGTAATGTTACCAATGTTTTGGTCTTGACGCAAACTGGCAAATTGCTTATTGTCGTCTTCAGCATCACCAATCTGTGCCATGGGACCGAATTTACCCAAACGCACCGATACCGGCTTACCCGTTTTCGGATCGGTTCCTAGTATGCGTTCTCCACTTTCTCTGTCGGCATTCTTTTCTACTTCTATTACATTAGGATGAAACTTATTGTAGAAATCCTGCATCATTTTAGCCCAATCAATATTGCCTTCTGCAATTTCATCAAAATCCTGTTCTACTTTGGCGGTAAAATTGTAATCTAAAATGGCTTCAAAGTTTTTTACTAAAAAGTCGTTTACAATCGTTCCTATATCAGTTGGCACCAATTTCCCTTTATCAGAACCGGTGTTTTCTTTTAAAATTTTCTCATCAACTTTACTGTCTTTCAAAGTCAACTGCACATATTTTCGCTCTACGCCGTCTAAGTTTCCTTTCTCAACGTAATTTCTGTTGATGATGGTAGAAATGGTTGGCGCATAGGTTGACGGACGACCAATCCCTAATTCCTCCAACTTCTTCACCAAAGAAGCTTCGGTGTATCTTGACGGCGGACGCGAATATCTTTCGGTTGCCGTGATGTTATTGTTGATTAATTTTTCATTGACTTTCAAAGCCGGCAACATACCCTCTTGTTCTTCATCGTCGTCGTCGTTGCCTTCCAAATAGACCTTTAAGAAACCTTCAAATTTAATTACCTCACCGGTAGCTTGAAAAACTTCAGTATAGTTGTTGGCTTCTATCTTTACATTGGTTCGTTCCAATTCGGCATCAGCCATTTGTGAAGCCAAAGTTCTTTTCCAAATCAGTTCATACAAGCGTGCTTGGTCTCTTTCAACGTTCACGGTGTGACGAGACATATCAGTGGGACGAATGGCTTCGTGGGCTTCTTGCGCACCTTTGGATTTGGTATTGTAATTTCGAGGTTTACTGTACTCAGCACCGTAATACCCTGTAATCTCTGCTTGTGCGGCAGCCATGGCTTCTTGGGACAAGTTTACACTGTCGGTTCTCATGTAGGTAATGAGTCCGGCTTCGTACAATCTTTGGGCAATTTGCATCGTAATCCCAACCGGAAAATACAATTTACGGGCTGCTTCCTGTTGCAAAGTGGAAGTGGTAAACGGAGCTGCAGGTGATTTTTTGGTCGGTTTGGTCTCCAAATCGGCTACCTTATATATAGAGCCAATGTTTTTTTGCAAAAAGTCTTCTGCTTCCTTTTTGGTAGCGAAATTCTTCGGCAATTTGGCTTTGACTACTTTTCCGGCTTCATTGGTAAACTCGGCGGTCACCGAATAGGAAGCTACTGCTTTGAACTCTTGAATTTCTCTTTCTCTCTCCACAATCAAACGCACGGAAACCGATTGCACACGTCCGGCCGATAATCCGCCTTTGACTTTTTTCCACAATACAGGAGAAAGTTCGTAGCCTACCAGTCTGTCTAAAACACGACGGGCTTGTTGTGCATTCACCAAGTTATAATCGATGCCACGCGGATTTTCAATCGCTTTTTGAATGGCCGATTTGGTGATTTCGTGAAAAACAATTCTTTTGGTCTTGCTTTTATCTAACTTTAATTCTTCCGCTAAATGCCAAGAAATGGCTTCTCCCTCGCGGTCCTCATCGGAAGCTAACCAAACCATTTCGGCATTTTTGGCCAGTCCTTTTAATTTGGTTACCAAAGCTTTTTTATCGGAAGACACTTCGTATTTTGGCTTAAAACCATTGGCAACATCTACTCCTATTTCTTTGGAAGGTAAGTCGGCTATGTGGCCGTAACTCGACTCTACCTGAAACTCACTTCCGAGAAATTTTTCGATTGTTTTGGCCTTTGCCGGCGACTCCACGATAACTAAATTCTTTGCCATATCCGCGATTGTTTACGCGGACAAAAGTAAACGTTTTTTTTAAAATATCGATTTAGTGTTGCTTTTTAACGGTGATTGACCAATAAAAGAAATTTATACCTTAATATATAGTGTCTTTTAACAACATTTTTTCAGAGGTTAACTAAAACAAAAGACAAAGCCTATCTAGCCCCGATGGAAGCGGCGTCGAGCAGAGCGTACAGCGGGAACAGAGATTCCAAACACACCCAAACCTTTCGCTCCAAAACTTTTGTTAAACCATCTCTGCCATCTTGTCAGATTTGCGAATTTAGTATTATCTTTGCTGTCCGATTAAGCGAAAATCATTTTATGGAAAAGGAAATTGACGAGAAAAAACAAGGCACCAGCCTGGTTTTAGAACACAAAGAAGGCAACAGCAAAAAACTATTTATAGAAAGCTACGGCTGTGCGATGAATTTTTCGGACAGCGAAATTGTAGCATCCATTTTAACCGAACAAGGGTATAATACCACCCAAAAGTTAGAAGAAGCCGATTTGGTTTTGGTAAACACCTGCTCTATCAGAGACAAGGCGGAACAAACCGTGCGCAAGCGTTTGGAAAAATACAATGCGGTAAAACGCAGCATTAATCCGGGCATGAAAGTAGGCGTTTTGGGTTGTATGGCCGAGCGTTTGAAAAGTCAATTCCTGGAAGAAGAGAAAATCGTGGACATGGTGGTTGGTCCTGACGCTTATAAAGACTTACCGAATTTATTGAAAGAAGTCGAGGAAGGTCGCGATGCGATTAACGTTATCCTTTCCAAAGATGAAACCTACGGCGATGTTTCACCGGTGCGATTGAACAGCAACGGCGTGAACGCCTTTGTTTCCATCACTCGCGGTTGCGATAATATGTGTACGTTTTGCGTAGTGCCATTTACCCGTGGTCGTGAGCGCAGTAGAGAACCACAAAGTATTATGGCCGAAATCCAAGATTTATGGGACAGAGGTTTTAAAGAAGTTTGCTTGTTGGGTCAGAATGTGGACAGTTACCTTTGGTATGGCGGCGGTTTGAAGAAAGATTTCGACAAAGCCACTGAAATGCAAAAAGCTACTGCAGTTGATTTTGCCCAATTGTTAGAGATGTGTGCTGTGCAATTCCCAAAAATGCGTTTCCGTTTTTCGACTTCGAATCCGCAGGATATGCACGAGGAAGTATTGCATGTGATAGCCAAATACAATAATGTTTGTAACTATATTCACTTACCGGTGCAAAGCGGAAGTACCAGAATTTTAAAAGAGATGAACCGCCAACACACCCGTGAAGAATACATGGAATTGGTGGATAAAATCAAACGTATTATTCCGGATTGCTCCATTTCGCAGGACATGATTGCCGGTTTCCCTACCGAAACAGAAGAAGACCACCAAGACACCTTGAGTTTGATGGAATATGTGGAATACGACTTTGGCTATATGTTTGCTTATTCCGAAAGACCGGGCACTTTGGCAGCGCGTAAAATGGAAGACGATGTTCCTGAAGAAGTTAAGAAAAGACGTTTACAAGAAATTGTAGACTTACAGCAAATACTCAGTGAAAAAAGAACCAAGCGTTTCTTGGGCCAAACCGTAGAAGTGTTGATTGAAAAAGAATCTAAAAAGTCAGACAAACACTGGAGCGGCAGAAACTCTGAAAATGTAGTGACTGTTTTCCCGAAAGAAAATTATAAAGAAGGTGATTTTGTGTTAGTAAAAGTAACCGATTGTACAACGGCTACATTGATTGGTGAAGCGGTTGGATATAGTGAAATGCAGCGCTAAAAAGTTTAAAATGGTTTAAAATTGTTTAATGCGGTTCTACCCAAATCAATTTTAAACTTTTAAACCTTAAACCTTTTAAACAAATAAGTTATGGAATCCGTTCAAAACATAAAACAACGCTTTGAGATTATCGGGAACGATCCGAAACTCAACCGCGCTATAGAAAAAGCCATACAAGTCGCTCCGACTGACATTTCGGTATTAGTTGTGGGCGAAAGCGGCGTGGGTAAAGAAAGTATTCCTAGAATTATCCATTCGCTGTCCCACAGAAAACACGGCAAATACATCGCTGTTAACTGTGGTGCGATTCCGGAAGGAACCATTGACAGTGAATTATTCGGGCACGAAAAAGGGGCTTTTACCGGCGCTACCAATACCCGTGAAGGTTATTTTGAAGTAGCCGACGGCGGAACCATTTTCTTGGATGAAGTGGGCGAATTGCCGCTTACAACCCAAGTAAGATTACTTCGTGTTTTAGAAAACGGCGAGTTTATCAAAGTCGGCTCTTCGCAAGTACAAAAAACGAATGTGCGCATAGTCGCGGCCACCAACGTTAATATGTTTGACGCTATCGAAAAAGGAAAGTTCCGCGAAGATTTGTATTACCGTTTGAGTACCGTTGACATTACTTTGCCACCCTTACGTGATCGAAAAGACGACATTCATTTGTTATTTAGAAAATTTGCCGCCGATTTTGCCCATAAATACAAAATGCCTCCCATTAAGCTGAGTGATGAGGCTGTTCAGTTTTTGCAACGCTATCGCTGGAGCGGAAACATCCGTCAGTTGCGCAACGTGGCTGAACAGATTTCGGTTTTGGAAACTAACCGCGATATTTCACTGACAACTTTACAATCTTATTTACCAATGGAAGGCAGTACGTTACCATCGGTTATTGGCGGTAAAAAATCGGACAGTGATTTTGCTACCGAGCGAGACATTTTATACAAAGTGCTTTTCGACATGAAGAGCGATTTAAACGATTTGAAAAAGCTGACTTTAGAATTGATGAAAAACGGTGCTAAAGTTCAAGATATTAATCCGAGTTTGATTCAGAAAGTCTACGGTTCCAAAGAAAGTGAGAATGAAATTGTATTCGAAGCCGAACCACATATTAATGTGATTCCGACACCAAACCAGTCGCAACAAGAAGAATTTGACGACGAAGACGATGCCAATTATTTGATGGCGGAAACCGTTGACGAAGAAGAAACCCTTCGATTGGAAGCCAAAGAATTGGAGCTCATCAAAAAAGCGTTGGAACGCAACAAAGGCAAAAGAAAAGCAGCGGCAGATGAATTAGGCATTTCGGAAAGAACCTTATATCGAAAAATCAAACAGTTTGATTTGTAAACATTCAAACTTAGGCAAAATCAAATATTGGTTATATTTACCCTCGAAAACAAACACATGAAAAGCATTAAATTTTTATTATTGGTTCTTGTAGCTTTCAGCATCAACAGTTGCGGTGTGTACAATTTTACCGGAGCCAAACCGATTAACGCCAAAACGTTTCAGGTGAATTATTTCCAAAATACGGCCGAGTTGGTTGAACCGGGCATTGAAAGAACCTTTACCTTACGCCTACAAGACTTGATTCAGAATCAAACCAATTTGAATTTAACCAATTCCAATGGCGAACTTTTATACGAAGGTGAAATTGTTGAATACAGAATAGCACCAATGACCGCCACAGCAGATCAAAAAGCAGCCCAAAACCGTTTGACTATTTCCGTGATGGTTCGCTTTTCCAACAAAAACAAAGAAGAAGATAATTTTGAAAAAAGATTTTCTTTCTTTTACGACTATAGTGGCTCCAGTCAGTTAGTAGGCTCGCAATTAACTGATGCTTTGGACGTTATTTTTGAACGAATTACACAAGATATATTTAACGAATCTCTTGCTAAATGGTAAAATACAGTTGCCTGTTTCTGTAATTTTATAAATTGTCTGAACACTTAATATTTTGAACCTAACCGATTATACATACTTACTCAACAAACCCGAAGCCATCAATGATAGGTACGCGGAAACCTTAGACCAAGTGCTGAGGGCTTTCCCCTATTTTCAAAGTGCTCGGGTGTTAAAGTTGAAGCATTTGTACAATCAGGATAGCTTTAACTATAACTATGCCCTAAAAGTTTCAGCTGCTTACACTACAGACCGAAGTATTTTATTTGACTTTATCACTTCGGATTCCTTTGTATCAGTACAAAAAGGACATTATGAAAAAAAACTGGAAGAGTTAATGAACATCAATGTGGTTGGTTTGGAAGAAGTAAAAGTCGCCTATCAGGAACCTGCTGTTAATCCTTTGGAACAATCAATATTGACCTCAATCAAAGAAGCCGGTGGCAGTGAAGAACAAAAAGCAGAAGAAAAGTTGTCCATCGGAAAACCGCTTGAGTTTTCAAAAAACGAAAAACATTCCTTCCAAGAGTGGCTGCAATTGGCAAGATTGAAACCCATTATCCGCGAAGAAAACATACCTCAAAACCCGGCGAGCGAAGAGGTTAAAAAGAAAAAATTAGAGTTGATTGACAAATTCATCGAAAACAACCCTAAAATAGTTCCAATTGCTAAAGATGCTACAGTCCCGATAATAGAGCCGTTTTCCGAAGACACGTCGCATTTAATGACCGAAACTTTGGCTCGAGTTTATTTGGAACAGAAAAAATATTCTAAAGCAATTCAAGCTTATGAAATATTAATTTTGAAATATCCGGAAAAAAGTAGTTTCTTTGCAAACCGAATTTCGGATATTAAGATTTTACAACAAAATAATAACTAATTATAACACATTATGTTTACCATCTTTTTAGCATTAATCACTTTGGTTTGTTTTTTATTAATCATTGCCGTTATGGTTCAAAATCCTAAAGGAGGCGGATTGTCTTCTTCATTAGGCGGATCACAAATGTTAGGTGGTGTTCAAAAAACAACAGACTTTTTAGATAAAAGTACATGGACTTTAGCCGCTGTATTGATTGCTTTAATTTTATTGTCAAGTTTGAGCTTTTCAGGCATGGGCGGAGGCGACACCGATTCTAAAGTAATCGACCAAACTGAAGCTGCAGCACCTAAAACCGCTACAGAAACTCCGGCCGCTACTCCTGCTCAACCAACAGGTGAAAAAAAATAACAAAGACTTAGTTCTTTATAATAATGCCAGCGCTGACATGCTGGCATTTTTTTTAGGAAAAAATGACAGTAAAAAACCATTGGCATAATTTCTGAAAAAGCGATGTCAACTAAATTATAATAACCTAAAAATATAACATCATGGCATTAAACATTAAACCTCTTTCAGACAGAGTTATTGTGGAACCGGCAGCCGCTGAAACACAAACAGCCTCCGGAATTATTATTCCTGACACTGCTAAAGAAAAACCGCAAAAAGGTGTTGTAGTGGCAGTAGGGAACGGAAAAAAAGACCAACCCTTAACCGTAAAAGTTGGTGATACTGTTTTATATGGCAAATACGCCGGAACCGATTTAAAGTTTGACGGTAAAGATTATTTAATCATGCGTGAGGATGATATCCTTGCAATTATTTAACTGTAAATAGTTTTTACAACTGTAAATAAAACAACTTTAAACTTTTAAAACTTAAACAATTTAAACAAACTAAAAATGGCAAAAGATATTAAATTCGACATTGAAGCACGCGACGGTTTAAAACGTGGTGTTGATGCCTTAGCGAATGCTGTAAAAGTAACTTTAGGACCAAAAGGAAGAAATGTAATCATTTCAAAATCTTTTGGCGGACCAACTGTAACCAAAGACGGTGTTTCAGTAGCTAAAGAAGTTGAATTAAAAGACGCTCTCGAAAATATGGGCGCACAAATGGTAAAAGAAGTAGCTTCTAAAACCAACGATTTAGCAGGCGACGGAACTACTACGGCTACCGTATTAGCACAAGCTATTGTTAAAGAAGGATTGAAAAATGTAGCTGCCGGAGCTAATCCAATGGACTTAAAACGCGGTATCGATAAAGCGGTTGAAGCCATTATTGAAGACTTGGGTAAACAAGCACAGGTGGTTGGCAGCGACTCTGAAAAAATCAAACAAATTGCTTCTATCTCTGCTAATAATGATGAAGTAATTGGCGAATTAATTGCTACCGCTTTTGCTAAAGTAGGTAAAGAAGGTGTAATCACCGTTGAAGAAGCCAAAGGAACTGATACTTACGTTGACGTGGTTGAAGGCATGCAATTCGACAGAGGTTATTTATCGCCTTACTTTGTGACCAATCCTGAAAAAATGGAAGTAGAATTGGAAAGACCTTACATCCTACTTTACGACAAAAAAGTATCTTCCTTGAAAGAATTGTTACCGGTTTTAGAACCAGTGGCGCAATCAGGAAAACCTTTATTAATCATTGCTGAAGATGTTGACGGCGAAGCGCTATCTACTTTGGTAGTAAACAAATTGCGTGGTGCCTTAAAAATTGCTGCTGTGAAAGCGCCTGGATTTGGCGACAGAAGAAAAGCAATGTTAGAAGATATTGCTATCCTAACAGGCGGAACCGTAATTTCGGAAGAAAGTGGTTATACTTTAGAAAATGCGACTTTAGAAATGTTGGGCACTGCTGAAAAAGTAACCATCGACAAAGACAATACTACAGTAGTTAACGGTGCAGGAAATGCCGACATGATTAAAAATCGTGTTAACCAAATTAAAGCCCAAATGGAAACTACTACTTCCGACTACGACAGAGAAAAACTCCAAGAGCGTTTGGCTAAATTAGCCGGTGGTGTTGCTGTATTGTACGTTGGCGCCGCTTCTGAAGTAGAAATGAAAGAGAAAAAAGACCGTGTAGACGATGCTTTACATGCGACACGTGCCGCAGTTGAAGAAGGAATCGTTGCCGGTGGTGGTGTGGCTTTGTTGAGAGCTAAAGCTGTTTTAGACAAACTAAAAGCCGGCAATGCTGATGAGGCTACCGGAATTCAAATTGTATCACGTGCCGTAGAATCGCCACTAAGAACAATTGTTGAAAATGCCGGATTAGAAGGTTCTGTAGTAGTAGCTAAAGTAGCCGAAGGTAAAGCTAACTTTGGATACAACGCCAAAACCGATGAGTATGTTGACATGTTGAAAGCCGGAATCATCGATCCTAAAAAAGTAACCCGTGTAGCCTTAGAAAACGCGGCCTCAGTTTCCGGAATGATTCTAACCACTGAATGTGCTTTGGTGGAAATCAAAGAAGAAAATGCCGGTGGCGGAATGCCAATGGGCGGTGGAATGCCGGGCATGATGTAATATCATAATATTTTTTCTAAAAAAATCCATTAGTAATTATTTTCTGATGGATTTTTTTTTATTTTTGATTATAAATCAAGCAAATATGTTGTCAATTTTAACAGAATTATGGGAATTGGTGAAAAATAATTTCTCAAACACACTTTTGATTGCCATTGCAGGTTATTTTATCCAAAGAAATCATAAGTTAAAAGATGAATTAAAATCTGAAAAGAATAAATTTTTTGCTGAAAATTTCAGCAAAAGCTGTGATATCCTATTTGAATTGTTAGTTGATATTAGAAATAAATTTCAGATAACGCAAAATGATTTGATTTCTTGTTCAACGGAAATCAAAGAAAAAACAAAAAAAAACTATTTATACTTACCTGAGGGAATTATTAGTATTTGTCATAATTATTCAGATTATCTATTAGAAGTTTCTCAAAACAGCAGAAATAGAGATTTAAAATTTGAAGATGATTTATTAAAAAAATATAAAAAAGAATTTAAAAAATAAATGACAGTAACTCAAGTCAATGGAAAATACAATGAGAATAATATAAGCAGTTTGATATTAAAACTAAATTTTGTTTTTAAATTCAAAAACAAAGGGCTTAGAAATTATGATTTTCAGATTAAAATTAAGGAAAAGGATTTCACATCAATCACAGCTTTAACAATCTACAAGATTTTAGCTTACAGCCTTGACAATAATTGTCTCAAAAACCCGTCTGCTAACATCGATGAGATAACTGTTTTATTCTCAAAATTCCATCTCCATGATTTAATTAAAGCCTACTATAACCAGAAAGATATTGATCGTATTTTTGCTAATATTAAACCTTTAAAAAAAAATGACTTCTTTGTTGCTCCGCATCCAATTAATAGAGAAATTGCTAAAAATAAAGATGATTTGAGCAACAAATATTATGGTACGATTTATGACTATTACAAGGATAAAAACCCAGAGATAATCGAATATATTAAAACATGTTTAGTAGAAATATCTTCAAACTTCTTATATCATGCACAAAACGATGACAAATCAATTTTAATGGCAGAAGGAAATAAAACCAAAGTAGAAATAATATCTGTTGATACATCAGATGGAATTATTAGTACCATGCGTGAAAAATATGAACAGTCAGATAATAATCTTTTAAGTTTGGCGTTCCAAAGAAAAGTTACGTCTAAAATAGAAAATGGTCATTGCGGAACTGGCTTGTGGCTTATAAATGAAATCGTTAACAACCTTAAAGGAAAGTTAATTATTCATTCAGAGGGCTATATTTATAGAAATATTAGAGGAAATGTTAGTATCTTTGCATCAAGTTATTGGAAAGGAACTATAGTTTATGTAAAATTACCAATTACTCAAGTTTTAGAAATAAACAACTTCTTCACAGAAATTCTATCTAAAGAAAAAAAATATATATGAAAAATCTAGTTTTATCAAAATTTGGTAACGTAATCGCTACTGATGAAAAAAGCCTAGAGATTTATAATTCTCTAAAAGAAATTATCAAAAGTGAAGCTGTTAAGATAGATGCAAAAGATGTAACTATTTCAACAAAATCCTCGCGTCTAATCTTTGGAAAACTATACAAGGAACTTACTCCTAAAGTATTTTTAGAAAAAATCATCATTGAAAATGCGTCACCTATTTTTATGTTTTCAATTAACGAGGGAATATCGACAGAAATAGAATTCTCCTAAAAAAAAGATATATTTAAAAAGCCTCAAGAAATTGAGGCTTTTTTTATTAAACTTCCGATTCTGTGTTCGGGCTTTTTTTAATCATTTTCAAAAAGACCGGAAAAGTTGAAATCAAGATAATTCCTATTACAATTTTCTCTATATGGTGCTTTAAATCGATATCAAATTCTTCTAAAAACATACCATACAAATAATGCCCGGAGAAAATCAATGTAAATGACCACAAGAAAGAACTCAAAATGTTATAAAACATAAACTTCTTTTTATCCATGGTTACAATACCGGCTACTATGGGAGCAAAAGTTCTTACCACAGGTAAGAAACGGGCAAAAATAATAGCTTTTCCACCGTAACGTTCAAAGAAGTCTTTTGATTGAATCAAGTACTTCTTTTTCCACCAAAAACTATCCTCTTTTTTATACAAATAATAACCGCTTTTGGCACCAAACCAATAGCCTACCATATTTCCTAAAATACCCGAAACGGCCACTAAAACCGCGAGTAAGGTTACATTTAAAATATCACTTTCAATGAAAGTAAAATTCTCTATCAAATCACGACTGTAAATTCCCGCTAAAAACAATAAACTGTCACCGGGTAAAAAGAATCCGGCAAACAAACCGGTTTCGGCAAATACAATAAACAATACAATCCATAGCCCAACTTTAACGCCGCCTAACGACATGGTTATGTAAAACTCCGGATTCAGCAACTGCATCCAATCAAAATCACTCATGGACTAACAAATTAAGGGTAAAAATTCGAGCGTGAAATTAAGGATATTTTTTGGGATTGCGACCACTTTATACTTTTTATAACACGATATTATGAAACAATGAAATCGAGACAGTATGATTCATCAAATCTGATGTAGAGGATGAAGTGATGTAATGATTCATATATCCCAATTCCAAACGGATGGTATTGTTGTAGTTGAGTCCGAATCCTACTAAAAAACGATTTTGATCGATGACTTCCGAATTCACTTTATTCTGTCCGAGTGTTGCAAACAGCTCATTTTGCACCACCACATAAAGCTGTTCTTTTTCCGATTTTAGGGTTGTCAAATGCCATAAAAAGCGATTCAATATGCGAAATCTGTTTTGATAAGCAGTTTCCGATACCGTTTGTCCAAACTCTGAAATTCCGAATTGTTCCACCCAACGTTGCTCCAATCGAAACCGATTAATTAAAATATCCTTGGGCCATTTAGTAGTCATTTGGTATTGTTCCCACAACCTGTTTTCCTTAAAATAATCATCAGCCGCTGCACTATAGGTATTAACTAATGCATAACCGGCGGTAATGTTTTTTGACTCGGAGAGATGATATACCACACCAACCCTGAATAAGTTTTGCATGTTTTGCTCCAACTGATTATCCATCCTAAATTGCGCCTCCATATGGTAACCCCATTTGGGAGAAGCTTTGTACTGACCAACATAAGCCATCCAAACCCTTTGATCTTGTTTTACCTCCTGAGAAAAACCAAAAACGAAACAACCAACTGCCAATATAGTGTATAGTGCTTTCAAAGCTTTTTTTGGTAAAAATAACAATAAAAAACTCCTTCGTTGGAAGGAGTTTAAAATTACTTTCTTTCATACATACAACAACCGTGTAACTTTTGGTAATCTTCGTCGGTCGCTTTAACCTCATCAGTATCATGACCAACTTTGGCTATGGCTTTCTTTATCTCAATTAACGAGCATTTTTCTTCGTTAATGATCAAATGCAATTGATGGTCATCTATGTGCCACTCCGCACTTTTTACTCCCGAAACTGAAAAAGCAGCTTTCTCAATTCGTTTTTTACACATTTCGCAATTACCGTTAACTTCAATGTTATACTTTGCATTTTTACTTTTCTTTTCCTGTGCTTGAGCTGTAAAACTTACGAGCATCAAAAGCAAACCGATTACAATATTTTTCATGATATTCATTTTAAATTGTTTGTTATTATTTTTATTACTTGATTTTAAATCTCACTCCGGCATAATACATTTGTCCGAAAACCGGAGCATAAACTATTGAAGTGTCAAATGTTGGTCCAAATGGATTTTCAGCGCCTAAAACTGCTTTGTGTTGGGTATAATTCCCAATATTTTCGCCACCAACATATATTTCAAAAGTGCTCGAAAAAGTTCGGGTAATTTGAGCATTCATAGTAGAAAATGAAGGCGAAAAATTAGGCAAACGATCGTGATGCGGGTTCGTTGCTGTATTTGGCAATTGTTGTTTGCCCAACCAATTCCAAGTAAAATCAAATTTCCATTGCTTGCCCTTTTCAACTATATGAGTGGCATATTCCACATTTCCGAAGAAACGGTGTTTTGCTTGTAATGGTCGTTGAAAACTACCGGAAATATAATCGGTAGCAATATCGTAATACTTGTAAGCTGTTCTTAGATTCAAATGCTTGATGATTTCTAAATTGAAATCGAGTTGCAAGCTATTGGCATAAGATTTTCCGTCTAAGTTATAAAACAAGACTTGCTGCGGCGAATTCATGACATCAACTACGGCTTGGTTTTGAAAATCAGTTCGGTAGAAATCGATCGTGGTATCGGCTTTCATTCCGAAAAACATAAAGTTTTGGGTAAAACTCAAACCGTAATTCCAAGCAATTTCAGCATCCAATCCGTAAATTTTTCCGTTAGTATCCAATACCGAAAACACTCGTGAACTGGCAAAAAGGTTTTGGTTTTCAGCAAAAATATTGGCGGCACGCTTTCCACGTCCGGCAGAAAAACGCAAAACAGCCTTTTCCCACGGGTTGTATTTCACATGCAATCGCGGCGTAAAAAAGACCCCTAACCTATTGTGATAATCCATTCTTCCACCTAAAATATAACTGAACTTGTCGTTATCATCAAAAGTATACTCGAAGAAAGCGCCAACGGAGTTGTCAATTCTGCTCACATCGGCTAAATTCACAAACTCGGCATATTTATCGTACGTAAAATTCAAACCCGTAGCAAACTTGTGCATCGTATTGCTGATAATCGAGTTAAAAATCAAGTTAGAATAATAACTCTGTTGCTTGATATTGTATTGGTTTAATCCGAAATACGATTGCTGGTTATGGTTGCTGAAAGCGTTTTGAAAACCGATACTTTGGTAAGGCATATCCTTGAAAACATAGCCTACTTTGGAACTGAAATCCAAGCGTTCGGTATTGATTTCCGAACCCCAAAAATTGGTAGTCAGTTTATCTCTGTCGGGATCAAAATCGAGTTGACCGGTTTGTTTTTCATCATTCATGTAACGAACATTCAAAAACGAAACCCAACCCGATTCGGGATTAGCATATTGCCAACGATTCACCACATTCAATTGCTTTCCTAACGGATTATCCATAAAACCGTCATCGTTCATGTCGTTTTTTGCCACACGAGCATTACCGTGAACAAACAAACTGGTAGCCCACTTATCGGATACTTTTTTATTGAAATGGGTATTCAACTCAAAACGACTTCCGCTGTCGCCATAAGCATTTACAAATAAAGGAATATCGCCTATGGGCTTAATTAATTCGGTATTGATTTGCCCCGAAATGCTTTCGAAGCCGTTTACTACACTGCCCGCACCTTTGGTAATTTGGATGCTTTCTACCCAAGTTCCGGGTGTAAAAGACATCCCGTAAGCTTGTGAAGCACCACGAACTGAAGGCACATTTTCTTCTGTTATCAAGATATACGGACTGGTTAATCCAAGCATTTTGATTTGCTTGGTTCCGGTTAAGGCATCGGAAAAATTAACGTCTATCGACGGATTGGTTTCAAAGCTTTCGGCCAAGTTACAGCAAGCCGCTTTGAGTAATTCTTTACTGGTAACCAATGTAGTATTGGCCGTAACATTGAGTGACTTTTTTATTCCTTTTCGGCTGCCTTCTACCGTGACTGTTTTCAAAGAATCTTGTTTGATTGTTTCTTGAGAAAAACTTACGGCAGCACACAACATCGTCAGGAATAACAATGATGTTTTCATAAATTGTGATTTAAAATTAATTCTGATAAGCCGATTCTATGGTATTAGAATCTGTTCGGAATTAAAATCAAATCAGGCGTAAAAGGTGTATTGACAATAGAGTTGGTAAAGCGGCGGCGCATGAGAATCGCAATAAAAAGCCACTTTTTCGTCTACATATTCAGGAGTAATGGCTACTCCAAAAACTTGGTTTTTGTATTCTGAAAAATAAGCCGGTTCAAAATCGAGTGAAATCGTTTTGATGATGATTTTCTCGGTTTTATTTTTCAAATCGACTTTCTTGTCGGAGCAACAGTCTTTATGAGTGACTACTTCTTTAGCACAACAGGTTTTTTCAACCACAACCGGCATATCACAAACTTCCTCTTTAGAAAAAACGGAGGAAATTGAAGCAATTTTACCTTCGCAATAATGCACACTAAAAGCTAAGCCTGAATTGGAAACCAATATCAGCAAAGCGGTTAGTATACTTATGTGCTTTTTAAATTTCATGCCACAAAGTTAATAATATTAGTTTTTGAAAACCTTAATAACGTCTTAAATATTACAAATCAAAAGATTGTCCCAACATCGGCACGGTAGTTTCATATCCGTATTGCTCTTGTATTTTAATACGAAGTGCATCGCTGGGTTCATTCTCACCGTGAACCAAAAAAACTTTCTTCGGTTTGTTTTGGAGTGCTGACAGCCAATGAAGCAAATCATTTTGATCGCCATGAGCCGACAACCCTTCTATCTCCAAAACTTTGGCCAAAACCGGATAATATTTGCCGTAAATTTTGATTTCGGTAGCACCTTCTAATAGTTTTCTGCCGCGTGTGCCCTCGGCTTGGTAACCCACGATAATCAGTGTAGTTTCAGGTAAACCGATGTAGCGTTCCAAATAGCTCAATACTCTTCCGCCGGTTATCATACCACTCGCAGCAATAACTACCTTAGGCTGTTGGTCGAAAATGGTAGCAACTGTTTCCTGATATTCTGAATTCATGGTGAACATTTTACACATGTCAACACACTGCTGCTCGGAGAGTTTGTGCCATGAGCGATTTTCCATAAAAACATCAAGCACACTGATACCCATAGGCGTATCTATCACATACGGAATATCCGGCAGACGCTCTTCTTGCTTGAGTTGCCAAAGCAGATACATCAATGTTTGAGCGCGTTCGACAGCAAAACTCGGAATAATAACCGTTCCACCGGCTTGGACTGTATTATTGATATAAGTTTCGAGTAATAATTTGACATCTTCTTGCGGATGAATTTTATTCCCATACGTACTTTCGAGAAAGATATAATCGGCTTTTTGCGGCTTGGTAGGGGCGAACATCAGCACATCATCATCTTGACCGATATCACCGGAGAAAACCAAGGTTTTATTTTCCAATTGTAATTCGATACTACAAGCACCCAAGATGTGACCGGCGTTGCTGAACTTCACAACAATCTCCGCATCAAGTTGGACTTCTTCGTTAGGTTTTACCACCCTGAAAAGCGGGAAAACTTTTTCGGTTTGCTCCAAATTGTACAACGGTTCGGCCTTTTCGTGTTTGGAAAAATGTTCTTTGTTGGCTTTTTCGGCTTCCTCTTCTTGAATTTTGGCACTATCCAATAAAATTAACTTCGCTATCTCTTTGGTTGGACTCGAACAATAGATTTTACCTTTAAAACCCTGATTAACCAATCGGGGTAACCAACCACAATGGTCTAAATGGCCGTGAGTGAGCAGGACAAAGTCGATGGTATCGGGCAAAATCGGCAATGGTTCCCAATTCAGTTCGCGCAAGGATTTTATCCCTTGGAATTGACCACAATCCACTAAAATTCGGACACCATTGCTTTCGATTAAGGTTTTGGAACCGGTTACCGTTGCGGCACCGCCTAAAAATTGGACTTTCATTTTAAAGGTATTTACAAAGTTCGGAAGCTTCTTTGATGACATTTTTCACGCGGTTGGCACTCAAACCAATTTGTTCCAAAACTTCTGTGTTATTAATAATTTCACTGGCCAGAATCACATCTTGAACCAACAATTTGTCTTTTTCAGCCAAAGTCAGCGTCGTCAAACAAGTGATGGGATACAACTGGCCTTCGTCTATTCTTTTTTGCAAACTGAACTCTTTCGGATAATCCCAACTCAGCAATTGCAAACCCGAACAATGGGCAAAAGTCATCGCATCGGCGGTAAAGCGATTATTGGTTACTATCCAACAGCCGGATATTTTATCTTTCTCGGTAAAGATTAAATGATTCCTGTCTTTCAAATCGTTGAATCTCGACAAAATGTACATCGGTACTTTCACATCCGAATTGGTTTCGCTTTTGGCATGAAACTTACATTCTACCATTTCGATGTAATTGTTTTTCATGATAGCCACATCTACTTCGTGTCCGACACATTTACCAGATAAAAAAAGATTGGTTTGCGCCAAATAACCTTCGGATATAAACAATCTTGCAATGTATTTTTCAAAGAAAAAACCGGCCGGACCTAACAATTGCAACGCCGCCCTTAAATTGTATCGCGCGGCATGAGAATGAGAAGATTTTTTTAGTAAGTTAAAAGCTAATTTGTAAATTTTCTTAGTAGAAATACCATCGTAGACTTGCTTTTCTATCACCTGCAAAACGTCTTCCACTACTTTCTTATCGGCACCCGATTTAAGCAATGAGCTTTTAAGCTTGTCTCGATTAAAATCGACTATACTACCCGAATGCTTTACGATTTTCATGGTCATTGGTATTGGCGGAATTATCGTAAAGTTACAAAAAACAGCTTACTTCTTGACTTGTTTTTGATAATAAAATGCCGGAATGAAAAGCAAGATAAATATCGGCTGAATTAAAAATCTTCGTAAGTAAAAGAGTGTCATTTTGTTTTCTTCTCCGAAAAAATTCAGGACGAACAAGAAACTGATTAGCAAGACAGAACCTAAAACCATATAGAGCAGTATAGAAAACTTGACCATTTTAGTGTCTTTGAAAATCACATATAACAAGAAAAGCGAGATAACTGTATTGAGATAAAATCGCATTCCCAAACTAAAAAACAGTTTAAAAACATTGTACTGGGGCAACTTAGTGTGAGCATATTCGCTTTTAAAATAGCTCAAAAACGGGTCGTAAAACAATTGGTCTTCAAAAAGGCGAATACCAACTAACAGTCCGATTAAGAACAAAGACCATAAAACAGTTGATTTATTTTTTAGCAGTAGTTGTAGCATGTATAGAGAATTTATTAACCCAAATAACCCAAAGTAGAAAAACGATTCCGTAAATGATTAGCGGAAAAATAACCGCATGCAGCAAATGTTCATATTGCGGATAATGATAAAGTGCTACACTCAACAAAGCAATTCGAACTACGTTTAAAAGATGTATCAATAGTAAACCGAAAAGTATAAAAACGATGGTTCTCTTGAACTTTCCGGTAAAGGCAACAATAAAAGCCACAAACAAAATCATCACACTCAAGGCATTACATCCTTCAATGATACGAGAAACATACTTTCCGTTGTAAATAATTTTCACGCTTGGCTCTGTCGGATGAGATTCGATTAGAGCATCATTATCAAAAAGAGTCAACAGTGTTTGCGTTTGATTGGCCACCATTTGAGTAAAAGAATCAACCTGATTGGCAGCCGATTCAAAACGATTCAAATACATCTGGTATAATAGGGCAAGTACCAAGTAAGTCAGCAAAAATTTGCCCAAAAAAAGTAAAAAAGGTTTGTATTGCAGTAGCAGACTATTCAAAGCTGAATTTTTAACAAATTTATATAAAATTAAAAAAGCGCAGTCGTTACTTTTGCACAAAAATTGAAAATCATGAATCTTGAAAACTTAAAACCGCAAGTAATTACCATTCTGACTAACGCAAACGGAGACAGAAATACAAAACTCCAAAATCTTTGTCAGTTTTTATCCGACAGTGTATCCTATTACAACTGGGTTGGTTTTTATTTTGCCGATCATGAAAACAAAACCTTACACCTTGGCCCATATGTTGGTGCCGAAACCGATCATACTGTAATTCCGTTTGGTAAAGGTATTTGTGGTCAAGTAGCCGAGTCCAATGCCAACTTTGTAGTGCCTGATGTCTCCGCTCAAGACAATTACATTGCATGCAGTTTTACAGTGAAATCAGAAATTGTGGTTCCTTTATTTGTAAATGGAGTCAACATTGGTCAAATCGACATCGACAGTCATGTACTCGATCCTTTCACAGAAGCCGATGAAAGATTTTTAGAGTTTGTGAATGAACAAGTTGCAAAGTTGTTCTAATTGAAAATGGGTTTAAATTGTTTAAGTTCGTTTGAATTGGTTTAACAACAGTTATTTAAACCTCAGAACTCTTAAACCTTTAAACTTTAATTTTGAAAATAGTTGTCAAATTAAAAATAAAATGTACTTTTGCACTCGAATTGAGAAAGTCTTAATTCATACATAATAATCATTTAAATAAATATTGGAATGTATTTAACTAAAGAAACAAAAGCTGAAATCTTCGCTAAACACGGAGGAAAAGCTGAAAACACCGGTTCTGCTGAAGGTCAAATCGCGTTGTTTACATTTAGAATCTCTCACTTAACAGAGCACTTGAAAAAAAATCGTCACGATTACAACACTGAGCGTTCGTTGGTGCTTTTAGTAGGTAAAAGAAGAAGTCTTTTAGACTACTTGAAGAAAAAAGATATCAATAGATATCGTGAGATTATCAAAGAATTAGGTATTAGAAAATAATACATATCTAAAGAGGTGCTTGCGCGCCTCTTTTTGTTTTAAAATTAAAAGAAAAGTTTCGGTTTTTCATTGGGTTACACAACTACAACAACTACAACAACAACACAACTAACCTAATTGTTTAAACGAATTAATTTTTATGATTCCAAAAGTAACCCAAGAAACAATCGATTTGGGAGATGGGAGAACCATCTTAATCGAAACCGGTAAATTAGCCAAACAAGCAGACGGTTCTGTAGTAGTAAGATTAGGCGACTGTATGCTTTTAGCTACAGCCGTTTCCGCCAGAACTTCTAACCCCGGAGTAGACTTTTTACCATTAACGGTAGATTACCGTGAAAAATTTGCCGCCGCAGGACGCTTTCCGGGAGGTTTTTTCAAAAGAGAAGCACGTCCAAGTGACAGCGAAGTATTAACCATGCGTTTGGTGGACCGTGTATTGCGTCCGTTATTCCCGGATGATTACCACGCTGAAACTCAGGTGATGATTCAATTAATGTCGCATGACGAAAATGTGATGCCTGATGCTTTAGCCGGATTAGCAGCTTCTGCAGCTTTGGCTGTTTCCGACATTCCTTTCTACAACTTAATTTCAGAGGTACGTGTAGCCCGTGTTGACGGAAAATTAGTCATCAATCCAAGCAAAGCCGATTTAGAGAGATCTGATATCGACATGATGATTGGTGCTTCAGCCGACTCTGTTTGTATGGTAGAAGGTGAGATGAAAGAAATCTCAGAAGCAGAAATGGTAGAAGCCATCAAATTTGCTCACGAGGCCATCAAAGTTCAAATCCAAGCACAAGAAAGATTGAGAGCTGCTGTAGGCTCACCTGCTTACAGAGAATATGAAGGCGAAAAAGAAGATGAAGCTATCTACAAAAAAGTAAAAGCAGCGTCTTACGACAAATATTACGCTATTGCTCAGGAAGCTTCAGCTAAAAGCGAAAGAGGCGAAAAATTTGCAGCGGTTAAAGAGGAAGTGAAAGCCTTATTCACAGAAGAAGAATATGCCGAAAATCCGGATTTAGCGGAATTGGTTGGCAAATACAACTACAAAACACAGAAAGAAGCAGTTCGTAACGTAATCCTTGAAAAAGGCATCCGTTTGGACGGTAGAAAAACAACCGAAATCAGACCTATTTGGTGTGAAACTGATTACTTACCATCAGTACACGGTTCGTCTTTGTTTACCCGTGGAGAAACACAAGCTTTGGCTACCGTTACTTTGGGAACATCCAGAGAAGCCAACCAAATCGACTCGCCATCTGAACAAGGTGAAGAAAAATTCTATTTACACTATAATTTCCCACCATTCTCAACCGGTGAAGCCAAACCTTTAAGAGGAACTTCCCGTAGAGAAGTAGGTCACGGAAATTTAGCACAACGTGCTTTAAAAAACATGATTCCTGCCGATTGTCCTTATACCATTCGTGTAGTATCTGAAGTTTTAGAATCTAACGGTTCCTCTTCTATGGCTACCGTATGTGCCGGAACTATGGCGTTAATGGATGCCGGAGTTCAAATGGTAAAACCGGTTTCCGGAATTGCCATGGGATTGATTACCGACGGTCAAAAATTTGCGGTATTGTCAGATATCTTAGGAGATGAAGATCACTTAGGTGACATGGACTTCAAAGTAACCGGAACCAAAGACGGTATCACCGCTTGTCAAATGGATATCAAAATCGATGGTTTGCGTTATGACATCATGGAACAAGCTTTAGACCAAGCTCGCGAAGGTCGTATGCACATCTTAGGCAAATTAGTAGAAACCATTGCTACGCCAAGACCGGATGTTAAAAAACACGCTCCTAAAATCATTATGAGAACCATTCCTGGCAACTTCATTGGTGCCTTAATTGGTCCGGGTGGAAAAGTGATCCAAGAATTACAAAAAGCTACCGGAACTACTATCGTAATCAACGAAGTAGACGAACAAGGTGTTGTTGAAATCTTAGGAACTGATCCGGACGGAATTGCAGCAGTATTGGCCAAAATCGATTCTATCGTTTTCAAACCTGAAGTAGGTGAAGCTTACGAAGTGAAAGTGGTAAAAATGCTCGACTTTGGTGCTGTAGTAGAATATACTAAAGCTCCAGGCAATGAAGTATTATTACACGTTTCCGAATTGGCATGGGAAAGAACTGAAAACGTTGCTGATGTGGTAAAAATGGGCGATGTATTTATGGTTAAATACTTAGGTATCGACCCTAAAACCCGCAAAGAAAAAGTATCGAAAAAAGCCCTTTTACCAAGACCACCAAGAGACGAAAATCGTCCTCCGAGAGAAGATAAAAAAGACGCTCCAAAGGGTTAATCCAATTCAAATATTAATTCATAACAAATCCCGATTCAAAGCAATGAATCGGGATTTTTATTTTTTTTACTTTTTTTGTAACTTTTTGATTCCTCCTTGCGTACAACAACCCGAACACTTTAAAGAAAAGGAGAACATCAATGAGACAGCTCAAAATCACCAAGCAGGTTACCAATCGTGAAACCGCATCCTTAGACAAGTACCTACAAGAAATCGGAAAAGTGGATTTGATTACCGCTGACGAAGAAGTGGAATTAGCACAACGCATCAAAGCCGGAGATCAAAGAGCCTTAGAAAAGCTAACCAAAGCCAATTTGCGTTTCGTTGTTTCCGTGGCTAAACAATACCAAAACCAAGGGTTAACTTTACCCGATTTGATTAACGAAGGAAATTTAGGATTGATCAAGGCTGCTCAACGTTTTGACGAAACCCGTGGATTTAAATTTATTTCTTATGCTGTTTGGTGGATTCGTCAATCCATTCTTCAAGCTTTGGCCGAACAATCTCGTATCGTTCGTTTACCACTTAACAAAATCGGTTCTATCAATAAAATCAACAAAATGTACGCCTTGTTAGAACAGTCTAACGAACGTGCTCCTTCTGCTGAAGAAATTGCCAAAGAGTTAGACATGACCGTAAATGACGTAAAAGAGTCCATGAAAAACTCGGGACGTCATTTATCCATGGACGCGCCTTTAGTGGAAGGTGAAGATTCTAACCTATACGATGTATTGCGTTCGGGTGAATCACCAAATCCGGACCGCGAATTGATCCACGAATCATTGCGTACCGAAATTGAAAGATCTTTGGAAACCTTAACACCACGTGAAGCTGACGTAGTTCGCTTATACTTTGGGCTAGGCGACCAACACCCAATGACGTTGGAAGAAATCGGAGAAACTTTCGATTTAACCCGCGAACGTGTACGTCAAATTAAAGAAAAAGCAATCCGCAGATTAAAACATACTTCCAGAAGTAAAATTTTAAAAACATATTTAGGATAATCCTAATAACCGCAACAACAGTCTGATTAACTGTTCGTTTTTTGATTGATGATTGAAACTCCGGCTGATTACCGGAGTTTTATTTTTTAATGTATTGGCATCGAATTCAAGATTGAATAAACAAGCTTAAGCTATTCCTGAAGCCCACCGGGCTTCCTCCTCTTAATATCAAATGGCTGATTACCGGAGTTTTATTTTTTTTTGGCGTGCCCTTTCAGGTCAGGCTTTCGGCTTTATCTTTTTTGTCACACTGAGCACAATCGAGGTGCCAATTCCTCAAAAAAGGATACCGCCTCAATCCTTCACGCAAACCCTGTTGCAATACAACCAAAACTGCTCCATACAACTTCCGAAAAAAACCTTGCGAACTTTGCAGTTAAAAACCTAATTTTGCAACAACAACACACAACTGAGTCCAATGAAAAACACACTTATTGCTCCATCCGTTTTGGCCGCTGATTTTGCCAACCTGCAACGCGACATCGAAATGATCAATGCCAGCGAAGCCGATTGGTTTCACATCGACATTATGGACGGCGTTTTTGTCCCCAATATTTCTTTCGGTATGCCGGTTTTACAAGCCATTACCAAACACGCTAAAAAAACAATAGATGTGCATTTGATGATTGTCGACCCTGATCGATATATCAAAACTTTTGCTGCTTTAGGAGCTAATATACTAACCGTTCATTATGAAGCGTGTATTCATCTACACAGAACCTTACAAGCCATCAAAGCCGAAGGCATGAAAGCCGGTGTAGCTTTAAATCCACATACCAATATAAGTTTATTGGAAGATGTTATCAAAGACATTGATTTGGTTTGCTTAATGAGCGTTAACCCGGGATTTGGCGGACAATCCTATATTGAAAACACTTACTCAAAAGTAGAAAAACTAAAGGACCTAATCATCCGTAAAGGCGCTTCAACCCTAATTGAAATTGACGGCGGTGTAACCGATAAAAATGCCAAACAATTGGTACAATCAGGTGCTGATGTTTTGGTGGCCGGCAGCTATGTTTTTGGCGCTCAAAAACCAACGCAAACCATAGCCGATTTGAAAAAAATCACAGCTATATAGTCGTTTCAAAGAGAATTTCTTACAATCAGTTTAGAGTTATTTTTAACACTCAACTTTGAGTTGGTGTTGATCATATGCGCTAAAATTTTTCCCATTTCATTAAAATCCGTGGAAATAGTTGTAATGCCGTTCTCTACTACTTTCTTTAGCGAAGTATCGTTATAGGAAATGATGCCGTAATCCAGACCTAAAACCAATTTTTGAAGCTTTGCTTGTTCTATGACATTCACTAAATGTCTGTCATTGGGAATGATAAACAAACTTCCTTTCCGGATTTCTTCACGCTCAAAAGTCGACACCACTTTATAGGCACAACGGTTCTGTACACAAAAGTTCACAAAACCGCGGACCATACCGATAGGTTCTTTCTCTCCTGGAAAAATCAAAATCAATTCGCTGTACTTTTTCACCTTATCCAGTCCTAAAGTCAACGCATCATACATATCCGTCACAAAGTCTTGGTAAACCGCAGGAAACTCTTTGAACATCTCATTGGTTTGATCTAAAACATAGGTGTCATTCAAAGGCAATGACTTAACAACATCAACAGGGATTTCTAAATTGGAAGGCATAATGATATACTTGGAATAATTCCCTTTGCTTTCCTCAACCAACTTTTTAAACATCTCCAAGTTAAAATGATGAAAGAAAATATCAATTTGAAAATTCTTATTCACGTGATATAGAAAAGAAGTATACAAATCTTCCTTAAAAGCATTCAATTCATCAAAAAGCAAAAAAATACGTTGTTCCAAAGTAAACGCAACACTCTTTACATAGTAACCTTTTCCCAAAACAGCGTAAATAATGCCCCGTTTTTTCAATTCCTCATAAGCCAATAAAACGGTATCTCGAGAAATAGAAAACTCCAAGCTGACTTTATTCACTGATGGCAACTTATCTTCTCTTTTTAACCGCTTTTCCGCTATAGCCATCTCTATTGACAACACAATTTGCTTGTATTTGGGCTGAGCCGACTGATTGTTTATAGTAATGATTTTCATTCCAATACAATTAACTGGTGGTAAGGTACAAAAAAACCGGTAGGTAGTGGTATGGATGCAAAAGATAAAATTATACTTTCGTTATAAGATTGATAAAAAAAACATGTTTAAAAACCATATTTCACAAAATTACCCGGGTCTAAATGGGAAATTCTTCGGGTTGACACCCGAGAATCAAGAGGTGTTTTGCTACACTTTAGCCAATAAACAGGGTATGGAAGTGAGTATAATTAATTATGGAGCCACAATAACTTCTGTAAAAATTCCAAACCCATCAGGATCAAAAACCGATGTAATTTTGGGCTTTGACAAATTAGAAAATTACATCAAATCGTTCGGCTTACCGAGCGCACCGTATTTGGGAGCCGTAGTTGGCAGGTACGCAGGCAGGATAAACAAAGCTTCTTTTATATTAAACGGTGAAAAAATTCAATTGACCCAAAACCACAATGCGCATCAAATTCACGGTGGTGAAAGCGGTTTCAGTCAAAAAGTATGGACAGTAAAACACATTCCTTCAAATGAAAACCAATCCATTACTTTAGAATATTTGAGCTGTCATAAGGAAGAAAATTTCCCGGGAGAGTTAACCGTCAGCGTAACCTATACCTTGACTGAACAAAATGAACTGATGGTCGACTTTTCAGCAAAATCTACCGAAGATACCATAGTAAACCTCACTCAACACAGTTACTTTAATTTAAATGGTCATCAAGAGGACATCAACCACCAAAAGGTTACCATCAATGCCGATACTATACTGGAAACCACAGATGAATTAATTCCAACCGGAAAATTTATCACTTTAAAAAATCACACTTATGATTTTTCAGAGCCAAAAGAAAGTCCTGTCATTATAGACAATACATTTGTTTTAAACAATCATAATGCAGCTACATTATATGGTGAAAAATCAAAAATTAAAATGACAGTTATCACCAACCAACCCGCTGTTCACGTTTACGTCGGCGGCAACTGTTTTGGACAAATAAAAGGCAAAGAAAATGCCGATTATCATTCAACAAGCGGGATTTGTTTTGAAGCCCAAAACTTTCCCGACGCACCCAATCACAGTCATTTTCCAAGTGCTATTTTAAAAAAAGACGAGTGTTATACTCATCAAACTATATTCAAATTTGAAAATCAATTGCCATGAAAAAGTTATTATTTGTACTATTATCCATTTCATTTTTTTCTTGTTCCTCCGACAATAACTCTGAACCGCAACCGCCGGTTGACACCGATGTTTTTATCAGAGGTGCTGACATGTCTTATCTTCCTTTAATTGAAAGCGAAGGTACCGTTTACAAACACAACGGTGTCAATCAAGATCCAATTACAACACTCAAAAATGCCGGTTGTAACGCTATCAGAATTCGCTTGTGGCAAAACCCATCCGATGGGCATTCGGGCATGGCTGAAGTAAAAACCTTTGCCCAAAGAGTTAAAGCCGCTGGCTTAAAAGTTTGGCTAACAGTACACTATTCAGACACTTGGGCCGATCCGGCGCATCAAACCAAACCTGCTGCCTGGCAAAGCTTAACTTTCAGCAGTTTAAAAACGACTGTTATTGATTACACCAATTTAGTAATGACTGAAATCAATCCGGACATCATCCAAATCGGAAACGAAACCAACGACGGTATGCTTTGGCCGGAAGGGAAACTTTCTACTAATGAAACTCAATATTTAGAGCTCGTTGCTGCCGCCAGTACGGCCATCAGAAGCAAATCAACAACAGCAAAAATCATGTTACATCATGGAGGATTATCCGGTTCTGATTGGTTTTTCAGCAAAGTAGCCAACATCGATTACGATTACATCGGTCTTTCCTATTACCCGATATGGCACGGCACCAGTTTAGTAACACTTCAAAACACCATCAATACTTTAGGACAATTGTACAATAAAAAAGTAATCATAGCAGAAACTGCCTATCCTTTTACTTTTGATTACAACGATTACACTAATAATATCATTGGCTTGCCAAGTCAAATACTACCGGCTTTTCCGGCAACTACAACAGGTCAAAAAGGATTTCTTTCTTCTATCAAAAATACCATCTCGCAAAGCAATTACGGTTTAGGGTTCTGTTATTGGGGCAGCGAATGGGTTGCGTTTAGAGGACCAACATCAACCAACGGATCTTCCTGGGAAAATCAAGCTTTATGGGATTTCAACAACAATTCGCTTCCGGCAATGGAAGTATTTAATGCAGAATAATGATGACAGAAAAACTGTTTAGTCTTTTAGCAATACTACTATCAAATTTACTCTTAGCGCAACACAAAGAAAGTGTTTTCGCTAAAGGCGCAGATGTAGGCTGGCTACCGCAGATGGAAGCTACCGGATACAAATTCTTTGACAACAACGGTAAAGAAACAGATTGTTTGCAATTACTGAAAGACTTAGGCATGAACTCGATCCGTTTAAGAGTTTGGGTTAATCCGTCCGATGACAAAGCCAGTGGTCATTGCAGCAAAGAGGAAACCATAGCCATGGCATTGCGCGCTCAAAAAATGGGTTTCCGCATCATGATTAACTTCCACTACTCCGATTCTTGGGCTGATCCGGCCAAACAATTCAAACCCAAAGCTTGGGAAAAACATTCTTTTACCGAATTATTAAACGATGTTTACAACCATACTTTTGACGTTATCAATGCTTTAAAAGTGGCCGGTGTAACGCCCGAATGGGTTCAAGTGGGCAACGAGATTCCCGGCGGCATGCTTTGGCCTGATGGCAGCACCGCCAATTGGCCACAACTCGGACAGTTATTAAACAAAGGTTACGATGCCGTAAAAGCCGTTGATCAAAACATCAAAGTTATAGTACATGTAGATGAAGGTAATAACAACGAAAAATTCAGAACCTTCTTTGATAATGCCACAGCCCAAAAAGTAAGATACGATGTGATTGGCTTATCGTATTATCCGTATTGGATTAAAAAAGACTACACCGAAACCATAGCCGATTTACAATTTAACCTAAACGACATGGCTCAACGTTACGGGAAAGAAGTGATGATAGTGGAAGTGGGCGGTGAAGACGATAAAGTGCAAAACACTTACGAATTATTGACTGCTACCATCAAAGCCGTTAAAAACGTTCCTAACAACAAAGGAATCGGTGTACTTTACTGGGAGCCGCAAGGCGCCAGAAGCTGGAGTCATTACGCTTTAAGTGCTTGGCAAGCCGACGGCAAACCTTCTCCGGCATTGAACGCTTTTAAAGAAAATTAATCGCAATGAAAAACTTTCAAAAACAATACCTCACCGCCTTATTGTTGGCACTGAGTTTTATAACCTCAGCTCAGCAAAAAATCAGTCTCGATGACAATTGGAGATTCCACTTCGGCCATGCGGCTAATCCGGACAAAGACTTTGATTATGGCAACAAACTACTCTTCCACAAATCCAATGTGTTTGAAACTACGGTAGTCAACCCTAAATTCATCGACACTACTTGGCGTAAAATCAACGTACCACACGATTGGGTGGTCGAATTGCCATTTGTAAAATCTACTACGCATGAAATGGATACGCACGGCTACAAACCGATTGGTAGTGCTTATCCTGAAACCAGTATCGGTTGGTATAGAAAACATTTTTCCATTGATAAAAAAGACGAAGACAAACGTTTTGAACTGCAATTTGATGGCATTTACAGAAATGCGGCCATTTGGATTAACGGCTTTTATGTCGGCACCAATTTCAGCGGCTATCTGGGCAATACTTATGATGTGACCGATTTCATGAATTTTGAAGGCGATAATGTAATCGTTATTCGCGTTGATGCTACCCAAGCCGAAGGTTGGTTTTACGAAGGTGCCGGAATCTACCGTCACGTTTGGTTAAACATCACTAACAAAGTTTTTATCCCGGAAGACGGCATTTTTGTGCATTCAGAAATCAACGGCAAAAATGCAGTAACCACTATTGAAACTACTGTTCAAAATAACTACTTAAGAAAATCCGATGGCATCGTTTACAGTTACATAACCGATAGAAACGGGAAAATACTGGCCAAGACTTCGGATCAAAAAATCAACATAGGTATCCGAAAAGAGGTTACCATAAAACAGAAAGTAAACCTGAGCAATGTGCGTTTATGGTCTGTGGATGATCCTTATTTGTACAAAGTCATTACCGTTGTAAAGTCAGGTAACCAAATTGTACATCAAACTAAAACCCGATTTGGTATCAAAAATGTGAGATTTGATGCCAAAGAAGGTTTCTTTTTAAACGGAAAACACCTTAAAATTCAGGGCACCAACAACCACCAAGACCACGCCGGTATTGGCAGCGCCCTTCCCGATTACTTGCAATATTACCGCGTAAAATTGCTAAAAGAATTAGGCTGTAATGCTTACAGAGCGAGTCACAACGCCCCAACTCCTGAATTATTAGAAGCCTGCGACAGCTTAGGTATGTTAGTCGTAGATGAACAACGTTTGCTCAACAGCAGTCCGGAGTACATCGACCAATTCAAACGACTGATTAAACGCGACAGAAATCATGTTTCCGTGTTTTTATGGTCTATTGGTAACGAAGAACAAAACATCCAAGGTAATGACTACGGGAAGAAAATCGCACAGACGCTCTTGACCATACAAAAAGAATTAGATCCAACCCGAACCAGCACCTACGCTGCTGATATGGCAAATGATTACAAAGGTGTTAACGAAGTCATCCCGATTCGCGGTTTCAATTACCGTGAATACGCTGTAGCCGATTACCACAGAGACCATCCCAACCAACCTTTATTAGGCACAGAAATGGGAAGTACCGTAACCACCCGCGGCATCTATGAAAAAGATGTAATCAGAGCGTATGTCCCCGACCAAGACATTACCCATCCGTGGTGGGCAAGTAAAGCCGAAACTTGGTGGAAACTTGCTGCCGAAAACAACTACTGGTTGGGCGGATTTGTTTGGACCGGATTCGATTATCGCGGCGAACCAACGCCTTACAAATGGCCAAACATCAGTTCCCATTTCGGCATTATGGATGTGTGTGGTTTCCCGAAAAATATTTACTACTACTACCAAAGTTGGTGGACTGATAAAGATGTGCTACACATTTCACCCCATTGGAACTGGCCTGAAAAATTAGGACAACCTATAGAAGTTTGGGTCAACTCCAATGCCGAGGAAGTAGAGCTTTTCTTAAACGGCAAAACCTTAGGCAAAAAAATCATGCCGAGAAACAGCCACCTCAAATGGCAAGTCAACTACGAACCGGGCACGCTCGAAGCTATCGGTTACAAAAGAGGCAAAAAAATCAACTCAAAAATAGAAACCACAGGAACACCTTATAAAGTTATGTTAACCACTGATAAAACTATCCTGAACGCGGATGGGAAAGACGCCACCGTTTTCAACGTATCCATAGTAGACGATAAAGACCGAGAAGTACCGGTTGCCGATAATATGGTGAAATTTCATTTGTCTGGCGATGCCAAAATTATTGGCGTAGGTAACGGAGATCCAAGTTCACACGAACCTGATAAATGTGCGGAAGGCGCTTGGCAACGCAGTGCTTTTAACGGGAAATGTCAAGTGATTGTTTTGGCCGGAAAAACACCGGAAACCCTTACTTTAGAAGCCAAGTCTAACGGATTAATTTCGGCATCCGCCACGATTCAAACGCGATAATGAAGAAAAAACTCGTCCAACACACTACGGAACACTTTAAAAAAGTATTTCAAAAATCACCCGAATACCTTTTCCTTTCACCGGGAAGAATTAACATCATTGGGGAACACGTTGATTACAATGATGGTTTTGTAATGCCGGCAGCCATTAACAAATACGTTTGCTTTGCTGTCTCTAAAAACAGTGATGCGGCCTTTACTCTTATTGCCCAAGACCTAAACGAAGCCTATCAATTTAAGGTAACCGACGACCTAAAACCGGTAAATCAAATGTGGGTGAACTACATTTTAGGCGTACTGCACCAACTCAAAGCCAAAGGACTAAACCAAGGTTGTTCCATCGTTTTCAGCAGTACTATTCCCATGGGCGCAGGATTGTCATCTTCTGCAGCTTTGGAATGCGGCATTGCTTATGCCATGAATAAAATATTTGATCTAAAATTAACCAAACAAGATATTGCTCTTATCGGGCAACAATCAGAACATACTTTCGTTGGCGTAAACTGCGGTATCATGGACCAATTTGCCTCAGTATTCGGCAAGAAAAACAGCGTCATCAAACTCGATTGCAACACTTTGGAATACGATTATTTCAAAGCCGATTTCAAAAAATATTCACTTCTCTTATTAGACAGCAATGTCAAACACACCCATTTGACTTCGGGTTACAATGACCGAAGACAAGAGGTAGAACAAGGCCTAACCATCATCAAACAATATTTCCCGGAAGTAAAAACCTTTCGAGATTGTACCGAAAAAATGGTGTTGGACCTTAGAGAGTCTTTGGGTGAAACCATTTTTAAACGTTGTCATTTTGTAGTCAATGAAATTCAAAGAGTACGCGATGCCGCTATCGCTTTAAAAATTTCCGATTTCAAAAAATTGGGAGAACTGATGTCAAAAACTCACCAAGGCCTTTCAAAAGATTACGAAGTGAGTTGTGCCGAAATTGACTTTTTAGTCGGTGCTGCGCAACAAGAAAAATCGGTTTTAGGGGCTCGAATGATGGGCGGTGGATTTGGGGGCTGTTCCATTAATTTGGTCGAAAGAGGAACCGAAAACACCTTAATCGAACGCATTTCAACGGCTTACCGTAGTCAATTTGGCATCGAATTAAAAGCGTATAAAGTTAAAATTTCAAAAGGCACAACAGAGTATAAAAATTAAACAGGGCGTTACCCTTCGGCCTGCCTTGAGCCTGCCGAAAGGGGTCGGGCTTTCCGCACTCGCTTTTTTGTTTGTCATCCTGAGCCTATCGAAGGACAAAACAAAAAGAGCTCAAACAAAGCTGCAATCCCTAACGCAAACAAAAACAACATGCAACAATTTAACCATAACGAACACCCACACAGAAGATACAATCCGTTACTCGACGAATGGATCTTGGTTTCGCCCCATCGCGCCAAAAGACCTTGGCAAGGTCAAAAAGAAACAGTCTCCGAAGAGCATCGTCCCGAACACGACAAGGAATGTTATTTGTGTGCGGGGAATGTACGTGCCAACGGTGTTAAAAATCCAGATTACGCCGATTGCTATGTGTTTGAAAACGACTTTTCAGCGTTACTCAGTACTGAAGTTAATTTTGATAGCAAAGCCCCATCGCTCTTCCAATTAAAACCGGAACGCGGGATCAACAAAGTAGTTTGCTTTTCGCCCAAACACAACCTCACTTTACCCGAAATGGAAGTCGAGGCCATCGAAAAAGTGGTGCAAACTTGGAAAGCGCAATACCTCGAATTGGGCAGTCACGATTTTATCAACTACGTTCAAATTTTCGAAAACAAAGGCAGTGTAATGGGTTGCAGCAATCCGCATCCGCACGGTCAAATTTGGGCGCAATCCTCATTGCCAACCCAAATCGAAAAAACCCAAAAAAACCTGCGTGCTTATTACGAAAAAAACAAAACCAGTTTACTTAAAGACTATCTGGAACAAGAATTAATGTACCAAGAACGCGTCGTTTTAGAGAATGAGCACTTTGCTGTTTTGGTTCCGTTTTGGGCCACTTGGCCTTATGAAACCATGATCATCTCTAAAAGACATTTCAGCAACATCATTGCTATGACGCAAGAAGAAACCAAAGCTTTTGCCGAAATCATCAAGAACATCACAGTAAAATACGACAATCTTTTTGAAACGTCTTTCCCTTATTCTTCCGGCATTCATCAAGCACCAACCGACAGAGTAGCGCACCCGGAATGGCATTTTCACATGCATTTTTATCCGCCTTTGTTGCGAAGCGCCACTGTAAAAAAATTCATGGTTGGCTACGAAATGCTCGGTGAAGCACAACGCGATATTGCTCCGGAACAGAGTGCCAAAATTTTAAGAGACTTACCTAACCAACATTATAAAACCAAAACCACTTAGTATGCAAACTTTAGCCACCCAAGACTACATTGTTTTCTTCGCGTATTTCGTCATTATTGTCGGCTACGGCATTTGGATTTACAACCGCAAAAAGAAAGCGCAAACCAGCAGTAACGATTACTTCTTAGCCGAAGGTTCACTGACTTGGTGGGCCATTGGTGCATCGTTGATTGCCAGTAACATCAGTGCCGAACAATTCATCGGGATGAGTGGCAGCGGTTTCAAAATGGGATTGGCGATTGCTACTTACGAATGGATGGCTGCGGCAACCTTAGTAATTGTTGCCGTTTTCTTTATGCCGGTATATTTGAAAAACAAAATTTTCACCATGCCACAATACCTTAACAAACGCTACAACAGCAATGTAGCGATGATAATGGCGGTATTTTGGTTGCTGCTTTATGTATTGGTAAACCTAACTTCTATATTGTATTTAGGCGCTTTAGCTATTAGCAGTATTTCGGGATTGAATATCACTTTCTGTATGGTATTTTTAGCCTTCTTCGCAGTGATGATTACGTTGGGCGGCATGAAAGTGATTGGTTACACAGACGTCATTCAAGTCTTCTTTTTGATATTAGGCGGCTTAGTAACCACTTATTTAGCTTTAAATTTAGTGGCTACAGAATTTGGTTCCGAAGGCGTTATCAGCGGGTTTAATTTGATGCGAGAGAAAGCCGATGACCATTTCCACATGATCTTCGACGCTTCAAATCCGAATTATATGGATTTACCCGGTTTGTCGGTATTAATTGGTGGGATGTTGATCATTAATCTGAATTATTGGGGTTGCAACCAATACATCACGCAAAGAGCTTTGGGTGCCGACTTAAAAACAGCTCGCGGAGGCATTTTATTTGCGGCTTTCTTAAAATTATTAATGCCTGTAATCGTTGTCTTACCCGGAATTGCCGCTTATGTTTTATACCAAAACGGCCATTTTCAAACCGAGATGTTACAAGACGGCAGTGTAAATCCCGACCGCGCCTATCCAATTTTGTTAAACTTATTACCCGTTGGTTTAAAAGGTTTGTCTTTTGCTGCCCTAACAGCGGCCATCGTAGCCTCTTTAGCAGGGAAAGCCAACAGTATTGCCACCATATTCACTTTAGACATTTACAAAGAAAAAATCAATGTTATAGCCGATGAAAAGAAATTAGTCAACATTGGGAAACTAACCATCATTACCGCGATGATCATTGCTGTGGCTGTAGCGCCGTTTTTAGGGATTGATAAAAAAGGCGGTTTTCAATATATCCAAGAATATACGGGCTTTGTTAGCCCCGGCGTTTTTGCCATGTTTATCCTGGGCTTCTTTTGGAAAAAAACCACCTCAAATGCCGCACTTTTTGCTACCATTGGCGGATTCTTGATGTCGATATTTTTCAAGTTCATGCCGTCATTTACAGATTTGTCATTTTTACATCCGATGGGATTTGCCGTACCAAATGCTGAAGGTGTTTACGAAATGCCGTTTATTGACAGAATGGGATTCGTCTTTGCACTTTGTGTAATAGGTATGTATTTGATCAGTATTTATGAAAACAAAAACGGAGTCAAACCAAATGGTTTGGAAGTAGACAAAACAATGTTTAGAATGTCGCCAAGCTTTACCGTTGGGATGTTAGTAATAGTTTCTTTACTAGCGGCTTTATACACTTTGTTTTGGTAATCCTTAATGCTTATGATTGAGCATTTTGCTCACCAATTGAAACAATTCGGGGAACTGTAATTTAAACTCGTTGGGCGTTTCAAAATAATGTTCGATGATGACCGAGATAAATTCAAATTGGTTGGTAAAAGCATAAATGCGAAAATACTCCGAATCAATTAAGCGTTGGCGATTGGGCGGATGGTTTACTTGCTCATGGAGCTTATCATAATGCTTTCTAAAGGCTAAAGAACTGCCGTCGTTGCTTCTTAAGCTATGGTGGTGAATAACATGCGAAAACTCGTGTATCCCGAGATTAAGATTGTCGTTATTCACTTGATAGCCTTCTGTAAAATGCTTCCAAGAAAAAACTACTGCTTTCATCCGTGGATTGAACTCTCCTTTATGATAATCCTCTGAATGCTTAGAATAATATTCCTCAGGATAGATGATGATTTTATCAAAGGCATCCACTAAATAACGTCGCATTCCGAAAGTCAGCATAACATAAGTACCGGCAACTAATGTTTGGACTTCTTGCGTTATTTGAAAATCTTCTCTGGGGATAAACTCATATCGTTCGATAAAAGAAGCCATTCGATGGTGAAAATAGGTTTTGTGCTTATCCGAAAGCTTCTGATAAAAGTCGAACTGTTGTTTCAAGAAAAACTCCTGTTGTGGCGTTATCGATTTGGGTTTTAGATATAAGTGAATATAAAGTGGTTTTTCAAAAAGGGCAATGCTGAGATCGTCCAGCAAACTAATCAAAAACATTCCTGTATAGATTAACAACGAACCCAATATAAAAAGGACAATAAGGGCTATAAAAAGTTCCATTGGCTAAAGATATAAAAAATGCCCAAGAGTTGCCTTGAGCTAATACAGTGACCGCAAAGGGATTTTGCGAAGCAAAATTCTAAGTTCCGCTTTGAAAAGCATAGAAGAGCGCAAAAGCGCTTTTCTAATACCTGACAGCCACCGGCTGTCCTCCTTTTAATTTCAAATCTCAAAGCTCCGCTTTGAAAATACAATAGCCAAGAAAATGCTCAAGCAAGCTTGGACATTTTCTTGGCTATTGTATTTATTCGTGACCGCGAAGGGATTCGAACCCCCAACCCTCAGAGCCGAAATCTGATATTCTATCCAGTTGAACTACGCAGCCTTTATTTATTTATTTGAGATTGAGGATTCTTGGATTAAGGATTTAAAAAAAATCCTAATTCCTAATTCCAAATTCCTAATTCCAAATTCTTTAATCAATTTAAGCTAATAATTTTTTAACGATAGTCGAAATGGTTTTACCATCGGTTTTACCGGCCAAAGCAGCTGAGGCTTTCCCCATTACTTGTCCCATGGAAGCCATACCTGAAAAACCGCCTTCAGCTATAATTGCCGCTACTGCAACTTCTACTTCGGCTTCAGACAATTGCGCAGGAAGGAATTTCTCGATTACGGCTACTTGCGCCAACTCCGGTTCTGCCAAATCAGCTCGGTTTTGTTGTTGGAAAATAGCAGCGCTGTCTTTGCGTTGTTTTACCAAACGTTGCAATAACTTGATTTCATCGTCGGGCGATAATGTATCGCCGGCACCGGCTTCGGTTTTGGCTAAGATGATGCCTGATTTGATAGCTCTTAAGGCTTCTAAAGCAACAGTATCTTTGGCTCTCATGGCGTTTTTCATTTCATCCATGATTTGGGTTTCTAAACTCATACTATTTTAGATTTTTGAATGCAGATTTCAGACTGCAGATTTTATGCAATACAATTACTTTTTAGCCCCGATGGGAGCAAGTATACTTTTTTGTTTTGAGAAAATCCCTTCGACTGCGTTCAGGGTGACAAAACAAAAAAGATACTGCGGACAGCGGGAATAAGGATTACTGAAACTGCCCGAACCATTCGCTCCAAAAAGCACTGCGAAGGTAAAAAAATAACCCGAAAATCTCAAGGAAATTTTCGGGTTGTTCGATTAGAAAAATGGCAGACTAATCTACGTTATCGTATTTGAGAGTAAGAGGAGGAAGTCCGGTGGACTTCAGGTATATGAGCTTTAGCCCAACTCTTATTCCTAATTTTTAATCCACATTGTCATGTAAAAACGAATTGTTGGTACGGATTTGTAAATCGTCGTTACTATCGGTTCCTAAAGACATTCTGGAGTTTGCGTTATTGCCGGTGTTGTTTGACAGGTCAACACCCAATCTTTTGTATGCGGGTTCTTTTTCCAATTCCTCAATTCGTGACGGATTGTTGTGGAATTTGTAATTGAACTCTTTTAATTTTCTTCTGCGCTCATCGGCTCTGTGTTTCAAAGTTTCTTCGATGGTCATTTCTACCGGAGATACTTCGTCGAAATAGTTCACCGCTTGCGGCTTTTCGGTTTCTACTTTCATGGTAAAGTTCAACTCTTCAGCGATTGGCTCTTCTACTACTTTAGCGGCCGGTTTAGAGTTTAACAAGTCGTTTTCCAACTCCATGTACTCTTCCAAGGAATATTTGATTACGCCGCCTTCATTTAGTTCAGTAACCGGTACAAATTGCACAGGCTCGTTGACTACAATTTCGTTGGCTTCAGACAAATCGAATACAATTTTGTTTTCTTCTACGGTTTCCGCTTTTTCGAATACCGGCGTTGCAGCAGGCATATCGAAAGTGAAAGTGATTTGTTCTTCTTCAACGGCATTGATAGGCTCAACCACTTCCATAGCTTTTACCTCAGGTGTTGTTACTTTGAAATCGATGTCTTTGATAGGCGAAACGATTTCGAAAGTCACGTCTAAGTTGCGGATGAACTGGTTCATGGCAATCAACTCGTTTTCGTTGATAGCAGCCGGAGTTTGTACCGTTTCTTGGATAGTGAATTCAACCTCAGGAGCAGCCACTTCTTCTTCGATTAATTCAAATACGATTTTTTCTGAAGGCGATTCCGCTTTAGGTGTTTCTATAGTATTTTGGAAAACTTCCACCGGTTTTTGCGTTAAGTCGCGCACCAATTTTTGATCATCTTCCAAAGCGTGAACAATTTTTTGACTGTCTACGTTTACGATACCGTTTTGCTGTTCTACATTGAAACCGGTAGCGATAATGGTTACCGCGATGGCTTCGCCCAAGCTTTCGTCTTCCCCAACACCCATGATGATGTTAGCGTTGTAGCCGGCTTCGGTTTGAATGTGGTCATTGATTTCTCCGATTTCGTCAATAGTAATCTCGTTAGAGCCTGAAACGATAAGCAACAATACGTTTTTAGCTCCTGTAATTTTATTATCGTTTAACAATGGAGAATCCAAAGCGGTAATAATAGCCTCTTTGGCACGGTTGTCTCCGGTAGCCACAGCAGAACCCATAATAGCAGTGCCGCTGTTAGACAATACAGTCTTAGCGTCTTTTAAGTCGATGTTTTGCGTGTAGTGGTGTGTAATTACTTCGGCAATACCGCGAGAAGCAGTAGCCAACACTTCATCGGCTTTGGAGAATCCGGCTTTGAAACCTAAGTTTCCGTACACTTCTCTCAGTTTATTGTTATTGATAACAATCAAAGAATCAACTTGTTTTCTTAATTTTTCAACGCCTAACAACGCTTGTTCCGAACGTACTTTTCCTTCAAATTGGAAAGGAATAGTCACGATTCCCACAGTAAGAATATCTCTTTCTTTGGCCAATTGAGCAATTACAGGAGCAGCACCGGTTCCGGTTCCACCGCCCATACCGGCTGTGATGAAAACCATTTTGGTATTGCTGTCCAACATTTTTTCGATTTCGCCTACACTTTCCAGAGCCGATTGGTGTCCAACATCGGGATTAGCGCCTGCGCCAAGACCTTCGGTAAGGTTAACCCCTAACTGAATTTTGTTAGGTACCGGACTGTTTTGAAGTGCCTGTGAGTCGGTGTTACATACAATGAAATCTACACCTTTGATTCCTTGTTTGAACATGTGATTGATAGCGTTACTTCCGCCGCCACCAACACCGATTACTTTGATCACATTTGATTGATTCTTTGGTAAATCAAATGAGATGCTTCCAAATTCTGAGTTGCTTATCATACTATTTTGGTGTTAGGTATTTATTCTGTTATTCTTTACTCTGCGTTATCTAAAAAATCTTTGATCTTGTCTACATAGCGATCAAAAAACGAACGTTTGATTTGCTTTTCTGTCTCGCGTTCGATTGGTTTTTCCACTTCCACCGGTTGTTCAATGGTTGCGGCAACCTCATCTTTCGGCTCGAAAACCGGTTGTTGTGCTGTAGCTTTCGGGGCTTCGGCCACTACTTCTTTCAGTTCTATTTTGTAAGCACTGTTAGAGTTGTTTTCGATGCTGTTCATCACCAATCCAACTGCGGTGGCAAACAACGGACTGGAAATTTCTTCACCCGAATTACCCGCCAAATGTTCGTTAGGGTAACCTATTCTGGTATCCATACCGGTGATGTATTCCACCAACTGCTTGATATGTTTGAGTTGCGAACCGCCTCCGGTTAACACAATTCCGGCAATTAACTTTTTACGCGGATCTTCGTGTCCGTAAGCTTTAATTTCGGTAAATACTTGCTCTATAATCTCCACGACTCTGGCGTGAATAATTTTCGATAAATTTTTAAGCGAAATCTCTTTCGGATCTCTTCCTCTAAGGCCCGGAATAGACACAATTTCGTTGTCTTTATTTTCGCCCGGCCAAGCAGAACCGAATTTTACTTTTAACAATTCGGCTTGTTTTTCTATAATCGAACAGCCTTCTTTGATGTCATCTGTAATCACATTTCCACCAAAAGGTACTACTGCGGTATGACGAATGATGCCGTCTTTAAAAATAGCCAAATCGGTTGTTCCGCCTCCGATATCAATCAAGGCTACCCCGGCTTCTTTTTCTTCCTGACTTAAAACTGCATCTGCTGAAGCCAATGGTTCTAAAGTTAAGCCCGACAATTCGATGCCGGAACTTTGGATACATCTGCCCACATTTCTGATGGAAGACGCTTGTCCGACTACCACATGAAAACTGGCTTCCAAGCGAGCCCCATACATCCCGATAGGTTCTTTAATCTCCGTTTGTCCGTCAATTTTGAATTCTTGCGGCAATACATGGATGATTTCTTCGCCCGGCAACATGGCCAATTTGTTCACTTGGTCAATCAGCAACTGTATGTCTCTGCCACTGATTACCTCTTCCGGATTGGTACGGATAACATAATCCGTGTGTTGTATGCTTCTGATGTGTTGTCCGGCAATACCGACTACCACATCGTTGATTTTGTAACCTGAATTATTTTCCGCCTCAAGAACAGCTTGCTGAATAGACTGAATGGTTTGGGTAATATTGTTTACCACACCGCGAGCCACACCAAGGCTTTTGGATTTGCCAACGCCCAAAATCTCCAATTTCCCATACTCATTTTTCTTGCCAATCATGGCTACAATCTTGGTTGTCCCAATGTCTAACCCTACTGCAATATTCTCTTTTTCCATAATCTTCTATTTAATGCACACCACTTGCTTGGTAAACTTTAAATTAATTCTTCGGTACTTTTCCAAAGTGCTGTCGGAAACAGCCTTCTGAAAAAAGGCTTTATAATTCTTAAATTTTCTTTCGATGTTGATAGTTCTCCCGAAATCAATTTGGTAATCATAATTTCGGTTGGCCATTACCATGCTTCCGTTGGATAAAATTTGTACGCCTATGATGTTTTTTTTCAAAAAATCATCTTCCGCAATTTGTTTCAAAACTTCAGCCAATTTCTCTTTTTTTACTGCCGTAATTTCACCTGAAACTAAGGGCACTCTTGCCGCATAATTTTCAGATAACGGCATTTTATTTCCCTCATAATCAATATAAAAAGAACCGGTTTCCTCAAACACTCTTCCAAGAGGTTGTTTTTGTTCCACCACTGCTTTTAAAACCCCATCAACACTGACAAAAACATCAGCCTTGTGAATCATTTCATGACTGCTGACAGTTTTTTCCAATTTATTCAAATCTAAACCATCTTTATTGATAGTTTTTAGGTCCCGATTTTTTTCTATTAACAATTTATTAACCGTTTCAGGCTTTAAAAAAAGACTGTTTTCGCCTACAAAAACGACCTCAGTTTTTGCAATTTTTCGCTTCGCATTTCGGTGCGAAGTGAACGAAAACAGGAAGATGACAACGAAAATCATCAACAGCAATCTGATATTTGTCCAGGTCAACATTTTCATGACAAAGCCAATTTAATTTTCGGAACCAATTCTCCAATATCTCCTGCACCGATGGTCACTATTATTTTAGCACTACTTTCTAAAATTGCGGGGATTAAATCGCCCTTAGAAATTAGTTTTTTATTGGGATTTTCCATTTTGGAAAGTAACCAACTTGACGTAATGCCTTCCATGGGTAATTCTCTTGCAGGATAAATATCTAACAACAAAATTTCGTCGAATTGTGACAAACTTTTGGCAAAATCATCGGCAAAATCTTTGGTTCTGCTGAACAAATGCGGTTGGAATACAGCCAACACTTTTTCACCCGGATACAACTCACGAACCGCTTGGTGTACGGCGTTAATTTCGGTTGGATGGTGCGCATAATCATCAACATAAACCAAGTCATTTGTCTTGATTTGATACGAAAATCGGCGTTGGATTCCTTTGAATGAAGCCAAGGCCTTAGCAATGGACTCGGTTGGGGTACCATAAGTTTTAGCCATTGCCAAAGCCATCAGGGCATTCATCAAATTGTGTCTTCCGGGTAAGCCAAATTGCAAATCGCGGATGGTTTCCGATGGTGTTTGCACATCAAAAACATAAAACCCGTTTTCAATTCGGATGTTGAAAGCGCTATAGGTTGCTTCTTCATTGATACCGATAGTTAACCCTTCTAACGGCAACCCTTTTGGGACAAAAAGTTGGTTCTTATCAGCTACTTTATTGGCAAATTCTCTAAAAGAATCCTCAATGGCGGTAGCATCGCCGTAAATATCTAAGTGATCCGCATCCATTGAAGTTACGCAAGCGATATCCGGATGCAAATGCAAAAATGAACGATCGAACTCATCGGCTTCCACTACAGTAACGGTTTTGCCGCTGCCGATTAAATTGGAATGGTAATTTTCGACAATTCCGCCTAAAAAAGCAGTAACATCGGCACCACTTTCGTAAAGAATATGTCCTAAAATACTGGAAGTAGTGGTTTTACCATGTGTACCGGCTACAGCGAAACAAAAAGTATCTTTAGTGATGATACCTAACACTTCGGCGCGTTTTTTAACCACGTACTCTCGCTCTAAAAAATAATTCCACTCTGAATGCGTAATCGGAACGGCCGGTGTAATGATTACGAGTGTATTTTCGACATAAAAATCTTTTGGAATTAAGTTGATATTGTCTTCAAAATGAATATCCATCCCGGAAGCCTTCAACTCATCGGTTAACATGGTTGGGGTTTTATCATAACCCGAAACTTTTTTCCCGATGTGCTGGAAATAACGCGCCAAGGCACTCATCCCGATGCCTCCGATGCCGATGAAATAGACGTTATGGATTTGGTTTAGATTCATTTGAGTTACTGAGTAGCTGAGTCACTGAGTGGCTGAGTTTACTTTATTAATTTAATTATTTCTTCTACTATGTCTTTGGTGGCGTTAGGCTTGGCCAATTTTTTAATATTTTGACTCAATTCCTGCTGCCAATTTCCATCTGACAATAACTTTGAAAAGGTGCTTTCAAATTGTTCGTCCAATTCGCTTTCACGCAATAAAACAGCACCATTTTTATCGGCTATGGCTTTGGCATTTTTGGTTTGATGGTCTTCGGCTACGTTGGGCGACGGGATGAAAATAGTTGGTTTACCCACCAAACACAACTCGGATACCGATGAAGCACCGGCGCGAGAAATAACAACATCAGTTGCGGCATAGATCAAGTCCATTTTATCGATAAATGCTACGACTTGCACATTTTCTCTTTCGTTGAAATGTTGGTATTCGTCGTAATACAACTTACCGCATTGCCAAAAAACTTGTACTCCGTTGGCCAATATAAAATCGAGTTCTTTGGCAATTAACTGATTCACCCTTCTAGCGCCCAAACTTCCGCCAAGAACTAACAAGGTTTTTTTAGTCGAATCCAAGTTGAAATGAGCAATTCCCTCGGCCTTTTTAGAGCTAACATCCAACAAATCCTGACGGACAGGATTTCCCGTAAAAACAATTTTATCTTTTGGAAAAAATCGTTCTAAATTTTCATAGGCTACACAAATCGCGTTCGCTTTTTTACTCAACAATTTATTGGTAATGCCCGGATAGGAATTTTGTTCCTGAATAACTGTTGGTATATTCATACTGTTCGCCGCTTGTAACAATGGTCCGCTGGCAAAACCGCCTGTACCAATAACTACATCGGGTTTAAACTTTCTGATAATTTTTCTAGATTTCCACAAACTGCTCATGAGCTTGAACGGAAACAGCATGTTTTGCAATGTGAGTTTTCGTTGTAAACCGGCAATCCACAAACCTTCGATTTTGTATCCGGCTTGCGGCACTTTTTGCATTTCCATTTTATCACTGGCGCCTACAAAAAGAAATTCCGCCTCAGGGAATCGAGACTTTAACTCATTGGCAATGGCAATAGCCGGATAAATATGTCCGCCTGTACCGCCGCCGCTCACTATGAATTTCAACTTTTTCATTTACTTTTTCTTCAAAATAGGTTCCAACGGATTAGCATCTTCTTGGATGGAATAACTTTCCAATTCGGCTTGTTCCGCTGCTTTTTCTGCAGCTTCTTCCTCTTGTAATTGTTTATCTATCATGCGCTGCAGCGCGTCTTCACGTTTTTGTTTTTCGGCCAATTCCTCTGCAATTTCTTCTTCTTTCTTAGTTACACTCAATATGATTCCGAGTGCGATACAGGTCATCCAAATCGAGCTCCCCCCACTACTTATTAGTGGTAAAGTTTGTCCGGTTACCGGCAATAATTCCACCGCCACCGCCATATTGGTCATAGCCTGAAAAATAATCGGGAACCCCAATCCAACAACGACTAACTTTCCGAACATTGAATTGGCTTTGTGTGCTGCGACTACAAATCGGAATAACAACAATAAGTACATACTTAAAACCAATATTCCGCCGAATAAACCGTATTCTTCGACTATGATTGCATAGATAAAGTCGGAGGACGATTGCGGCAAGAAATTTTTCTGTACACTTTTACCCGGACCTAACCCATAAACCCCTCCTGACGCTATAGCAATTTTGGCTTTCTCGATTTGATAATCGTCTTCATCGGGTTTGTCGGTTGTAAAATTGTCGATACGGTTAATCCAAGTATCCACACGGTTAGGAAAAGCATCCGGAAATTGTTTGGCCACCAAAATAAAGAAGGTCAGTCCTATTATCCCGGCTCCTAAAATAATACCAATGTACTTAATTGGGTATTTCCCGATAAAAGCCAACATCACTACCATAGCAAAAATCAAAGCCGCAGTGGATAAGTTAGCCGGAAGAATCAAGGCAATAGTGATGAAAACCGGCGTCCACAATTCCCACAAAGAATTTTGGAAAGTAATGGGCGTTTCGCGGGTTTTGGATAAGTATCGTGCCACAAAAACATACAACACTATAGAAGCCAAAGTAGAGGTTTGAAACGTAATTCCGATAAATGGAATTTGAATCCATCTACTGGCGTTAGCTCCTTGAATCACCGTACCGTTGAGCAAAGTATACACCAATAGTACCCAAACCACCGGTAATAACAAGCGTGAAATGGTTCTGAAATAATGGTAAGGCACTTTGTGAATTTTGTATAAAATAAAAAACCCAACAAAAACTTGTGCGCCGTGCTTGAGCAAATAAGTTAAAGCATTACCCGAACCATGACGCATATAAGCCAAATTACTACTCGCACTAAACACAGGCATAAACGAAAACAAGGCCAACAAGGCAACGAAGGCCCAGATGACTTTATCTCCTTTTAAACTGTGAATGAGTTCTTTCATTTTTATGATTTAGGATTTGGGATTTAGGATTTAGGATTTAGCTAATTCCTAAATCCTGATTCCTGAATCCTTATTTATAAATTCTTTACTGCTGCCTTAAATTGATTTCCTCTGTCTTCATAGTTTTGGAACAAATCAAAGCTGGCACAAGCCGGTGACAACAATACCGCATCACCTTTTTCCGCTAAATGTTTGGCGGTATTTACCGCATCGCGCATGTTATCTACTTCTACCATCATATCTACAACATCGCTGAAAGCATCGATGATTTTTTTATTGTCTAAGCCCAAACAGATAATGGCTTTTACCTTTTCACGCACCAAAGGCATCAACTCGCTGTAGTCGTTTCCTTTGTCTACACCCCCAACAATCCAAACGGTTGGCACAGTCATACTGTCGAGAGCAAAGAATGTAGCATTCACATTGGTAGCTTTGCTGTCGTTGATGTACTGTACATTTTGAATTTTTAGTACTTTTTCTAAACGATGTTCAACGCCTTGGAAATTTGACAAACTTTCGCGTATGGTTTGCTTTCTGATTTTCATCAGTTGGGCTACTGAAGTAGCGGCCATAGCGTTTTTCATGTTGTGTTTTCCTTCCAATGAAATGTCAGCGGTCTTCATTTCAAATTCTTCGTTGTTGATGATAATATCCATAGTGTCGTCGTTTTTAATAAAGGCTCCGTTTTCAAAGGTTTTTGATAACGAAAAAGGTATAGTTTGTGCTTTTGTTTTATTGTTTTTTAACCATTCGGTTATTGCTTCGTCATCGGCGTCGTAGATGAAAAAATCAGCTTCCGTTTGGTTCATTGTGATTCTGAATTTAGAGGCGATATAATTTTCATATTGATACTCATATCGGTCTAAATGATCGGGACTGATGTTGGTCAACACCGCTATGTCCGGTTTGTAATTTATGATTCCGTCTAACTGAAAACTACTCAATTCCAATACATAGTAATCGTAGTTTTCTTCGGCCACTTGCCAGGCAAAGCTTTTTCCTATATTTCCGCCTAAGCCTACGTTTAATCCGCCTTCCTTGAGCAAATGATACGTTAGCATAGTCGTGGTCGTTTTCCCGTTGCTTCCTGTAATTCCGATGGTTTTGGCTTTGGTAAACGAGTAAGCAAACTCGATTTCAGAAATAACCGGTATTCCTTTTTCAACCAATTTTTTTACCATTGGCGCTTTGTCCGGAATTCCGGGACTTTTCATCACTACATCGGCATTCAGAAGCAGTGCTTCGGTGTGTTTTTCCTCTTCCCAATCAATGTTATATTGTGTAAGAACGTTTTTGTATTTATCTGTTATTTTTCCGAAATCGGACACGAATACCTCGTAGCCTTCTTTCCTACCTAAAATGGCGGTTCCCACACCACTCTCACCTCCGCCAAGTACAACCAATCGCTTCATGCTATCTCAATTTTAATGTCACTATAGAAACGATGGCTAATAAGATGGCTACAATCCAAAATCGGGTTACAATTTTACTTTCGTGATAGCCTTTCTTTTGGTAATGATGGTGCAAAGGTGACATCAAGAAAACCCGTCGACCTTCTCCGAAACGCTTCTTGGTATATTTGAAATAAGTCACCTGAATGATTACCGATAGATTTTCAGCAAAAAAGATGGCACACAATACCGGCAACAACATTTCTTTGCGTACTGAAATGGCCAATACGGCTATGATTCCACCTATGGTTAAACTTCCTGTATCGCCCATGAATACTGAGGCAGGAAAAGAGTTGTACCACAAAAATCCGATTAGCGCCCCAACAAATGCAGAAATGAAAACCGTCATTTCACCCGAATTAGGGATGTACATGATATTGAGGTAACTCGACAAAATAAGATTCCCCGAAACGAAGGTAAAAATCCCTAATGCGAGTACTGATATGGCGGATGTTCCTGCGGCCAGACCGTCGATTCCGTCGGTCAAATTGGCTCCGTTAGACACTGCTGTGATGATGAAAATTACAATCGGAATAAATACCAACCACGCCCAATTTTCGTAACCATCTCCGGTCCAAGCAATGATTTTAGCGTAATCCAACTCGTTATTTTTAACAAACGGAATGGTAGTAGTAGTGGATTTTTTTTCTACCGGTGCTTGGTTAATAACATTTTGCGTTTGATTGAAAGTGATAGGCGTATTCGAACGTTCTCTTACCGTTACACCCGGATGAAAGTACAATACAGAACCCACGATTAGTCCGAGACCAACCTGCCCGATTACTTTGAAAATCCCTTTTAAACCTTGTTTGTCTTTTTTGAAGATTTTGATGTAATCGTCGATAAAACCGATAGTTCCCATCCAAAGCGTGGTTACTATCAACAAGATGATGTAGATATTATTGAGTTTGGTTAACAATATTACCGGAATCAACGTTGCGATAATGATGATTAAACCACCCATGGTTGGCGTTCCCGCTTTTTGGGTTTGCCCTTCCAAACCTAATTCTCTCACCGTTTCCCCAACTTGCTGGTTTCTCAAGAAATTGATGATTTTTTTACCGTAAATGGTGGAAATCATCAGCGACAAGATTAAGGCCAAAGCTGAGCGAAACGTAATGTATTGGAACACCCCGGTTCCGGGCACATCCATAGTTTTGTCGAGGTATTCAAATAAATAATATAGCATAGGTTATTTATTTAGCTGTTCTAATAGTTCTTTTACAATTTTCATATCGTCGAAATCGTGGCGAACGCCTTGAATTTCCTGATAGGTTTCGTGTCCCTTTCCGGCGATTAGAATAATATCGTTTGGATTGGCCAACTGACAAGCGGTTTTGATGGCTTGTTTACGGTCGACTATCGACAACGTTTTCTTTTGGTTTTGCAACTCAACACCTTTTTCCATGTCGGCTATAATGTCAATCGGATCTTCCGTTCTTGGGTTGTCTGAAGTGATGATGACCTTATTGCTCATACTGCTGGCAATGTGCGCCATAATCGGTCTTTTGGTTTTGTCTCTGTCTCCACCGCAACCTACCACTGTAA
>Ga0208243_1000042_pt1 | contig 166996 bp, 161 predicted proteins | sample Subbio2Aug_QV12A_FD_184826 | JGI IMG/M metagenome (GOLD analysis project Ga0208243, IMG submission 184826) | Serpentinite rock and fluid subsurface biosphere microbial communities from McLaughlin Reserve, California, USA - CR12Aug_QV12A (SPAdes) | ecosystem: Environmental > Terrestrial > Deep... | reverse complement strand
GGTGGCGCTGGCCCCGGCCGGCGCCGCCGGCACCTGCAGCCTGCCGGACCTGCCGGCCTGGTCCGGGGCGCGGCGTTCCGCCCCGCCACCGGCCAGAGCCGACGCGGCCGCCGACGAAGACGCCGACGACACCTCGGCCCGCCTCGGCCTGGCCCTGCACCGCCTGCTGCAGTGGTGCCCCACGCCGCTGGCCGGTTTCGACTGGCACGACGGCCACCGCGCCGCCGTGGCCCGCGAGTTCGAGCTGACCGCCGCCCAGGCCGGCGAAGCGGTGGAGGCCGCCCGCCGCATGGTGCGCGGCGAAGCCGCCTGGGCCTGGGACGCCACCCGCGTGGACTCGGCCCGCAACGAGGTGGACCTGTTCCACCGCGGCGAGCTGCTGCGCCTGGACCGCCTGGTGCGGGAAACCGCCACCGGCACCTGGTGGGTGCTGGACCACAAGAGCGCGCTGCGCCCCGAACTCGACCCCGGGCTGCGCGCCCAGCTCGGCCGCTATGGCCAGGCGGTGCGCGCCGCGCAGCCGGGCGAACCGGTGCGCACCGCCTTCATCAACACAGCCGGCCGCCTCATCGAGCTGACCGGCGACGACACCGCTTCATGACCGCATTTCCCCCAGACGCCTCCCCGATCGATGTGGCCGTGATCGGTGGCGGGCCCGCCGGCCTCATGGCCGCCGAACGCCTGCAGGCGCACGGCCTGCAGGTGCACCTGTTCGATGCCATGCCCTCGGTGGGCCGCAAGTTCCTGCTGGCCGGCAAGGGCGGCCTCAATCTGACCCATGCCGAAGACTTTGATGCCTTCGTCGGCCGTTATGCCGAGCGCGCGCCTGCGCTGCGCCCGCTGCTGGAGGCCTTCGGTCCGGCGGCCCTGCGCGACTGGGCTGCCGGCCTGGGCATCGCCACCTTCGTGGGCACCTCGCAGCGCGTCTTTCCCACCGACATGAAGGCCGCGCCGCTGCTGCGCGCCTGGCTGCAGCGGCTGCGCCACCCGGCCGCACCGGGCATGCCGGTGCAGTTCCACATGCGGCACCGCTGGCTCGGCTGGCAGGATGCTGCCGACCCCTCCAGCCCGCTGGTGTTCAGCACCCCGCAAGGCGACCGGGCGGTGCGTGCGCGGGCCACCGTGCTGGCACTGGGCGGCGCCAGCTGGGCCCGCCTGGGGTCTGACGGCGCCTGGCAGCCCTGGCTGCGCGGGGCCGGCATCGATGTGCGGCACCTGGTGCCGGCCAACTGCGGCTTCGACGTCGCCGGCTCTGCGGCCCATGGCCAGGAAGAGGGCTGGACACCGCTGCTGGCCGAGCGCTGGGCCGGTCAGCCCTTCAAGTCGGTGCGGCTGCGCTGCACCGGTGTCGACGGCGAGGTGTTCGACCGCCAGGGCGAATTCGTGCTCACCGCCACCGGCATCGAAGGCAGCCTGGTCTATGCCGCTTCGCGCCTGCTGCGCCACCGCATCGGGGCAGAAGGCCGGGCCGTCATCGAGGTCGACCTGCTGCCCCACCGCACCGCCGACTGGGTGCTGGAGCAGGTGCAGCACCCGCGCGGCTCGCGCAGCCTCTCCAGCCACCTCAAGAGCCGGCTGGGCATCGACGGCCTGAAACTGGCCGTGCTGAACGAACAGCTCGACAAGGCCGCCATGCACGACCCGCAGCAACTGGCTTGCGCCATCAAGGCGTTGCCCATCACGCTGCTGCGCCCCCGCCCCATCGACGAGGCCATCAGCAGTGCCGGCGGCGTGGCCTTCGAGGCGCTGGACCGGCACCTGATGGTGCGCGGGCACCCCGGCCTGTTCGTGGCCGGCGAGATGCTGGACTGGGAAGCCCCCACCGGCGGCTACCTGCTGACCGCCACGATGGCGAGCGGGGTCCGGGCCGGGGAGGGCGCTGCCGCCTGGCTGGCTTAGCCCGGTGCCGGGAAGGTGAGGGTGAAGCGGGCCCCCTGGCCTTCGCTGCCGTCGCCTCTGACGCAGCCGCCGTGCCGCTCCATGATGCGGCGCACATTGGCCAGGCCCATGCCTTCTCCGCTGAACTGCTGGGCCGAGTGCAGGCGGCGGAACGGCTTGAACAGGTCGTCGGCCTTGTCGGGGGCAAAGCCCACGCCGTTGTCCTCCACCACCACCTCCACGCTGCCGTCCGCCAGCGACGCGCCGCGGACCGCAATCTGTGCCGGCTGGCGGCCCGACGTGTATTTCAAGGCGTTGCCCACCAGATTGACGAACACCTGGCGGATCAACCCGGGGTGCCCTAGTACCATCGGCAGCGATTCGATGTCCCAGCGGATCTCGCGCCCGGCCGCTTCGGGGTACAGGGTTTCCAGCGCGCCCCGCAGGGCGGTGTCCAGCGAGGTCGCCTCCAGGCACAGTTCCTCGTTGCCCAGGCGTGCAAAGCTGAGCATGTCCTTGACCATGCGCAGCGACAGATCGGACGACTTCACGCCCATCTCCAGCAGCTCGGTGCTCGGGGTGCTGCCCTCGCGGACATCGACCAGCACCGCGTCCAGCACGCCCCGGATGCTCATGATCGGACCGCGCAGGTCGTGGGCCACGCGGGCCGCAAAGGCGTCGAGCTCCGCATTCACCGTCTCCAGCTGCTGCAGCTGCTGGTGCACCTCGGCTTCCAGCCGGCGGTTGTGGCGCCGCAGCCGCTGCACCGCCAGCGCCCGCTCGATCACCGCCAGCAGGGCCCGGTAGGCAAAGGGCTTCTGCACCAGATCCACCGCGCCCTGCCGCATGGCTTCCACCACCGACGGCACGCTGGCATGACCGGTCATGAGCACCACCACCATGTCCGGCGACTGCAGCTGTGCGCGGCGGGTGAGCTCGATGCCGTCCATGCCCGGCATCTGCAGGTCGGTGAGCAGCAGATCGAAATGGCCGCCGGCCAGCCGCTCCAGCGCCGCTTCGGGTGTGCCGCAGCACGCCACCTCAAATCCGTGTTCCTGCAGCACCAGCTGCAGCGATTCGCTCTGGAGCGGGTCGTCGTCGACGACCAGCAGACGGCCGCTGCGGTCGGCCGCATGTCCTGTTGTTGTTGGCATGTACATCCTGACGACGTCGATCGTGGGTTCGATCGATCGGTCTCTCCCGGGGGTCAGGATACCGAGGGTGTTGCGTCGACCGGTGCATCAACCCCATGGGTCGTGACGGTTTCCTGATCTGCATCAACATTCGGCATGACGCCCCTGCGCCCCGAGGGCGCTGGCGTGTTGAACTGAGGCACCTTGTTGTTTTGCCGCGCCTGAAACTTTTTCAACATGAACGTGATTCCCCTCGCTGCCCCGGTTTTGCCCTCCATGCAGGACATCCTCGACACCCTGCCGGCCCATGTGGCGGTGGTCGATGAAGCCGGGGTGATCGTCTGCGTCAACCGGGCCTGGGTCGCATTCGGTACCGCCGGCGGCCTCACCGATGCCGCCTTCTGCGTCGGCACCAACTACCTCGAGCTGTGCGACCAGGTCACCGGCGACTGCGCCGCCGATGCGCGCAAGCTGGCCCGGGCGCTGCGCTCGGTGCTGTCCGGCCAGACCCTGGCCGAGTCGATGGAGTACCCCTGCCATTCGCCCACCGAACAGAACTGGTTCCGCGCCGACATCACGCCGGTGCGGACCGGCCAGGGCCTGTTCGCCATGCTGGCGCACACCCGCATCACCGCCGACCGCCGCACCCACGAACAGCTGGTGCGGTACCAGAACCTGTTCGACGCCATTCCTTACCCGGTGTGGGTCTACGACCCGACCACGCTGCGTTTCCTGGCGGTCAACGACATGGCGGTGCGCCGCTACGGCCATCCGCGTGAGCGGCTGCTGCAGATGAAGGTGACCGAGATCCGGCCGCCGGAAGCGGTGCCCGCCTTCCTGGCCCAGATCGTCCGGCCGCTGGAACAGAACACCTCGGCCGGCATCTGGGAGCACATGGACGCCCTGGGGCGGCGCTTCAAGGTGAACATCACCTCCCACCGCATCCACTGGGGCGGCCTGCAGGCGCGGCTGGTGCTGGCCGAAGATGTCACCGAGAAGCTGGCGGCCGAGTCGGCGCTGATCGAGAGCGAGGCCCGCTTCCAGCAGCTGGCCCGAACGCTTGAAGAGGTGTTCTGGCTCTACGACGTGGAGCGGGCCGAGTTCCTGTATGTCTCGCCGGGTTACGAGCGGGTGTGGGGCCGCAGCGTGGCGCGGCTGCTGCAGCGGCCGCAGGAGTGGCTGGATGCGGTGCACCCGGATGACCGGGGCGCGATGGCGGCGGCCTTTGCCGGCCAGTCCCGAGGCCTGTTCGACCTGGAGTTCCGCATCGTCCGTGCCGATGGCGCCATCCGCCACATCAAGGCCAAGGCCGAGCCGGTGCACAGCGCCGACGGCCAGGTGCGGCGGATGGCGGGTGCCGCCCGCGACATCACCGCCCAGCACGCCAAGGACGCGCGCCTGCGGCTGCTGGAGACGGCGGTGAACCGGCTCAACGACATCGTGCTGATCACCGAGGCCGAGCCGTTCGACGACCCGGGTCCGAAGATCGTGTTCGTCAACGACGCCTTCCAGCGGCGCACCGGGTTCACCCGCGAAGAAACCATCGGCCGCTCGCCCCGCATGCTGCAGGGGCCAGCCACCCAGCGCGATGCGCTGGACCGCATCCGCATGGCACTGGAGACCTGGCAGCCGGTTCGGGAAGAGCTCATCAACTACACCAAGGACGGTCGCCCGTTCTGGCTGGAACTCGACATCGTGCCGCTGGCCGACGAGAAAGGCTGGTTCACCCACTGGGTGGCGGTGGAGCGCGACATCAGCGAGCGCAAGGAAATGGAGGCGCACCTGCAGCAGTCGCGCAAGCTGGAGAGCCTGGGCCAGCTCACCGGCGGGGTGGCGCACGACTTCAACAACCTGCTCACCGTGATGATGGGCAACACCGAGATCCTGCTCGACCGCATTCCCCCCGGCGGGCTGGAGCACCGGCTGCTGCGGATGATCGGCCAGGCCACCGAGCGCGGCGCCGAACTCACCCGCCGGCTGCTGGCCTTTGCCCGGCGCCAGCCACTGCAGCCGCGCACAGTGGACGTTCAGGAGCTGGTGCATGGCATGCGCGACCTGCTGGTCCGGACTCTCGGGGCCACCATCGATGTGCGCCTGCTGTGCGAGCCGGCCACCGGGCAGGCCCAGGTCGACCCCGGGCAGCTGGAAAACGCGGTGCTGAACCTGGCCATCAACGCCCGCGACGCCATGCCCGAGGGCGGTGCCCTGATCATCGAGACCCGCAACGTCGAGCTGGATGCGGCCTATGTGGCGCGTTATGTCGATCTGCAGCCGGGCCGCTATGTGTGCCTGGCCGTGTCCGACACCGGAGCCGGCATCGAACCCCAGGTGCTGGAGCGGGTGTTCGAGCCGTTTTTCACCACCAAGGACAAGAGCAAGGGCACCGGCCTCGGGCTGGCCATGGTCTACGGCTTCGTCAAGCAGTCGCACGGGCATGCCGAGATCTACTCGGAGGTCGGCCTGGGCACCACGGTCAAGCTGTACCTGCCCCGCCAGACCGGCGCGCAGGAGGTCGAAGAGGTCGAGCCCGCCGCATCGGCGGTGCGCCGGGGCACCGGCCAGACCGTGCTGGTGGTGGAAGACAACGAGCTGGTGCTGGAATTCGCCGTGGCCCAGCTGGAGAGCCTGGGCTACCGCGTGGTGCAGGCCCGCGACGGCCTGGCAGCGCTGGAAGTGCTGGCCAGTGACGTGCCGCTGGACCTGTTGTTCACCGATGTGGTCATGCCCGGCGGGCTGTCCGGCTTCGAGCTGGGCCAGCGTGCTGCCGCGCTGCGCCCGGGCTTGCCGGTGCTCTACACCTCCGGCTACCCCGAAGGCGCCATCAGCGCCCACAGCACCGTGCCCCCGGACGTCCGCCTGCTGACCAAGCCGTACCGGCTGGAGCAGCTGTCCGAGCAGGTCACGGCGGCGCTGTCAGGGGCAGGGGCCTGACAGGGGTACGGAGGAAGAGGGGGGTGACGAGCCTTGACCCCGGCACTGGATTCACAGTTAGGGCTGCTTGGTTCCCCACCTGACCCGGTTGGCCGCTTCACCATGCGGGAAGGCCCGTCAGGCGCGATTGTAGGCGATGGCGGCGGGGCGGCCGGGGCATCACCCCACCTTTAGAATCCGGCGGATGTCCTATGTTGTCCTGGCCCGCAAGTACCGCCCGCGCTCCTTCGCCGAGATGGTCGGGCAGGGCCATGTGGTGCAGGCGCTGACCAATGCCCTGACCACCGGGCGCCTCCACCACGCGTACCTTTTCACCGGCACCCGTGGCGTGGGCAAGACCACGGTCTCGCGCATCCTGGCCAAGTCGCTCAACTGCCTGGGGGCCGACGGGCAGGGCGGCATCACCGCCGAGCCTTGCGGTGTGTGCCAGGCCTGTACCGACATCGACGCCGGCCGCTTCGTCGACTACACCGAGCTCGACGCCGCCTCCAACCGGGGCGTGGACGAGGTGCAGGGCCTGCTGGAGCAGGCGGTGTACAAGCCGGTGCAGGGCCGCTTCAAGGTCTTCATGATCGACGAGGTCCACATGCTGACCAACACGGCGTTCAACGCCATGTTGAAGACGCTGGAGGAGCCGCCCGAATACCTCAAGTTCGTGCTCGCCACGACCGATCCGCAGAAGGTGCCGGTCACGGTGCTGTCGCGCTGCCTGCAGTTCAACCTGCGGCCCATGGCCCCCGAGACGGTGGCCTCGCACCTGCAGCAGGTGCTGCAGGCCGAGTCGGTGCCGGCCGACGTGGCCTCGCTGCGCCTGCTGGCCCGCGCCGCGCGCGGCTCCATGCGCGATGCGCTCTCGCTCACCGATCAGGCCATTGCCTTCGGTGGCGGCCATCTGCAGGAAGGCGGCGTGCGCCAGATGCTGGGTGCGGTCGACAGCGCGCCGGTGCTGGGCCTCATCGGTGCGTTGGCCGAGGCCGACGGCGCGGCCGTGGTGGCCACCATCGACGCCCTTCGCACCCAGGGCCTGAGCGCGGCCGGCACGCTGGAAGACATGACCTCGGTGCTGCAGCGCATGGCGGTGCTGCAGGCGGTGCCCGATGTAACGCCATCGGACGATCCGGACGCGCCCGAAGTGGCCCGGCTGGCCCAGGCCCTGCCGCCGGACGAAACGCACCTGCTCTACAGCCTGTGCCTGCACGGCCGCACCGAACTCGGGCTGGCGCCCGACGAGTACGCGGCCCTGACCATGATCCTGCTGCGCCTGCTGGCCTTCAAGCCATCGGGCACAGCGGAAAAAAAAAGCCTGAAAACGCCTGAGGCGGCCCCGCCCCAGGCCCGCCCGGCCCCGCTGCCGGCCGCAGCGGTCACGCCACTGTCGCCGCCGCCTCCTCCGCCGGTAACGCCACCTCCGCCTGCGCCGGCACCCGTTTCCGTTCCTGTACCGGCACCCGCACCCGCACCCGCACCCGCACCCGCACCCGCACCCGCGCCTGCGCCTGCGCCTGCGCCTGCGCCTGCCGCAGCCGTTCAGGACGACGGCCCCCCGCCCGACGACGCACCCTGGCCGGAACCCGATGACGAGGGGCCGCCCTGGGAGCCCGACCTGCCCGCCAGTGCTGCCCGGCCACCGGCGCCATCGGCGCCGCTGGGCGCAGCCCCGGCCCGCCCGCCGCTGATGCGCATTCCGGTCCGAGATCCGGGTGAGCCCGGCCGGCTGGACCAGCCCCGCGCGGCGGCGCCCGAGGCACCTTTGCAGATCACGCCCGAAGGCGATGTGTGGTTCGACCTGGTGATGCAGCTGGTGCGCTCGGAAGCCGTCACGGCGCTGGTCCGCGAGCTGGCGCTGCAGTCGCAGCTGGTGGCCCGCGACGAGGGCCAGTGGGTGCTCCGTGTGGAGCGCGAATCGCTCAACCAGGGCAACACCCGCGAGCGGCTGGCGGCTGCCCTGCAGACCACCGGCCACGAGGTGCGGCTGCTGGTCGAGATCGGCCCGGTGGTCGATGCGCCGTCCCGCCGGCTGGCCGCCCAGGCGCGCGAGCGCCAGGCCGAGGCAGAAGCCCTGATCATGGCCGACCCGTTCGTGCAGACGATGATGCGCGACTTTGGCGGCAGAATCGTCCCCGGCACCCTGAAGGCGGTCTCCTGACACCGCCCGACCCGATTTTTCTCACCCTGTTCATCCAAGGATTTCCATGTTCAACAAAGGACAACTCGCCGGCCTCATGAAGCAGGCCCAGGCCATGCAGGACAACCTCAAGAAGGCCCAGGACGAGCTGGCGTTCATCGAGGTCACCGGCGAATCCGGCGCCGGCATGGTGAAGGTGGTCATGACCTGCAAGCACGACGTCAAGCGCGTCACCATCGACCCCAGCCTGCTGGCCGACGACAAGGACATGCTTGAGGACCTGGTGGCCGCCGCCTTCAACGACGCGGTGCGCAAGGCCGAAGCCACCTCCAGCGAGAAGATGGGCAAGCTCACCGCCGGCATGCCGGGCCTGCCCGGCGGCATGAAGTTCCCGTTCTGATCCGGCGCGCCGCGTGGCCGACAACCTTTCGCTGGAGCGCCTGGTGCAGGCGCTGCGCCGCCTGCCCGGCGTGGGCGTGAAGTCGGCCCAGCGCATGGCGTTCCATCTGCTCCAGCACGACCGCGAGGGCGCGCGGGTGCTGGCCGGCGCGCTCCAGGATGCCGCCGGCTCGGTGCACCACTGCGCCCTGTGCCACACCTTCACCGAAGCCGAGATCTGCTCCACCTGCGCCGACCCGGCCCGGGACCGCAGCCAGCTCTGCGTGGTGGAAACCCCGGCCGACCAGGCCGCCATGGAGCGCACCGGTGCCTACAAGGGCCTGTACTTCGTGCTCATGGGCAAACTGAGCCCGCTGGACGGGGTCGGCCCGCGCGACATCGGCCTGGACAAGCTGCTGGACCGCATCATGGACACCGACGCACCGGTGCTGCGCGAGGTGATCCTGGCCACCAATTTCACCGCCGAGGGCGAGACCACCGCCCATGTCATCACCCAGGCGCTGCGCGACCGCGAGGTCAAGGTCACGCGGCTGGCCCGGGGTGTGCCGGTGGGCAGCGAACTTGAATACGTCGATCTGGGCACCATCGCCCACGCGCTGGTGGACCGGCGCTGAACCCCTCTCTGACAACTGGAGCCCCCGCTCATGAAATCCGGACTCACCGTGGCCTACTGGGCCGTGCTGCTCTCGGCCCTGCTGCCCATCTTCTGCGCCGGCCTGGCCAAGTGGGGCATGTTCAGCAAGTCGCGCAAGGACGGCGGCTACGACAACCACAACCCGCGTGCCTGGCTGGCCCGCCAGACCGACTGGCGTGCCCGCGCCAACGCCGCCCAGGCCAACACCTTCGAGGCGCTGCCGTTCTTTTTTGCCGCCGTCATCATCGCCCACCAGATGGGCGCCTACCAGATGCGGCTGGACGTGATGGCCTTCCTGTGGGTGTTCCTGCGGGTGCTGTATGTGCTGCTGTATGTGGCCGATCAGGCCAGCGCACGGTCGCTGGTGTGGCTGCTGGCGCTGGCGCTGAACATCGGCATCCTGTTCGCCTGACCCTGCCCGGCCGGGCGTTCCCGGCTCGGTAGTTTCCCGCTCGGGATTGGTCCCGATGCGGCGGTCCGCTGCGGGAGATACGGTGTCGATCACAAGGTCGGTCTCTTGCCCGGCCGGGAGCAGGCAGTGCACAACTGCGATCGTCGCCAGTGGTTGGGACTCAGTGCCGGGTTGTTGCTGGGCTCCGGGACGACGCGCGCACAGACGGCACCGCCACTGCCGCTGCAGACGGCCATTGCAACGCCGGTCAGGCTTTCCTCCACCCGCCTGGTGATCACGGTGGAGCAGCGGCCAGCCCTGGCCTACCTGCCGCTCACCGTGGCTCAGCGCCTGGGCTACTTCGAGGCTGAGGGCCTGAATGTGGAAGTGCGCGACGTGACCGAGGTCGGCGGTGCGCTGCGGGCGGTGCAGGCCCAGGCGGCTCATCTGGTGTGCGCCCCTTTCAGCCAGTTGCTGACCACATCCCGGTTCCGAGCCTTTGTGCTGCACTCGCGAACTCCCCAGATCGTGGTGGGCGTCTCGCGCAAGACGCTGCCGCAGTACCGTGGGGTGGGCGATCTGGCGGGCCGGCGCATCGGCGTGCAGGCCGGCCACAGCACCGGCCGGGCGGTGGTGCGGCGCGTGCTGGAGCAGGGCGGTCTGGACCTGGCCCGGGTGGAGCTGGTGCCGCAGGCGAACCCGTTTGCAGCGGTTCAGGCGTTCCGCAACGGCGCCATCGACGCCATCAGCTTTGCCGACCCGGTGATCACCCAGCTGGAGCTGCTGGGCGAGCTGCGCGTGGTGGCCGACACGCGCACCCTGCGCGGCTCCACCGAGGTGTTCGGCGGGCCCATGCCCTCGGTCTGCCTGGGGGCGCCGATCGATTTCATTGCCCAGTTCCCGCGGCTGTGCCAGGCCGTGTCCGATGCCATGGTCCATGCCCTCAAGTGGCTGCAGACCGCGGGTGTGAGCGACATCATCCGGGCGGTGCCCGAGTCGCACTTTCAGGGCGACCGGGCGCTGTACCTGGCGGCATTCGAGCGCATGCGCGAGAGCTGGACGCCCGACGGCCTGATGCCTTCGGAGGGGCCGTTGATCGCCCTGCGGGCCATGGCCATGGGCGACGATGCGGCGTTGCCCGAACCCCAGGAGCTGCAGCGCAGCTACACCAACGATTTCGCGCGCAGATCCAAGGCCCGGTTCAGGGCCTGAGCGGGTTCGCGTTCAGGGCTTGCCGGCGGCCACCCGGGTGCGCGCCGGCGCCGCCTTGCGGCTGGACGCGGTGGCGGTCTTGCCCTTGGCCTGGGTGCGGGCGGTCCGGGTGGCGGCCTTCTTGCGCGTGCCGCCGGCCTTGGCCACCGCTGTGCGCTGGGGCAGCATCAGGGTGATGCTCTGGCCGGCCTTCAGGGACGCGCCGGCCGACAGCTTGTTCCACTCCGCCACGCTCGACACCGGCACCTTGTAGCGCCGGGCCAGGCTGGCCAGGGTTTCGCCCTTGCGCGCCTTCACCGTGGTGCGGCGCAGAACCACATCGGGCTGGAGCGACAGCATGGCGTTGTCGGCCACGTGCTCGGGAACATCCCGGTCGCGGGCGCCGGTCCGGTGCACCAGCAGGCTGGAGCCGGCCCGCACCTGCATGCGCGGCGGTATGTTGTTGACCGAGCGCAGTTCGCTTTCGCTCATGCCCAGCTTGCCGGCCGCCTGGGCCACCGACATGGTGCTGGGCACCACCCAGGCGGTCCAGGTGGCCAGCGGGCCATCGTGCCGGGCCAGGTTCTGCTGAAAGACAACCGCGTTGTCCCAGGGCAGCAGCACCGTGGGCGTGCCGGCGGCCATCACCACAGGCTGTTTCAGCGAGGGGTTGAGGGCCCGGAAATCGGATTCGCTGATGCCGGCCAGCCGCGCGATCACGGCGACATCCATGTCGCGTTCGATGGTCACGGTGTCGAAGAACGGGTGGTTGCCGATGGCGGGCAGCGTGGCGCCGAAGGCCTGTGGCCGCGCCACGATGTTCTTCACCGCCTGCAGCTTGGGCACGTAGTGGCGGGTTTCGGCCGGCATGGTGATGTCGGCATAACCGGTGGGCAGACCCGCCCGCTGGTTGCGGGTGATGGCCCGGTTCACATTGCCCTGGCCCCAGTTGTAGGCCGCCAGCGCCAGGTGCCAGTCGCCGAAGCGGGCATGGAGCTGCTGCAGGTAGTCCAGGGCGGCGCGGGTCGAGGCCAGCACGTCGCGGCGGTCGTCGCGGAACACGTTCTGCTTGAGATCGAACGAGGCGCCGGTGGCGGGCATGAACTGCCACATGCCGGCGGCGCGCGCCGACGACACCGCCTGCGGATTGAAGGCGCTCTCGATGAAGGGCAGCAGGGCCAGCTCCATGGGCAGGTTGCGGCGCTCGATCTCTTCGACGATGTGGAACAGGTAGCGGCTGGAGCGCTCGGTCATGCGCTGGATGTAGTCCGGCCGGTTCAGGTACCAGCGCTCGTGGTCGCGCACCAGCTCGTTGTCCAGGTCGGGCATGGAGAGGCCGCGGCGGATGCGTTCCCACAGGTCGGCCGGCGCGGCCAGACTGGCCACCGGCCCGCCCGGCATGCTGGCGGTACCGATCTGGCTCAGCGGACCGGAAGGCACCACCGGAGCCTGGGCCGGGCCGGAGCGGCCCAGGCCGGGCTCGGACGTTGCCGGGTGGCCGGCAACGGTGTCGCCGGGGACCGACGCGCAGCCGGACACGAACAGGGCCAGCGCGGCCAGGGCTGCAACCAGGCAGCGGCGTTGACGGTCAGGCCAGCGCATCAGAAAACGTTCTTCCATTCGCGCAGGGTGGCCAGCACCGAGACGGCGTCGGTGCCGGTTGCGGGCGCGTGGCGCCGGGCAGCGGCGGCCACGCCCGGCTCGGCGGTGCGCAGGAACGGATTGATGCGGCGCTCCAGTTCGATGGAACTCGGCAGGGTGGGCTGCTGCTGGGCACGCAGCGCCTCGCAGCGGGCCTGGTAGCCCAGCAGGTCGGCGTTGTCGGGCTCGACCGCCACCGCAAAGCGCAGGTTGGAGAGCGTGTACTCGTGGGTGCAGCAGACCCGGGTGTGGCCGGGCAGGGCGGCCAGGGCCGACAGCGATTCGTGCATCTGGCCCGGCGTGCCCTCGAACAGGCGGCCGCAACCGCCGGAGAACAGCGTGTCGCCACAGAACACCAGCGGGCCGCCGGGCGCGTCGGGAGCAAAGAAGGCGATGTGGCCGGCGGTGTGGCCGGGCACGTCGATCACCTCGAAGCGGATGCCCAGCACCTCCACCGATTCGCTGCCCGACACGCGTTGCAGCGGCTCGGGCATGGTCTCGAAGGCCGGGCCGATGACGCGGGCGCCGGTGGCTTCGCGCAGCTCGGCCACGCCGCCGGTGTGGTCGGCATGGTGGTGGGTGATCAGGATGGTGTCGAGCTGCACGCCGGTGCTGGCCAGCCATTGCTGCACACCGGCGGATTCGCCGGGGTCCACGACCAGCGCGCGCTGGCCGTCGTGCAGGATCCAGATGTAGTTGTCGGAGAAAGCGGGTAGGGGGATGAGCTGCATGCCGTGCTGGGCCTCGGGGCCGTGTAGAGTGCGGGGCTGTCCGGATGGGGCCCCTCGCAGTGTCGCAGAGGGCAACCGCCCCGGTTCCATCCCACTGCGCCATGACCGAAAAAATTATAGGGTTGACCGAATGGTTCGCCACGCCCCCGGGCCAGTACCTGCTGGCCTGGGAGCAGGCGCAGTTCGATCTGGCCGTGGCGGATCTGTTCGGCTACAACGCGCTGCAGCTGGGTCTGCCCGAGCTGGATGCGCTGCGCAGCAACCGCATGCCGCACCGCTGGCTGGCCCTGCCCGAGCCGTTCGAGCCAGGCACCCCGCCGGTGGCCGGACAGGCCGCCGTGGCGCTGGTGACCGACGCTGCGGCCTTGCCGTTCCCGGCGGCCAGCCTGGACCTGCTGGTGCTGCCGCACACCCTGGAACTGAGCGCCGATCCGCACCATGTGCTGCGCGAGGTCGAGCGGGTGCTGGTGCCGGAAGGGCGGGTGGTCATCAGCGGTTTCAACCCGGCGAGCTGGTGGGGTTTCCGCCAGGGCCGCGCCCGGCTCTGGGAGCGCACCGGCATGGACGACGGCAGCGGCCTGTACCTGCCCGATGCGGGCGAGTTCATCGGCCCCTGGCGCCTGCGCGACTGGCTGCGCCTGCTGAGCTTCGAGATCGAGTCTGACCGCTATGGCTGTTACCGGCCTGCGGTGCGGACCGAAAAATGGCTGCAGCGCATGGCCTGGATGGACCGGGCCGGCGCGCGCTGGTGGCCGGTGTTCGGCGCGGTCTACTTTGTGGTGGCGGTCAAGCGGGTGCGTGGCATGCGGGTGCTGGGCCCGGCCTGGAAACCACGTCGTGCCAAGGCCGCCGCCCCGGTGCCGGTGGCCAACCGCCACTGACCAACCGCGACTGACAAGACCGCGCGGGCCGGTCGGCCTCTGGCCGTTCTTTATCTTTCCTACACATTCCTGGAGCAATCTGCCTTGAACCATGTCGTGATCTATACCGACGGCGCCTGCAAGGGCAATCCCGGCCCCGGTGGCTGGGGCGTTTTCCTGCAGTCCGACGGACACGAAAAAGAGCTGTGGGGCGGTGAACGCAACACCACCAACAACCGCATGGAACTCACCGCGGTCATCGAAGGCCTGGCGGCGCTCAACCGCCCCTGCCGCGTCTCGCTTTACCTGGACAGCGAATACGTTCGCAAAGGCATCACCGAGTGGATTCACGGCTGGAAAAAGAAGGGCTGGGTCACGGCGGCCAAGCAGCCGGTGAAGAACGCCGAGCTGTGGCAACGGCTGGACCAGCTGGTGCACGGCGGCCCGCACCAGATCGAATGGCACTGGGTCAAGGGCCATGCCGGCAACCCCGGCAACGAACGCGCCGATGCGCTGGCCAACCGGGGTGTGCCGGGCTGATTCCGGCGGGCTGCATGCCGTCGCACCAACCCCGACCCTGCCTCGGGGTCGCGGGAACTTCGTACCCGGGCATCCGCTCTGGACTGATACATTGCCCGACGGTCCTGCCGCCCACGCCGGCCGCAGCGACCTCCCTATCCCCCAATGACGGGACACCATGGCCAAAAAACTGATTCATGTGCTGGTGGCTGCCACCGGCATTGCCGCGGCATCGGGCGCTGCCTGGTGGTGGCAGAACCGGACCGCCGCGGCTCCTGCCGCTGCGTCGGGCGGCTCCGCTGCCCCCGGACAAGCCCCGGCCGGCGGCCCGCGCGCGGCCGCGGGCGGCCCGCCCAGCGTGGAGGTCACCAGCGTTCGCCGCATGCGGCTGCAGGACGACGCCCAGGCGGTGGGCACGCTGCGTTCGCGCCAGAGCGTGACCCTCAAGCCCGAGGTGGCTGGGCGGGTGCAGCGCATCGCCTTTGCCGACGGCGCTCAGGTGCGGCGCGGTCAGGTGCTGGTGCAGCTGGACGACACGCTGCAGGCCGCCGAGCTGCTGCAAGCGCAGGCGCAGCTCTCGATTGCCCAGACCAACTTCAACCGCAACCAGGAACTGGTGGCCCAGAACTTCGTGGCCCAGCGCGTGCTGGACGAAAGCCGCGCCGCCCTGCAGGTGGCCCAGGCCCAGGTCACGCTGGCCCAGGCCCGGCAGCAGCGCATGCGCATCGCGGCGCCCTTTGACGGCACGGTGGGTCTGCGCAGCATCAACCTGGGGCAGTACGTGCAGGAGGGCCAGGACCTGGTGAACCTGGAAGACACCTCGGTGCTCACCGTCGACTTCCGCCTGCCCGAGCGTTACCAGACCCGCATTGCCCCGGGCCTGCCGGTGCAGGTGCAGCTTGACGCCTTGCCCGGCCGCAGCTGGGAAGCCAAGGTGCTGGCGGTCGATCCGCTGCTCGACGCCAACGGCCGCTCGATTGCGGTGCGCGCCACCATGCCGTCCGACCCTCGCAAGGAATTGCGACCCGGCATGTTCGCGCGGGTGCTGACCGTGTTTTCGGTCGACGACACCGCGCTGGTGGTGCCCGAAGAGGCGCTGGTGCCGCAGGCCGGCAAGCAGTATGTGTTCGTGCTGGACGAGCAGGGCGAGGGCGATGCGCGCAAGCGCGTGTCGCGCCGGGTCGAGGTGCAGACCGGTGCCCGCCGTGGCGCCGAGGTGCAGATCATCCAGGGCCTTCAGGGCAACGAGACGGTGGTGGTCGCCGGCCAGCAGCGCCTGCAGCGCGACGGCACGGCGGTGAAGGTGGTCGACATGACCAAGGCCGTTGCCAAGGCACCGGCGCCGGCCCGCTGACCCCGACCCGCGGAGCAACCCATGCAGCTGCCTGAAATATCCGTCCGCCGCCCGGTGTTCGCCACTGTGCTGTCCCTGCTGGTGCTGCTGGTGGGGGCGGTGGCCTTCAACGGCCTCACGGTGCGCGAGTACCCGAACATCGACGAGCCCACCGTCACGGTCACCACCACCTTCGGCGGTGCGTCCAGCGAGGTCATCGAGACCCAGGTCACCAAGGTGCTGGAAGACTCGCTGGCCGGCATCGAGGGGGTGGACATCATCACCTCCATCAGCCGCCAGGAGCAGAGCCAGATCACGGTGCGCTTCAAGCTCGACCGCGATCCCGATTCCGCCGCCGCCGATGTGCGCGACAAGGTCAGCCGGGTGCGCCAGCGCCTGCCTGTGGATGTGGACGAGCCGGTGATCGCGAAGGTCGAGGCCGACGCCTCTCCGGTGGTCTGGCTGGCCCTCACCTCGGAGTCCATGCCGGCGCTCGAACTGAGCGACCTGGCCAACCGCATTGCCAAGCCGCGCCTGCAGACCGCGCCCGGTGCGGCCGACGTGCGCATCTTCGGCGAGCGCCGGTATTCCATGCGCATCTGGCTCGACCCGGACCGGCTGGCCGCCTACAACCTGACGGTGCAGGACGCCGAAGACGCCCTGCGCCGCTCCAACCTGGAGGTGCCGGCCGGGCGCATCGAGAGCCAGCAGCGCGAATTCAACGTCACCGCCGCCACCGACCTCCAGACCCCCGAGCAGTTTGCGGGCATCCCGATCCGCACCGTCAACGGCCAGACCATCCGCATCGGCGACGTGGCCCGGGTCGAGCAGGCCCCGCAGGACGAACGCACCACGGTGCGCTACAACGGCCGCGAGGGCATCTCGCTGGGCGTCATCCGCCAGGCCACCGCCAACCCGCTCGACCTCTCCGCTGCGGTGCAGGCCATGCTGCCGCAGATCCGCGAGGACCTGCCCGACACGGTGCGGGTCGAGATCGCCAACGACAACTCGATCTTCATCGACCGCTCCATCAAGGCGGTCTACACCACCATCGCCGAAGCGGTGGTGCTGGTGGCCCTGGTGATCTTCGTGTTCCTGCGTACGCTGCGGGCATCGATCATTCCGCTGGTGACCATCCCGGTGAGCCTGATCGGCACCTTCGCGCTCATGGCGCTGTTCGGCTTTTCCATCAACACCCTCACGCTGCTGGCGCTGGTGCTGGCCATCGGCCTGGTGGTGGACGACGCCATCGTGGTGCTGGAGAACATCTACCGCCACATCGAGGACGGCATGAAGCCGTTCGAGGCCGCCATCAAGGGCTCCAAGGAGATCGGTTTTGCGGTGGTGGCCATGACGCTCACGCTGGCCGCCGTGTATGCCCCGCTGATGTTCACCCCGGGCCGCACCGGCCGGTTGTTTGCCGAGTTCGCGCTGGCCCTGGCCGGCGCCGTGATCGTCTCGGGCTTCGTGGCGCTCACGCTGTCGCCCATGCTGTGCTCCAAGCTGCTCAAGCACAACCCGAAGCCTGGCCGCTTCGATGCCTTCATGGAACGCCAGCTCAACCGCATGAGCGACGGCTACGAACGCCTGCTGGGCGCCACCCTGAAGGTGCGCTGGCTCATGGTGGCCGTCATGCTGGTGAGTGCCGCCGGCAGCTGGCTGCTGCTGCAGTCGACCCGGCAGGAGCTCTCGCCCATGGAAGACCGGGGCGTGGTGCTGGCCTCCATCAACGGGCCCGACGGCGCCACCCTGGCCTACACCCAGAAGTACGCGCAGGCCATCGAGGGCATGGCGCAGACCTACCCGGAGTTCGACCGCATCTTCACCATCGTGGGCAACCCGTCGGTGGCGCAGGGCAGCGTGATCATGCGCGGTGCCGCCTGGGAAGACCGCGACCGCACCACCATGGAGATCGCCCGCGACCTGGCGCCCAAGGTGGCGGCCCTGCCGGGCATCAGCGCCTTCCCGATCACGCCGCCGTCGCTCGGCCAGGGCTTCCGCGAGCGCCCGGTCAACTTCGTGATCGTCACCAACGACTCCTACCAGAACCTCTCGGGCGTGGTGCGGCAGTTCCAGGACCGGTTGGCGCAGAACCCCGGTTTCGTGCAGGTCGACACCGACCTGCGCCTGAACAAGCCCGAGATCCGGCTGGATGTGGACCGCGAACGCGCCGCCGACATGGGCGTGAGCGTGGATGCCATCGCCCGCACGGTGGAGACCATGCTGGGCGGCCGCACGGTGACCCGTTACAAGCGCGACGGCGAGCAGTACGACGTGGTGGTGCAGACCGTCTCGGCCAGCCGCACCACACCGGAAGACATCGACCGCCTGTTCGTGCGCGGCCGGGGCGACGCCATGATCCCGCTGGCCTCGCTGGTCAAGACCTCCGAGGTGGTGGTGCCGCGCGAACTCAACCACTTTGCGCAGCGGCGCAGCGCCACCATCACCTCCAACCTGTCGCCCGACTATTCGCTGGGCGAAGCCCTGGATTACCTCGACCAGATTTCGGCCGAGGTGCTGCCGCCCGGCTACACCACCGACCTCAACGGCCAGAGCCGCGAATTCCGCAGCGCCTCCGGCTCGCTGGCCATCGTGTTCGTGCTGTCGCTGGTGTTCATCTACCTGGTGCTGGCGGCCCAGTTCGAGAGCTTCGTCGACCCCTTCATCATCATGCTCAGCGTGCCGCTGTCGATGCTGGGGGCGCTGCTGGCGCTCAAGCTGGCGGGAGGCACGCTCAACGTGTTCAGCCAGATCGGGCTCATCACGCTGGTGGGCCTGATCACCAAGCACGGCATCCTGATCGTGGAGTTTGCCAACCAACTGCGCGAGGAGGGTGTGGAACGCATCGAGGCGGTGCGCCGCGCGGCCGCCATGCGCCTGCGCCCCATCCTCATGACCACCGGCGCCATGGTGCTGGGCGCCATCCCGCTGGCCCTGGCCACCGGTGCCGGCGCCGAGAGCCGCCAGCAGATCGGCTGGGTGATCGTGGGCGGCATGTCGCTGGGCACACTGCTCACCATTTTCGTGGTGCCCACCATGTACTCGCTGCTGTCGCGCGACAAGGCCCACCGGCCGCAGCCCGCCACGGCGGACGAGGCCGGGTTCATTCCGCCCATCCGCCTCAGCGAACCGCCCAAAGCCCCATGAAAATCATCGACGAGATGTTCCACCTGGCGCTGCTCACCGCCGAACAGCACCGGCAGGCCAGCGACTGGATCGCACAGGCCGCCACGCCCGACGACATCCTGCGCATGCCCGCTCCCCTGTGGCAGGCGGTCGAGCGGGCCAGCGCCGCCATGGGCATCGACGATGACCTGATGCGGCCACCCTCGCTCGATGCCGGCGACCGGACCGACGCCTGAGGTGCCGGCCCCTCAGAGGGCGCCGTCGAACACCATCACGTCCACCGTGTCGCCCACCGCGACATTCCCCTGCTGGTGGTGCAGCACGATGAGGCCGTTGGCCTCCACCATGGAGCGCAGCACGCCGGAGCCCTGATTGCCGGTGGTGCGGGCCACCAGAGAGCCGTCGGCTTCGCGGGTGACGGTGCCGCGCTGGTATTCGGTGCGGCCCGGCTTCTTGCGCATGGCTTCGCCGCTGCGGGCCTGCAGGAGTACCGGCGGGGTGACCTCGGCGCCCATGAGCTGCTGCAGGGCAGGGCGCACAAAGGCCAGGAACGTGACCATCACCGCCACCGGATTGCCCGGCAAGCCGAACAGCACCGGCGAGCGGCCGCTGTTCAGTCGCCCGACCGCCATGGGCCGGCCTGGTCGCATGGCGATGCGCCAGAAGGCCACGTCGCCCAGCTGCCTCATCAGCGCCTTGGTGTGATCGGCCTCGCCCATGCTCACACCACCGCTGGTGATGATGGCGTCGGCCACGTCGGCGGCCTGGCGGAAGGCGGCTTCCAGGCTGGCCGGGTCGTCGCCCACCACGCCCATGTCGACCACCTCGATGCCCATGCGGCGCAGCAGGCCGTAGACGGTGTAGCGGTTGCTGTCGTACACCGCGCCTTCGCGCGGTGCTTCGCCCAGACTCAGGATCTCGTCGCCGGTGGAGAAATAGGCCACCTTCAGGCGCCGCATCACCCGCACCTGGGGCAGCCCCAGGCTGGCGATCAGGCCGAGGGCAGCGGGGCCCAGGGTCTGGCCCCGGTGCAGCGCAGCGCGGCCTTCCATCAGGTCTTCGCCCTTGAAGCGGCGGTTGTCACCCGGCTTCAGGATGCCCGCCGGCAAGGTGATGCGGTCGCCCTCGACCTGCACGAACTCCAGTGGCACCACCGTGTCCAGACCGGCCGGCATGATGGCGCCGGTCATGATCTTCACGCACTCGCCGGCCCCGCAGGTGCCGGCCCAGGCCTTGCCGGCGAAGGCGGTGCCCACCACCTTCAGGCTCAAGGGCGCGTTGCCCAGCTGGCCGCCGTCGAAGGCAAAGCCGTCCATGGCGGAGTTGTCGTGCGGCGGCACGCTGATGGGTGAGATGACGTCTTCGGCCAGCACCCGGCCCAGGGCGTCGAACACGCCGACCGCTTCGGTGTCGCTCACCGGCGTGACCAGCCGGCTCAGGAATTCATGGACCTGGGCCGCGCTCAGCGCCTGTGGGTCGTAGCCCTGCAGTTCGGCCGCGATCTGTTCGATGGTCTTCATGGCTCAGGACTTTTCCAGGGCGTGCAGCTCGGCCAGCGTGTTGGCGTTGCGGAAGGCATTCGGGTCGTCGCCGGGTTGGTCGAAGGGCACTTCCACCGTGCGGTGCTGTGCGGTCCAGGCGTCGATCTTGCGGCCGCCGGCCTGGGTGAACAACGTGAGGCTCTCCAGCAGTTCGATGCGCATCAGGCAGAACACCGGCTGGGTGCGCAGCGCGCCGTCTTCGGGGGCCACCGCCATGGCAATCTCGGTGGCCGGGTCGTCGAACGCGGCGGCCAGGCGGCGGGCCAGGTCGAGCGGGAAGCGCGGCACGTCGCAGGGCACGGTCAGCAGGTAGGGCGTCTCGCAGCGCTCCAGGCCGGTCAGGAAGCCGCCCAGGGGGCCGGGGAAGTCGGTGATGCCGTCGGGCCAGACCGGCACGCCGAAGGCCTCGTAGGCGGCGAGGTTGCGGTTGGCATTGATCATCTGGTCGCCCACCAGGCCGCCGTCCTGCATCTGCAGGCGCAGCAGCGCATGCAGCGCCAGCGGGGTGCCATTGAAGTTCTGCAGGCCCTTGTCGGTACCGCCCATGCGGGAGCCCCGGCCGCCAGCCAGGACGATGCCGGTGATCTGGTTCTGTTCAATCATGGAAGTGGGTGTCAGCCGCCGATGTAGGACATCTCCACCCGCCGCTGGCCCTGGGTGGCGTCGGGCGGCAGGGTGGCGCGGAGTTGGGAATAACGGTCGTCGCGGCGCTGCCAGATGGCGGCGATGGCGCTGGCCAGTTCGTCGTTGCTGGCGCCGCCCCGGATCAGGGGGCGCAGGTCGTGCCCCTGGCTGGCGAACAGGCACAGGTAGAGCTGGCCTTCGGTGGACAGGCGGGCGCGGTTGCAGTCGCCGCAGAAGGCCTGGGTCACGCTGCTGATCACGCCGATTTCCCCGGAGCCGTCGGCATAGCCCCAGCGTTCGGCGGTCTCGCCGGGCGCAGACGGGTCCAGCTGCACCAGCGGCAGCTCGGCATGGATGCGCTGGACCACCTCGGCGCTGGGCAGCACCTCGTCCATGCGCCAGCCGTTGGTGGCGCCCACATCCATGTATTCGATGAAGCGCAGCACGATGCCGCTGCCCTTGAAGTGCCGGGCCATGGGCAGGATCTGGTCGTCGTTGGTGCCGCGCTTGACCACCATGTTGACCTTGATCGGCCCCAGGCCGGCTGCCCGCGCGGCCTCGATGCCTTCCAGCACGTCGGCCACCGGAAAGTCGACATCGTTCATGGCGCGGAACACCGCATCGTCCAGACCGTCCAGGCTGACGGTGACGCGCTGCAGGCCGGCGGCCTTCAGGGCTGCGGCCTTGCGGGCCAGCAGCGAGCCGTTGGTGGTGAGCGTGATGTCCAGCGGCTGGCCTTCCGGTGTGCGCAGGGCGGCGAGCTGTTCGATGAGGACTTCCAGGTTCTTGCGCAGCAGGGGCTCGCCCCCGGTCAGGCGCAGTTTCTGCACGCCGTGGGCCACGAACTGGCGCGCCACCCGGGTGATTTCCTCGAAGGTCAGCAGGCTGCTGTGCGGCAGGTAGGCGTAGTCCTTGTCGAAGATTTCCTTGGGCATGCAGTAGCTGCAGCGGAAATTGCAGCGGTCGGTGACGCTGATGCGCAGGTCGCGCAGCGGCCGGCCCAGGGTGTCACCGAGCAGGCCGGTGGCGGCGATCGGCCGCTCGGGAATGCGCACCGCGGTGTTGCGCAGGCGCTGGTCGATCAGGGGGATGACGCGTTCGGACATGGGCGCTGATTATCCGGCATGCCCCCTGGGGCATGCAGACGCGTCGGCGCAGGCAGCCCCGCCGGCAGCGGGGTCTCAGGTCGCCCCGGCGACGCTGGAGGCGCCCACCGGCGCCAGCAGCTCGGCATGGGCCTGCAGCCAGCGTTCGGACAGGTCGCTGTGCTGCTGCGCCGGGTGGAAGTCGGGCCGGAAGTAGGCCCGCCAGGGTGCGAAGCTCACCCGCAGCAGACCGTCGCGGCCCAGCAGGTGGCGGCCCGCGCTGCGCCAGGTGCTCCAGCGCCACAGGGTGCCGTCGCGCCGCAGGTTGGCAGCGGTCTGGCGCAGGGTGTCGGTCAGGAAGATGAGCGTCACACGGCGCATCCAGGTCACTCGCCAGGAGTGGCTGCCGCCCAGGGCCTGATAGAGGTCGAAGGCGGTGCACTTGTGTTCCGACTCTTCGGCGCTGTGCCACAGCCACAGGGTCTGCAGCCGGGGTTCGGCGCCAGCGAGCACCTCGGGCCGCGCCAGCAGCCAGTCGGCGAACAGGGCGGTGAAGTGCTCGTTGGCGGCGGTGATGGCCAGCGCATGGCGCGGGTCGGCCTGTTCCAGCGGCGCCAGCCGGGCCAGCGCGCGCGGTTCCCAGTCGTTCACCAGCCCGTGCCGTTCCAGGTGGGCATTGAACAGGCTGTGGATGCGCCGGTGGGTGGCCTCCTGGCCCACGAAACCCTTCACCTCGGCCTCCCGCTGCGCTTGCTGATCGGCCGGCAGCGCCTTCCAGCCGCGCCGCACGCTGTCCAGGAAGAACTGTTCCCCCACCGGGAAGCTCATCGACAGGGCGTTGAACCAGGCGGTGAGGAAGGCGTCGCCACCGCACCAGTGGCGGGCCACGGGCGGTTCCAGGTCGATCAGCAGGCGGCGGACGGTGAGGTGGGTCATGGTCAGGTCAGGGGCAGCAGCGGCACGATCAGCAGGGCCACGATGTTGATGATCTTGATCAGCGGGTTCACGGCCGGTCCGGCGGTGTCCTTGTAGGGGTCGCCCACGGTGTCGCCGGTGACGGCGGCCTTGTGCGCCTCCGAGCCCTTGCCGCCGTGGTGGCCGTCCTCGATGTATTTTTTGGCATTGTCCCAGGCACCGCCGCCGGTGCACATGGAAATGGCCACGAACAGGCCGGTCACGATGGTGCCCATGAGCAGGCCGCCCAGCGCCTTCGGGCCCAGCAGTACGCCCACCAGGATCGGCACCACCACCGGCAGCAGCGAGGGGATCACCATCTCCTTGATGGCGGCGGTGGTGAGCATGTCGACCGCGCGGCCGTACTCGGGCTTGGCGGTGCCTTCCATGATGCCGGGGATTTCCTTGAACTGGCGCCGCACCTCCACCACCACCGCACCGGCCGCGCGGCCCACCGCTTCCATGGCCATGGCGCCGAACAGGTACGGGATCATGCCGCCGATGAACAGGCCGATGATCACCATCGGGTCGGACAGGTCGAAGCTCACCTTGGCGCCGTAGGTCTCCAGCTTGTGGGTGTAGTCGGCAAACAGCACCAGCGAGGCCAGGCCGGCCGACCCGATGGCATAGCCCTTGGTGACGGCCTTGGTGGTGTTGCCCACGGCGTCGAGCGGGTCGGTGATGTCGCGCACGCTGCTGGGCAGCTCGGCCATTTCGGCAATGCCGCCGGCGTTGTCGGTGATGGGGCCGTAGGCGTCCAGCGCCACCACGATGCCGGCCATGCTCAGCATGGCGGTGGCGGCCACGGCGATGCCGTAGAGGCCGGCCAGCCCGTAAGAGGCCATGATGGCCGCGCACACGAACAGCACCGGCCAGGCCGTGGAGCGCATGGACACGCCCAGGCCGGCAATGATGTTGGTGCCGTGGCCGGTGGTGGAGGCCTGGGCAATGTGCTTGACCGGGCTGTACTGGGTGCCGGTGTAGAACTCGGTGATCCAGACCAACGCAGCCGTCAGCACCAGGCCCACGGCGCAGGCGCCGAACAGCTTGAGCTGGCTGCCGGCGGCACCCAGCGCGTTGTCCGGGATGATCCAGGCGGTGACGAACCAGAACGCGATCAGCGACAGCACGCCGGCAATCGCCAGGCCCTTGTAGAGCGCCGGCATCACGTTCTTCATGCCCGGGCTGGCCTTGACGAAGAAGCAGCCGATGATGGAGGCGATGATCGACACCCCGCCCAGCACCAGCGGGTACAGCACCGCCTGCATGGGTGCGGCGGCCACCATCAGGGCGCCCAGCACCATGGTGGCGATCAGCGTCACGGCGTAGGTCTCGAACAGGTCGGCGGCCATGCCGGCGCAGTCACCCACGTTGTCACCCACGTTGTCGGCGATCACCGCCGGGTTGCGCGGGTCGTCTTCCGGAATGCCGGCCTCCACCTTGCCCACCAGGTCGGCGCCGACGTCGGCACCCTTGGTGAAGATGCCGCCGCCCAGGCGCGCAAAGATGGAAATCAGCGAAGAGCCGAAGGCGAAGCCGATCAGGGGGTTGAGCATCTTCGCCAGGTTGGAGGTGGCGTTCAGGTTGCCATTGCCCACCAGGAACCAGAAGAAGCCCGCCACCCCCAGCAGGCCCAGCCCGACCACCAGCATGCCGGTGATGGCGCCGCCGCGGAAGGCCACGTCCAGCGCCGGGCCGATGCCCCGGGTGGCGGCCTGCGCCGTGCGCACGTTGGCGCGCACCGAGATGTTCATGCCGATGAAGCCGCAGGCGCCCGACAGCACCGCGCCCAGCACGAAGCCCACGGCGGTGGGGCCGTCCAGAAAAACGCCGATCAGGATGGCCAGCACCACACCGACCAGGCCGATGGTCTTGTATTGCCGGGCGAGGTAGGCGGCCGCTCCGGTCTGGATGGCCCCCGCGATTTCCTGCATGCGGGCATTGCCCGCGTCCTGCGACAGGATCCAGCTGCGCGACCAGAAGCCGTAGACCACGGCGATCAGGCCACACGCCAGCGCAAACACCAGCGCACTTTGTCCAACCATGAAGATTCTCCTGCTCTGTTTTGTACGACTTGGAGGGGGCAACGCCTCCGGGGCTGCCCCCGCTGCGTTGCTTCCTCGCTCGGTACCTTCGCTGCGGTGCAGCACGGGCAGGGCGATTGGCCAACGCCTGCAATTTAGCGGCATCGGGGCCGGTTGCGGTCCGGGACGTCAGGTCCGGATCAGTAAAATCAGGGTAAATCCCGACCGTTTTTCACAACCATCACAGACCCATCATGTCTCTCGACAACGTGACCCCCGGCAGCAAAGTCCCTGAAGCGTTCAACGTGATCATCGAAATCCCGATGAACGCCGACCCGATCAAGTACGAGGTGGACAAGGAGACCGGCGCGATCTTCGTGGACCGCTTCATGAGCACCGCGATGCACTACCCCACCAACTACGGCTACGTGCCCCGGACCATCTCCGGCGACGGCGACCCGGTGGACGTGCTGGTCATCACCCCGGTGCCGCTGATCCCCGGCGTGGTGGTGCCGTGCCGCGCCATCGGCATCCTGAAGATGCAGGACGAGGCCGGCGAAGACGGCAAGGTGCTGGCGGTGCCGGTCGACAAGATCCTGTCGATCTACACCCAGTGGCAGAAGCCCGAAGACCTGAACCCGATGCGCCTGAAGACCATCCAGCACTTCTTCGAGCACTACAAGGACCTGGAGCCGGGCAAGTGGGTCAAGGTGCTGGGCTGGGAGGGCAAGGACGCCGCCCACCAGGAAATCCTGGACGGCATCGCCAACTACGAGAAGGCCAACAAGGCCTGATCGGCAAGCCCGGCCGCTGCCGGTCAATCAGCGGTCAGCGGTCGGGGTCGATGGCGTCGCGCAGCACCGGCAGCTGGTCGCCCGCCACCAGGGTGCGGAACGGTCCCTTCAGCTGGGCGCCTTCGTACACCTGCAGGCGCCGCGCCATCAGGGTGCCGGTCGACACGCCGCTGCGGCTGACGCAGGCCATGCCCTGGCATTCCAGCTGGGAGTCGGCCGGGCCGCCGCCGTCGCTGCCCAGATGGCCGAACAGGTAGGTGTCGCCCATCACCTTGATGCGGCCGGTGACCCGGCCCCCGGTCCACACGATCAGCCGGCCATTGACCCGGATCTGGCCGTGCAGCTCGCCTTCCACCAGCAGGCCACCTTCAAACACCAGATCGCCCTGCAGCCGGCAGCCGGCCGACACCCGGCTGGTGATGTTCATGGCCACCGGGTCGATGGTCAGTGCGTCCTGCAGCAGCTTGCCGGCCATGGGATCCTCCGTGGTCAGATGGCACTGATCGCACCGACCGCACCGACCGCACTGACCCAGACCGGCAGCAGGCCGGCCAGGCTGGCATAGGCCAGCGCCAGCCCGAGGGCCAGCGTGAGCAACCCGATGGCAGCCAGCGCGCCCGCATGGCGCAGCACGAAGAGCCGCCACCGACCGGGCCGGGCAAACGCCTGACCGGGCAGGGCAACGACCCGGGTCGCGGCCCAGGCCTGCCACTCGGGGCTCAGTTGCAGGTGTTCACGGCGCATGTCGACCTCCAGCCCCCGGTCCAGCCCGGTGCCGCGCTGGCGGCGACCCAGCAGCACCGACACCGGGGCGCCGACGATGGTCTGGGTGAAGAACGCTTCCTGTTCGGTCATGGCGAAGCAGTTTAGCGGCCGCCTCAGCCGCCGGGCTGGCGCAGCGGGCTCCGTGCCGCGAGGTGATCCAGGTACTGGTCGATGCCTTGTCCCTCGCGGTCCAGGAAGCGGTCGACCGCATCGGCAAAGGCCGGATGGGCCAGCCAGTGGGCGCTGGTGGTGCGCACCGGCAGCAGGGCGCGGGCCATCTTGTGTTCGCCTTGCGCGCCGCCCTCGAAGCGGCGAAACCCCTGCGCAATGCACCACTCCAGCGGCTGGTAGTAGCAGGCCTCGAAGTGCAGGCAGTCGACCCGCTCCAGGGCACCCCAGTAACGGCCGTAGGCCACACCTTGCCGGCGATCGATGCCGGTCAGGCTGGAGGCGATCGGCCGGCCCTCTCGCTCCGCGATGAACAGCAGCCAGTGGTCCGACAGCTCGCGCTGCATGCGTTCGAAGAAGCCGGGCTGCAGGTAGGGCGCGTTGCCGTGCTCGAAGTAGGTCTGCTGGTAGCAGCGGTGGAAGAAGTCCCAGTCGGCGGCGCTGATGTCGGCGCCTTCGGCATGTCGGAATGTCACGCCGGCCTCGACCACCTTGCGACGCTCCTGCCGGATCTTCTTGCGTTTTTCCTGCTGGAGCGAGGCCAGGAACCGGTCGAAGTCGGCATGGGGCAGCCCGCCTGCGTCCTGGTTCTGCCAATGGAACTGCACCGTGTGCCGCAGCATCAGGCCGGCCTGTTCGCAGGCCTGCACGTCCTGCGGCGCCAGGAACAGCAGGTGCAGCGACGACAGCCCCCAGTCGCGGACCTGGGCCACCAGCGCCTGCACCAGCGCGGCGCGGGCGGCGTCGTCCCGGGCCAGCAGGCGAGGGCCCGGCACCGGGGTGAAGGGCACCGCCACCAGCCCCTTGGGGTAGTAACGCACGCCGTGCTGCTCGTGGGCCTGGGCCCATGACCAGTCGAACACGTACTCGCCGTAGGAGTGCTGCTTGAGGTAGAGCGGGCACGCCGCCATCAGCGCGTCGCCCTGCCACAGGCTGAGGTACTGGGGCTGCCAGCCGGTGTCGGCCACCGCGCTGCCGCTGCTGTGCAGCGCATCGAGATAGGCCGCCTTCAGGAAGGGGGACGGCTCGGGCTGCGCGTCCAGCAGGGCGTCCCAGCGGGACATGCCGATGTCCGCCAGGCTGTCCGATACCCGGGTGACATAATCTTTTTCAGCCACGCGCAAGCCCCCACCGACCACCCGTTTTCACCCTCTGCTCCATGACGTTTTCCGTTTCCGTGGCCCAGCTCAACTTCGTGGTGGGCGACATGGCCGGCAATGCCCGGCGGATCATCGACGCGGCGGTGCAGGCCCACGCCCGTGGCGTGCAGCTGCTGCTGACGCCGGAGCTCGCGCTGTGCGGCTATGCGGCCGAAGACCTGTTCCTGCGGCCCGCCTTCATCGACGCCTGTGATCATGCCCTGAACGACATCCTGCAAGGGACCGCCCACCTCAAAGGCCTGCACCTGGTGGTGGGACATCCGGCGCGCCAGAGCAACATCGCCCTGCGCGGGCGCAGCGTGGCGGTGGCCGGTCTGTACAACGCGGCCTCGGTGCTGACCGAAGGCCGGGTGGTGGCCCGCCATGCCAAGCGCGAACTGCCCAACTACCAGGTGTTCGACGAGCGCCGGTACTTCGTGCCCGGCCATGAGGCCTGCGTGGTCCCGGTGCCGGACGCGCAGGGCCGGCCGGTGAAGGTCGGCCTGCTGATCTGCGAGGACGCCTGGTTCGACGCCCCGGCCGCCGACTGCAAGGCCGCCGGCGCCGAGCTGCTGGCGGTCATCAACGCGTCGCCCTTCCATGCCGGCAAGGGCGGCGAGCGTGAAGACACCATGCGCCAGCGGGCCCGTTCCACCGGCCTGCCGCTGATCTATGCCCACCTGGTCGGCGGGCAGGACGAAATCGTCTTCGAGGGCCGCAGCTTCGTGCTGGACGCCGGCGGCGTGCTGGCCGGCCGGGCGGTGAGCTTCGAGGAAGCCGCCTTCGACATGCGCTTCGAGCGCGCGGAAGCGGGCTGGCGCATCCAGGCCGAAACCGACCGCGCCCACAGCGCCGAGGCCGACCTCTGGCACGCGCTGGTGCTGGGCGTGCGCGACTACATCGGCAAGAACGGATTCCCGGGCGCGCTGCTGGGCCTTTCAGGTGGCATCGACTCCGCGCTGGTGCTGGCCATTGCGGTGGACGCGCTGGGCGCCGACCGGGTGCGCGCGGTCATGATGCCCTCGCCCTACACCGCCGACATTTCCTGGATCGATGCGCGCGACATGGCCGCCCGGCTGGGCGTGCGCTACGACGAGATCGGCATTGCCCCCGAGTTCGAGGCGTTCAAGGCCTCGCTGGTGCCGCTGTTCGAGGGCCGGCCCGAGGACACCACCGAAGAGAACCTGCAGGCCCGGATCCGGGGCACGCTGCTGATGGCGTTGTCCAACAAGTTCGGCAGCATCGTGCTGACCACCGGCAACAAGAGCGAGATGGCCACCGGTTACTGCACCCTCTACGGCGACATGGCGGGTGGCTTTGCGGTCATCAAGGATGTGGCCAAGACGGCCGTATTCCGCCTCGCCCGCTGGCGCAACCAGCACGACCCGTACGGCACCGGAGCCGACCCCATTCCGGAACGCATCATCACCCGCCCGCCAAGTGCCGAGCTGCGACCGGACCAGGTCGATCAGGACAGCCTGCCGCCCTACGAGGTGCTGGACGCCATCATCGAGCGCTACATGGAGAACGACCGCAGCCCCGACAGCATCGTGGCCGAAGGTTTTGCCCAGGCCGATGTGGACAAGGTGGTGCGGCTGATCCGCATCAACGAGTACAAGCGCCGCCAGGCCCCGGTCGGCATCCGCGTGACGCACCGCAGCTTCGGCAAGGACTGGCGCTACCCCATCACCAGCCGCTGGCGCGCCTGAGGCCGGTCGGCCCTGCCTGAGCCGTCCGCTGCGGTGATGGGTGCGTGATACATTTTTGACACTTTCCCGATACCACCACGGAGCCCCCGCATGAAGCAGATCACCGCCGTCATCAAACCCTTCAAGCTCGAGGAGGTGCGCGAGGCACTGGCCGAACAGGGTGTGACCGGCCTGACGGTGACCGAGGTGAAGGGTTTCGGTCGCCAGAAGGGCCACACCGAGCTCTACCGCGGCGCCGAGTACGTGGTCGACTTCCTGCCCAAGGTGAAGGTGGAGGTGGTCGTCAACAACGACGATGTGGACCGCTGTGTCGACGCCATCATCCGCGCCGCCCGCACCGGCAAGATCGGCGACGGCAAGATCTTCGTGACCTCGGTCGAACGCGTGGTGCGCATCCGCACCGGCGAGCAGGACGAGTCGGCCGTCTGAGCCGGCTCAGAGCAGTTCGGTGCGGAAGCGGGTGGTCAGCCCGCTGTCCTGCACCAGCGCGGGCAGCAGCTGTTGCACATCGGCTTCGATCCGCACCAGCGCCATCTGGGCGTCGCTCATGAATCCGGTGGTGACGGTGTGGTTCAGGAAACCGAGCAGCCCGTCGTAGTGGCCTTCGGTGTTGAGCAGGCCGACCGGCTTCTGGTGGTAACCCAGCTGCCGCCAGGCCCACACCTCGAAGAGTTCCTCGAAGGTGCCGATGCCGCCCGGCAGGGCCACGAAGGCGTCGGCGTTGTCGGCCATGAGCCGCTTGCGCTCGTGCATGGTGTCGACCACCACCAGTTCGGTGCACGCGGTGTGGGCCCATTCGCGCTCCACCAGCGCGTGCGGAATGATGCCCAGCACCTGTCCGCCAGCAGCCAGGGTGGCATCGGCGACGATGCCCATCAGGCCGTTCCGGCCGCCGCCGTAGACCAGCCGCCCGCCATGTCGCCCGATCCAGCTGCCCACCTCGGCCGCCGCCCTGGCATAGGCCGGGTGCGTGCCGGGGCGGGAGCCGCAATACACGCAGACCGAAAACGCGGGCGTTGTCATGTTGCAAGCCACCGCGATGCAATGGCCGCCACCCAGGTGCCGATGGCCAGCAGCAGGCTCAGCAGCACGGCGGCGCTGCCCATGTCCTTGGCGCGCTTGGACAGGTGGTGCCACTCGGGCCCGACCCGGTCCACCACCGTCTCGATGCCGGTGTTGAGCAGTTCCACCACCATGACGGCCAGCCACACCGCGCACAGCAGGCTGACCTCGACCCAGTTGCGCCCGATCCAGAACGCGGCCGGAATCAGGACCACCGCCGCGACGGCTTCCTGCCGGAAAGCGGTCTCGCCCCAGCCCGAGCGCAGCCCGGCGCAGGAATAACCTAACGCATGCCACATGCGCGAAGTGCCTGTGCGCAGCTTTTGCGCATTGACCGGTTCTCGATCGGGTTGATGGCTCATGGTTTCAGCTCCACCAGCGCCGGGGCTTGCTGGTGTCTTCTGCCGGTTTGAAGTGGACCAGACGCGTGCCTGCCAGCGCGTCGTGCAGGAACTGGCGCTGGGCATGGAAGCGGGAGAGCAAGGCCCACACCAGCACCCAGCCGAGGACCAGCACCGTTGTGGCGCCGCCCGATGCACCGGTGGCGCCGGCGATGGCCAGTGGCGGCAGCAGCCACACCCACGACAGCACATAGCGCCACAGCGCGCGACCCTGCGTCAAGCCGTTGCCGTGTCGATCGACCACACGGATGTGCCAGGTCTTCATCGCCAGCGTCTGGCCCTTGGCCCAGAACCAGCCGAAGTAGATGCCGAACGCCACGAACACCAGCGCCTGCTGGACGTAACGGTTCTCCAGCGCATTGCCCGACTGGGTGAACGATGACAGCACGAAGCTGGTGGTGAACAGGACCCCGACCAGGAACACGACGCCGAACAGCAAGGTGCCCTCGTACAGCCAGCAGGCCATGCGCCGACGCAACGAAGGTGCCTGCAGCGCGCTGCCGGGCGGCAAGGGTGTGGTCAGGTTGGGGGTGGGGGTCTGGGGGAGGGCCGACATGGGAGATCCGGGTGCGCCAGGGCGATGTGCAGGGGCGTGGTGCAGGGCAGCAAATGACCGCGGAATTGTCGCATCCGGCATGAATCCGGCGGTTTGCTGTGGTTCCCGCCGGCACCGGGGTGCCGGAAACCCGGTGTTGCAGTGCGATAATGCGCGTTGCAATTCAAAACAAGGCAAACGGATCCGGGTCCGGCGGGGTATGTGTCCGCCCATGGCCAAGGGTCTCAAGTCCCGATGCCGCCCCACAAGGGTGGGTGGAGGGGCACCCAAGGTTTTTCGTCAGAGAAATTCTCGAAAGGTTGATCATGGAAATCTCCAAGGCCGAACTCGCTTCGGCGGCTGCCGCATCCGGCGCAGCCACCCCCGAACTCCGTGGTGCAGAAATCCTCGTCAAGGCCCTCCAGGCCGAGAACGTGAAGTACGTCTGGGGCTATCCCGGCGGCGCGGTGCTGCACATCTACGACGCGTTCTACAAGCAGGACACCATCCAGCACGTGCTGGTGCGCCACGAACAGGCCGCCGTGCACGCCGCTGACGGCTACGCCCGTGCCACCGGCGACGTGGGCGTGGCCCTCGTCACCTCCGGCCCCGGCGTCACCAATGCCATCACCGGCATTGCCACGGCCTACATGGACAGCATCCCCATGGTGATCATCACCGGGCAGGTGCCCACGGCCGCCATCGGCCTGGACGCCTTCCAGGAATGCGACACCGTCGGCATCACCCGGCCCATCGTCAAGCACAACTTCCTGGTGAAGGATGTGCGGCAGATGGCCGACATCATGAAGAAGGCCTTCCACATCGCCCGCAGCGGCCGCCCCGGCCCGGTGGTGGTGGACATCCCCAAGGATGTTTCCTTCAACAAGACCCCCTACACCGGCTACCCCGAGACGGTGGAAATGCGCTCCTACAACCCGGTGCGCAAGGGCCATGGCGGTCAGATCCGCAAGGCCCTGCAGCTGCTGCTGAATGCCAAGCGCCCTTACATCTACACCGGCGGCGGCGTGCTGCTGGGTGATGCGACCGGCGAGCTGCGCACCCTGGTCGACCTGCTGAACTACCCGGTCACCAACACCCTGATGGGCCTGGGCGCCTTCCCGGCCACCGACCGCCGTTTCCTGGGCATGCTGGGCATGCACGGCACGATCGAGGCCAACAACGCCATGCAGAACTGCGACGTGCTGCTGGCCGTGGGCGCCCGTTTCGACGACCGCGTGATCGGCAACCCCAAGCACTTCGCGCAGAACGAACGCAAGATCATCCACATCGACATCGATCCCTCCAGCATCTCCAAGCGGGTGAAGGTGGACGTGCCGATCGTGGGCGACGTGAAGGACGTGCTGGGCGAGCTGATCCACATGATCCGCGAGACCACCACCCGGGCCGACGAGAAGGCCATGGCCGACTGGTGGAAGACCATCGAGGCCTGGCGCTCGCGCGACTGCCTGAAGTACGACCGCGGCAACAAGGACGTCATCAAGCCGCAGTACGTGGTGGAGACCCTGTGGAACCTGACCAAGGACGTCGACACGTACGTCACCTCCGACGTCGGCCAGCACCAGATGTGGGCCGCCCAGTTCTACAAGTTCAATGAGCCGCGCCGCTGGATCAACTCCGGCGGTCTGGGCACCATGGGCGTGGGCATTCCGTATGCCATGGGCATCAAGCTGGCCAAGCCGGACAGCGAGGTGTACTGCATCACCGGTGAAGGTTCGGTGCAGATGTGCATCCAGGAACTCTCCACTTGCCTGCAGTACAACACCCCGATCAAGGTCATCTCGCTGAACAACCGTTACCTGGGCATGGTGCGCCAGTGGCAGGAGATCGAATACTCCGGCCGCTACAGCCACAGCTACATGGACGCGTTGCCGAACTTCGTGAAGCTGGCCGAGGCCTACGGGCATGTCGGCATGCTGATCGAGCGTCCCCAGGATGTGGAGCCCGCCCTGCGCGAGGCCCGCAAGCTCAAGGACCGCACCGTGTTCATGGACTTCCGCACCGACCCCTCGGAGAACGTGTTCCCGATGGTGCAGGCCGGCAAGGGCATCACCGAGATGCTGCTGGGTTCGGAAGACCTGTAACCACCCCTCGCGGGCCGGCTTTCTGCCGGCCCATTCCCTCAAGTCGAATCTATTGCCCGCCGAGCCCGCGCATTACCGTGCGCGGGGGAGGGCGGCGAAAAGAGGAAGCTGCACATGAAGCACATCATTGCCGTCCTGCTCGAGAACGAGCCCGGCGCACTCTCCCGCGTGGTCGGCCTGTTTTCGGCCCGTGGCTACAACATCGAGTCGTTGACGGTGGCCCCCACCGAAGACCCCAGCCTCTCGCGCATGACCATCCAGACCACCGGGTCGGACGACGTCATCGAGCAGATCACCAAGCACCTCAACCGCCTCATCGAGGTGGTCAAGGTGGTCGACCTCACCGAAGGTGCCTACACCGAGCGCGAGCTCATGATGGTGAAGGTGCGTGCGGTGGGCAAGGAACGCGAGGAGATGAAGCGCATGGCCGACATCTTCCGCGGCCGCATCATCGACGTGACCGAGAAGAGCTACACCATCGAACTCACCGGCGACCAGAGCAAGAACGACGCCTTCCTGGAAGCCATCGACCGAACCGCCATCCTCGAGACGGTCCGCACCGGTGCCAGCGGCATCGGCCGCGGTGAGAGAATCCTGCGCGTTTAATTTCATTCCAACGGAGCAACCATGAAAGTTTTCTACGACAAGGACTGTGACCTGAGCCTGATCAAGGGCAAGACGGTGGCCATCATCGGCTACGGCAGCCAGGGACATGCACACGCGCAGAACCTCAACGACAGCGGCGTGAAGGTGGTGGTGGGCCTGCGCAAGGGCGGCGCCTCCTGGGACAAGGTCGGCAAGGCCGGCCTGAACGTCATGGAAGTCAACGACGCGGTCAAGGCCGCCGACGTGGTCATGATCCTGCTGCCCGACGAGCAGATCGCCGAGGTCTACAAGAACAACGTCGAGCCCAACATCAAGCAGGGCGCTTCGCTGGCCTTCGCCCACGGCTTCAACGTGCACTACAACCAGGTTGTGCCGCGCGCCGATCTGGACGTGTGGATGGTGGCGCCCAAGGCACCGGGCCACACCGTGCGCAACACCTACACCCAGGGCGGCGGCGTGCCCCACCTGGTGGCCGTGCACCAGGACAAGTCCGGCAAGGCCCGTGACCTGGCCCTGAGCTATGCCATGGCCAACGGCGGCGGCAAGGCCGGCATCATCGAGACCAACTTCAAGGAAGAGACCGAGACCGACCTGTTCGGCGAGCAGGCCGTGCTGTGCGGCGGCGCGGTCGAGCTGATCAAGATGGGCTACGAGACCCTGGTGGAAGCCGGCTACGCGCCCGAGATGGCCTACTTCGAGTGCCTGCACGAGCTCAAGCTGATCGTCGACCTGATCTACGAAGGCGGCATCGCCAACATGAACTACTCGATCTCCAACAACGCGGAGTTCGGCGAGTACGTGACCGGCCCCGAGGTGATCAACGAAGAGTCGCGCAAGGCCATGCGCAACGCCCTCAAGCGCATCCAGAACGGTGACTACGCCAAGATGTTCATCCTGGAAGGCCGCACCGGCTACCCCAGCATGACGGCCCGCCGCCGCAACACCGCCGATCACCAGATCGAGGTGGTGGGTGCCCAGCTGCGCGCCATGATGCCCTGGATCGCCAAGAACAAGCTGGTCGACCAGACCCGCAACTGATCGGGCCTGCGTCCATCTCCAAAGGGTCACTTCGGTGGCCCTTTGTCGTTTCTGCTGCCATCACTGGCTTACACTGCGCCTTCCGCGGCGTCCATGCCGCGCAACAGCCTTGCCATGCACGACGGAACCGACACCCAGATCCCGACCCCGGTCGACGCGCCCAAGCGGGCCAAGGGCATCTACATGCTGCCCAACATGATCACCCTGGCAGCGCTGTTCGGTGGCTTCTACGCCATCGTCATGGCCATGAACGACCGCTTCGATCTGGCCACGGTGGGCATCTTCGTGGCCATGGTCCTCGACAGTCTGGACGGCCGCGTGGCCCGGCTGACCAATACCCAGAGTGCCTTCGGCGAGCAGATGGACTCGCTCTCGGACATGGTGTCGTTCGGCGCTGCGCCCGCCCTGATCGCCTACGAATGGGTGCTGCGGGACATCGGCCGCTGGGGCTGGATCGCGGCCTTCGTCTACTGCGCCTGCGCGGCGCTGCGGCTGGCGCGCTTCAACGTGAACACCGGCGTGGTCGACAAGCGCTACTTCCAGGGCCTGCCTTCCCCGGCGGCGGCGGCTCTGGTGGCGGGCTTCATCTGGCTCATGACCGAAACCGAGGTGCCTGCGCAGGACGTGACCTGGTTCATGTTCGCCATCACGCTCTACACCGGCCTGACCATGGTGACCAACGTCCCGTTCTACAGCTTCAAGGACCTGAGCCTCAAGCGCAGCGTGCCGTTTGCCGCCATCGTGCTGGTGGCCCTGGGCATTGCGGTGATCAACATCCATCCGCCCACCGTGCTGTTCGGACTGTTCGTGCTCTACGGCCTCTCGGGTTATGTGATTTACGTCTGGCGCAAGTCCAAGGGGCGCCCCACCAGCGTCATCAGCACCTCGACCGACGAGCCGGACGAGCGCGGGTTGCACGACTGATGTCCGATGGATCCGATTGCCAACCCCTATCGGTTCATCAAATCCTTTGTGATACATTGACCGTCATGTTCCAAGTCGCCCTGCTGCTACCCCTGTCTGTCCACCACGGGCACGTCCGGTAGCGCGCGAGCGAACAATCCCAACGGCCCGTATGCACCCGCAGCGGGCCGTTTGTTTTGGAACTGCGGGTTTTCGAGATCCTGGCCTCTGTGCCACACCGGAGCATTGCGATGACTGACAAGCTGATCATTTTCGACACCACCTTGCGCGACGGCGAACAGTCGCCCGGCGCCTCCATGACCCGCGACGAGAAGCTGCGCATCGCCCGCCAGCTGGAGCGCCTGAAGGTCGATGTGATCGAAGCCGGTTTTGCGGCCAGCTCCAACGGCGATTTCGAATCGGTCAAGGCGATCGCCGACGTCATCAAGGACTCGACCGTCTGCTCGCTGGCCCGCGCCAACGACCGCGACATCTCCCGTGCCGCCGAAGCGCTCAAGGGCGCCAGCCGCGCGCGCATCCACACCTTCATCGCCACCAGTGCGCTGCACATGGAGAAAAAGCTGCGGATGACGCCCGAGCAGGTGCTGGAGCAGGCCCGGCAGTCGGTGCGGTTTGCCCGCAACCTCTGCGACGACATCGAGTTCAGTGCGGAGGACGGCTACCGTTCCGAGATGGACTTTCTGGCCCGCGTCGTCGAGGCGGTGATCGCCGAAGGTGCCACCACCATCAACATCCCCGACACCGTGGGCTATGCCATTCCCGAGCTGTATGGCAACTTCATCCGGACCCTGCGCGAGAAGGTGCCCAATGCCGACAAGGCCATCTGGTCGGTCCATTGCCACAACGACCTCGGCATGGCCGTGGCCAATTCGCTGGCCGGCGTGAAGATCGGTGGCGCCCGTCAGGTGGAATGCACCATCAACGGTCTCGGCGAGCGCGCCGGCAATTGTTCGCTGGAAGAGGTGGTGATGGCGGTCCGGACCCGCCGCGATCACTTCGGCCTGGATGTGGGCATCGACACCAGCCAGATCGTGCCGGCCAGCCGCATGGTCAGCCAGACAACCGGCTTTGTGGTCCAGCCGAACAAGGCGGTGGTCGGCGCCAACGCGTTCGCCCATGCCAGCGGCATCCACCAGGACGGCGTTCTGAAGGCCCGCGACACCTACGAGATCATGCGCGCCGAGGATGTGGGCTGGAGCGCCAACAAGATCGTGCTGGGCAAGCTCAGCGGCCGCAATGCCTTCAAGCAGCGCCTGCAGGAACTCGGCATCGCGCTCGACTCCGAGACCGAAATCAACGCTGCCTTCGCCAAGTTCAAGGAACTGGCCGATCGGAAGGCCGAGATCTTCGACGAGGACATCCTGGCCCTGGTGAGCGACGACAGCGTCACCACCGAGAAGGAGCAGTACAGCCTGGTGTCGCTGGCCCAGCGCAGCGAGACCGGCGAGCGCCCGCATGCGAATGTGGTGTTCACCGTGGATGGCCGCGAGGTGCAGGCCGATTCCGATGGCAACGGCCCGGTGGATGCGTCGCTCAAGGCGATCGAGAAAAACGTGAAGAGCGGCGCCGAGATGGTGCTGTACTCCGTCAATGCCATCACCAGCGGTTCCACCGAGAGCCAGGGCGAGGTCACGGTCCGGCTGCAGCATGGCGGACGGGTGGTCAATGGTGTGGGATCGGACCCCGACATCGTGGTGGCATCGGCCAAGGCTTACCTGAGCGCGCTGAACAAGCTGCACAGCAAAGCCGACCGGGTGGCTGCGCAGGGCTGAAAACCCAGGTAAATCAAGGACTTGGACAGCACATCAAGTTGATCATTGGAAAAGACACCAAAAGTAGCATCTGTTCCATCGATCGGTGAAGATTGCCGTTCAAGTTTTTGATATTGCTAGATTTTTTTCATCTCCCTACAATCGCTTCTGGTCATAGCACTGAGGCAGGAGTCCGGACATGAAAAGATTGGTCAGCAGGTGGCGTCGTGCCATCCCCGTCATGGGTACCGTGTTGGCCATGTGTGTCGGCTTGACGGGCATCGGGTTGCCCACGGCACAGGCGGCCGAATCCCGGTCGGCCACGACCAAAAAGGCGCAGGCCCAGAAAAAGAAGCCGGTGGTCAAGGCGGCCGCCCGAAAGCAGGCTGCCAAACAGGCCCCGCGGAAGACCACGCTCGCGCAGAAAAGCGGCGGCAAGCGCAAGGCTTCCGTGGTCGCGACCGCCAGGAAGCCGGGCGTCAAGGCGCAGGCCAGGCGCGTGAATGTCAAGGTGGGTGCCTCCAACGTCACCCGCAGCATGTCGCCCGTTCGCCTGTCTGAACCGGCGCGGTTGTCTGTTGGCGAGCAGCTCGGACTGCGGGCCAAGGACGACCCCCTGGACCTGAACTCCAGTGTCGCTCTGGTGGTGGACCAGGACACCAACGAGGTGCTGTTCAGCAAGAACGACCACGCGGTGCTGCCGATTGCCTCGCTGACCAAGCTCATGACCGGTCTGATCGTGGCGGACGCGCATCTCGACATGAACGAGATGATCACCATCACCCAGGACGATGTGGACACCTACAAGGGCAGCCGCTCTCGGCTGGCGGTCGGCACGCGGCTCACCCGCGGCGAACTGATGCATCTCTCGCTCATGTCGAGCGAAAACCGGGCCGCTCATGCCTTGGGTCGCACCTACCCGGGCGGCATGACCGAGTTCGTCCGGCTCATGAACCTGAAGGCCCTCGAGCTGGGCATGAGCGACACGCGGTATGTGGAGCCCACCGGCCTGTCCAGCGACAACCGCTCCAGTGCGCGCGATCTGGCCACGCTGGTGTCGGTGGCCTACGAGCGGCCGATCCTGCGGGATCTGTCGACCTCGCCCGGCTACGAGGTGGACGTGGGGCGCAGGACGCTCCAGTTCAACAATTCGAACCGCCTGGTGAAGAACCCCCAGTGGGACATCGGCCTGCAGAAGACCGGCTACATCTCGGAAGCCGGCCGTTGCCTTGTGATGCAGGCCCAGGTGGCCGGTCGCAAGCTGATCATGGTGTTTCTGGACGCCACCGGCAAGCTCAGCCGGCTCCAGGACGCCGAGCGTGTCCGCAAATGGCTTGAGCACCAGGCCATCCCGCCGGTGCCGGTGCGGCCGCAAGGCTGAGGCCGTTTCCCCGGCGAGGACCGCTAATCTCGAGCCCCGTCAACGCGGCTTGAGTTGTCCGGGGTCGGGACACCCCAATGAGGCTGAAATCTCGTGCGCGGTGGCGCGCAGCTTGGGCAGCCAGCTTTCGTCGATCCGGTCGGCGGGCGCCGAGATCGACAGCCCGGCCACCAGCCGATGCTGATCGTCGTAGATGCCTGCGGCCATGCAGCGCACCCCCAGCTCCAGTTCTTCGTTGTCCCGTGCCACGCCCAGCTGGCGGCACTGGTTCAGTTCGCGCTCGAGTGCAGGCAGCTGGGTGAGGCTGTTGCGCGTGTTGCCGGCCAGCCCGGTGCGGGCGGCATAGGAGCGCAGCCGCTGGGGCTCTTCGTCGGCCAGGAACAGTTTCCCGACCGAAGTGAGGTGCAGCGGTGCCCTGCCGCCGATGGCCCTGACCACCTGCATGCCCGAGCGCTCGCTGTAGGCGCGTTCCACATAGACGATCTCGTCGCCCTGGCGGACGCTCAGGTTGACCGGCTGCTGTATCTGTTTGTGCAGTTCCCGCATGGGCGCCAGGGCAGCGTCGCGCACGCTGAGTCGGGCTTTGACCAGGTTGCCCAGTTCCAGCAGGCGCATGCCCAGCCGGTAGCTGCCGGCCTCGGGGCGATCGACAAAGCGGCCGATGGTGAGATCGTTCAGGATCCTGTGGGCGGTCGAGGGGTGAAGGCCGGTCTTTTCGCTGATTTCCTTCAGCGAAACCGGCTCCTCGCGGGAGGCCAGCACCTCGAGCAGGTTGAACATGCGTTCGATCACCTGCACAGTGGGCACGGCCGGTGCGGATTCAGTTCGTTTGTTCATGGCTTGATGACCTGATCTTACGAGATGAAACGCACTCCCGTCAGCCGACGCACTCCCGGGGGCGGAGGGCTCTTCAGGGCTGTTCCGTCCAGCGGCCTTCCAGCAGCAGCTCATGGGGGCGGAAGGCGGCCTTGTAGTTCATCTTGGGGCTTTGCCGGATCCAGTAGCCGAGGTAGACATGGGGCAGGTCCAGGGCGCGGGCCTGGCGGATCTGCCACAGGATGCTGTAGGTGCCGTAGCTGGCGCGGTCGTCCGGTTCGTAGAAGGTGTAGACCGCCGACAGGCCGTCGTTCAGCACATCGACGATGGACACCATCTTGAGGCGGCCGGGGGAGCCATCGGCACCGGGTTCGTGGAATTCGATCAGCCTGGAGTTGACCCTGCTCTGGAGCAGGAACTGGGCGTACTGGTCCACGCTGTCCTGGTCCATGCCGCCACCGGCATGGCGGCTGTTCTGGTAGCGCAGGTACAGGTCGTAGTGCTCCGGCACGAAGCCCAGCTTGAGCACGCGGGTGACCAGGCCGGCATGCTCCTTTTCGGCGCGCCGCTGGCTGCGGCTGGCCTGGAATCGGGCCACCGGGATGCGCAGGGGCACGCAGGCATGGCAGCCGTCGCAGTAGGGCCGGTAGGTGAACATGCCGCTGCGCCGGAAGCCGTGGGTGACCAGGTCCGAGTAGGCGTCGTTGTGGATGAGGTGGCTTGGCGTGGCCACCTGGGAGCGTGCCATCTGTCCGTCCAGGTAACTGCACGGGTAGGGCGCCGTCGCGTAAAACTGCAGCGCCTGTAGCGGGAGTTCTTTGGGGTGGGTCACGCGGGCCGGCTGGCGTCGTTGAACAGTGCGTTCCAGTATACGGGGCTGAATTCCCAGGTGGGTGCCGCCAGCGGCAATGCCATGTTCAGGTGCTGGAGGAAGTCGGTGCGGGGCATCACGCGCCCGCCCAGCGACGCCAGGTGGGCGGTGTTCTGCTGGCAATCGATCAGCGGAATCCGTTTGACCCGGCAGAAAGCCACCAGGGCGGCTAGCGCCATCTTGGAAGCGTCGGGCAGCCGGCTGAACATGGATTCGCCGTAGATCATGGCCCCGATGTTGACGCAGTACAGGCCGCCGACCAGTTCGCCATCGATCCAGGTCTCGACGCTGTGGGCCAGGCCGGCCCGGTGCAGCCGGAGGTAGGCCTGCGCCATGGCTGGGAGTATCCAGGTGCCGTCCTGGCCGGTGCGGGGGGTATGGGCGCAGGCCCGGATCACCCGCTCGAAATCGTGGTCGACCCGGATGTCCAGTCGGCCATCGGCCAGCAGCTTCTGCAGGGTTTTCCGGAGCGACCGGTGAAAACGGAACTCCGCTGCCTGCAGGACCATGCGGGGGTCGGTGCTCCACCACAGGATCGGCTGGCCCGCGCTGTACCAGGGAAAGATACCCCGGGTGTAGGCAGCGACCAGGGTGGGCACGTCCAGGGCGCCCCCGGCGGCCAGCAGCCCGGGTGCGGGGTCGGCGGGGCCCCAGGCATCTTCCACCGGCGGAAACGCTTGCCCGGGCTCCAGCCAGGGCAGGGGGCGGGTCGGCGGCACGCGGGTCATGGGACGGGGCAGGGCTTCAGGAGCGTGGCTGCGACGCCGCCGGCCGCACGCTGCGCCAGATCAGCAGCACGACCGCGATGCCCAGCAGGTCGGCCGCCAGATCGCCCAGATCGCCATGCCGCCAGCCGCTCCAGGCCTGCAGCAGCTCGATCACGGCGCCCCACGCCCCCAGGGCCACCGCCAGCCGCCACCCGCCATCGCGCCAGCCATGGGACATCAGCCCGCAGAACATGAGCCACCCGAAGCCGGCGGCGTGTTGTGCCTTGTCCCAGATGTCAAAGGCCAGATCGGGCAGCTGTTGGGTCGGCAGCAGGGAGCCGACGGTGACCAGGAGCAGGCTGATGGCGAAGGTCAGCCGCCAGGCCAGATGGAGGGTGGCAAAACGCATGGGTCCTTGACCTCGACACGCGGTCAAAACGATAGGTTGTACGGTTGAATGTACCGTACCCCCCACCGGTACCATCCTGTCATAGTTTTTTACACATAGGGGTATCTGTACAGGTGCCCGTCCACCCGCCGCATGAACCACCTTTGCCGCTCAGATCGTTTCGTTGGAGGCCGCTTCCAGGCGGGTCTGACCCTGATCGAAGTGCTGGCAGCCGTGCTGGTGCTGGGCGTGATCGTCGCACTCGGCGGCCCGTCGTTTGCGGTGTTCGTCCAGAACACCCGGGTCGAATCCCGCACCAGCGCGGTGCTCCAGGTGGTCAACCAGGCGCGGGCCGAAGCCACGGCCCAGCGCCGCCCGGTGTCGGTCTGCGGCAGCCTGAACGGGCTGGCCTGCAGCAACGATGCGGCGGCCTGGTCCACCCGGGTGATCAGCTTTGTGGACTGCAATGGCAACGGCACGCTGGATGCCCCGGTGGCGGCGCCGGCCTGCTCCGACCGGCTGCTGTTCGACATCGAGAACGGCAGCCCGGGCGTGACCACCGCCGTCAACGGCTTCAACAACAACCGTTTCGGCTTCAACACCCAGGGCTTCCTCCTGAACCCCACCACCGGGACGATCCGCTTCTGCGATGGGCGTGGTGCCACCGCCGCCCGCGCTTGGGTGATGTCAGCCACCGGCCGCCTGACCGCGGCCACCGACACCAACAATCCTGCAGATGGAGTGGTGAATGACCACGCAACCAACAACATCGCCTGTCCCTGAGGGGCCCCGCGTCTCCCCGCGGCAGACACCCCGGATGCCGGGGCGCGGTCGTGCGCAGGGTTTCGCCCTGATCGAGGTCATGGTGACCGTGCTGGTGATCACCTTCGGGCTGATCAGCCTGGCGGGCTTGCAGCTGGCCACCAAGAGCGGCGGCAATACCTCTTACCAGCGCACCCTGGCCCTGACCGTGGCCAACGAGATGCTGGAGCGCATCAATCTGAATGCGGCGCAGGCATCGGCCTACCACACCGGCCTGAACACCGGCCTGGGCCGCGCCAGCCTGGGCGCCATCGGCAAGAACTGCGCCTCCAACGCCAACTCCTGCACGCCCGCCGAACTGGCAGCGTGGGACCTGTGGAACTGGGAGCGCCGCCTCGACGGTGCCGGCATTCTGGATGTGGGCAACAACGACGCCTCGGGCCTGCTCGAGGCGCTGGGCTGCGTGGTGTTCACCCCGGACGGAGCGGGTTCGCCCAATTCGGGACAGGTGCGGGTGATCGTGAGCTGGCGCAGCCTGACCGACACCACCGACGCGGCCACCACGGCCGACGTGACCTGCGGTGCAGTGGCCACCGGCAGCGATGCCGGGCGTCAGCAGGTGGTGCTCAACGGGTATGTGGTCAACGCCGGAGACTTCGCACCATGAGGCAACCGCTGCATTCTTCACCGCGCCGCGCCAGGGGCCTTTCGCTGCTGGAGCTGCTGGTGGCGCTGTCCATCGGCATCTTTCTGGTTGGCGGCGTCGTGTCGCTGTTTCTGGCGTCCAAGCGCTCATACACCGAGACCGACCGGTTTGCACGGGTGGCGGAATCGGGGCGTTTTGCGCTGGTGACCCTGGGCCGCGATCTTCGCCAGGCCGGGTTCTTCGGCGCGGCCGGGCTGGCCAACCTGACCACCGACCCCGACACCGGTGTCGTGGCCGGCGATTGCACTGCGCCTGCCGATGCCTACGGTTTCGGCACCTACTTCCAGGTGGTGCGCGCCGATGGTGCCGGACAGGCCGTGGGCTGCGTCACCGACGCCGTTCCCAACTCTGATGTGATCGTGATCAAGTCGGTGCGGGCCGTGCCGCTGACCGATGGGGCGCGGGACAACCGCACCGACGACACCGGCGTCATCAACACGCCTGAAGCCATCAACAACCAGCGGGTCTACATCCTGGCCAACACCGACCGCGGCGTGCTGTTCCGTGGTGCCGATGCCACCCCGCCGACGCTGCTGGCCGGCGGCGATGTGCCGCAGGGTGAAGCCTGGCAGTACCAGGCGGCGGTGTATTACGTGCGCGCCGGCAACGCGGGCAACGGCAATGTGCCCCGGCTCAGCCGCAAGGTGCTGGGCTGGGACGCGGTCAACAACCGGCTCGCCATCCTGACCGAAGACCTGGCCGAAGGTGTGGAACAGATGCGCGTGCTGCTGGGCGAAGACCGCACGCTCGACGGGAACGTCGACGTGCTGGTGGACTCCACGCAGGTGGTGGACTGGGGTCGCGTGCTGTCGGCCCAGCCCAACCTGCTGGTTCGCAGCATCGAGACCGAGCCCGGATATGTGGACGACCGCACCTACGTGCTGGCCGGCACCAACTTCACCCCTGGCGGGTCCTTCCGCCGCCTGGTGGTCTCCGAGACGGTCTCCATGCGCAACTCCGTCTTCCTGGTCCGCTCCGGATTCTGAACATGAACAAGTCTGTCCTTCACAACCGGGTGTCCGCGCCGCAGCGGCAGCGCGGTGCGGTTCTGGCGATCACCATGGTGCTGCTGGTGGTGGTGGCGCTGCTGGCGGCCTATGCCGCCGCCAACGTCAACTCCGACCTGCGCATGGTGCGCAACCTGCAGGAGTCGGTGCGATCGCTGAATTCGGCCGAAGCCGGCACCTCGGCCCTGATCAAGGCGATCTTCGACACGCCGGCCCTGCTCAACGGCACCAGCAATGCCGATCCGCTGGCGGGGGTCAATCCGAATCCGCTGGTCAATGTCACCAACCGGGGTGATGACGCCATCGACCTGAATGTGGTGAACACGGTGCGCGAGGGCAGCTGCCCGCGCAACGAGTCCGGCACCAGCGCACGCATCATCGTCTGCGACCACTACCGCATCGAGTCGGAGCACACCTCCGATTTCGCCCGCACCAAGGTCGATGAAGGTGTCTTTGCAGAGGTCATCGGGCGCACCGCGCCCTGATCCAGGAGAAAAACCATGTTCCAGAAAACCATTCCCGGCTGGCGCATGCTGCCGCGCGTCCTGACTGCCCTGTGTGCAGGTCTCATGCTGTTGCCGCTGGCGCAGGCCGACGAGACCGAGGTGTTCCGTGCCGACAACGAGAACAGCAACACCCGGCCCAAGGTGCTGATCATCTTTGACAACTCCGGCTCCATGGACACGGTGGCGCAGCGCAAGCCGGCCTACGACCGTAACCAGACCTACCCGACGGTGCCGGGCATCGTGGCGGGTCGTCTGTACTGGGCGACCGGCACCAACGGGGGCCCGCCGGCGGCCAACACCAACAACTGGTTTCCTGAAGCGGTCAATCGTTGCGCAACGTCGATTGGCACACTCAGTTCCGCCGGTGTGTACGGCAGCACCCGTTTCGGCATGTACACCGGTGGCCGTGACTGGGCGCCGCTCGCGACCACCAACAACACCATCGCACACGTGGATTGTCAGGCCGACATCGGCGGTAACAATGCCAATACGAGCAACAGCGGCAACGGCCCCAACCTGGGTCCCGGTTTTCCCCGCAACCAGACCGGCAACAACACCTCGGCCGCCAACGCTTACAGCTCTACCGCTCGCGATACCGGCATCGATGACGGCTGGACCACAGCCCGCCTCTACACCGCCAACTACATGAACTGGTGGTACAGCACCACCCTGGTCGACCGCACCCGAATGGAGGTGGCCCAGGGTGTGATCTCTGAAATCATAGAGAGCAACCCGGACATCGACTTCGGCCTGGGCACCTTCAACATCAACAACTCATCGACCACCAATGGCGGCCGGGTGATCCGGCGGATCATCGAAAACATGACTGCCCTGCAGCGCGAGAACGTGGTGAGTCTGGTCAATCAACTCCAGCCCGGTGGCAACACGCCGCTGTGCGAAAGCATGTATGAGGCCTATCGGTACCTCTCAGGCAGCACAGTGTTGTATGGCCTCCAGAAATCAACGGGTACCGCAGACGGCCCTGCGCGTGACTTGCTGGCAGAGCTGGGCGGTCGGTACATCTCGCCGGTGGGTGACTGCCAGTACGTCTACGTCATCCTGATGACCGACGGCGCGCCCACCCAGGACGCCGCGGCCGACACCCTGATCGAGACCCTGACCGGCAAGACCTGCGGCACCTACGGCTCGGTGAAGAACTGCATGCCGACCCTGGCCGAGCACATGTACAACGCCGACCTGGACGGCGTGGCCACCAACGGCATCCAGCGCGCGGTCACCTACACCATCGGTTTTGCCACCAACCAGACGCTGCTCAGCGACACCGCCACCCGTGGCGGCGGCCAGTACTACACCGCCGACAACACCGAGGAGCTGACCACCGCCTTCCAGGGTGCGATCACCTCGATCCTGTCGACCAACGCGGCCTTCACCTCGCCGGCCGTGGCCGTGGATTCGTTCACCCGCACCGAAAGCCGGGACGATGTCTTCTACGCCATGTTCCGCCCCACCACCGGCGTGAACTGGCCGGGCAACATCAAGAAGCTCAAGGTGCGTGTGGCGGCCAACGGGTCTGCCGCGCTGGTGGACAGCACCAACGCTGAAGCCATCGATTCGCAGACCGGGTTCATCAAGGATTCGGCCGTCACCTTCTGGGGCAGCTCGGCCGACGGCCCGTCGGTGCAGCAGGGCGGCGTCGGTGCCCGGCTGGCGGCGCGCGACCCCGACACCCGCGTCATCAAGACCAACACCGGCACCAACGGCGCGCTGCAGGACTTCAACACCACCAACCTGAACCGAACCACCTACAGCGTGGCCACCGACAGCGCGCTGCACACCCTGTTCGACGTGGGCAGCGCCACCGAGTTTTCCGACCTGATCGCCTGGGCGCGCGGCTGGACCGATGCCAGCAAGACGGCTCGCCGCGACTGGGTGATGGGCGACATCGTCCACAGCCGTCCGCTGGTGCTGAACTACGGTGCCCGAACCAGTGCCTATTCGGCCGCCAACCCCGACCTGCGTGTGGTGGTGGGCACGAATGCCGGCTTCCTGCACATGTTCGACACCGCCAACGGCAACGAGGACTGGGCTTTCTTCCCCAAGGAACTCACCAAGGTGTTCAAGGCCCGCAAGGACGACCTGCTGGGCGGCAACAAGGTCTGGGGGGTGGATGCACCGGTGGTGTCCTACCGGTTCGACGCCAACCAGGACGGCTCCATCAAGGCCACCGACGGCGACAAGATGTACATCTTCTTCGGCCTGCGCCGGGGTGGCCGCGCCATGTACGCCATGGATGTGACCGATCCGGCCAACCCGACCTTCCTGTGGCGCATCAGCAATGCCACAGCCGGCTTCTCGGAGCTGGGCCAGACCTGGTCGGTGCCGGTGGTGACCACGGTGCCTGGTTATGTGAACGCCAGCGGGGTGCGCCTGCCGGTGCTGATCTTCGGCGGCGGTTACGACAGCGTCTACGACAAGGCGCCCTTGGCCACCGTTTCCCAAGACCTGACGGCCGCCCAGCTGGCCGCCGGTTCGCCCGCGCCGGTGGGCCGTGGCGTCTACATCGTCGATGCGGCCACCGGTGCCCTGGTCTGGAGCGCCACGCCCGCTGCCAACAGCGCCACCAACAAGCAGTTCGCCTTTGCGCATTCGATGGTGGCACCGCCGTCGGTTATCGACAGCAACGGCGACAGCATCGCCGACCGCATCTACATGCCCGATGTGGGCGGCAACGTGTGGCGTCTGGATCTGCCGGGCAACACCCGACCGACCCAGGCCACCGAGCAGAACCGCTGGCGCGTGACCCAGCTGGCCAGCCTGGCGTCGGTGGCCACCACCGACCCCGCCAGACACGCCGGCGACCGCCGTTTCCTCAGCGAGGTCGACGTGGTGCGAACCACCTTCAAGGGCCGTGCCTTCGACGCCGTGCTGCTGGGCAGCGGCGACCGCACCAACCCCAAGGCGGTGGACAACACCGACCGGTTCTACATGCTGCGCGATTACCAGGTCGCCCCGTACACCACCGACGCGCCCACCACCGCCCAGTGCACCGACACGGTCAACCCGAGCCGGGACAACCGCTGCAAACTGCCGATCACCGATGCGCCGAACACCGCGAAGTCGTTGTTCGACGCCACGGCCAACCTGATCCAGGTGGGCACGCCCGAGCAGCGCGAGCTGGCCCGCAACGGCCTGACCAATTCGATGGGCTGGTTCGTGACCCTGAATGCCAGCGTGGGCGAGAAGTCGCTCTCGGCGGCCACCACGCTGCGCGGCATCACTTTCTTCACCACCTTCTCGCCGAACTCGCAGACCACCAACGCCAACATCTGCGAACCCTCCGCCGGCACCGCACGTCTGTATGCGCTGAACCTGCAGGACGGCTCGGCCACGATCGACTTCAACGGCAACGGAACGCTGGCAACGGCCGACCGCTCGGTGCTGCTGGGCTCGACCGTGCCGGATTCGCCCTCGCTGTACTTCGCCCGCGACCAGCAGATCCGCCTGCTGTTCCCGGCCGGTGGTGGCCCTGCCGCAGGCACGCAGGGTGCGGGGGGCAACCAGTGCGGCGCCGGCATGTTGTGCGGTCCGCGCGGCCTGAGGCCGGTGGTGCCCACCTTCCGGTATGAACAGGAGTATTGATCCCATGCACAGGTCCCGACACGCCGAACGCCGGTCACGCGGCTTCACGCTGGTGGAGGTCATGATCGTGGTGGCCCTCATCGGCATCCTGACCGCGGTGGCGCTGCCCAGCTACAACAGCTATGTCCAGAAGAGCCGGCGCAGCGACGCGCGCGCAGCGCTGCTGGATGCCGCCAACCGGCAGCAGCAGTTCATCCTGAACCGCTCCACCTTCACCACCAACATGCAGGACCTGGGCTATGCGGCCGACCCGGCGCGCTCGCCCGACGGCTTCTACACCATCGACGCGGCGCAATGCGCCGGCGGCGTGGCCCTGACCCGCTGCTACGTGCTGACGGCCACGCCGGTGGGCGGGCAGCTGGCCGATACCGCCTGCACCAGCTTCTCGCTCAGCTCTGCCGGTACCAAAACCGCCACCGGCCCCGGCGCCGCCAGCTGCTGGTGAACCCCCAAGGGAGAACACGATGAACCGGACCTTCCACACCGCCTGTGCGCTCATGGCCGGCCTGGGCTTGTACCTGCCCCTGGCGGCCCAATCCCAACCGGTGCGCGACCTCAAGGAGTTCGTGTGTGCCACCACCTTGCCTTCGGGCAAGCCACGGCTGCTGTTCGTGGATGCGCTCGACAAGCAGGCCGCCCGCCGCCTGGCCGACCGGGTGCCGATGGCCGATGGCCCCGGCAAGAAGGTGGCCGCCCGCAGCGTGCAGGAATGCATCGAGCCCGGCCGCGAGAAGTTCATCGATCCGAAGGCCTCCGAGATGCTGGCCAGCACCCCGCGCTGAGCTGGCCCGCCCAGCGTTTGACCCCGCGTCTTCAGGCGGGCGTCAGACCCAGCCCATCAGGCCCAGCAGCGCGCCGGCCCCGATCATCCAGAGCAGGTGCAGCCGCGTGCGCCAGACCAGCAGCGCGCACACCGCCGTCATCAGCCACAAGGGCCAGTCGCGGGTCGGCTGGTCGTGCGTGGCCACCAGCAGCCAGCCGGTGGCCACCAGCAAGGCGATCACCACCGGTGCCATGCCGGCCCGGAAGGCCCGGGCGGCCCGCTTTTCGCGGTGGCGGTGCACCCAGCGCGCCGCGTTGTAGCTGAGCAGGGAAGAGGGCAGCAGGATCGCCACCATGCTGACCGCCACCCCCACCAGCCCAAGCCCCCAGGCCGTCCAGCCGCCACCCGGCCCGCCACCCGACTGCAGGCCCACCTGCCAGCCCAGCAGCGCCACGAACAGCACATTCGGCCCCGGCGCGGCCTGGGACAGCGCGATGGCGGTGGTGAAGTCGGCGTCGCTCAGCCAGCCCTGCTGCAGCACCAGATAACGGTGCATGTCCGGCGCCACCGTGATGGCACCGCCGATGGCCAGCAGCGACAGCCCCATGAGCTGCACGAACAGGCCCAGCCAGTTCAGCCAGGTGGGTTCCATGGCCGTCATGCCGCAGGGCCTTCCGGCGTGCGGCCCAGCCGCCACCAGGCCCAGCTGCAGGCCGCCAGGCCCAGCACCGGCAGCACCACCATCAGCGGCCAGCGCAGCCAGGCCACCATGACGAAGCTGGTCAGGGCCAGCAGGCCGCAGGCGGCCGGGCCCATGGGGTTGGTCTTGAGGGCGCCCATCAGGCGCAGGCCGGCGCCCATCACCAGCCCGGCCGACACCGCCCCCATGCCCCGCAGCGCGCCCTGTGCCAGCGGGTGGGCCGCCACCTGCGACCACAGGATGGCCACCAGCAGCACCACCAGCAGCGGTGCGGCCAGCATGCCGGCCAGGGCGGCCAGCGCGCCGCGCGGACCGAAGTGGCGGTCGCCGATCGTCATCGACAGGTTGACCACATTCGGCCCCGGCATGAGCTGGGCCATGGCCCAGTCATCGACGAACTGCTCCCGGGTCAGCCAGCGGCGCCGGTCGACCAGCTCCCGCTGGACCACCGCCAGCACGCCGCCGAAGCCCTGCAGCGCCAGCCAGGTGAAAGCCAGGAACAGCTCGCGGCAGGAGCCGGGGCCTTGTGCAGACGGCTCGGCGCTCACGCCGACAGCATGTCCCGCACCACGGCAGCGGCCAGCGGCTTGGTCACATAGCCGCTGATCACCGGTATCTGTGCGGCCCGGTCACGGTCCTGCGGCGAGCCGGAGGAGGTCAGCATGACCAGCACAGTGGTCTCGCGCCCTTCCAGCAACGGCGCCGCCTGCACCGCCACCTCGAAACCGTCGAGCATGGGCATGTTGATGTCCAGGAAGATGCAGGTCGGCACCCGCAGTTCGTCGTGGCGCATGAACTCCAGCGCATCGACGCCGTTGTCGAAGATCAGCACGTCGCCGGTGAAGCCGGCGCGGCGGATCATGATCTCGTGGAACACGTTGTCGGCTTCGTTGTCGTCGATCAGGATGAAGCGTTCGGGGCGGGGCATTCGGTTCATGGCTGGGCGGTGTCGGGTTGGCGCTGCAGCTGCAGGGTGAAGCGGCAGCCGTGGTCGGGCTCGGATTCGAGCAGCAGGCGGCCGCCGTGCATGTCGGCGATGCGTCGGCAGATCGACAGGCCCAGGCCGGAGCCGGCGTACACCTTGCGGTTGTGCAGCCGTTTGAACATGTCGAACACGGCGGAGTGGTGTTCCGTCGGTATGCCGATGCCGTCGTCCTCGACCCGGATGAGCCAGTGGTCGGGGTGGGCTTCGTGGCTCAGCCGCACATGCGGCTTCTGGCCCGGGCGGGTGAACTTCAGGCCGTTCTCGACCAGGTTCTGCAGCAGCAGGCGCAGCAGGCTCGCGTCACCCCGCACCACCGGCATCGGGCCGATGTCGATCTGCCCACCGGTGCGCTGCAGGGCGGCGGTCAGGTCGTCGCGCACCTGCTGCGCCAGCAGGCCGGTGTCGACATCGCCGAACTCCACCCGGTGCTTGTCCATCCGCACATAGCGCAGCAGGTCGTCGAGCAGCTGGCTGATGCGCGCTCCGCCCTGGTTGACGAACTGCAGGTAGCGCTGCGCTTCGGCGGGCCAGCCGGGGGCGTGGTCGGTGGTCAGCAGCGAGCTGAAGTTGTTGATGGAATTGATCGGCTCACGCAGGTCGTGCGAGATCACCTGGATGAAGCGTTGCTGCTCCAGGGTCTTGCGTTCGAGCAGGCTGATGGTGTCGCGCAGCTGGGCTTCATTGCGCTTGAGGTTCTCGATGTCGTGCACCCGCTTGACCACGCCGGTGACGGTGCCGGTGTCGTCGAACACCGGCAGCATGGCCACCTCCACATGGCGGTCTCCCCGGCCCTTGTAGTGGCCCAGGCGCTGGTAGTGCACCGGCTTGCCCAGCAGCGCCTGGCGCAGGTTGTCCACCACCAGGCCGACCCCCGGGTCGTGTTCCAGCAGCTGCAGGACGCTGCAGCCGATCACCTGATCGGCGCTGGCCCCGTGGTACTCCAGGTACCGCTGGTTGGCGTGGCGGTAGATCAGGTCGCGGTCGATGTAGGCCTGCGCGTCCAGTCCGGCGGTGATCATGGCCACCAGCTGTTCGTTGCGCTGGTGGGCCGAGACCGCTTCCGCATGGGCTTCGGCCTGGCGGCTGCGTTCGTGTTCGAGCAGGGTGCTGACCAGGCCAGAGAGCTTGCGCAGCGCGTCGACCTGCACCGGATCGAGCTGTCGGCGGGTGCGGTCGATCACGCAGACGGTGCCCACCGCCATGCCGTCGGAGGTGACGATCGGGGCACCGGCGTAAAACCGCAGGCCCATGTCGCCGGTGACCAGCGGGTTGTCGGAAAACCGGGGGTCCTGCAACGTGTCCTCGACCACCATGACCCGGTCGGGCTCCAGGATGGCGTGGGCGCACAGCGTGATGTCGCGCGGCGCTTCCACCACGTCCAGCCCGTTGCGGGCCTTCAGCCATTCGCGGTCGGCGTCGATGAAGCCGATGTAGGCCATGGGCGTCTTGCAGATGGCCATGGCCAGGGCGGAGATGTCGTCGTAGGCCTGCTGCGGCAGGGTGTCGAGGATGCCCAGGCTCCGCAGGCGGGCCAGCCGGGCGGTTTCGTTGGGGGGCAGGGGGGCAATTTGCATGATGACCGGACGTATTTGTAACACGTGACCCAGATTCTGTTACATGCAGCGCCGCCGAGTCCGGCCGCTGGCGTCTCTCGTCAGACGCCGGTCGATGATATGTGAAGGCCTTCACGGGCCTGTGGCGGTGTTCCGACCGCCGCAGCCTCACACCGACATGCCGCCCGACACCTCGATCACCGCGCCGTTGATGTAGCTGGCGTCGTCGCTGGCCAGGAAGGCGTAGACGCTGGCAATCTCCTCGGGCTGGCCGAGCCGGCGCAGCGGCACGCGTTGCTCCATCTCGCCGATGACCTTCTCCGGGATGGTGTTCAGGATGGGCGTGGCAATGAAGCCCGGGGCCACCGCGTTCACCCGGATGCCCTTGGGCCCGAGTTCGCGGCTCCAGGTCTTGGTGAAGCCGATCACGCCGAACTTGCTGGCGGCGTAGTTGGTCTGGCCGTAGTTGCCGTAGATGCCGACCACCGAGGAGGCGTTCAGGATCACGCCCGAGCCTTGCCGCACCATGGCGTCGGCCACCACCTGGGCGCAATGGAACACGCCGCGCAGGTTGACGTCGATCACGCGGTCGAACTGCTCCAGCGTCATCTTCTGCAGCCGCGCGTCCTGGGTGATGCCGGCGTTGTTCACCAGCACGTCGATGCGGCCGTGGCGGGCCAGCACATCGGCCACCACCGCGTCGACCCGGGCGCGGTCGGTCACGTCCAGCACATGGCCTTCGGCACGGGCGCCCAGCGCCTGGCACTGGCGCACCGCTTCGTCGACCGCCGTGGCCTTGACGTCGCAGACGATGACGGTGGCGCCCTCACGGGCAAAACGCAGGGCGGTGGCCAGGCCGATGCCCTGTGCGGCACCGGTGATGAGGCTGACTTTGTCGAGCAGTCGGGTCATGAAAGCAATCGGAGGGAGGAGGGAGGAGGGGAGATTCACCACACCGGCTGGTGCCGGCGCAGCGCGTCGAGGGTGGTGGCGTCCAGCGCGAAGCCGGCGCCGTGGCGGGCGGCCAGTTCGGCGCAGCGCGCCTGGAACCGGTCCACGCCCATGCCGTGGATGAACTGCAGGGCGCCGCCGGTCCAGGCCGGGAAGCCGATGCCGAAGATGGAGCCGATGTTGCCGTCGTGCACCGTGGTCAGCACGCCTTCGGCCAGGCAGCGGGCGGTCTCCACCGCCTGCCGGTAGAGCAGGCGGTCTTTCACCGTCTGCAGGTCCCAGGCGACGTCGGTGCGCTCGAACAGCGGCTTGAGCTGGGGCCAGAGGTGCTTGCGGCCGCCCTGGGGGTAGTCGTAGAAGCCGCCGCCACCGGCGCGGCCGGGGCGATTGAGCTCCTTCACCATGCGCTCGACCAGCAGTTCGCCGGGGCTGGCCAGGTAGGTGCGGCCCTCCGTGGCGAAGTCGGCCCGGGTCTGGTCCAGCACATGCACCGAGAGCGACAGCGCGGTTTCATCCAGCACCGCCAGCGGGCCCACCGGCATGCCGGCCTGCACCGCAGCGTTCTCGATGACCGGCGCCGGAATGCCTTCGCCCAGCATGGCCGCGCCTTCCATGACATAGGTGCCGAAGGTGCGGCTGGTGTAGAAGCCGCGCGAGTCGTTCACCACGATGGGCAGCTTGCCCAGCGCCTGCACATAGTCGTAGGCGCGGGCCACGGTCTCGTCGCTGGTCTGCCGGCCGCGGATGATCTCGACCAGCTTCATCTTGTCCACCGGGCTGAAGAAGTGGATGCCGATGAAGCGCGAGGGGTTGCGGCTGGCCTGCGCCAGACCACCGATGGGCAGGGTGGAGGTGTTGCTGGCGAAGAACCCGCCCGGGGCCAGCTGGCGTTCGGCCTCCTGCGTGACCCGGGCCTTGAGTTCGCGGTTTTCGTAGACCGCCTCGATGATCAGATCGCAGCCGGCCAGGTCGGCCGCGCTGTCGGTGGCGGTGATGCGGTCCAGCAGGGCCTGCTGGTCGTGCGGGCTCATGCGGCCCTTGTCGACCCGGGGTTGGGTGATCCTTGCGCTGTACGCCTTGCCCTTCTCGGCCTGTTCGCGGCTCACGTCCTTCAGCACCGTGGCGATGCCCTTGCTGGCCTGGGCGTAGGCGATGCCTGCGCCCATCATGCCGGCGCCCAGAATGCCCACCTTGGCCGGCTTGAAGCGCGGCACGTCCTTCGGCCTCGAATGCCCGCCCTTGATGGCATTCATGTGAAAGAAGAAGGTGTTGATCATGGCCTTGGCCACCGGGCTGACGATCAGCCCGGCCAGGTACCGGCTCTCGATGCGGGTGGCGGTATCAAAGTCGACCAGCGCGCCTTCCACCATGGCGGCCAGCGCGGCTTCCGGGGCCGGGTACAGGCCACGGGTCTTCTGCTTCAGCACGGCCGGGGCCACGCTCAGCAGGCCGGCCAGCTTGGGGCTGGCGGGCGAGCCGCCGGGCATCCGGTAGTCCTTCTCGTCCCACGGGTGGCGGGTGCTCGGGTGGTCTGCGATCCAGGCGAGTGCGGCGGGGCGCAGGTCGGCATCGGTGGCCACCAGCTGGTGCACCAGGCCCAGGTCGAGCGCCTGGCGCCGGTTGAACAGCTGGCTCTCCAGGATGTAGGGCTGGGCGCCCATCAGCCCCAGCAGCCGGACCATCTTGGTGATGCCGGTGGCGCCAGGAATCAGGCCCAGCGTGATCTCCGGCAGGCCGAGCTGGATCTTCGGGTTGTCCACCGCGATGCGGTGGTGGCCCACCAGCGCCACCTCCCAGCCACCGCCCAGGGCCGCGCCGTTGATGCAGCTCACCACCGGCACGCCCAGGGTTTCCAGCGTGCGGAAATTCTTCTTGGTCTGTTCGATCTCGGCGAACACGGCGGCTGCGTCCGAAGGTTGCAGGCGCATCGTGCCCTTGAGGTCGGCGCCGGCAAAGAAGGTGCTCTTGGCCGATGCCAGCACGATGCCTTTGATGGCTTCCTGGTCGCGCAGCACCTGGGCGACGGCCTCGGTGAGGTCGCGCTGCCAGTCGGCGCACATGGTGTTGACCGGCGAGCCGGGCTCGTCGAAGGTCAGGGTGGCGATGCCGTCGGCCAGTTCGTAGCGGATGGTCTTCATGGTGTCTCCTCAGATCCGCTCGACGATGGTGGCGATGCCCATGCCGCCGCCTACACACAGGGTGGCCAGGCCGTGGCGCAGGCCCCGGCGGTGCAGTTCGTCGATCAGGGTGCCCAGGATCATGGCGCCGGTGGCCCCCAGCGGATGGCCCATGGCAATGGCACCGCCATTCACGTTCACCTTCTCGTGCGGCACGCCCAGCTCCTTCATGAACTTCATGGGCACGGCGGCAAAGGCCTCGTTCACCTCGAACAGGTCGATCTGGTCGATGGTCATGCCGGCCTTGGCCAGCGCCTTGCGGGCCGCCGGCATCGGGCCGGTGAGCATGATGGTCGGGTCGGCCCCGGAAAGTGCCACCGACACCACCCGCGCCCGTGGCGTCAGGCCGTGGGCACGGCCGGCGGCCTCGTTGCCCACCAGCACGGCGGTGGCACCGTCGACGATGCCCGACGAGTTGCCGGCGTGGTGCACATGGTGGATGCGCTCGACCTGCGGGTAACGCTGCAGCGCCACCGCATCGAAGCCCATGGCGCCGAGCTGCTCGAAGGCCGGCTTCAGGCTGGCCAGCCCTTCCAGCGTGGTGTGGGGCTTGATGAATTCGTCCTCAGTCAGCAGGGTCTGGCCCAGGAAGTCGGTCACCGGCACCACCGAGCCCTGGAAGCGGCCCTCGGCCCGGGCGGCGGCAGCGCGGCGCTGCGATTCCAGCGCATAGGCGTCCACATCGGCGCGGCTGAAGCCTTCCAGCGTGGCGATCAGGTCGGCCCCGATGCCCTGCGGCACAAACAGCGTGGCCGAATTCGTGGCCGGGTCCTGGGCCCAGGCGCCGCCGTCGGACCCGATGGGCACCCGGCTCATGCTCTCCACACCGCCGGCCACCACCAGGTCTTCCCAGCCGCTGGCCACCTTCATGGCCGCCAGGTTCACCGCCTCCAGGCCCGAGGCGCAGAAGCGGTTGATCTGCACGCCCGAGCAGCGCCAGTCCCAGCCGGCCTTGAGTGCGGCCACCTTGGCGATCACCGAGCCCTGCTCGCCGATGGGCGAGACCACGCCCATCACCACATCGTCCACCGCCGCGGTGTCGAAGCCCTGCCGCTGCTGCAGGGCGGTCAGCACCCCGGCGAGCAGGTCGACCGGCTTCACCTCGTGCAGGCTGCCGTCCTTTTTGCCCTTGCCGCGCGGGGTGCGCACAGCGTCGTAAATGAAGGCGTGGGTCATGGTGTCTCCTCGTGGAAGCCCCGGGTTGGGGACCGGACTGCGAGGCAGTATAGTGATTTCAGCAAGCAATCGCTTTGTGAAAATCGCCGACCACCGTCCCTCAGGAGACCCGCCCATGATCGAACGCACCTTGTTCAACGCCGACCACGAAGCCTTTCGCGACAGCTTTCGCCGTTTCATGGAGAACGAGATCGCGCCCTTCCACGCCGCCTGGGAAGAGCAGGGCTACGTGGACCGGGAGGTCTGGCGCAAGGCGGGCGAGAACGGCTTTCTGTGCATGACGCTGCCCGAGGCCTTCGGCGGCGCCGGGGCCGACCGGCTGTATTCGGTGGTGCAGATGGAGGAGCTGGCCCGGGGCGGGTTCTCGGGTATCGGCTACGGTCTGCACAGCGAGATCGTGGCGCCCTACATCGCCCACTACGGCACCGACGACCAGAAGGCCCGGTACCTGCCGGCCCTGGCCAGCGGCGAGATGGTGGGTGCCATCGCCATGAGCGAGCCGGCCGCCGGCAGCGACCTGCAGGGCGTGCGCACCACGGCCCTGAAGCAGGCCGACGGCAGTTACCTCATCAACGGCAGCAAGACCTTCATCACCAACGGCTGGCATGCCGACCTGGTGATCGTTGTGGCCAAGACCGACCCCGCCGCCGGCGCCAAGGGCACCAGCCTGTTCCTGGTGGAACGCGGCATGCCCGGCTTCGAGAAGGGCCAGCGGCTGAAGAAGCTGGGCCTGAAGGCGCAGGACACCTCCGAACTGTTCTTCAACAACGTGCGGGTCGGCCCCGAGCAGCTGCTGGGCGGCGCGGCCATGGAGGGGCGGGGCTTCATCTGCCTGATGGAGCAGCTGCCCTGGGAGCGGCTGCAGATCGCCATTGGGGCGGTGGGCGCGGCGCAGGCGGCCATCGACTGGACGGTGGACTACGTAAAGAACCGCCAGGTGTTCGGGCAGGCGGTGGCCGCTTACCAGAACACCCGCTACACGCTGGCCGAGCTGCAGACCGAGGTGCAGGTGGCCCGGGTGTTCGTCGACAGATGCTGCGAGCTGGTGCTGCAGGACCGGCTGGACACCGCCACCGCCAGCATGGCCAAGTACTGGTGCAGCGACCTGCAGTGCAAGGTGATGGACGAATGCGTGCAGCTGTTCGGCGGCTACGGCTACATGTGGGAATACCCGATCACCCGGGCCTATGCCGATGCCCGGGTGCAGCGCATCTATGGCGGCACCAACGAGATCATGAAAGAGGTGATCTCGCGCGGCATGGGCCTGGGCGGACGCTGATCGCCCCCCAGGCCCGGGCCTGCATCACTTGCGGGCGGCTTCGCCCAGGCGGCGGCCCAGCGACAGCGCGTAGGGCGCGGCGCGGGCATTGAGCACCGGGTCGGCCGACGGCTTGATGCCGGCCGGCAGCGCCACCGGGTTGAAGGTCATGCCGTCGCAGGCGCCGCCCATGCCGGCTTCCACTTTGTCGATGACCAGCTGCCCCACCGGCACCAGCTGACGGCCTTCGGGCCAGGCCACGGTCGGGTCGGTCAGGTTGTCACCGGCTTCGGCCAGCTGCAGCTTCATGTCGAACACCACCGGCTTGGCACCCACGCGCTGGCGCAGTTCGCCGGCCAGGAAATCGTCCGGCATGGCCTTGAGCTGGTCTTCGGTCAGGCCCAGGGTGCCGGCCTCGGGCACGAACTGCCAGCGGGCAAAGCGGCTCTCGCCCTTGGCGTTGACGAACTCGAACGCGTTCACGCCCCAGTAGTTCACCGCGCCGTAGCTGGCCGGCACCGGGGCCTGGGCCAGGTAGGCCGCCTGGCGCAGGGTCTCGGGGTTGGCGGCGTTGAAGGCCTTGAGCTTTTCCGGATCGGGCTTGCCGGTGGCCGGGTCGGCGGTGCGGGCCTGCACGAACGGGGCGAACTGCTCCGGGCGGGCCACGAAGAACACCGGCGCCGAGATGTTGGCCATCTGCCAGGTCTCGTTGCCGGGCAGCTGGAAGGTCAGGGCCAGCCCGCGCACCGACTTGGACTTGTCGCTGGCCTTGGGGCTGCCGCCGCCGACCGAGAAACGGGCCACCACCGGCACCTTGGCACCGCTGAAGGCCGAGGCGGTGGTCAGCGCGCGGCCGGCCGTGTTGCCCACGAAGTGGCCGCTGGCGCAGATGCCTTTGGCGCCGGAGCGGCGGAAGCCCGGTTGCGGACCGGCCAGACCTTCGAGCGCATTGACCTGGGCTTCGGCCAGGTTGGGCTGGGCCTGGGCGGAGGCGATGGGGAACAGGGCCGGGGCGAGCAGGGCGGCCAGGCTGGTGGCCAACAGGGAGCGTTTCATGGGGACCTTTCTGTGGAATGACTGGGGCTGGCAGGTCACGGTCCACATTGGTCCGTCCCGCCTGATCGGTGGTCGGCCCTGCGTCCGGCTTCTTACAGCCGGGCGTGAAAAATCATCAGCGCGGTGGCAGCACCACCGTGTGGTCCGGCGTCAGTCCCGGTGGCGATTCGTGGTCGGCCACCACCACCGCGCGCCCCGGCAGGCGGCCGATGCGCTGCAGGTGCGCCACCAGGCAACGCACCGACGGCGGATCGAGCGCGGCCACCGGCTGGTCGATCAGCAGCACCGGGGCCGGGCTGGCCAGGGTCTGGCACAGACCCACCTTGCGGCGGCTGCCGGTGGACAGCATGAACAGCGGTTTGCCGAGGTGTTCGGCCAGGCCGAAGTCGTCGATCAGACCCCGCGGCACGGCGGCCAGCAGAGCGGCCACCGGCTCGTTGTCGAGCGCCGGATGCTGAATGTCGGCCAGAAAGGTGAGGCCGGGTTCCCGGCTGGCGAGCAGGCGCAGCAGGGTCGATTTGCCGCAGCCTTCCTCGCCGGTGAGCAGGGTGATGCCGGGGTGGATGTCGACATCGAGCCGGTCGAACAGGGTCAGCCCGGGCCAGCCGTGGCTGAGCTGCCGTGCCTGCAGCAGGGGGGTCGTGTTCATGCGGTGCGGTTCAGTGGCCGATGCGGTAGCGCTGGCCCCGGTAACGCAGCACCGAGCCATCGCGGTCGATCCGCTCCAGCACATGGTCCGGCCCGATCGACTGGCCCTCCTGCAGCACCCGGCCATTGACGATGAGGTGGCGCAGCGCGGCGTTCTCGGACCAGGTCACGCCCTGCACGCTGATGGCCGGCAGGCCGGACCGCACCGCTTCGGGCAGCTCGGCGTACCGGGGCACGGCGTTGGCCACCGGTGGTGACGGTTGGGGTGGTGGCGGTGGTGGCGGTGGTGCTGGTTGCCGGGGCGACGACGGCGCAGCGGGCGGCGACGGCGGCGGGGCCGGAGCGAGCAGGGGCGCGGGTGGTGACGCCGGGATTGGTGCAAGAACCGGCGCTGGCGCCTGCGCGGGGGCCTTCGGTGCGACCGGTTCGGTTGCCGGTATCGGTGGGCGCTCGCGGGTGGCGAGGAGCCACAGCGCCCCGGCGGCGGCCACCAGCAAGGTTGCGAGTGCGAGCTGGCGTGCCGTTGTGCTGGCGGCCACCGGGCCGGCGGGCGCGGCAGCGGTGCCCTGGGCCGGGTGGCCAGCAGGGGCCGGCGGCGTTGCAGCAGGCGCTGCGGCGGGCGGGATCGGTGTCGGGATCGGAGCGCTGCCCAGCCCGGGCGGTGGCGGGTTCTGTTGCTGGCGCTGGGCTTCGGCGCGGCGCAGGGCGTCGAGGATGTAGGACATGGCCGGTCAGGAGGATGGGGGCGTCTGGCCCAGCCGGGGCTCGTCGACCCGGCTGGCCCGGTTGAGCTGCATGAAGGTGAGCGGGCCGGCCGCGCCCACCGGGTCGATGCCCTGGCTGCGCTGGAAGGCCTTGACCTGTTCGGTCAGGCTGGCGCCGCGCTCGACCTGCAGGCCCCGCGTCTGCAGATCGGCCAGCCGCTCGGCCAGCCAGGGCGCGGCCGGCCCGAACCGGCCATCTTCCAGCCGGGTGCGCTGGCCGGGGGGCAGCCGCCACAGGGTGCCGAAGTCGCCGCGCCACATGCCCTCCAGCTGTTCCAGGGGCAGACGCCAGACCCGGTCGCCGGCGGCCACCGAGGCTTCAGCGTCGTTCAGGCCGGTCACCAGCACGGTGGTGGACCCGCCGGGGTGGCTGAGCGTGATCAGACCGGGGCGGTCGAGCTGTTTCAGGCCGGCCAGCGTGAGCCGTTCGGTGCGGTAGCACTGCAGCCCTTCCAGCCGTGCGTTGCCGCAGGGGTTGCGGGGCGCCAGCCGCGCGCCCCAGAGCTGCCCGAGTTGCTGCCAGCCCGGGTCGGCTTCCAGCCTGGGCCAGGGGGGTGTGCCCGGCCAGACTTCTGCTGTTGTTCGCGGGCCTGCGGCGGGGGCAGCCACGGCTGGGGTGGCGGGTGATGCGGCGGGGGCAGGGGCGGAGGCGGGCGTGGCTGGAACGGAGGGAATCGACGGCGCGGAGGGCGCGGCGGTACCGTTCCGTTGGGTCCAGGCCTGCAGCGCCGTGACCAGCACGGCGCCAGCGGCCAGTGCGCTCAGGGCCAGCACCGGGCGGGACCACGGCACGCGGGGCGCGGTGGAGGCTGCCGCTGCGGTGGGCGGGCTGGCCGGCGGCGGGGCAGGGGTGTCGAACACTTCGCTGGCGGCGCGCTCCAGGGTGGTCCGGTCCACCTGCGCGCGGGCACCGCCGTAGGCGCCCAGCAAGGCCCGGTCGCAAAGCAGGTTGATGCGGCGGGGCACACCGCCGGTGAGCGCGTGGATGCGGTCGATGGCTTCGTCGGTGAAGGGCAGCGGGCCGGTCAGGCCGGCCACCTGCAGGCGGTGCGCCACGTAGGGCCGGACCTCTTCCGGCCCCAGGGTGTCCAGGTGGCAGCGGGCCACCACCCGCTGGGCCAGCTGCTCCAGGCCCGGCTCGGCCAGACGCTGGCGGAGTTCGGGCTGGCCGATCAGGACGATCTGCAACAGCTTGGCCTCGCTGGTCTCCAGGTTGGTCAGCAGGCGCAGCTGCTCCAGCACCGGGGCCGGCAGGGCCTGGGCCTCGTCGATGATCAGCAGGTTGCGTTCACCGGCTGCGTGGCTGCGCAGCAGGTGGGCGTTCAGGGCGTCGATGCAGGGCTGCAGGGAGCCGGGGTTGCCCGGCTGGGCGGTCCAGCCCACGCCGAACTCCTTGCAGATGGACTGCAGCAGATCGAGCGCCGTGGCCGGCGGGTGAAAGATGTAGGCCACCCGACAGTCCGGCGGCACCTGCTGCAGGAAACAGCGGCAGATGGTGGTCTTGCCGGCGCCGATGTCGCCGCTGAGCACCACAAACCCGCCGCCGCCCCGTACGCCATAGAGCAGGTGGGCCAGCGCCTCGCGGTGGCGCTCGCTCATGTAGAGGAAGCGCGGGTCCGGCGAGAGCGTGAAGGGGTCGAGCTGGAGTCCGAAATACCCGGCGTACATCGGCCCGAGCATAGCCGCCGCAGATGACCCGGGCCATCAGGGTCATCCGCGGGCCGGCCTGCCGGTGCGGGTGCTTCAGGCCGCCAGGGCCATCGGCTGCTTGGCCACCGTGGTGGCAGAAGTGGTCGCAGAGGTGGTGGCGGTACGGGCCGGGGCCTGGCCACCGCACTCGATGTCACCGGAGAGCTGGCCGCCGTCTTCAATCACGACCCGGCCGTACCTGATGCGCCCGGTCACCTTGCCGGTGGCATGGATCACCAGCTTCTGCCGCACGGTCAGGTTGCCGTCGAACACACCGCGGATTTCCGCAATGTCGATCTCGGCCGAGCCCTTGAAGGCGCCTTGTTCGGCAATCTGGATGACGCGGGAATCCATGGTGGCCTCGACCAGCCCTTCGACCACCAGGGTGTCGCAGTCGGTGATCTCGACACCCTTGAGCTTGATGTTCGGGCCCACGGTGAGCTTGCTGCCGCCTTCGGGGACCGAGCCGGCCTCGGTGGCCGCCGACAGGCTCTGGGCGGCGGGCTCGGGGGTGGTAGGGGCGGCAGACGTGGCAGAGGGGCTGCCACCGGCGGCAGCTGCACCGGCCTGAGCGCCCTGACCGTAGCGCGGCGTGGCCATCTGGCCGCCCAGGGGTTTGTTGAGGTCGGATTCGCGTTTGCCGAAGTGCAGTGCCATGGGTGTGCTCCTTGATCGAAGAATGAAAACAGGAGCGCTCATGCTAGGCGCCACGGGGCTTACATTCAGGCCGGTCCCGTAAGAGGTGTGACGAGTTGAAGCCTTGCTGCAAGCACCTGCGGGGCATGGGTGCATCCGGCGCGCGAAAGACCACCGGCCCGTAAAATCGTGGGTTGTCCACCGCCCGCGCCACGGGTGCCCCGCCCATGAACGCCCCCCTCGACGTCTCCTTCTTCGCGCGCGCCGCCAAGCCCATCACCAGCTACCGGCCTTACTGGGCCAAGCGGTTCGGCACGGCGCCGTTCCTGCCCATGAGCCGGGCCGAGATGGACCAGCTCGGCTGGGACAGCTGCGACATCATCCTGGTGACCGGCGATGCCTACGTGGACCACCCCAGCTTCGGCATGGCCGTGGTGGGCCGGGTGCTGGAAGCACAAGGCTTCCGCGTGGGCATCATTGCCCAGCCCGACTGGCAGAGCGCCGACCCGTTCAAGGTGCTGGGCAAGCCCAACCTGTTCTGGGGCGTGACCGCCGGCAACATGGACTCCATGATCAACCGGTACACCGCCGACCGGAAGATCCGCAGCGACGACGCCTACACCCCCGGCGATGTCGGCGGCAAGCGGCCCGACCGCGCCGCCATCGTCTACAGCCAGCGCTGCCGCGAAGCCTTCAAGGACGTGCCCATCGTGCTCGGCGGCATCGAGGGCAGCCTGCGCCGCATCGCGCATTACGACTACTGGAGCGACAAGGTCCGCCGCAGCATCGTGGTGGACAGCAAGTGCGACATCCTGCTGTACGGCAACGCCGAGCGCGCGCTGGTCGAGGTGGCCCACCGGCTCGCCGCCCGCGAACCGGTGGAGACCATCACCGATGTGCGGGGCACCGCCTTCATCCGCCGCCCGGGCGACCCGTCCACCGAAGGCTGGTTCGAGATCGATTCGACCGAGGTCGACACGCCCGGTCCGGTCGAGTCGCACATCAACCCCTACCTGACCACCAGCGAACAGGCCCAAGCGCAGGGCGAGACCTGCTCCAAGGACGACGGCGCTGCCCAGACGCCGGCCTCGGCCCAGCCATCAGCGCCGGCCAGCCAGGGGCAGGCGGTGCAGACCATCCAGTTCGTGCCCAACCCCTCGCTCAAGGGCAAGGGCGGCCGGCCGCCACGTGACCGCACCGTGATCCGCCTGCCGAGCTACGAGCAGGTGCGCTCCGATGCCGTGCTGTATGCCCATGCCAACCGGGTGCTGCATGTGGAGGCCAATCCGGGCAACGCCCGTGCGCTGGTGCAGGCCCACGGCGAAGGCGTGCTGGCGCGCGATGTGTGGATCAACCCGCCGCCGATCCCGCTGACCACGGCCGAGATGGACCATGTGTTCGACCTGCCGTACGCCCGCAGCCCGCACCCGACCTATGCCGACGAGAACGGCCGCCACGACGGCCCGACCAAGATCCCGGCCTGGGAAATGATCCGCTTCAGCGTGAACATCATGCGGGGCTGCTTCGGCGGCTGCACTTTCTGCTCCATCACCGAGCACGAGGGCCGCATCATCCAGAGCCGCTCGGAGGAATCGATCATCCGCGAGGTGGAGGACATCCGCGACAAGGTGGAAGGCTTCACCGGCGTCATTTCCGATCTGGGCGGGCCCACCGCCAACATGTACCGCCTGGGCTGCCGCACGCCCGAGATCGAGGCCGCCTGCCGCAAGCCGAGCTGTGTCTACCCGGGCATCTGCCAGAACCTGACCACCGACCACGGCCCGCTGATCAAGATCTACCGCCGCGCCCGCGAACTGCGCGGCATCAAGAAGGTGCTCATCGGCTCCGGCCTGCGCTACGACCTGGCCATCAAGTCGCCCGAATACGTCAAGGAGCTGGTGCAGCACCACGTGGGCGGCTACCTGAAGATCGCCCCCGAGCACACCGAGGGCGGGCCGCTGTCCAAGATGATGAAGCCCGGCATCGGCAGCTACGACCGCTTCAAGCAGATGTTCGAGAAGTACAGCGAAGAGGCCGGCAAGAAGCAGTACCTCATCCCTTACTTCATCGCCGCCCATCCGGGTACCAGCGACGAGGACATGATGAACCTGGCCCTCTGGCTCAAGCGCAACGGCTTCCGCGCCGACCAGGTCCAGACCTTCTACCCCAGCCCCATGGCCACCGCCACGGCCATGTACCACACCAGCCTGAACACGCTCAAGGGCATCCACCGCGATGACCGCAGCGAGAAGGTCGACATCGTGCGGGGCGAGCGCCGCCGCCGGCTGCACAAGGCCTTCCTGCGTTACCACGACCCCAACAACTGGCCGCTGCTGCGCGAGGCGCTGAAGGCCATGGGCCGGGCCGACCTGATCGGCAACGGCAAACACCACCTGATCCCGACCTTCCAGCCGCTCACCGACGGTGGTTACCAGAGCGCGCGGCGCAAGAACAGCACGCCGCCCGGCAAGCCGGCCCAGCCCCGGCCGGGCACGTTGCTGACCCAGCACACCGGTCTGCCGCCGCGGGCGCAGGGCGCCGGTCCCGGCAAGGGGCCGGCAGCGCGCCGCAAGCCACGCTGAACCCGCTCAGGGGGCGTGCACGAAGGGCGGCCAGATCAGCCACGCCAGCAGCACCAGGCAGTGCAGGGCGATGGTGGCCTTGAACGCCAGCTGGAACGAGGGTTTGCGGGTCTTGTGGCGCAGCACCGACTGCGCGAACCAGGCACCCGGCCAGCCGCCCAGCACGGCAAACCCGTGCAGCACGCTTTCCTGGACCCGCCATTCGCCGTGCGTGGCGGCGTGCTTGTCGCGCCAGTAGGCGAACAGCGCGGTCACGTTCAGCAGGGCGAGGCCGACCAGCACCACCCACGGGAAGCGGCCCAGGGCAATGCCCAGCAGCCACATCAGCAGCCACGCCGCCACCAGCCCGAGTGCCGGCCAGGGGTGCCACCGCTCCAGCAGGGTCGGGGGGCGGGTGCGGCGTGACGACGGGTTCCGCCCGGACGGCAGCAGTTCGTCCATGGTGGTGGCGACCTTCACGTCGGACTTGAAATAGATGTCGGCCGGCGGTTCCTTGACCTTCAGCGCCTGCGGGCCGCGGCCGCCCACCACGATCTCGTCGAACTCCACCGGCTGACCGACCTGGATCGGCAACGGGCCCTTGTAGTCGCGCAGATGGAAGCGGATGAAGGCGGCGGTCTGGGGGCTGCGGATCAGGCCGAGGCCTTCTTCGGCATTCCACTGCACCACGGCACCCTGTTTTCGCATGCTGCTGCTCCGCTCGCTCAGGCCAGGGTGTGCAGCGGGATGTCGTGCTCGGCGGCCAGACGGTCGAGCTCGGCCCGGCTGCGCTGCGCGAACCAGGCGGCCAGCGCCTCGCGCGTGGCCGGCAGGAACAGCGACTGCGGGTCTTGCGCCGGCACGCCCGCCACACGGCACAGCGCGGCGGCAAAGTGGGGTTCCAGCGCCGCCACCGCCACCCGGCCGTCACGGCAGGCGTACACCCGGTAGCCGGCATGGGCGCCGCCCACGGCGCCGTCCGGACGGGTCAGGCCCCACTGGCGCGGCAAGGCGAGCCACGCTGCAGCGTCCGCCAGCGCCACCGACTGGAACTGGCCGCGCCCGGTGTGGCCTGCCACGCTCACGGCCGAGAGCACCGCCTCGCTGGCCATCAGGGAGCCGCCCATGTCGGCGAACAGGGTGGCCGGCAGGTCCAGCCCCGGCACCAGCCCGGCGTCGGCCAGGTAGGTGAGGTCGTGGCCCGGTTCTTCGGCCCGCGCGCCGGGGGCACCGACGATGGTCACCATGGAGAGTTGGGGATGCGCCTTGTGCAGGGTCTTCCAGTCCAGGCCGAGCTTGCGCAGGGCCGAGGGCCGGAAAGATGTCAGCAGCACATCGGTGCCGGCCAGCATGCGCTGCAGCCGGTTGCGGCCGGCGTCGCTCTTGAGGTCCAGCGTGCTGACCTTGATGCCGGCATGCAGCGTGGCATAGGCCTGCGGGTTGTACTGGCCCATGGGGTCCCCGCTGCGTCCGGCCGGGCCGGGCGGTTCGACCTTGGTGCACCGCGCGCCCATCTGCTGCAGCCGCATCAGGGCGGCGGGGCCGGGCAGGTTGAGCGCCAGGCTCAGGATGCGAACGCCGCGCAGCGGCTTCAAGGCAGTGGACGACATGGCAGGACGGTTCGGAAGCTGAGTCCCGAATGTACCTGCGCCGGCGGGCGTCCGATCAGCGCCTTTGAGCGAAATCCAGGGGCAATCCGACGTAGTTCTCGGCCAGCGAACGGGACGCGGCTTCGGAGTTGACCAGGTACTCCAGTTCGGCCTCCTGCACCTTCTGGCCAAAGCCCTGGGTGTCGGGGAAGCGGTGGATCAGCGAGGTCAGCCACCAGCTGAAGCGCTCGGCCCGCCAGACCCGGGCCAGCGCCTTGCGGGAATAGTCGTCGATGCCGGCGCTGGTGCGCTCGTGGTAGTACTCGACCAGCGCGTTGGAGAGGTACTTCACGTCGCTGGCGGCCAGGTTCAGGCCCTTGGCGCCGGTGGGCGGCACGATGTGGGCCGCGTCACCCGCCAGGAACAGCCGGCCGAAGCGCATCGGCTCGGCCACGAAGCTGCGCAGCGGCGCGATGCTCTTCTCGATGCTGGGGCCGGTCACCATGCGCTCGGCCATCTCGGGGTCTAGGCGGCGGCGCAGCTCGTCCCAGAAGCGGTCGTCGCTCCATTGTTCAACCTTGTCCTCGATCGGGCACTGCACGTAGTAGCGGCTGCGGGTGAGGCTGCGCATGGAGCACAGGCCGAAGCCGCGTTCGCTGTTGGCGTACACGATGGCGTGGGTGGACACCGGCGGCACATCGGCCAGCACGCCGAGCCAGCCGAACGGGTAGACCTTCTCGTATTCGGTGATGGCGCCTTCGGGCACGCTGGCACGGCACACGCCATGGAAGCCGTCGCAGCCGGCAATGAAGTCGCAGGCCAGCTCCTTCAGTTCGCCGTCCTGGCGGAAGCGCACCACCGGGGCGCTGCCGTCGAAGTCGTGGATGCTGACATCGGCCGCGCTGTAGACGGTGGTCAGGCCGGCGGCGGCACGCGCGTCCATCAGGTCCCGGGTGACCTCGGTCTGGCCGTAGGCGGTGACCACCTTGCCCTGGGTGAGGCCGGTCACGTCGATCGGGTGGCGGGTGTTGCGGTAGACCAGCTCGATGCTGTGGTGCACCGTGCCCTCGGCCGCCACCCGGGCGCCCACGCCGGCTTCGTTCAGCAGGTCGACCGTGATCTGCTCCAGGATGCCGGCGCGGATGCGGCCCAGCACATAGTCGGCGCTCTGCCGCTCGATGATGACGTTGTCGATGCCGGCCTTGTGCAGCAACTGGCCGAGCAGCAGGCCCGAAGGGCCGGCGCCGATGATGGCAACCTGGGTACGCATGGGGGTGTCTCCTGTGGTGCGCGGATTGTGGGCAGCGCACCCGGCGACCACAACGCCTGCCGGTGACTCTTGCGCGGTGATCGGATCGGCTGTGCGATCATCGCGCAGAACACCGCCTTGAAGGAACCCGCCTCATGCCCAGAACCCCCGCCACGGCCGCGCCGACCCTGGCCCGCGCCGACTTCATCGAAGGCATGGCCAAGGGCATGGCGGTGCTGGAGAGTTTCGACACCACCCGCCAGCGTCTCAATGCCACCCAGGCCGCCGAGCGCGCCGGCATCACCCGCGCGGCGGCCCGGCGCCACCTGCTCACGCTGGCCCACCTCGGCTACCTGGAAAGCGATGGCAGCCACTACTGGCTCTCGCCCAAGGTGCTGCGGTTCTCAGGCAGTTATCTGGCCTCGGCCCGGCTGCCCCGGGTGCTGCAGCCCACCCTGAACCGGCTCGCGGCGCTGACCCGCGAGTCGTTCTCGGCGGTGGTGCTGGACGGTGACGAGGTGGTCATCGTGGCGCGCAGTGTCTCGGCCCATGTGCAGCGGCTCATGGCCTACGGCCTGCACCTGGGGGCCCGGCTGCCGGCCCATGCCACCTCCACCGGGCGGGTGCTGCTGGCGGCCTTGCCGCGCGCCGAGCTGAGCCAGTGGTTGCGCGGCCGTGAACTGCCGCGCATGACCCCGCACACCACGGTGGAGGCCAAGGCCTTGCGGGCGCTGCTGACCCAGGTGCGGACGGATGACCATGCGGTGGCGCGCGAGGAGCACGAACTCGGTGTGTTCGCGGCCGCCGTGCCGCTGCGCGATATGCAGGGCCGGGTGGTGGCGGCGCTCAATGTGGTGGCTTCACCGGAACGGCTCCAGGAGTCGGTGTTGCGGCAGGACCTGCTGCCGCAGCTGCAGGCCGCCGCGCTGGAGCTGCGGCCGCTGCTCTGAGCCGGGCGGGGGTCAGACCCCCAGGTGCTGCTCCAGCAAGCCGGGCTGGGCCAGCAGGTCGGCCGAGCTGCCCTCGAACACCACCTCGCCCTTGACCAGGATCACGTTGCGGTCGGTGATGCGGGTCACATGCTTCCAGTTCTTGTCGACGATGACGCTGCTGATGCCGCTCTCGCGGATCAGGCCGCAGATGCGCCAGATCTCGCGTGCGATCAGCGGGGCCAGGCCCTCGGTGGCTTCGTCGAGGATCAGCAGGTCCGGGTTGGTCATGAGCGCGCGGCCGATGGTCAGCATCTGCTGCTCGCCACCGCTGAGCTGCTGGCCACCGTGGTTCAGGCGTTCGGCCAGGCGCGGGAAGGTTTCCAGCACGCGCTCATAGGTCCAGTCGCGCTGGCCGCGTGTGCCGGCGCGGGCCGCCATCACCAGGTTCTCCCGCACGCTCAGGTTGCCGAAGATGCCCCGGCCTTCGGGCACATAGGCGATGCCCAGGCGCGCCACCTCGTACGGCGAAGCGCCGGTCATGGTGCGGCCCTTGATCTCCACCGTGCCGCCGCTGGGCTTGACGATGCCCATCACCGACTTGAGCAGCGTGCTCTTGCCCATGCCGTTGCGGCCCATCAGGCCGATGGTCTGGCCCTGGCCGACGGTGAAGTCGATGCCGCGCAGGATGTGGCTCTGGCCGTAATGGGTGTGCAGGCCTCGGGCCTGGAGCAGGGCGGTCATGCGTGTTCCTCGCCGAGGTAGGCGGCCTGCACGCCGGCGTCGGCCCGGATTTCCGCCGGGGTGCCGCTGGCGATCACCTGGCCGTTGACCATCACGGTCAGCACGTCGGCCAGGCTGAAGACGGCATCCATGTCGTGTTCGACCAGCATCATGGCGTGGTCCTTCTTGATGCGTTGCAGCAGCTCGACCATGCGCTCGGCCTCGGCCGTTCCCATGCCGGCCAGCGGCTCGTCGAGCAGCAGCACGGTGGGTTCGGTGGCCAGGGTCATGGCGACTTCGAGCTGGCGCTGCTCGCCGTGGCTGGTGGTGCCGGCCACGGCCTTGGCCCGGGCGGTCAGCCCGGCGAGTTCCAGGGCGCGTTCGCAGCGGCGGTTCACGTCGGCCATGCGGGCGGCCGACGACACCCAGTGCAGCGGGTTGAAGGCCGCATGGCGCTGCCGCGACTGGGCCGCCAGCCGCACGTTGTCCCACACGGTGAAGGGCAGGAAGATGTTGGTCTTCTGGTAGCTGCGGCCCAGGCCCAGGCGCGAGATCGCTTCGGGCTTGTGGCCGGCAATCGCGTGTCCACCCAGGGTGATGGTGCCGGAGGTGGGCGGCAGGTCGCCGGAGAGCAGGTTGGTCAGGGTGGACTTGCCGGCGCCGTTGGGACCGATGACCGCGTGGATGCGGTCGCGGTGCAGGTCGACAGACACCTCGTTCACGGCGGCCAGGCCACCGAAACGTTTGGTCAGCGCCCGCGCGCTGAGCACCGGCAGGCTGACGGGGGCATTGACCGCGTTCATGGTGCCTCCTTGCGGGTGAAGCGCTCCACCAGGCCCAGCAGGCCGCGCGGCGCCACGATCACCACCAGCACGATGAAACTGCCCATGAGCAGCTGCCAGTGCTTGGTGAGGTCCTTGAAGAAGTGCATGACGTACTCGAAGGCAAAGGCCCCCACGATGGCACCCGCAAAGTTGCCCATGCCGCCCAGGATGACCATCATGATCGCGTGCGCGCTGAGGTGGAAACCCATCAGCTCCGGATTGACGAAGCCGGTCTGGGCCGCCCACAGGTAGCCCGCCACACCGGCCAGCGTGCCGGCCAGGGTGAAGGCGGTCAGCTTGTAGCCGAAGGTGCCGTAGCCCACCGCGCGCATGCGGTGTTCGTTCACCCGGATGCCGGCCAGCACCCGGCCGAAGGGCGAGAACAGCAGCCGGCGCAGGAAGGCATACACCAGCACCAGCACCGCCAGGGTGAAGTAATAGAAGGTGGTCTTGTTGTCCAGGTCCAGGCCGAGCGCGGTGGCGTCGGGCCGGAAGGTGACATAGATGCCGTCCGATCCGCCCAGGGCCTTGTTGTCGAAGAACAGGAAGAACACCATCTGCGCGAACGCCATGGTGACCATGATGAAGTAGATGCCGTGCGTGCGGACCACGAAGAAGCCGATGACGAGTGCGGCCAGACCCGCCCCGGCAGCCGCCAGCGGCAGCGACCACCACAACGCGATCGGCACGTCCTGCGGGGTCAGGAAGGCCAGCGCATAGCCGGCCAGCCCGAAGTAGGCGGCATGGCCGAGCGAGACCAGGCCGGTCACGCCCTGCAGCAGGTCCAGGCTCATGGCAAAGATGGCCAGGATCATCATCTGCGACAGCATGCCGAGGTAGAAGTCGGCGCCGGTGAGCGGCATCAGCGGAAAGGCGGCGAGGGCGATGAACCCCAGTCCAAGGATGAACTGGACGCTGCGCGGCAGGCGCTCGAGTTGGGCTTTGGGGGAACTCATTGTTTGAACAGCCCTTCGGGCTTGTAGAGCAGCACCAGGGCCATCAGCATGTAGACCGCCATGCCGGCGATCTGCGGCACCAGCACCTTGCCGAAGGTGTCGACCAGGCCGACCAGCAGGGCGGCCACCAGGGCACCGCGCACCGAGCCGATGCCACCGATCACCACCACCACGAAGCACATGATCAGCACCGAGCTGCCCATGCCGGGGTACACGCTGGCAATGGGCGAGGCGATCATGCCGGCGATGGCCGCCAGCGCCACGCCCAACGCGAACACCACGCCATGGATCAGGCGGATGTTGACGCCCAGCGACTCGGTCATTTCGCGGTTGAAGGCGCCGGCCCGGATCTTCATGCCCAGGCGGGTCTTGCTGATCAGCAGGTACAGGCCCAGCGCCAGCGCAATGCAGATGCCCGACATCACCAGCCGGTACACCGGGTACGACAGGTTCTCGGTCAGCGGAATGGACCAGTTCAGCAGCTCGGGCACCTGCACCGCGTGCACGTCGTCACCCCAGAGGATGGAGCGCACTTCCTCGAAGATGTAGATCAGGCCGAAGGTCAGCAGCACCTGGTCCAGGTGATCGCGGCGGTAGAAGTGGCGGAACAGCAGCCACTCCAGCGCCCAGCCGAAGGCCACGGCCAGAGCCGCGCCGAGCACGATGGCCAGCGCCAGGCTGCCGGTCTGGCTGGAGATGAACCAGGCCAGGTAAGCGCCCAGCATGTAGAAGCTGCCATGCGCCAGGTTGACCACGCCCATGATCCCGAAGATCAGCGTCAGGCCGGCGGCCAGCATGAACAGCAGCAGCCCGTACTGCAGGCTGTTGAGCAGCTGGATGAGGAAGTTGGCGAAATCCATGGGTGCTTGTGGGCGAGGCCGACAGCAAACCGGCGCCCCGCGGGCGCCGGCTGCAGGTGAATGAAACGCGGAGGGTCAGCCCATCCGGCAGCCGGTGGCCGGGTCGGCCACGGCCTTCTGCGCGATGCCGATCACCTTGTTTTCCTTGTTCTCGACCTTGCGCAGGTACATGTCCTGGATCGGGTTGTGGGCCTTGCTCATGGTCCACTGGCCGCGCGGGCTGTCGATGGTGGCGCCTTCCATGGCGGCATACAGCGCCTTCTTGTTGTTCAGGTCGCCCTTGACCGCATTGGCGCCCTTGATCAGCAGCAGGCCGGTGTCGTAACCCTGCACCGCGTATACGTCGGGCTGCAGCTTGAAGCTCTTGGCGTAGTTCAGGCGGAAGGTCTTGTTGCGCGGGGTGTCCAGCGAGTCGCTGTAGTGCATGGTGGTCAGCACGCCGTCGGCGGCCGGGCCGGCGGCTTCCAGCACACCCTCGGTCAGGAAGCCCGAGCCATAGAGCTGGATGTTCTTGTTCAGGCCGGCCGCGGCGTAGTCGCGCAGGAACTTGGCGGCGCCGCCACCGGCAAAGAAGCAGGCCACGGCGTCGGGCTTGAGGGCCGCGATCTCGGTCAGCAGGGCCTGGAACTCCACGTTCGGGAACGGCAGGCCGAGCTTCTTCACGATGGTGCCGCCGGCTGCGGTGTAGCTCTGCTCGAAGCCCTCGTAGGCTTCCTCGCCGGCCGCGTAGTTCCAGGTGATCCAGACCGCCTTCTTGTGGCCCCGGTCCACCATGGCCTTGCCCAGGGCCAGCGTGGGCTGGCTGTTGGTGAAGGAGGTGCGGAACACGTTGGGGGCGCATTGGGCGCGGGTGGCCACATGCACGCCGGCGTTGGGTATCAGGCTCAGCACGCCAGTGTCACGGGCTACCTTGTGGATGCCCATCTGCACCCCGGAGTGCACCGTGCCCACCAGCACGTCCACCCGGTCACGTTGCACCAGGCGGGTGGCGTTCTCGATGCCCTTGGCCGGGTTCGACTCGTCATCCACCTTGAAGAATTCGACCTCGCGGCCACCCAGCTTGCCGCCTTGTTCGTCCAGGGCCATGCGGAAACCGTTCTCGATGGCCACACCGAGCTGCGCGAAGGTGCCGGTGTAGGGGAGCATGAAGCCCACCCGGACCTTGTCGGACTGGGCGCGCACGATCTGCGGCAGCAGCAGGCCGGTGGATGCAGCGCCGATCACGGCAGCACTGCGGGTCAGGACGAGTCGGCGGGTGGTCATGGGGGTCTCCTGTAGTCGGGTTGGAACGGGGGTCACTGTAGGGGTCGGGTCTGGCGGTGGCGATCCTGAATAACCCTACTTCATGTCTAAACTATTCAGCCTTGAACTCAAGCGGTCGCGGCCAGTGCCTGCGGCAGCCATGCCCGGCACCACGCCATGCCGGCGGCTTCGGGGTCGTCGACGGTGAAGGCATCGAGCACCAGCGGCTCACCGAGCCGGACCGCACCGAGATCGGCCAGCCGGGCGTCGAACAGCCGTCCGCCGTTGGCAAAGGTGTTGGGGTACTGGGCACTGTCGCCCAAGGCAATCAGGCCGTACCGCACATGGCCCAGGAACCGGGGCTGCGTGTCCAGCGAGGCGTACAGCGCCTGCGCGTTGTCCGGCACATCGCCCGAGCCGTAGGTGGATGTGCATATGACGTAAAGTGCATCTTCGTCAAACACGCTGGTGTCCAGACCGTCCATCTTCCGCACCTCGATCGATCCGATCAGGTCGGCACAGTCGAGCTCGATGGCCTGAGCCACATAGTCGGCGGTGCCGGTCATGGTGCCGACCAGGATCAGCAGTTTGGAAGGAGTGGGCATGAGCTGCACTTTAGTTCATGTTGTTGAGTCGAATGCCGGGGGTTTTCCCTGTGACTCAACGCGTTCAGCGATCACGGTGCCGCCAGTCGGGAGCGAAGAACGGCATGGGCTGTGGCGGGATCGCTGTCCGGTGATGGGCAACCAACGTTCGCAATTCACTTCAGCGAGCCCATCCCATGAATCCACGATCCCTCCTGACCTCCTTTGTTCGAGCGGTTGCCTGCTGTGCCCCTGCGCAGTGGGCCCATCACGCAGAAGGCGTCCTGCCGGCCTTCGGCGATGCGCCGACCGGTATCACCACCACCGCCCTGATGAAGCGGGGCACATTCGACACCGAGACCCTCGAGGGTTTGCTGGATGTGATGACCCGGGGTGCCGTACAGCCCGGACTGGTGCATGGCTACGACCTGCGGCTGTTGTCCGTTGACGAGCTGGAGAAATTGGTGGTGGTGGCCGCCGAAAGGCAGGTGTCGCTCAACGGGTGCGGCATTGACGCTTCGCTCTGGCCCGATCTCGTGCGGCGCGTGGAAATCCGCATGGCTGAGGAGCAGCGCCCACAGGCGCATGAACTGTTCCAGAGGCTGTCCGACCTGCGCGCAGTGGTGCCTTGTCGCGCAGAGATGCTGGTCGAATTCAGCCACGAAGCCCTGGTCGCAGCCGAGATCAAGGACGTTGATTTCAAGTCCATCAACACGGTCTCATCCGCTGACACGGACCAGGATCAGGTCATTTGCACGCACGACCTCCAGTCGTGCACGGCCGTTGCCGTGATCACCCGACAACACGATGGAAGCCGCCTGGTCACGCTCATGCACACCCCCGACGGGATCATGGCGCCGAACATGGCGTGCGCGGTCAACGAACGTCATCAGCCCGAGGACAACGATCTGGATCATCAGGTGATCGTGGTCACGCAAGGCCTGGATCTGGGGGATGGCCGCTGGGGAATTGCCAAAGGCAGTGTCCGGGATGCATTCGAACTCGCGCACAGCACCACCGCCGACCTGGCAACACCCTGCAGCGCTCCCGGCGTGGGGCCGCGCTGGTTCGCCCACTCGACCACCACGCTGCTGGTGTATCCGCCAACGTGCCGATCCGTGGAGACGGCCGCGTCCTTCTACATCAAGGTACCTGCCGACCCCTCGATCCCGGTCAGCTGCGCTCTGTCATGGAAGGACTGAGCGTTTCGCGTCCACAGGAAACCGTCAGACCCTCGGCGTTGGCCCGGGCGATGGCCCTGAAGCCGGCGCTGATGCGGTCGTCGTTGGCGCAGGTCCGCCAGAAGCGGATGGCCAGGTCCCGCGCCGTCGGCCAGACCGCCAGGGTCTGCACCGTGGGGCGGGGCAGCCTGTCGGAAAACTCCCGTGGCACCACCTCGCCGCCCACCGGCGCGTACAGCATGGGCAGCATGTCGTAGGCCGGTGCCAGCCGCCAGCGGTGGTCGCGGAGCAGCAGCGACAGGTTGCCGTGGTGGCGGTCGGTGTTGGCAATGAGCGAGCCAAAGGCATCGAGCAGGGCGATGGTCTGCACATCCTCCGGGCTGAGCCGTTCCGGCCCGGCCCGGTCGGAGCGCTGGGCGGTGTCGACCCAGCTGGTGCCGGCGCCGATGTACTGGCGGTCGTACACCTCCAGCGACACCATGCCCAGGCGGCCGCCATGGGCGTTGCGGTCGAAGCGCCGGCTCTCCAGGAACACCCGCCCGGCGGCCAGTTCCAGCGTGGTGTGTGCCGCACTCAGGCCGGCTTCGCTGAGCGTCTGCAGCGCCAGACCCTCGCACACCAGCAGGTCGCGCCAGCGCTGGCTGGCGGCGCTGTCGTCGGCGGGGGAGAACTTGACCAGCACCGCATGACCCTCGCGCACCGCGCTGAACTTGGGCTGTTCGCCACCCGCGCTCGACCCCACCGAGCCCTGGGCCAATGCCTGTTCGGCCAGCACGGGGTAGTCGGTGGCAGGGTCGGAGATCCGGGGTGCCCCGGTGCGCAGCGGGGCCGGCAGCGAGTGGAAACGGTCGAAAGCCGGGGTGCCCACCAGCAGGTTGCCCGGCATGTCCTCGCCCGCGTGCACCAGCGCCTTCAGGATGTGGTCATCGCTCCAGTGGGTCAGGTTGGAGGGGAGCTGCAGGGCCGGATGGTTCTGCAGGAAGCCCCGTCCCAGGAAACCCTGGGGCCGCATGTCGTACAGGAACCAGGGCAGGCTGTCGTGCCGTGCGCTCTGGCCGTGCTCGCGGTCGGCCTCCTCCATCCAGAAGCCTTCGCCGGCCAGCGGGTACAGCGTGCCGAAGAACTGCACGCTGCCGTCGGGCTGCACCGAATGGATCGGGACCTGCCGGCCCACGCCGGGTACAGCGCGCGGCATCAGGTAACGCCTTGCCCGCGCCGAACCCACCGCCACCAGGCTGCCGTCGGCCAGCAGCGGCGCCAGCAACCGCGAGGCCGTGGGCTGGCTGATGCCCAGCCGGGCCTGCAGTTCAGGGCTGGTCGCGGTGCCGCCGAGCTGGCGCATGGCCAGTGGCAGATCGCGGGGGGGCAGGGCGGTCATGAATGGATATATGAATGAATATTTTCATTCTATCCCGTTGTCGCGCAACGAAAATCCAGAAAACCCGAATGGATGAGTCCTGGCCTGCCCGGAGGGACTCGAACCCCCGACCTGCTGCTTAGAAGGCAGCTGCTCTATCCGGTTGAGCTACGGGCAGCGGGAACCACCTGGGGCCCGATGGAGGCCAGATGGAGAAAAGGCCCACGCTGTGGGCCTTTTCGTTTTTCGTGGTCGGAGCGGCGGGATTCGAACTCGCGACCCTCTGCTCCCAAAGCAGATGCGCTACCAGGCTGCGCTACGCTCCGACTGAAGCGGCGGATTGTACCCGTGCCCGCGCGCGGTTTCGGGCGGATCAGCGCTTCTGGTACTGAGCGGCGCCAAAAAGGTTCTGGCGGGCCTTGTCGTCGGTCAGCGGCTTGCGGGCATCGGCCAGCACGGCCACCCCGCGCTGCACCGCAGGGCGGGCCGCGATGCGGTCGAACCAGTCTTTCAGGCGCGGGTAGTCCGCCCAGTCGATGCCCTGGTTCTGCCAGCTGCGCAGCCACGGGAAGATGGCGATGTCGGCCACGGTGTACTGACGACCGGCGATGTACGGGTGGTGCTCAAGCTGCCGGTCCATCACGCCGTACAGGCGCTTCGCCTCGTTGGTGTAGCGGTTGACGGCGTAGTCGATCTTCTCGGGCGCATAGATCCGGAAGTGGTGGGCCTGCCCCAGCATCGGGCCCACGCCCCCCATCTGGAACATCAGCCACTCCAGCATCTTGAAGCGGTCGCGGTCGGAGCGCGGCAGGAACTTGCCCGTCTTGCCGGCCAGGTACAGCAGGATGGCACCCGACTCGAACAGGCTGATCGGCTTGCCGTCCGGGCCTTGCGGGTCGACCATGGCCGGGATCTTGTTGTTCGGGCTGATCTTCAGGAAGCCCGGCTCGAACTGGTCGCCCTTGGCAATGTCGATCGGGTGCACGCGCCAGTCGCGGCCCAGCTTGAGCCCGCACTCCTCCAGCATGATGTGGACCTTGTGACCGTTGGGGGTGGGCCAGGAATAGACGTCGATCATGAAGTTTCTCCGGTGGGCGCTCCGGAGCGGGCGCCGGCGCGGGCACTTTACGGGAAAATGCCCCGCATGTTCCAACGTGCCCGCCATGTCCTGCAGCGCCTCGTGGCTGCCACGCCCGCCGCTGCCGATGAACCCCTGACGCACTGGTGCCGCCACCACGGACTGAACTTCAGCCACCTCGGGCCGATGGCCTTCGCCATCGAAGGTGCCGAGGGCGCGCGCATCTGGCGTGCCGCCTGCGGGCCATCGAGCCGCGGCTACATCGCCGGTCACGAACTGTTGACCCGGGTGCACCTGGGCCGCGACGACGGCAACCTGATCGTGGTCATGCATCGCTCCCTGCGGCGCGACATCGAAGCGGTGTCGCAGGCGCTGTTTTCTCAGGTCACCGGCGATCTGCAGACGCTGGCCCAGGAGGTTCCGGAAGAAGTGCGCTGGGTGTCGACCCTGCGCGACACCGGCTGGCAGGGGCCACCGGCCGCGTTCTGGGAGCGTTATGCGGTGCTGGCCAACGATCCATCGGCGGCGCGGCGCTGGATCGACGAAGAAGCGGTCGACCGTCTGCTGGGCTGGCCTTCAGGCGGCGTGACCGCGCAGACCCCGCTGCTGATCAGCCGCCAGCGCGGGCGACTGCAGCTGCGTCTGCAGATGGACCCGCCGGCCGACCCCGACACAGCCGTCCATGCGCTCGACCTGCTGCGCCTGCTGGCCGGCCAGGCGACCTGATTCAGCTGCCCCGGGTGACCGGCATCTCGATGTCGGACTTGACCGCCATGTGACGGGCCAGCTCCAGCTTGGCGATGGACTGGCGGTGCACCTCGTCCGGGCCGTCGGCTAGGCGCAGCGTGCGCTGGTTGGCATAGCTGTAGGCGAGCGGGAAATCGTCGCTCACACCGCCGCCGCCGTGGGCCTGGATGGCCATGTCGATGATGTCGCAGGCCATGTTGGGCGCCACCACCTTGATCATCGCGATCTCGGCCTTGGCCACCTTGTTGCCCACGGTGTCCATCATGTAGGCGGCCTTCAGGGTCAGCAGGCGGGCCATTTCGATGCGGCAGCGCGCATCGGCAATGCGCTCGTGCCAGACCGACTGGGCCGACACCGGCTTGCCGAAGGCCACCCGGCTGTTGAGGCGCTGGCACATCAGTTCCAGCGCGCGCTCGGCGGCGCCGATGGAGCGCATGCAGTGGTGGATGCGGCCGGGGCCGAGGCGGCCCTGGGCGATCTCGAAGCCACGGCCTTCGCCCAGCAGCAGGTTGCCCACCGGTACCCGCACGTTCTCCAGCACCACCTCCATGTGGCCGTGCGGCGCATCGTCGTAACCGAACACGCTGAGCGGCCGCACCACCTTGATGCCCTTGCTGTCGGCCGGCACGATGATCATCGACTGCTGCGAATGGCGCGGCGCGTCCGGGTTGGACTTGCCCATGACGATGTAGACCGCGCAGCGCGGATCGCCGGCTCCGGACGACCACCACTTGCGGCCGTTGATGACGTATTCGTCACCCACCCGCTCGATGCGGCACTGGATGTTGGTGGCGTCGCTGGACGCCACTTCCGGCTCGGTCATCAGGAAGGCCGAGCGGATCTCGCCGCGCAGCAGCGGCTCCAGCCAGCGGTCCTTGAGTTCTTCGCTGGCGTAGCGCTCGAAGGTCTCCATGTTGCCGGTGTCGGGCGCGGAGCAGTTGAACACCTCGGCCGCGAACGGCACCCGGCCCATGATCTCGCACAGGGGTGCGTATTCCAGGTTGGACAGGCCTTCCGGCGCACGCGGGCTGCGCGGCAGGAACAGGTTCCACAGGCCGGCGGCGCGCGCCTTGGGCTTGAGCTCCTCGATGATCTTCGTGGGAATCCAGGCGTTGCCGGCGGCGCGGTTGGCCGCGATCTCGGCAAAGAAACGGGCCTCGTTGGGGTAGATGTGTTCGTCCATGAAGGCGAGCAGACGCTCGCGCATGGCCTTGACCTTGTCGGTGTAATCGAAGTTCATGGTGGCTCCTTGGGGATCGTGGTGTGTTCGGTGGGGCGGTGACGGGTTGGCGGCTCAGCCGCCCTGGGCGAAGCGCCAGGCCATCTCGGCCATGGGGCGCGCGCCGGCAGCGGATCGGACGGCCTGTTCGCTGGACGCCGTGCCGGCCTCCACCCGTTTGCCGATCCCCTGCAGGATGGCGGCGAGGCGGAACATGTTGTAGGCCAGGTAGAAGTTCCAGTCGGCCTGCAGCTGCTGCGGCGTGGCAAAGCCGGTGCGCTCGCAGTAGCGGGCGATGTAATCGGCCTCGGACGGTATGCCGAGCTCGGCCAGGTCCAGTCCGCCGATGCCCCGGAACAGCCCGGGCGGGATGTGCCAAGACATGCAGTGGTAGCTGAAGTCGGCCAGCGGATGGCCCAGCGTCGAGAGCTCCCAGTCCAGCACCGCCAGCACGCGCGGCTCGGCGGGGTGGAACATGAGGTTGTCCAGGCGGTAGTCGCCGTGCACCACCGAGACCATCGATTCGTCCCGGGCCATGGCCGGAATGGCCTGCGGCAGCCACTCCATCAGCCGGTCCATCTCGGGGATGGGCTGGGTGATGGAGGCCACGTACTGCTTGCTCCAGCGGCCGATCTGGCGCTCGAAATAGTTGCCCGGCTTGCCGTAGCCGTCCAGCCCCACCTCGTCCGGGTGGACTGTGTGCAGCGCGGCCAGCACCCGGTTCATCTCGTCGTAGATGGCGGCCCGGCCGGCCCGGTCCAGGCCCGGCAGCGACTGGTCCCACATCACGCGGCCGTCGACGCACTCCATCACATAGAAGGCACGGCCGATGACCGATTCGTCCTCGCACAGCACATGCATCTGCGCCACCGGCACGCCGGTGCCGCGCAGGGCGCTCATCACCCGGTACTCGCGCTCGATGGCGTGCGCCGACGGCAGCAGCTTGGCCACCGGCCCGGGCTTGGCCCGCATCACATAGGCGCGGCCCGGGGTGATCAGCTTGTAGGTCGGGTTGGACTGTCCGCCCTTGAACATCTCGACCGACAGCGGCCCCTCGAAGCCGGGCAGGTTCAGCTGCAGCCAGGCGCTCAGGGTGGCCTGGTCGAATGCGTGCTGGTCGGAAACCGGTCGGGTGCCGGTGAAACTCTGGTTGTCGCTCATGCCGTCAGCTCGGTGTGGGTGGACCGGCTGCACGGCAGCCGGGTCAGGTCTCGGATTCGGCGATGCGCATGAGCATGGCCCGGTTGCGCACCACCAGCCCGCCTTGTTCGATGCGGATCGCGTCCTCGCGCTCCATCGACTTGAGCTCCTGGTTCACCCGCTGGCGCGACGCGCCCAGCAGCTGGGCCAGTTCTTCCTGCGCCAGCTGCAGGCCGATGCGCATCTCGTTGCCGTCGCTCAGGCAGGGCACGCCATAGCTGCGCACCAGGTGCAGCAGCTGCTTGGCCAGCCGCGCCCGCAGCGGCAGGGTGTTGAGGTCTTCCACCAGCCCGAACAGGGTCCGGATGCGCCGGGCCTGCAGGCGCATGAGCGCCTCGTACAGCTCGACATGGGTGGCCAGGATCTTCTGGAAATCGTTGCGGGCCACGCAGAGCAGGGTGGTCGGCCCGTGGGCATAGGCATCGTGGGTGCGCTGGTCGCCGTCGAACATGGCCACATCCCCGAACCAGACGCCCGGCTCCACATAGGTCAGGGTGATCTGCTTGCCGGAGAGCGAGGTCGAGCTCACCCGCACCGCTCCCTTGGCCACGGCGGTCCACTCCGAAGGTGGATCGCCGCGGGCCACGATCAGATCGCCGTCCTTGAACCGTTTGACGTAGGCGCATCGAAGAATGTCGTGCCGCAGGGAGGGGGAGAGGTTGGAGAACCAGCGACCGTTGTTGATCGCCTCGCGTTCTTCCATTGTCAGAATCGGTTCGTCCATGGGATGTCTTTTGAGTGACTGGTGGGGGCAGGGGCTGTCGCCCCTGGGACCGGCCGGGTTCAGCGGTAGCTGGCCGGGCGTTTGTCCATGAAGGCGGCGATGCCTTCACCCGCGTTGGGATGGTGCAGGTTGCGCACGAAGTGGTCGCGCTCGGCCGCCAGCTGGGCGTGCAGGCTGGCGCCGGCAGCGTCGTTCACCAGGTCCTTGATGCTGGCCAGCGCGTTCGGCGCCCGGGCATTGAGCCGCTCGGCCAGCGCCAGCGCCTGGTCGAGCGCCTCGCCGTTGCCGCACACCGCATTGATCACGCCAAGCTGCTGCAGCCGGTCGGGCCCGATGCGTTCGCCGCCCATGAGCAGCTGCAGCGCGGTGGCGCGGGGCAGGGCGCGCACCAGGCTCCAGGTGGCGCCGCCGTCGGGCGACAGGCCGACATTGCTGTAGGCCATCACGAACACGGCGTTGGCGGCGGCCACCACGAAGTCGCAGGCCAGGGCCAGCGAGAAGCCGGCGCCGGCGCAGGAGCCTTCCACCGCCGCGATCACCGGCTTGGGGCAGGTCCGGATGGTCTCGATCCAGTTGTGCAGGCCCTCGATGCTCTCGGCCTGCACCTGCGGCGGCTTCTGCCGATTGGCCTGCAGGCGCTGCAGGTTGCCGCCGGCACAGAAGTGGCTGCCTTCGCCGGTCATGACGATGCTGCGCACATCGGGGTTGCCCTCGGCCACCGACAGGGCCTCCACGCCGGCGGCGTACAGCTCCGGCCCGAGGGCGTTGCGGTGGTCGGGATTGCTGATGGTCAGCACCAGGGTGCTGCCCACCGAATGGCTCTTGAGGCTGGCGGTCATGGCGGGCCTTCAGGCTTCTTCGTGCTTCAGGCTCAGACCCAGGGCGCCCCGGCGGCGCAGCCAGGGCGAGGGGCGGTAGCGCGGGTCGCCGTAGACCGTCTGCAGGTTGAACAGGATCTCCAGCACATTGGTCGGGCCGATGCGGTCGCCCAGGGCCAGCGGCCCCATGGGGTAACCCAGCCCCAGCGTGACCGCCAGCTCCAGGTCGGCCGGGGTGCAGATGCCCTGCTGGCAGATGTCGGCCGCGATGTTGACGATGGTGGCCGCCACCCGCTGCGAGACGAAGCCACCGCTGTCGCGGATGACGCTGACCGCCTTGCCGTCGCGGGCGAACAGGGCGTGCGCCGCGTCGCGCATGTCGGGCCGGGTGGCCGGGTTGGTGGCGAGCACGCGGCGCTTGACGGCAGCGTCCTCCAGCATCAGGTCGATGCCCACGGTGCGGGTGGCGTCCAGCCGCTCCACGGCGGCCAGGGTGGTCACGTCCAGGCCCAGAGGCGCCACCAGGATCAGCGCCTCGGCCGACGGTGCGGCCGCGGTCTCGATGACCGCGCCGAGGTCCTTGAGCAGCTGGTAGAGCTCGGCGCGGCGCGCCGCCTTGGGCGACACCCACACCGGCGGGCGTGGCGCGCCGGTCGGCAACGGCGGCTCGGCCGGCACCTCGGGCTTGCCATCCGCATAACGGTAGAAGCCTTCCCCCACCTTCTTGCCCACCACACCGCCGGCCAGGCGTTGCGCGGTGATCACGCTGGGGCGGTAACGGGGCTCCTCGAAATACTGGTGGTAGATCGACTCCATGACCGGGTGCGACACGTCGAGTGCGGTCAGGTCCATCAGCTCGAACGGGCCGAGGCGGAAGCCCAGCTGGTCCTTCAGGATGCGGTCGATGGTGGCGAAGTCCGAGACGCTCTCGCCGACGATGCGCAGGGCTTCGGTGCCGTAGCCGCGCCCGGCGTGGTTGACGATGAAGCCGGGCGTGTCCTGGGCCATCACCGGGGTGTGGCCGAAGGCGCGGGCGAAGGCGTCGAGTCGCTGGCAGACGGCGGCGTCGGTCTTCAGACCGGCGATCACCTCCACCACCTTCATCAGCGGCACCGGGTTGAAGAAGTGCCAGCCGGCGAAGCGCTGCGGGCGCTTCAGGGCCGCGCCGATGGCGGTGACCGACAACGACGAGGTGTTGGTGGCCAGCACCGCTTCCGGCCCGACGATGCCTTCGAGCTCGGCAAACACCTTCTGCTTGATCTCCAGCCGCTCGACGATGGCCTCCACCACCAGGTCGCAAGCCGCCAGATCGGTCATGCCGGTGGCGATCCGCAGCCGCGAAAGGCAGTCGGCGGCGGCTTCGGTGGCCATGCGCTGCTTGGCCACCAGCGCGCTCCAGGTGCCCTCCAGGGCGGCACGCGCCGCGTCGGCTGCACCCGGCTGGGCGTCGAACAGCCAGACGGTGGCGCCCGCCTGGGCGGCCATCTGGGCGATGCCCCGGCCCATGGCGCCAGTGCCGACGACCGCCACATTTCGGAAAATAGGTTGCATAAAGTGTGTTTTATTTGGGGTGGGCACCCTACTGGGTATGCCAGAATGTTTCAACGTGTGAACCCAAGGACAAGAACGTGCGCCAGTTCTGGACAGGTTGTATTTTGCTATCAACGGCTTTGAGCAGCTCCGCTGTGACTCTCGGCCGTCACAACGGCCAAGCCATCGTGGGGCGTCCGTTGGACATCCGGCTGCAGCTGATCGCCGCGCCGGACGAAGACCCGGCCAGCCAATGCCTCGGTGCCGATGTCTTCTATGGCGACACCCAGGTGGCGCCCGGACTGGTCACGGTCACCCTGCAGCGCGGCGCCAGTGGCGCAGAAACCACGGTTCGCGTGCAGGCGGCCCCGGCCGTCAATGAACCCTTCGTCAGCCTGTACATGCGTGCGGGTTGCGACGGTGCCTTCACCCGGCGCTACACCCTGCTGGCCGACCCGCTGTCCGAGCCCGCCGTGGCGGCGGTGCCGGTGGCGCCTTCGCCGGTCGCGGCCGCAGCCGCTGCGGCGACCGGTGCCTCAGCGCCCGCCCAGCCTGCCGCGCCTGCTGCTGCAGCAGCGCCAGCGGCCCCCCGCGCAGCGGCCACGCCGGCGCCGCGTCCGGTCAGCCGTCCGCCGACCAAGCCCCGTGACGCCGGCACCCAGCCCGCCCGGCCCAAGGCCGCGGCACCGGCCGCGCCCGCCAAACCCAGGCTCCAGCTCGACCCGGTCGATCCGGTCACGCTGGCGGCGGCCGAGCCCGATCTCAAACTGTCTTCGGCGCTGGGCGCAGGTCCCTCGGGCAATGAAACCGAGCGGGCTGAAGCCGCGCGCCGCTGGGATGAACTGAATGGTGGCGCGCAGGACGCCGCCCGTGGCAACGAGGCACTGGCCCAGGTGCAGGCCGACCTGGCCCGTGTGCTGGCCGCCCAGAAGGAGCAACAGGAACGGCTGGCGTTGCTCACTCAGCAGCTCGAACAGGCCCGCAGCGAACGCTTCAACAACCCGGTGGTCTGGGCGTTGGGCGGTCTGTTGCTGCTGTGCCTGGCCGCGCTGGCCCGCTTGAGCCGCCTGAACCGGCGCGACCCCAAGTCGGCCGACGCCCAGGCCTGGTGGGCCGGTGAAGGGCAGGGGCCCACCGAAGCCGCCCCGTTGCCGGCCGCGCCGCGCCGCGTGCCCACCGGCAGCAGCGACATGATGCCGCTGACCGACCATGGCGACATCGACGTCCCCATCGACACCGACACCCCGTCCCCCCCGGTGCGTTCTCGCGTGATGCCCACGCCCCGCGAACCGATCCGCCCGTTCACGGCCGCGCCCATCGCCGCGCTGGACCAGCGCGACTTCGCTCCCAGTGCCATGGGCACCAACCGAGCTGTGGCCACCGAAGAACTGTTCGACGTGCAGCAGCAGGCCGACTTCTTCGTGTCGCTCGGCGAAGACGAGCAGGCCATCCAGGTGCTGCGCAACCACCTCGCCGAGAGCCACGAGCCCAGCCCGCTGGCCTACCTCGACCTGTTCCGCATCTACCACCGGCTCAACCGCCAGCAGGACTACGAGCTGCTGCGCGACGAGTTCAACCACCTGTTCAATGCCGACGCACCGGCCTTCGACCGCTACACCGCCCAAGGCAAGGGCCTGGAGGCCTACGACACCGCATTCGCCCGCATCCAGGCGCTGTGGCCGCAACCGCGGGTGCTCGACCTGATCGAGCGCTCCATCTTCCGCGACCTGCAGGACGAAGAGACCGAGGTGTTCGATCTGGAGGCCTACCGCGAACTGCTGCTGCTGCACGCCATGGCCAAGGACATGATCGAGAAGCAGTCCCCGGGCGATGCCGGCAAATCGAGTTTCCAGCACACCTCCATGGAGCCGCTGAAGGCGGCGAGCCGCAACGCCGAGCTGCGCGAAGGCCGCATCACCATGCCCATGGTCGACCAGACTCCGCCGGCGTCTCCGCGGCTGGGGCTGGACGTCAATCTGGACGAGCTGGCGGTTCAGGCCTTCGAGGCCTCGCTGCCGGACGTGCCGCTGGCCGACAACGCAGCGGCCCGACCCGCCCAGGATGGCAACAACGGACTGATCGACTTCGAGGTGTTCGACTTCGACAAGGCCGGTTCCACCCACGCTCCGGTGAGCGCCTCGCGTGCCGTGCCTTCGCGCAACCTCGACCTGGACGGCGACGACAAGGAAGGCCGGCCCACCCAGCCGCCGGCGCGCCCCTGAGCGGCGTCAGCGCCGGACCTGCAGGGCTCCGGGGTTGACGATGTTTGTCGGTGTGCCCTTGATGAAGTTCACCACGTTGTCGAACGCCGAGCTGAAGTACATCTCGTAGCTGTCCTGCTCCACATAGCCGATGTGGGGCGTGCAGATGCAGTTCTCCAACCGCAGCAGGGCGTGCCCCTGCAGGATGGGTTCGGACTCGAACACGTCGACCGCGGCCAGCCCGGGTCGGCCCCGGTTGAGCGCGGTGAGCAGGGCCTCCGGCTCGATCAACTCGGCCCGTGATGTGTTGACCAGCAGCGAGGTGGGCTTCATGCGGCTGAGGTCGTCCAGGGTGACACAGCCCTGACTGGCCGGGCCCAGACGCAGGTGCAATGACAGCACGTCGGACTCGGCAAACAGGGCATTGCGGCTCTCTGCAATTTCGTAACCCTCGGCGGCGGCGCGTGCGCGGGCGTCTTCGCTGCCCCAGACCACCACGCGCATGCCGAAGGCGCGGCCATAGCCGGCCACGATCTGCCCGATCCGCCCGAAGCTCCAGATGCCCAGCGTCTTGCCGCGCAACACCATGCCGATGCCGAAGTTCGAGGGCATGGCCGAGGACTTCAGCCCGGACTGCTGCCACGCGCCGTGCTTGAGGTTGGAGACGTACTGCGGAATGCGCCGCATGGACGCCATGATGAGCGCCCAGGTCAGTTCGGCGGTGGACACCGGCGAACCCACCCCTTCGGCCACCGCAATGCCGCGCTCGGTGCAGGCCGCCACATCCACATGTGCACCGACCTTGCCGGTCTGGGCGATCAGCTTGAGGCGGGGCAGCTTCTCGATCAGCTGCCGCGTGACCTGGGTGCGCTCCCGGATCAGGACCAGGATGTCGGCGTCTCGCAGGCGGATGGAGAGCTGGCCGACACCCTTGACCGTGTTGGTGAAGACCTTGGCGGGGTAGGGCTCCAGTTTGTCGGCGCACGTCAGCTTGCGCACGGCGTCCTGGTAGTCGTCGAGGATCACGATGTTCATGTCCTCTATTGTGCCCGCCGGCCCATGCCGGCCCGGGATCAGGCAGCCCGCTGCAACGCCTCTTCCTGGGCGGCCAGGCGTTCGAGTTCGGCGCACACCTGGTCCATTCGGCCCGACAGCACCACCCGTGCGCCGGAGCGCCGCGAACCAGCCGTGCCGCTGCGGCCCGCACGCCGCTCCGGGCCGGCGGCACCGCAGGCTGCGCCGGCCGGGTCGGTGGGGTCGTCCAGCCGAGGGGCATTGGCAGCGGGACGGCCGAGCCAGCCGGCGCGCGCGAAGCGCTGCACCGCCAGCGAGGCCGGTCGGGTCGGTGGCGCCGGCACGGCGCCCAGCGCGCGGGGGCTGTGCCCGGCACGGTCGTGCGCCGACGAGGTCGGCTCCGGCAGCCAGCAATCGATGAGTTGCAGCGGTGCGCGCCAGCTGCGTGCAGAGAAGAAAAGTCCCATGTGAATCTCCGATGGAGGTTGAACACAGGCAGGATTGATCGAAGTGCCGCGCCTTGCAGGGCCGGTGACCGCAGCCACCAGCGCCCGCCACCTGCAAGGGCGACAGGACGCTTGCGGCGTCAGATCTGGAAACTGTTGCGGATCAGGCCGACCGCCAGGCCTTCGATCTCGAAGGGTTCGCCGGGCTCGACCACGATGGTCGGGTAGTCCGGGTTTTCAGCCCGCAGCTCGATGTGCCCGGCCTGCTTCATGAAGCGCTTGACCGTGACGTCCTCGCCGAGCCGGGCGACCACGATCTGGCCGTTCTTGGCTTCGCGGGTGGACTGCACCGCCAGCAGGTCGCCGTCCATGATGCCGACGTCGCGCATGGACATGCCACGCACCCGCAGCAGGTAGTCGGGCGTGCGCTGGAACAGGCTGCTTTCGACCTGGTAGGTCTGGTCCACATGCTCCTGCGCCAGGATGGGCGAGCCCGCCGCAACCCGACCGATGAGGGGGAGCGACAGCTGCGACAGGCCGGGCAGGGGCAGGTTGAGCTGTCGGCTGCGGCTCTGGTTGATACTCTGCAGGTCGACGCTGCGCAGCCGGATGCCGCGCGAGGTGCCGCTGACCAGCTCGATGACGCCCTTGCGTGCCAGCGCCTGCAGGTGTTCCTCGGCGGCATTGGCCGACTTGAAGCCCAGTTCGCTGGCGATTTCAGCCCGGGTCGGCGGTGCGCCGGTGCGTGCGATGGCGGACTGGATGAGCTCCAGGATCTGTTGCTGTCGGGCGGTGAGCTTGGGCGCGCTGTCGAACATGGCGTTGTCCTGTTTGTTTGTACAGTGCCTGTATTTTTAACCAGTTCGAAAGGCTTTGACAAGTGTCGGATTCAGCACAGCCGCGCCGGATCGTCATTCTGGGCACCGGGGGCACCATCGCCGGGCGTGCCACCCGGGCCGGCGACAACGTGGGTTACACCGCCGGCCAGGTGCCGGTATCCGACCTCGTGGCCGGGCTGCCGGCGTGGGAAGGTCAGGCGGTGGATGTGGAGCAGGTCGCCCAGATCAACAGCAAGGACATGACGCTGCCGGTCTGGCAGGCGCTGGTGGCCCGGCTGGTGGCGCACCTGCAGCGGCCCGAGGTGGCCGGCATCGTCGTGACCCACGGCACGGACACCCTTGAGGAAACCGCGTGGCTGCTGCAGTCGGTGCTGAAGCCGGGCAAGCCGGTGGTGCTGACCTGTGCCATGCGGCCGGCCACCGCGGTGGCGCCCGACGGGCCGCAGAACCTGTCGGACGCACTGGCGGTGGTGCAGGCCCCCGGTGCGCGCGGCGTGAGCGTGGTGTGTGGCGGGCAGGTGCATCTGGCCCGGGACGTGGCCAAGGTGCACCCGTACCGCCTCCAGCCGTTTTCGTCCGGCGAGGCGGGGCCCCTGGGCGTGGTCGAGGAAGGGTTGCTCAGGCGCTTTCGCGACTGGCCGCAGGCTTTGCCGGCGCCGGTCGACGCGGTGGCAGCGGCCCGCTTTGTGGCCCTGGGTTCGCTGGCCCGCGTGGTCTGGGTGACCAGCCACGCCGACGCCGACGGCGCTTTGATCGACGCCTTGCGGCTGCAGGCGCAGCACGCACCGGAGCTGGCCTGCCGCGGCATCGTGGTGTCGGGCACCGGCAACGGCTCGCTCCACCAGCGCCTGCAGGCGGCCCTGCAGCGCGCACGCGACGAGGGCATGGCGGTGGTGCTGGCCACCCGCTGCCCGGAAGGTCCGGTGGTGCCCTGGTCCGGACAGCCGTTTGCCGACCTGGACGGGCTCTCGCCGGCCAAGGCCCGGCTGGAACTGGCCTGGCGGCTGGCGGAGGCCTGAGTGGGGGCCGCGCTGGGCGCCCACCCCTGGGCCTACCCGATGCTCGAGGTGGTGCACATCGTCGGCATCGCGCTGCTGCTGGGCAATCTGGTGCTGCTGGAGGCGCGGGTCTGGGGCCTGGCGTCCGATGTGCCGGTGGCGCCGTTGGCGCGGCTGTCGCTGGGCCTGGCGGTGACCGGTTTCGGCCTGTGCGCCGTCACCGGCCTGCTGATGTTTTCCACCCAGCCCACGGAACTGCTGGCCAACCGCATGTTCACAATCAAGGTGGCGCTGATGATGCTGGCGGCCTGCAATGCGGGCTGGTTCCACGCCCGGCGCTCGCTGGAACTGCAGGACTTCGGCGCCCGTGCCTCCCTGCTGCTGTCGACCGTGCTCTGGCTGCTCGTCATCACCTGCGGCCGCTGGATCGGCTACTGGTGACCCACCCCAAGGACTTCCCCATGCAACTGCAACGACGCGACATTCTTCTCTCTGCCCTGGCCACCGGCGCTGCCGGCGCCACGCTGCCGGCCTGGGCCCACCATGGCTGGAGCAGCTTCGACCAGAACCGCCCCATCTATCTGGAGGGCCGTGTGGCCGAGGTGCGCTGGCGCAACCCGCACGCCGAACTGGTGCTGGAGCTGCCTGAAAAACTGGCCTTGCCGGCCGATCTGACCCGGCGCCCGCTGCCCGCCCAGCAGGCCGGGGTGGACGGGCCGGCCCTGCTGTCCCGCACCACGCTGCCGCGCCGGACGGATCGGCGCTGGGAGGTGGAGCTGGCACCCCTGTTCCGGCTGCAGCAATGGCAGATGACCGAAGTGCCGGTGGGGGCACAGGTGGCGGTGGTCGGCTTCACCTTCACCGACGAAAAAGGCGCCGCATTGTTGCGCGCCGAATATGTGTTCCACGACGGCCGAGTCGTGGGATTGCGGTCCAGCCCGGCCTGAGCGCAGGCCGAACCGCAGCGGGCGATCAGGCCGCGAGGGCCTGCATCGCGCGCGACGTGATCTCGTCGACCGAGCCGATGCCGCTGATGGCGCGGTACTTCGGGGCAGCGGCCGGGTCGGCCTTGGCCCAGCTGCTGTAGTAGTCGACCAGGGGGCGGGTCTGGGCGCTGTAGACGTCCAGCCGCTTCTTGACGGTCTCTTCCTTGTCGTCCTCGCGCTGGATCAGCGCCTCACCGGTGACGTCGTCCACACCGGCCACCTTGGGCGGATTGAACTTGACGTGGTAGGTGCGGCCCGAGGCGGGGTGCGAACGGCGGCCGCTCATGCGCTCGATGATGGCGTCGAAGGGCACATCGATCTCCAGCACGTAGTCCAGCTTGACGCCGGCGGCCTTCATGGCGTCGGCCTGGGGGATGGTGCGGGGGAAACCGTCGAACAGGAAACCGTTGGCGCAGTCGGGCTGGGCGATGCGTTCCTTGACCAGGTTGATGATGAGGTCGTCGCTGACCAGACCGCCCGATTCCATCACCGCCTTGGCCTGCAGGCCCAGCGGGGTGCCGGCCTTGACGGCGGCACGCAGCATGTCACCGGTCGAGATCTGGGGGATGCCGTACTTCTGGCAGATGAAGGTGGCTTGCGTTCCTTTGCCGGCACCCGGTGCGCCCAACAGGATGAGTCTCATCGTTTTCCTTTTGCAGTGTGTTCAGTGGTGTGGCCGCGTCTGGCGCGCGACTGCACCCCGGGCGTGGGCACCGGGACAGCGCGGCGAGGATAGCATGCCCCGCCGTGGTGCCAGCTTACGCAAGGGGGGGTATTGCGCCCGGGGTTTTCAGCAGTTGCCGCACCCGCTCAAGGTCTTGCGGCGTGTCCACACCGGGGCCGGGGGCCTGCTCGCTGACATGCACCGAAATGCGGCCGCCGTGCCACAGCACCCGCAGCTGCTCCAGCGATTCCAGCTGTTCCTGAGGTGAGGGCGCCAGGCCCGGAAAGCGGCGCAGGAATCCGGCGCGGTAGCCATAGATGCCCACATGACGCAGCGGGGCCGGTGAGGGCAGGGTCGGTGTGGGCGGTGCATCGCGCCACCAGGGCAGGGGCGCGCGGCTGAAGTAGAGCGCGGTGCCGTCGCGGTCGGTCACCACCTTGACCACGTTGGGGTTGATCCAGTCCTCGTGGCGGTCGATGGCGTGGGCGGCGGTGCTCATCACGCAGTCGGGCCGGCGCTGGAGTTCGGCGGCCACCGCGTCGATCAGGGTCGGGTCGATCAGGGGTTCGTCGCCCTGCACATTGACCACCACGTCATCGTCGGGCAGGTTCAGCAGGGTGCAGGCCTCGGCCAGCCGGTCGCTGCCGCTGGGGTGGTCGTCGCGGGTGAGCAGGGCGTGCACACCGTGCTGGCGGCAGGCCTCCACGATGCGGGCGTCGTCGGCAGCGACCACGCAACGCCCGGCTCGGCTGAGGGCGGCACGTTGCGCCACCCGCACCACCATCGGCAGACCCGCCAGATCGGCCAGCGGTTTGTCGGGCAGCCGGCTGGAGCGCATCCGTGCCGGGATCAGCACGGTGAAGGGCGCGACGGCCATGTCAGCCCAGCGGCGCGGGGGCGCTGGGCCGGGCCAGCTCTTCGTCCGACAACGGGCGTGCCTCGTGCTCCAGCAGCACCGGGATGCCGTCGCGAACCGGGTAGGCCAGGCGGGCGGGGCGGGAGATCAGTTCCTGGCGCTCGCGGTCGAAGCTCAGCGGCCCCTTGGTGACCGGGCAGACCAGCAGTTCAAGCAGTTTGGTGTCCATGGGCGGGATGATAGGGCGACAGCGCGTCATCGAGTGCGGCCAGGGCTTGCGGTGGCACGTCCAGTTCCAGTGGAACGGCCCAGACCGGGCAGGGCAGTGCCAGGCCGGCCAGCTTGACCATGTCTTTCTCGGTGCAGACCACCGGCAGCAGCGGGTCGTCGGCCAGCGCGGCACGCATCGCGGGCGCGTCGGCATGGTCCGGCAGGGCGATGCAGCGCTGCGGCTGCAGACCGGCGCGCCGCAGCATGTCGAAGAAGGCATCGGGGCGGGCGATGCCGGCCAGGGCCCGAAAAGGCGCATCCGCCAGCCGCTCCAGCGGCAGCCGTTGCCCATCGGCCGCGATCGCCTCGCTGGCCAGACGCCGCGTGACGGTCCAGACCGGTCGGCCGGCTGACGGGATGCTGCAGGCGGCCGCCCCCGAGGTCTGTTGCCAGACCAGATCGGGCCAGGGTTGTGCGCCCCGGGGTGGCCACGGTTCCCGCAGCAGTCCGGCCGGCAGCAGCCAGCCGTTGCCGGTGCCGCGGTCGTCGAACACCGCCAGCCGCACGGTGGCGTGCAGGGCGCGGTGCTGCAGGCCGTCGTCACAGACCAGCAGGTTGACCGACGGGTGCGCGTGCAGCAAGGCCCGGCCCGCATCGCTGCGCCGGCGGGCCACGAACACCGGTACGCCGGTGCGCCGGGCGATCAGCAGCGGCTCGTCACCGACCTCCTGCGCCGCTGCATCGGGCATGACCTGGAGCACGGCATCAGAAGATCGCCCGTGCCCGCGCGAGATGACGCCGGGTGTCCAGCCCTGGCGCTGCAGGTGTTGCACGACGGCGATGGTGGCCGGCGTCTTGCCCGCGCCACCCGCCACCAGATTGCCCACCACCAGCACCGGCACCGGCAGGCGATCGCTGCTCAGCCATGCCCGCTGGTACAGCCGGTGGCGCAGCGACACCAGCCCGGCGTACAGCCAGGCGAGCGGGAGGAAGAGGGGGGCCGGCCATGCGCGGCTGACGGCCATCTGGCGCCAGCGGGCCTCGCGCCGGGCCCGGCCGCTGGCCGGCCCGCTGCCGTCAGGGCCGTGCACGGGCCTGGCCGGCCCCACCCTGCTGGGTGGCGAAGGTGATGCGCGAAAGCCCGGCGCGGCGGGCGGCGTCCATCACATGGATGACCGACTGGTGGCTGGCTGCGGCGTCGGCGCTGATGATCACCATGGCCTCGCGGTCGTCGCGGGCGGCCTCGCCGATGGCCGCCACCAGCGAGTCGACCGAGCCGGCGTCGAGCACCAGCCGGTTGACGGCAAAGCGGCCGTCGGCACCGACCGACACCACCACCTCCCGCGGGTTGGACTGCGGCTTCTCGGCATCGGCCGTGGGCAGGTTCACCTGCAGCTCGGTGTACTTGCTGTAGGTGGTGGTCAGCACCAGGAAGATCAGGACGACCAGCAGGATGTCGATGAACGGGATCAGGTTGATCTCGGGCTCGTCGCGGGTGCCGGGGCGGAAGTTCATGTCAGGCCTTGCGCAGGGTCAGCAGGTGCCGGGTAAAGCGGTCGGCCGCCACTTCCATGGACAGCAGGTAGTCGTCGACCCGCGAGCGGAAATAGCGCCAGAAGATCAGTGCCGGAATGGCCACGATCAGGCCGAAGGCGGTGTTGTAGAGCGCAATCGAGATGCCGTGCGCCAGCTGCCCCGGGTTGCCGCCGCCGGGCACCACGCCCAGACCGTCGCCGGCCTGGGAACCGAAGATCTCGATCATGCCGATGACCGTGCCCAGCAGGCCCAGCAGCGGCGCCGCCGACGCGATGGTGGCCAGCGCGCCGAGGTACTTCTGCAGCCGGGCGGCCACCAGCCGGCCGGTGCCCTCGAGGTTCGCGCGCAGGTCGTCCTCGCTCAGCCGGGGGTTGGCATGGACGGCGCGGAATCCGCTGGCCAGCACCGCGCCCAGCGCCGAGTTCTGTTCCAGCTGGGCCACCACGTCGGAGGCGGGCACGCCATTGCGCGAGACCATGATGGCTTCGTCGAGCAGTTTGGGCGGGATCACCTTGGCGGTCTTGAGGCTGAGGAAGCGCTCGACGATGAGCGCCAGACCGATGACGGAACACGCGATCAGGGGCCAGATCGGCCAGCCGGCGGCTTGGATGATGGACAGCAAAACGGGGCTCCAGGCAGGTGCCGCGAACGCGGCGAACGGGCAACCGGCGGATTATGGCGTACCGTTTGCGCAGCGCGACCGGTGCCCGTCCTGCCCACCGTTTCTGTGGATAACTTTGTGGAGAAGCCGCCGGGGCACCCGGCCGGCATCCCGCCATTCCTCACGATGGCATGATCTGCCCATCAAATGAGCAGTCCGAAGTGCTCACAAATCAACGATCTGGCGGCTGGTTGGCCATCTTTGGTGGTGTTGGCCCAAAACCCCAGGCAGAAAGCGGCTTGTGGACAGATTTCCCTCCAGAACCCCGGTGAATGCCGGAATTGAAGACCCGTCGGCCGAATCCGGCGGGCGTGTGTGGGCGGTTGGCCCGCTGATGCGAGCCATTGCGGACACCTTGAGCGCCCGCTTCAACCCGGTTGCGGTGCAGGGCGAGATTTCCGGCTTCTCGCGTGCGGCGAGCGGTCATTGTTACTTTTCGCTCAAGGACGACACCGGCCAGGTGCGCTGCGCCCTGTTCCGGCGCGCCGCCGACCAGCTGAGCTTCGCCCCGCGCGACGGCCAGCGGGTGGTGGCCCGGGGAAAGCTCGACGTGTACGGCCCGCGGGGCGACCTGCAGCTCATCGTCGACAGCCTCCAGCCTGCAGGTCAGGGCGCGCTGTTCGAGCAGTTCCTGCTTCTGAAGGCGCAGCTGGAGGCCGAGGGCCTGTTCGACGCTGCCCGCAAGCGGCCGCTGCCGACCCAGCCGCGCCGCATCGGCGTGGTGACCTCGCTGGGGGCCGCCGCCCTGCGCGATGTGGCCACCGCCCTGCGACGGCGGGTGCCGCACATTCCGGTGCTGCTGTTCCCGGCGTCGGTGCAGGGGGCGCAGGCGCCGGCCGAGCTGGTGGCGGCACTGGAGCGGGCCTATGCGCTGCACGGCAGCGGCCTGGCCTGCGACGTGCTGCTGGTGGTGCGCGGTGGCGGTTCGCTGGAAGACCTGTGGTCGTTCAACGACCCCGCCGTGGTGCGCACCATGGCCCGCGCGCCGGTGCCGGTGGTCTGCGGCGTCGGGCACGAGACCGACTTCACCCTGGCCGACTTCGTGGCCGACCTTCGGGCGCCCACGCCCACCGCCGCCGCCGAGCTGTGCGCGCCCTCGCTGGAGCAGCGGCTGGGCGAGCTGGCCTATGCGGAAGAACGCCTGCGCGATGCGGTTCACCAGGCGGTCGATCAGCACGGTCAGCGGCTGGACTGGCTGACCCAGCGTCTGGGCAGGCCGTCGACCCGGCTGCACCAGGCCGCCCTTCAGCTCGACCGGCTGCAGGCGCGCCTGAAGCAGGGTGTGGTGCGCAGCACGACGCTGTCCGGGCAGCGGCTGGAATGGCTGGCGCAGCGGCTGCCGGTGGCCCTGCAACGCGATGTGCAGGCGCGCCAGCAGCGGCTGCAACGCAGCCAGATGGCGCTGTCGCTGCTGGACCCGAAGCTGGTGCTGGAGCGCGGCTATGCCTGGCTGACCGACGACCAGGGGCAGGCCATCACCCGCGTGGCCGAGATCGGGCCGGGCCAGCCGGTGCGGGCCACGCTGGCCGACGGCTCTGCCGATCTGGTGGCGCGCTGAAGGTCCTCGCGCCGGACCGGACCACAACAACCCTGCTGCCGGCACCGTCACGGACGCTGCCTACAATGCGCGCTTCCCCCGCCAACCCCATTCAAGAGGAAACCCCCATGGAACACACCCTGCCCGCACTGCCCTACGGTCTGGACGATCTGGCCCCGCATTACAGCCGCGAGACCCTGGAGTTCCACCACGGCAAGCACCACAACGCCTACGTGGTCAACCTCAACAACCTGCAGAAGGGCACCGAGTTCGAGAGCATGGACCTGGAGTCCATCATCCAGAAGTCCAGCGGCGGCATCTACAACAACGCAGCCCAGATCTGGAACCACACCTTCTTCTGGAACTGCATGAAGCCCAACGGCGGCGGTGAGCCCACCGGCGCCCTGGCCGCAGCCATCAACGCCAAGTGGGGCAGCTACGCCGCCTTCAAGGAAGCCTTCGTCAAGAGCGCCGTGGGCAACTTCGGCTCCGGCTGGACCTGGCTGGTGAAGAAGGCCGACGGTTCGGTCGACATCGTCAACACCGGTGCTGCCGGAACCCCGCTGACCACCGCCGACAAGGCCCTGCTGACCGTAGACGTGTGGGAACACGCCTACTACATCGACTACCGCAACATGCGTCCGAAGTTCGTCGAGACCTTCCTGGACAAGCTGGTGAACTGGTCGTTCGCCGAGAAGAACTTCGCCTGATCGGCGTCGCCGGTTCCGGCATCAAAAAGCGGCCCTCGGGCCGCTTTTTTCATGCGCTGGCCGGAGCGCTTGTCAGCGCGGACCGAAGGGCACCCCCCCGAGGCGGAAGCCGGCCGCGATCCGCCGTTTGGCGAACCAGCCCTGGTTCATCTCCAGCACGAAGCGCACCGGCTCGGTGGAGCAGTGGCTGGCTTCCGACAGCGGCTGCATGTCGACCAGGTTGACGATGCGGCCGTCGTCGGCCACGAAGGCGGCCGTCAGCGGGATCAGGGTGTTGCGCATCCAGAAGCACTGGGTGGCGGGCTGCTCGAACACGAACAGCATGCCTTCGTGCACCGGCATCTCGCGGCGGTGCATCAGGCCGATCTGGCGCTGCTCCGGCGTGGCCGCCACCTGGGCGTCGATGCGGTGCATGCCGGCCGACAGCGCCACGCGCGGCAGGCCGAGTTGCGGTTTTCCGTCGTTCTGGGCATGGGCCAGCGGCAGCAGGAAGGGCAGCCAGGCGGCCAGAAGCAGGGCGCGCAGCAGGCGCAGGAAAGTGGTGGTCAGCATGGCGCCGATCGTAGCGTCGGTGGCTGCGCGGGTGACACCCGCTGTCAGGGCCGCTACAGTCTGTGGGGCTAAAATCTTCCGTTGCGCATCATGTGAAATGATGTTTCAGCGGACGTGGCGCAAACCCCGCGCAGCGAGCCGACCTCACACCGCACCACCCGGAGACCCGATTCCATGTACCAGCACATCAAAGTGCCCGCCCAAGGCCAGAAGATCACTGTCAACGCCGACATGTCGCTCAACGTGCCTGACCAGCCCATCGTGCCCTACATCGAGGGCGACGGTACCGGCTTCGACATCACTCCGGTGATGCTCAAGGTGGTGGACGCTGCGGTGGCCAAGGCCTACGGCGGCCAGCGCAAGATCCACTGGATGGAGGTGTACGCCGGCGAGAAGTCGACCCGCGTCTATGGCCCCGATGTCTGGCTGCCGGAAGAGACCCTGCACGCCCTGCGCGACTATGTGGTGTCCATCAAGGGCCCGCTGACCACCCCGGTGGGTGGCGGCATCCGCTCGCTGAACGTGGCCCTGCGCCAGGAACTCGACCTCTATGTCTGCCTGCGCCCGGTGCAGTACTTCAAGGGCGTGCCCAGCCCGCTGAAAGAGCCCGAGAAGACCAACATGGTCATCTTCCGCGAGAACTCGGAAGACATCTACGCCGGCATCGAATACGAAGCCAAAACCCCCAAGGCGCAGAAGCTGATCAAGTTCCTGCAGGAAGAGATGGGCGTGACCAAGATCCGCTTCCCCGAGACCTCGGGCATCGGCATCAAGCCGGTCTCGATCGAGGGCACCGAGCGCCTGGTGCGCAAGGCCATCCAGTACGCCATCGACAACGACAAGCCCAGCGTGACCATCGTGCACAAGGGCAACATCATGAAGTACACCGAAGGTGGCTTCCGTGACTGGGCCTATGCCCTGGCCCAGCGCGAGTTCGGTGCCGAACTGATCGACGGCGGCCCGTGGTGCAAGTTCAAGAACCCGAAGACCGGCAAGGAAATCATCGTCAAGGATTCGATTGCCGACGCCTTCCTGCAGCAGATCCTGCTGCGCCCCGCCGAGTACTCGGTGGTCGCCACCCTCAACCTGAACGGCGACTACATCTCCGACGCACTGGCCGCTCAGGTCGGCGGCATCGGCATTGCCCCGGGCGCCAACCTGTCCGACTCGGTGGCCTGCTTTGAAGCCACCCACGGCACCGCCCCAAAGTACGCCGGCAAGGACTATGTGAACCCGGGTTCCGAGATCCTGTCGGCCGAAATGATGCTGCGCCACATGGGCTGGAAGGAAGCCGCCGATCTGGTGATCAGCTCGCTCGAGAAGTCCATCCTGTCGAAGAAGGTCACCTACGACTTCGCCCGCCTCATGGACGGCGCGACCCAGGTCAGCTGCTCCGGCTTCGGCCAGGTCATGATCGACCACATGTGATCGACCACATGTGATCGACCAGATTTGATCGATCGGCAGGCCGGGTTCGCCCGGTCGCCGCAGCCACAAGGCCCTGGCCGCGCGAGCAGCCAGGGCCTTTTTCATGGTCACGCTGCAGCGGAGGCTCAGCGCGCAGCGTATTCCAGCGAGGAGTGGTGCGCCACGATGCGCAGGGCGCCGGCGTCGTCCTTCACGAACTTCCAGGTCTTGTCCACCGTGGTGGTCTGGCCGTCGCGGTTGGTCAGGTGCACCTTGCCCATGGTGGTGGCGCTGTCGCCGGCCAGGAACACCCCGGCGTTGTCCACCTTGCAGCCGGTCCAGCCCTTGAGGGCAAAGCCGCTGTCCTGAGGGAAGGCTGGGTCGCCGCCGACGAAGTAGGCCAGCGCACCGGCGCGCGTGGTGCGGAAGGTCTGGGGGTTGGTGGTCAGCGTCGGCTTGAACAGCACGGCGCCCATCTGGTAGCCGTAGGCGCTGTCGATCACTTGCTCGGCCAGGGCCTTGGCGGCCGGCTGGCCGTTGCGGGCGCCCGTGGTGCTGATGTCCACCAGCGCCTTGCACCAGCCCTGCTGGGCCGCCAGCACTTCTTTCTCGGTCACTGCCTGGTTCACCACCACGCTGCGGGCGTGGGCGGGCAGGGCGGCAGCGCACAGGGCGGCCAGGGCCAGAACGATCGGGGTCTTCATGAATGCTCCTTGTGGTTGGCGGATCGTGGCGGGCCGACCGTGCGGTGCGGCCCTGAAACCGATTGGGCTACCCCTGGGTGTCGCCACCCTGAACCGATCATGAGCAGGCGCTGAATGCCGCATGAACGCCAGATGAATCGGCGTGCGCGCGGGTGCCAGCGGCCACAATGCCGCCATGTTCCGACGCCGACTGACCCTTTCCCTGTGCTTTCTGGCCGGCGTGGCGGTGCTGGAGGGCATCGGCGCCGCGCTGGCCATCGGCGTGGCGCGGGATCAGGTGGAGCGCGGCCGTGTGGCCAGCGACATCCGGACCGGCTTTGTGGAGCTGTCGGCCACCAAGCAGCGCCTGCGCACCTGGGTCGCCCAGCGCCAGCAGGGCGCCGGCGCCGATGTGCAGGTGCGCGAGGCCCTGCAGTCCGACATGCGCGGCATCCTGCTGCGGCTGGAGTCGCTGGCCGCCGCTGCCGAGCAGCATGGCGGCCCGCAGGCCCAGGAGGAAAACCTGCGCCGGCGCGATGCGGTGGCGGTCCTGATGCAGAGCGTGGCAGAGCTCGAACAGGCGGTGGATGCGGCCATGCCGCTGGCCCCGGGTGCCGACGCCCAGCAAGCCTGGCAGGCGCTGTCGGCGGTGTTCGACCGCTCCCAGGGCCGAGACCTGCGCCAGCTGATCGACGACAGCCTGGCACGCGAAGCCGCTGCCGTGGAGCGCGAGCGCCGGGCCGCCGACCAGACGCTGGCCTGGATGCGCCATCTCTGGCTGGCCATGGCGCTCACCCTGGCCTTGCTGGCCGTGGCGGCGGCGGTGCACTTCGCCCGCGCGCTGCGCCGTCCGCTGGACCACCTCAGCGAAGGCGCCCAGGCCCTGCAGCGCGGCGATCTGGCCCACCGCATACCGGTGGCGGGGGTGGACGAGTTCTCTGCGGTGGCCACCAGCATGAACACGCTGGCGGCCGAACTGGCCAGCCACCGTTCCCGCGAGACCCTGGCCCGTCAGCAGCTGGAAGATCAGGTGGCCGGACGGACCGCCGAACTGCGCGAGGCGCTGGACGCGCTGCGCGCGGCCGATGCGCGGCGCCGGCAGCTGTTTGCCGACATCAGCCATGAACTGCGGACCCCCACCACCGCCATCCGGGGCGAGGCCGAGATCACCCTGCGCGGACCGGACCGCACCGCGCCGGACTACAAGGCGGCGCTGCGGCGCATCGTCGAAACCTCGGCCCAGCTGGGGCATGTGATCAACGACCTGCTGGCCATGGCCCGCAGCGACATCGACGCGCTCTCGCTGGTGCGTCAGCCGGTCGATCTGGGGGCGCTGGTGCAGGAGGCAGTGGCGCAAAGCACCGCACTGGCCGAAGGCCGCGGCGTGGCGGTGCTCTGTGACGGCCCGGCCAGCGCCGCCGATGCCCGGCTGGAGGTGCCGGGCGATGCGCAGCGGCTGCGCCAGGTGCTGCTGATCCTGCTGGACAACGCCACCCGCTACTCGCACCCGGGCGGGGTGGTGCAGGTCGGCTGGGCGACCACCGCGCAGGACGGGTTGCCGGTCTGCACCGTCGACGTGACCGATCAGGGCATCGGTATCGGGGCCGACGAGCTGCCCCAGGTGTTCGAGCGGCATTTCCGAGGGCGGCAGGCGCGTGAGGCAAGGCCCGAGGGCAGCGGCCTGGGGCTTCCGATCGCGCAGGCCCTGGCGCGGGCCCATGGCGGCCATGTCGATCTGCAGAGCCGGGTCGGGCAGGGCACGCGGGCGCGGCTGGTGCTGCCGCTGGTGGCGGAGGCCCGTGCATGAACATCCTGATCGTCGAGGACGACGACCGCATTGCCGACTTCCTGTGCCGAGGCCTGCGCGCCGAAGGGCATCGGGTGCAGCGGGCCGCCGACGGCCCGACCGGCCTGGCACTGGCCCGCGACGCCGCCCGCGAGCAACACCCGCAGGAGGGCGCAACGGTGCTGGTACTCGACCTGATGCTCCCCGGGTTGAGCGGACTGGAGATCTGCCAGGCCCTGCGCTCGGCCCAGGTCGGACTCCCCATCCTGATGCTCACCGCTCAGGGTTCGCTGGAAGACCGGGTCAATGGCTTGCGGCTGGGGGCCGACGACTACCTCTGCAAGCCCTTCGATTTCGAGGAGCTGCTGGCCCGTCTGGAAGCGCTGGCGCGGCGCGGGCGTGAATGGCGGCCGGCGGCGCCCGCCCGCCTGTGCGTGGGCGATCTGGAGCTGGACCGGGACCGCATGCAGGCCAGCCGGGGCGGACAGGTGCTGCCCCTGACCGCGCGCGAACTGGCCCTGCTGGAACTGCTCATGAGTGCCCCGGGGCGGCTGTTCAGCCGCGAGCGCATCCTGGCCAATGTCTGGGGCACCAGCGAGGACCCCCTTACCAATGTGGTGGATGTCTATATCCGGCGCCTGCGTGCCCGGATCGACCGCGAGGGTGCACCCGCCCTGATCCACACGGTTCGCGGGCTGGGCTATCGGCTGGAGGTGCCGCCTGCGTCACAGGGCTGAGCGGCGGGCCCGGTGGTCGGCTGGCCCGAAGTGCGCCGGCTTTCACCCCCAATCGGCGCGATCGGCAGCCGGCGGGCTGTCCCAGAATGGGGGCATGACCGGTTATGCCCTCCCTGGCTGGATGTTCCGGCTCCCGGCGCCCTCAGGCGCAGTGGGGCCAATTTCCTGCTGCCCGGACAGGGCCGACCGCTCGCTAGAATCTTCCCATGGCCTCCGAGACCCCCAAGAAACCAGAAACCCCCGCGGCGCCCCCTTCGGTGGGCAACGACGACGCGGTGGTGCTGGAGCGACGCACCCAGCGCGTCCAGCCGCCCCAGATGTACCAGGTGGTGTTGCTCAACGACGACTTCACCCCCATGGAGTTCGTGGTGCATGTCATCCAGGAGTTCTTCAGCAAGGACCGGGAAACCGCCACCCAGATCATGTTGAAGATCCATCTCGAAGGCAAAGGCATCTGCGGGGTCTACACCCGCGATGTGGCCGGCACCAAGGTCGACCAGGTGCTGCAGGCGGCCCGCGCCGCCGGGCATCCGTTGCAATGCCTGAGTGAACCGGTTGAATAAACCACCAGGCACCCCATCTGGAACCCAAACTGTCTTCCGAGCATCCGATACCCGACCCCCAGACCAAAGGACGTGCCCATGATTGCCCAAGAACTTGAAGTCAGCCTGCATATGGCCTTTGTCGAGGCCCGGCAGCAGCGGCACGAATTCATCACGGTCGAGCACCTGCTGCTCGCCCTGCTCGACAACCCGAGCGCGGCCGAAGTGCTGCGCGCCTGCTCGGCCAACATCGAAGACCTGCGCAAGTCCCTGACCAATTTCATCAAGGACAACACGCCGCAGGTGGCCGGCACCGACGAGGTGGACACCCAGCCCACCCTCGGTTTCCAGCGCGTCATCCAGCGCGCCATCATGCATGTGCAGAGCACCGGCAACGGCAAGAAGGAAGTCACCGGCGCCAACGTGCTGGTGGCCATCTTCGGCGAGAAGGACTCGCACGCCGTCTACTACCTCCACCAGCAGGGCGTGACCCGGCTGGACGTGGTGAACTTCATCGCCCACGGCATCCGCAAGAGCGATCCGCCCGAGCCGACCAAGTCCGGCGAAAGCGCTGCCGAGAACGAGGAAGCCACCGAAGCCAAGGGCAACGAGAAGCAGTCGCCGCTGGAGCAGTTCACCCAGAACCTCAACCAGATGGCCAAGGACGGCAAGATCGACCCGCTGATCGGCCGCGAGTACGAGGTCGAGCGCGTCATCCAGATCCTGTGCCGCCGCCGCAAGAACAACCCGCTGCTGGTGGGCGAGGCCGGTGTGGGCAAGACCGCCATTGCAGAAGGCCTGGCCTGGCGCATCACCCAGGGCGACGTGCCGGAGATCCTGGCCGAGAGCGCGGTGTATTCGCTCGACATGGGCGCGCTGCTGGCCGGCACCAAGTACCGCGGTGACTTCGAACAACGCCTGAAGGGCGTGCTCAAGTCGCTCAAGGACAAGCCCAACGCCATCCTGTTCATCGACGAGATCCACACCCTCATCGGTGCCGGTGCGGCCTCCGGCGGCACGCTGGATGCGTCCAACCTGCTCAAGCCGGCGCTCTCCAGCGGCCAGCTCAAGTGCATCGGCGCCACCACCTTCACCGAGTACCGCGGCATCTTCGAGAAGGACGCCGCCCTGTCCCGCCGCTTCCAGAAGGTGGACGTGGTGGAGCCCACCGTGGAGCAGACGGTCGACATCCTCAAGGGTCTGAAGAGCCGCTTCGAGGAGCACCACAACGTCAAGTACGCCGTGGCCGCCCTGCAGGCCGCCGCCGAACTGTCGGCCAAGTACATCAACGACCGCCATCTGCCGGACAAGGCCATCGACGTGATCGACGAGGCCGGTGCCGCGCAGCGCATCCTGGCACCGAGCAAGCGCAAGAAGACCATCGGCAAGAGCGAGGTGGAAGAGATCGTGGCCAAGATCGCCCGCATCCCGCCGGCCAATGTCTCCAACGACGACCGCAGCAAGCTGCAGACGCTGGAGCGCGACCTCAAGAGCGTGGTGTTCGGTCAGGACAAGGCCCTCGAGGTGCTGGCGTCCAGCGTCAAGATGGCCCGCTCCGGCCTGGGCAAGGCGGACAAGCCGATCGGCGCCTTCCTGTTCAGCGGCCCCACCGGCGTCGGCAAGACCGAAGCCGCCAAGCAGCTGGCCTACATCATGGGCATCGACCTGATCCGCTTCGACATGTCGGAGTACATGGAGCGGCACGCGGTGTCGCGCCTGATCGGTGCGCCCCCCGGTTATGTGGGCTTCGACCAGGGCGGCCTGCTGACCGAGGCCATCACCAAGAAGCCCCACGCGGTGCTGCTGCTCGACGAGATCGAGAAGGCGCACCCGGACATCTTCAACGTGCTGCTGCAGGTCATGGACCACGGCACCCTGACCGACAACAACGGGCGCAAGGCCGACTTCCGCAACGTGATCATCATCATGACCACCAACGCGGGCGCCGAGACCATGAACAAGGCCACCATCGGCTTCACCAACCCGCGTGAAGCCGGCGACGAAATGGCCGACATCAAGCGCCTGTTCACGCCGGAGTTCCGCAACCGCCTGGACGCCATCGTCGGCTTCAAGGCCCTGGACGAAAACATCATCCTGCGGGTGGTGGACAAGTTCCTGCTGCAGCTGGAGACCCAGCTGGCCGAGAAGAAAGTGGAAGTCACCTTCACCGACGTGCTGCGCAAGCACCTGTCCAAGAAGGGCTTCGACCCGCTCATGGGCGCCCGCCCGATGCAGCGCCTGATCCAGGACACCATCCGCCGCGCCCTGGCCGACGAGCTGCTGTTCGGCCGCCTGACCGATGGTGGCCGTCTGACTGTCGATCTGGTCACCAAGACCGGCGAAGACGGCAAGGAGACCCAGGAAGTCGATCTGGACATCCAGCCGACCCCGAAGAAGGAAGGCAAGGCCAAGCCTGAAGAGGCGACCGCCGACTGAGCCCTGCAGCTCCATGAAAAAACCGGCTTCGGCCGGTTTTTTCATGCCTGGATCAGGGCAGCTGCTGGTAGGCGGCCCGCAGCGCCTCGATGCGCTGGCGGTTGGCGCCGAAATCTTCGGCGCCCAGCCGGCTGGCGCTGCGCAGGTCGATCACGCCGCGCTGCGGGTCGGCCACGAACTCCAGGTCGTCCACGAAGCCCAGCCAGCGGGTGCGCGCTTCGGCCCGCAAGTACCCGGCGTCCTCGCTGACCACCCGCACGCCGGCGACCTGCTGCAGCGCGGCGGCCAGCGCCTGCATCGAGGCGCCGGCGCCACCGGCCTTGAACGGCAGGGGATCGATGCGGGCGTAGTCGGCCTGGGGGTGTCCCGGGTGCCGGTCGGTCTGGCTGGACACGCTGTTGCGGGTGAGCGAGGGTGGCTTGAGCTGGCCCTGCGGTGCCCCCAGGTCGGCAGGCGCCTGGCCTTCGAGTGCGCCGAGCTGGGCAGCGGCCAGGGCCACCACCAGCACGCCTGCGGTCCACATGGCGGCGCGCTTCACCGTTTGCCGCCGAGCAGGCCGCCCAGCACCCCGCGCAGGATCTGCCGGCCCAGGCCGCTCGCCACGGTGCGGGCCGCCGTCTTGGCCATGGTCTGCACCAGGCCGTCGTACTGGCCGCCACGCGGCCCGGTGCGGCCGAACAGCACCTCGTTGATGATGCTTTTTTCGTCGGCTGCGGCCGGCTCCTGGCCTGCGGCACCGGGGATGCGCGGGGTGCGGGGCGCGGTCTTGTCGGCGGGGGCGGCCTCGGCTTCGCCGCGCTGGCCGGCGTGACTACGGAACATCTCGTAGGCGCTTTCTCGGTCGACCAGCTTCTCGTAGGTGCCGGCCACCAGCGATTCGCGCAGCAGGGCCTGGCGCTGCTCGGGCGTGATGGGTCCGATCTGGCTGCCCGGCGGCACCACGAACACCCGCTCGGTCTCGGTGGGGCGGCCCTTGGCATCCAGCAGGCTGACCAGGGCTTCGCCCACCGCCAGTTCGGTGATGGCGGCCTCGATGTCCAGGCCGGCCTTGGGCCGCATGGTCTGGGCCGTGGCCTTGACCGCTTTCTGGTCGCGCGGGGTGAAGGCGCGCAGCGCATGCTGCACCCGGTTGCCCAGCTGGCCCAGCACCGAGTCGGGGATGTCGAGCGGGTTCTGGGTCACGAAATACACGCCGACGCCCTTGGAGCGCACCAGGCGCACCACCAGCTCGATGCGCTCGACCAGCACCTTGGGCGCCTCGTTGAACAGCAGGTGGGCCTCGTCGAAGAAGAACACCAGTTTGGGTTTGTCGGGGTCACCGATCTCAGGCAGGGTCTCGAACAGCTCGGAGAGCATCCAGAGCAGGAAGGTGGCGTAGAGCCGGGGCGAGTTGAGCAGCTTGTCGGCCGCCAGGATGTTGATGACGCCCTTGCCGTCGATGGTCTGCATGAAGTCGGCGATGTCCAGCATGGGCTCGCCGAAGAAGCGGTCGCCACCCTGCTGCTCGATCTGCATCAGGCCGCGCTGGATGGCGCCGATGCTGGCCGAACTGATGTTGCCGTACTCGGTGGTGAACTGCTTGGCGTTGTCGCCCACGTGCTGCAGCATGGCCCGCAGGTCTTTCATGTCGAGCAGCAGCAGGCCGTTGTCGTCGGCGATCTTGAAGATCAGGTTGAGCACCCCGGTCTGGGTGTCGTTGAGGTTGAGCATGCGGGCCAGCAGCAGGGGGCCCATGTCGGAGACGGTGGCGCGCACCGGGTGGCCCTGTTCGCCGAACACGTCCCACAGGGTGGTAGGGCAGGCTACCGGGTCGGGCAGGGCGATGCCGCGGTCCTTCAGCACGGCAGCCAACTTCTCGCCGATGCGCCCGGTCTGGCTGATGCCGGTGAGGTCGCCCTTGACGTCGGCCATGAACACCGGCACCCCGATGCGCGAGAACTGCTCGGCCAGGGTCTGCAGCGTGACCGTCTTGCCGGTACCGGTGGCCCCGGTGATCAGGCCGTGTCGGTTGGCCAGGCCGGGCAGCAGCTGGCAGGTGGTCTGGGCGTTCTGGGCGATCGGCATCGGCTCGGCCATGGCGGGGGGTCCTCCGGGGTGTGGGTGCACAAACGTAAAATCGCGGGCTTATTAGATCAAAGCCCGTGGGGCAAAAGGACGTTTTCGTGGCCGGACACAGCAAATGGGCAAACATCCAGCACCGCAAGGGGCGACAGGACGAGAAGCGCGGCAAGATCTGGACCCGCGTGATCCGCGAGATCACGGTCGCTGCGCGGCAGGGCGGCGGTGACCCGGCCATGAACCCCCGCCTGCGGCTGGCCATCGAGAAGGCCAAGGCGGCCAACATGCCCGCCGACCGCATCAAGTACAACGTGGACAAGGCCTCCGGCACGCTGGAAGGCCTGACGCTGGAGGAGATCCGCTACGAGGGCTACGGCATCGGTGGCGCGGCGGTCATCGTCGACACCATGACCGACAACCGGGTGCGCACCGTGGCCGAGGTGCGGCACGCCTTCAGCAAGTACGGCGGCAACCTGGGCACCGAAGGCTCGGTGTCGTTCCAGTTCAAGCACTGCGGGCAGCTGGTGTTCGCACCCGGCACCTCGGAAGACCAGGTGATGGAAGTCGCCCTGGAGGCCGGTGCGGAAGACGTGATCACCGATGACGAAGGTGCCATCGAGGTCATCACCTCGCCGACCGACTTCGAGGCGGTGAAGAACGCGCTGGAGGCCGCCGGCCTGCGGCCCGAACTCGCCGAGGTGACCATGCGCGCCGAAAACACCATTGCCCTCGCCGGCGAGGACGCCGCCCGCATGCAGAAGCTGCTGGACATCATCGAAGACCTCGACGACGTGCAGGCCGTGTTCCACAACGCCGAGATCAGCGAATGAAAGTCCTCGTGATTGGCGGCGGTGGCCGAGAGCATGCCCTGGCCTGGCGCCTGAAGCAGTCCACCGGCGTGACCCAGGTGTATGTGGCCCCGGGCAACGCCGGCACCGCCCGCGACGCCGACCTGATCAACCTGCCCCTGACCGACAAGGCCGCGCTGCGCGCCTGGGTGCAGGACAACGGCATCGCGCTGACCGTGGTCGGCCCCGAGGCACCGCTGGCGGCCGGCGTGGTGGACGAGTTCCGCGCGCACGGCCTGGCCATCTTCGGCCCGACGCAGAAGGCCGCGCAGCTGGAGAGCTCCAAGGCGTTCAGCAAGGCCTTCATGCAGCGCCACGGCATTCCCACCGCCGAGTACCAGACCTTCACCGACCCGGTGCAGGCCCACGCCTATGTGGACGCCAAAGGCGCGCCCATCGTGGTCAAGGCCGACGGCCTGGCGGCCGGCAAGGGCGTGGTGGTGGCCATGACGCTGGCCGAGGCCCATGAGGCCATCGATTTCATGCTGCTGGACAACACCCTGGGCGTGGCCCACAACGAGGGCGGCGCCCGGGTGGTGATCGAGGAGTTCCTGGAAGGCGAAGAGGCCAGCTTCATCGTCCTGTGCGACGGCGAACATGCCCTGGCACTGGCCACCAGCCAGGACCACAAGCGCCTGATGGACGCCGACCAGGGCCCCAACACCGGCGGCATGGGGGCGTATTCGCCGGCCCCGGTGGTGACGCCGGCGGTGCACCAGCGCGCCATGGACGAGGTCATCCTGCCGACCCTGCGCGGCATGAAGGCCGACGGCATTCCGTACACCGGCTTCCTGTATGCCGGCCTCATGATCACGCCGGACGGCCGGGTCAAGACGCTCGAATTCAACTGCCGCATGGGCGACCCGGAAACCCAGCCGATCATGATGCGGCTGCGCAGCCCGCTGGCCGACGTGCTGCTGGCCGCCACCCGGGGCGAACTCGACCGCGTCAGCCTCGACTGGGACCCGCGCGTGGCGCTGGGTGTGGTCATGGCCGCCGCCGGTTACCCCATGAACCCGCGCAAGGGCGATGCCATCACCGGTCTGCCGGACGACGGGGCCGACCGCATGGTGTTCCACGCCGGCACCTCGGCGGTGGACGGACGCATCGAGGTCAGTGGTGGCCGTGTGCTGTGCGTGACCGCGCTGGCCGACTCGGTGGTCGCCGCCCGCGAGAAGGCGTATGCGGTGGTCGACCAGATCCGGTTCGACGGCATGCAGTGCCGCCGCGACATCGGTTTCCGTGCGCTCTGAAGACGGCACCGCGCTGCCGGTGCGCTTTGACGAATCCCGCCTGGCGCGGGCGCTGCTGCGCCTGGCCGGCTGGCGGGTGGTCTACCAGGGCTTCCCGACCCGGCAGGGCGTGGCCATCGTCTACCCGCACACCAGCAACTGGGACTTCGTGGTGATGGTGCTGGCCAAGTGGACCATCGGCGTGCCCGCCCGCTGGTGGGGCAAGGACAGCCTGTTCCGTCTGCCGGTGCTGGGCCGCTGGATGCGCTGGCTCGGCGGCATTCCGCTGGACCGCCGGTCGTCCCGGGGTGTGGTGGCTGAGATGGTGGCGGTGTTCGATGCCGCCAAGGCCGCCGACGAACTGCTCTGGCTCGGCCTTTCGCCCGAGGGAACCCGGCGCCATACCGAAGGCTGGCGCAGCGGCTTCTACCAGGTGGCCCTCGGGGCGAAGGTTCCGCTGGCCCTGATCCGCCTGGACTACGGCCGGCGCGAGGTGCGCATCACCGACTTCATCCACCTCAGCGGCGACATGGACGCCGACTACGCCCGCATGGCCGAGGCCTATGCCGGCGTGCGGGGGCAGCGCCCCTCGCAGGCCAGCCCGATCGCCCCCTTGCCCAAGCGGCCAACCCCCGATACGGTATGAGCATGAACAACACGGTCTCCAACCCTGCCAGCGTGCAGGCCCCTTCGGGCGCCATCGACACCGTCCGCCAGTTCCTCACCGGGCTGCAGGACCGCATCACCTCGGCCATCACCGGCATCGACGGCACGCCCTTCCTGGTGGACCGCTGGACCAAGCCCGCCGGCGAGAAGCTGCAGGGCAACGGCATCACCCAGATCCTGGAAGGCGGCCCGGTGTTCGAGCGCGCCGGCTGCGGTTTCTCGCACGTCACCGGCCCGCAGCTGCCGCCCTCGGCCACCCAGCACCGCCCTGAACTGGCCGGCGCGCCGTTCGAGGCCATGGGCGTGTCGCTGGTGTTCCACCCGCGCAACCCGTATGTGCCCACGGTGCACATGAACGTGCGCATGCTGGCGGCCACGCCGGCCGGCGGCGCACCGGTCTGCTGGTTCGGCGGCGGCATGGACCTCACGCCGTACTACGGCTTCGAGGAAGACGCCCGCCATTTCCACCGCACCTGCCAGGCCGCGCTGGCGCCCTTCGGCGACGACAAGTACCCGCGCTTCAAGCAGTGGTGCGACCAGTACTTCTTCCTGAAACACCGCAACGAGCCGCGTGGCGTTGGCGGGGTGTTCTTCGACGACTTCTCGGAACTGGGTTTCGACGACAGCTTTGCCATGATGGCCGCCACCGGCGACGCCTTCCTGGACGCCTACCTGCCCATCGTCGAACGTCGGCAACAGCTGCCCTATGGTGAGCGTGAGCGCGAATTCCAGCTCTATCGGCGCGGCCGTTATGTGGAGTTCAACCTGGTCTGGGACCGGGGCACCCACTTCGGCCTGCAGTCGGGCGGTCGCAGCGAATCCATCCTGTTGTCCATGCCGCCGCTGGTGAGCTGGTCGTACAACCGGCAGCCGGAGCCCGGCAGTGCCGAGCACCGTCTGTACAGCGAGTTCCTGGTGCCCCGGGACTGGGCCTGATGACCGCAGCTTCCGATGGCGCTGCCATCCGCCGCGTCGGCATGTTCGGTGGGGCATTCGACCCGCCGCACGGCGCCCACCGATCGCTGGCCGAAGCCGCCATCGAACAGCTCCAGCTCGACGTGCTACACGTGTTGCCGACCGGGCAGGCCTGGCACAAGAGCCGTCCGCTGACCGATGCCGCGCACCGGGTCGCCATGTGTGGCCTGGCCTTCGGCGATCTGCCCCGGGTGCGCATCGACCCGCGCGAGATCGCCCGGCAGGGCCCCAGCTACACCGCCGACACCCTGGCCGAACTGCGCCGCGAATACCCGCAGGCCGAGCTGTTTCTGGTGCTGGGGGCCGACCAGCTGCTGGCGTTCCGGCAGTGGGTGCGCTGGCAGGAGGTGGTGTCGCTGGCCACGCTGGCGGTGGCCGCCCGTGCCCGATCCATCGGCGCCCAGGCGCTGGATGCCCCACCGGAAGAAGCCGATCTCTCCGGCGTCGACCTGCCTTTTGTGGGCCTGACCATGCCCCTGAACCCGGTCAGCGCCACCGCCGTGCGCGCACGGCTGGCCGCCGTCGGACCCGACGCGGCCGCACTGGACGTGCTGGTGCCCGCTCCGGTCGCAAGCTATATTTCACAGAACCACCTCTACCAGACCCCTACATGACCAGCGAAACCACCGCCAAAAAAGACATCCAGAAACTGCAACGCGCCATCGTCGAGGGGCTGGAGGATGTGAAGGGGCAGGACATCGTGGTGTTCAACACCGAGACCCTCTCGCCCCTGTTCGAGCGGGTCATCATTGCCAGCGGCACCTCCAACCGGCAGACCAAGGCCCTGGCCGCCAGCGTGCGCGACGCGGTGCGTGAAGCCGGTTTCGACAAGCCCCGCATCGAAGGCGAGGAAAACGGCGAATGGATCATCGTGGACTGCGGCCAGGCCGTGGCCCATGTGATGCAGCCGGTGATCCGCCAGTACTACCGCCTTGAGGAAATCTGGGGTGCCAAGCCGGTCCGCTTGAAGCATGGTGCCGAGAAGGCCGCAGAAAAGGCTGCAGAAAAGGCCGCAGCCCCCGCGAAGAAGTCGGCGACCCGCAAGACCGCCGCCGCCGAGCCGGCCGCCGTGTCGGGCAAGACCGTGGTGCGCAAGCAGGCCGCTGCAGCCAAGACCGCGGCCAAGGCGCCGGCTGCCAAGGCAGCACCGGCGAAGAAGGCCGCTGCGACGAAGACCGCCGCCAAGGCACCGGTCAAGGCGCCGGCAAAGACCGCCGCCAAGACGGCTGTAAAGACGGCTGCGAAGACGCCGGTCAAGAAGGCCCTGCCCAAGGTGGTGGTCGGCAAGTCCACCAAGCCCGCCGCCAAGGCAGCCGCCAAGACCCCGGCGCGCAAGACCGTCAAGCCCGCAGCCCGCAAGACCGCCACGAAAAAGGCATGAAGCTGCTGATCGTCGCGGTCGGCCAGCGGGTTCCCGACTGGGCCCAGACCGCGTATGACGATTACGCCAAGCGCTTCCCGCCCGAACTGAAGGTGGAGCTGCGCGCCGTCAAGACCGAGCCGCGCGGCTCGCGCACCACCGAGACGCTGATGGCGGCCGAGCGCGAGCGCATCCAGGCGGTGCTTCCGCGCGGCTGCCGCGTGGTGGTGCTGGACGAGCGCGGCACCGCCCTCACCACCCAGGCGCTGGCCCGTCAGCTGACCCAGTGGCAACTGGGCGGGGACGATGTGGCGCTGATCATCGGCGGCCCGGATGGCCTGGAGCCTGCATTCCGCGATGCGGCCCACCAGCGCATCCGCCTCTCCGACCTAACGCTGCCCCATGCCATGGTGCGGGTGCTGCTGATCGAGCAGTTGTACCGGGCCTGGTCGATCAACGCGAACCACCCGTACCACCGCGAATGAAGCCCTCTCTGTACCTCGCTTCGCAGAGCCCGCGCCGCAAGCAGCTGCTGGAGCAGTGGGGCGTTCAGCCCGAACTGCTGCTGCCCGACGCTGACGAGGATGTCGAGTCGCTGGAGGTGGTGCGCGGCGCCGAAGCCCCGGCCACCTATGTGCAGCGGGTCACCGCGCTCAAGCTGCAGGCCTCGCTGGACCGCCTGCAGCGGCGGGGTCTGCCGCCCGCCCCGGTGCTGTGCGCCGACACCACCGTGGCGCTGGGTCGCCGCATTCTGGGAAAGCCGGCCGATGCCGCCGAGGCGCGGGCGATGCTGCGCGATCTGGCCGGCCGGACCCACCGGGTGCTGACCGCTGTGGCGGTGGGCGTGCCGGGCCGCCGGGCCGGTGTGGCGCCCCGGCTGGCGCAGGCGCTGTCGGTGTCCACCGTGAGCTTCGCGCCGCTGACCCGCAGCCAGATCGACCGGTACGTTGCCAGTGGCGAGCCGATGGGCAAGGCGGGCGCTTATGCCCTCCAGGGCGCAGCGGCTCTCTGGGTCAGCCGCATGACCGGCAGCCATTCCGGTATCGTGGGCCTTCCGGCCTTCGAGACGGCGCAGGTGCTGCGCCAGGCCGGCATCGATCTGTACTGACCCGTCCCGCCGACTTTCCAACACCGTTCCATTCATGAGCCAAGACATCCTGATCAACTGGTCGCCGCAGGAAACCCGGGTGGCGGTGGTGGAGCAGGGGGCCGTGCAGGAGGTGCACCTGGAGCGCACCCTGGAGCGCGGGCTGGTCGGCAACATCTACCTGGGCAAGGTGTCGCGGGTGCTGCCGGGCATGCAGTCGGCCTTCATCGACATCGGCCTGGACCGCGCCGCCTTCCTGCACGTGGCCGACCTGATGCCCAAAATCCAGGCCAAGCACGCTCCGAGCCGGCCGCCCGAGGCCGAGGCACCGGCCGGGAATGGCAGCGCACCCAAGGTGCTGACGCCCAACCCGGTGCTGCCGATCGAGCGGCAGATCTTCGAGGGCCAGGCGCTGATGGTGCAGGTGCTCAAGGACCCGATCGGCACCAAGGGTGCGCGGCTGACGGCGCAGATCAGCATTGCCGGACGGCTGCTGGTGTTCCTGCCGCAGGACAACCATGTGGGCGTGTCCCAGAAGATCCCGCCGGCCCAGCGCGAGGCCCTGCGACAGCGGGTGACGCAGCTGGCCGCCACCCCGGACGGCAGCGCCACCGGCGGCTTCATCCTGCGCACCAACGCCGAGGACGCTGCCGACCAGGAGCTCATCGACGACATCGCCTACCTGCGCAAGACCTGGCTGCGCATCAAGGAGGCGTCGACCCGCCAGCCGCCGGCCACGCTGCTGCACGAGGACCTGAACCTGATGCAGCGCGTGCTGCGCGATCTGGTGGGCGCCCAGACCCAGTCCATCCGCATCGACTCGCGCGAGCAGCACGGCCTGCTCACCGGCTTCGCCGAAGAGTTCATGCCCGACACCGTGGCCAAGCTGCAGCACTACAGCGGCGAACGGCCCATCTTCGACCTGTTCCACATCGACGAGGACATTGCCCGTGCGCTCAGCCGGCGGGTCGACCTCAAGTCCGGCGGCTATCTGGTGATCGACCAGACCGAGGCCCTGACCACGGTGGATGTGAACACCGGCGGTTTCGTGGGGGCCCGCAACTTCGACGACACCGTGTTCCGGACCAACCTCGAGGCGGCGCAGGCCATTGCCCGCCAGCTGCGCCTGCGCAACCTGGGCGGCATCGTCATCGTCGACTTCATCGACATGACCCGGGAAGATCACCGCGAGTCGGTGTTGACCGAGTTCCGCAAGCAGCTCTCCCGCGACCGGGTCAAGACCATGATCGGCGGCTTCTCGCAGCTCGGCCTGGTCGAGATGACCCGCAAGCGCACCCGCGAGTCGCTGGCCCACATGCTGAGCGAGCCGTGCGAAGCGTGTGGGGGCAAGGGCGAGGTGAAGACGGCGCGCAGCGTGTGCTACGACATCCTGCGCGAGATCCTGCGCGAGGCCCGCGCCTTCAATCCGCGCGAGTTCCGTGTGGTGGCTTCGGCCAAGGTGGTGGAGCTGTTCCTGGACGAGGAGCGCGCCCACCTGGCCGGCCTGTCGGACTTCATCGGCAAGCCGATCTCGCTGCAGTCGGAAAGCTCCATGACGCAGGAGCAGTACGACATCGTGCTGCTCTGAGCGGCAGCGGCCTCGGTCAGGTCGCTTCAGGCGGCGCTGTTCAGGCCCTGCGAATGCAGCCGGGCGTACAGCCCGTCTGCGGCCATCAGCTCGGCGTGGGTGCCCAGCTCGGCGATCCGGCCTTCGGCCAGCACCACCACCCGGTCGGCGTGTTCGATGGTGGAGAGCCGGTGCGCAATGACCAGCGTGGTGCGGCCCTGCATCAGGCGCGACAGGGCGTCCTGCACCAGACGCTCGCTCTCGTTGTCCAGCGCCGAGGTGGCTTCGTCCAGGATGAGCACCGGCGCGTCCTTGTAGATGGCGCGTGCAATCGCCAGCCGCTGGCGCTGGCCGCCGGAGAGTTCGGCCGCGTTGTGGCCCACAGCGGTGTGGATGCCCTGCGGCAGCCGACCCACCAGCTCGCCCAGGTTGGCCGACTGCAAGGCGGCCAGCACCCGCGCTTCGTCGATCTGGCCGGCCTCGCTGCCCAGGGCCACGTTGGCGGCCAGCGTGTCGTTGAGCATGACCACATCCTGCGAGACCATGGCGAACTGCCGCCGCAGGCTGGGCAGGTCCCAGTCGGGCAGGGGGGTGCCGTCCAGCGTGACGCTGCCGCTGTCCACCTCCACGAAGCGCGGCAGCAGGTTGACCAGCGTGGTCTTGCCCGAGCCGGAGGGGCCGACGAAGGCCAGCACCTCGCCCGGCTGCACCTGCAGCGACACCTCGCGCAGGGCCAGGTGGCCACCGTGCCCGGCTTCACCCTCGCGTTCGGGGTAGCGCACCGTCACGCCGTGCAGGGCGATGGCGCCCCGCACCCGGTCGGCGGTGTGGGTGCCGCCGGTCTGCACCGGGGTCTGCTCGATCAGCTCCAGCCCCCGCTCCAGCGCGGCCAGCCCGCGTGTGATGGGCGCGGTGATCTCGGCCAGATGCCGGATGGGGGTGATCAGCATCAGCATGGCGGTCACGAAGGCCACAAAGTTGCCCACGCTCACGCCGCTGCTGGTGCTTTGCCACAGCGCCACCGCAATGACCGCCGACAGCGCACCCGATGCCAGCAGCTGGGTGAGCGGCGTCATGGCGGCGGTGGCGATGGTCGACTTCAGGGCCAGCTTGCGCAGCCGCACGCTGAGCACATCGAAGCGCCCGGCCTGGCGCTGCTGCGCGCCGTGCAGCCGGATCATGCGGTAGGCCAGGGCGTTTTCCTCGACCACATAGGCCAGCTCGTCGGTGGCCTGCTGGCTGTCCTTGGTGAGCTGGTAGAGCCGCCGGGTCAGCACCCGCATGATCAGGATCAGGCCGGGGAACACCGCCAGCACGATGAGGGTGAGTTTCCAGTTCAGGTAGACCAAGTAACCCATCAGGGCCAGCACGGTCAGCGAATCCTTGGCCAGGGTCAGGAAGGCCGACACCAGCATCTGAGAGCCGGTCTGCACCTCATAGACCAGGGTGTTGGAGAGCTTGCTGGCGCTCTGCCGCGCAAACAGCGCCATCTGGGCCTCGTTGAGGCGGGTGAACATGGCCCGACGCAGGTTGAGCATGCCCAGGCTGGCGGTGTACGAGAGGGCGTACTGGGCCACGAAGGTGGCCATGCCGCGCAGGCCGAACAGCCCCATCAGGGCCAGCGGCACGGCCCACAGCGGCACCTGTCCGGCGGCGAAGCCCTTGTCCAGCAGCATCTGCAGCAGGGCCGGAATGGCAGGCTCGGTGAGGGCGCCCACCACCGTGGCCAGTGCGGCCAGCACGATGCCGGCCCTGGCCCCCCTGAAATACGGCCACACCCGGCGCAGGCGCTGACCCAGTGTGCCGGGTGGCGTCGAGGTGGCGGCGTGCGAGGGGTTGGGGGGTGGTGAGGTGGTCAAGGGCAGAGCGTTTCAGTGTCGCGCCGTGAACCGGTGGAGGAACCCGCAGCGGACTTCAGGATCACAGTGACCGCCCGGGAGAAGCGGGTGGCCTCTCACATCTTGTCACGCAGGCCGGTCGGCAGCCTCCGGTATTATCGGCCGCTCTCGCCCGGACCGCGACACCTGCCCGCGCAACACGTCCCGAGACCCCATCAAGATGCCCGATCAGAATCGAACCGAACCGTTCGCCCCCATGCAGCGCCGCCGCGCTCTGGGTCTTGTCTCCTCCCTGCCGCTGTTCGGCCTGCCCCTGCAGGCGGCCCATGCCCAGTTCCGCGTCGAGATCGCCGGTGTCGGCCTGACCCAGTACCCGTTTTCCGCGGTGAACTTTCGCGGCAACGACGCCGCCAGCGAGAACATGGCCGCCATCGTGCGGGCCGACCTGGAGCGCAGCGGCCAGTTCCGGTTCGTCGAGCCGGCCCCCGGCGCGCTGGATGAAACCTCCCGCCCCGACCTGGCGCCCTGGCGCCAGCGCGGCACCGATTCGCTGCTCACCGGCAGCGTGACCCGCCTGGCCGATGGCCGCTTCGATGTCCGCTTCCGTCTCTGGGACGTGGTCCGCGCCCAGGACCTGGGTGGCCTGAGCTACCCGGTGGTGGCGGCCGACCTGCGCCTGGCGGCCCACCGCATGGCCGACTACATCTACGAGAAGCTGACAGGCGACAAGGGCGTGTTCTCGACCCGCATCGCCTACGTCACCAAGGCGCCCCAGCGCTACAACCTCTGGGTGGCCGATGCCGACGGCTTCAATGCCCGCGCAGCCCTCACCAGCCCCGAGCCCATCATTTCGCCCAGCTGGGCCCCCGGTGGTTCGCAGCTGGCGTATGTGTCGTTCGAATCGCGCAAGCCGGTCATCTATGTGCACGACGTGGCCACCGGCAAACGCCGGTTGCTGGCCAGCTTCCGGGGCTCCAACAGCGCCCCGGCCTGGTCGCCCGATGGTCGCCAGGTGGTGGCCACGCTCTCGATCTCGGGCAACGCCCAGATCTACGGCATGGACGCCAACGGCGGCGAGCCCCGCCGACTCTCCAACAGCAGCAGCATCGACACCGAACCGGTGTTCAGCGCCGACGGCAAGGCCATCTTCTTCGTCAGCGACCGGGGTGGCTCGCCGCAGATCTACCGCATGGACGCCGCCGGTGGAGGTGCCCAGCGCCTCACCTTCAACGGCAACTACAACATCTCGCCGGCGCCCAGCCCGGACGGACGCTGGCTGGCCTACATCTCGCGCATCGGCGGTGCGTTCCGACTGCACGTCATGGACCTGGCCAGCGGTCAGGTCACGGCGGTGACCGACAGCTCTGCCGACGAGAGCCCGAGCTTCTCGCCCAACAGCCGTCTGATCATCTACGCCACCCGCGACAAAGGTCAGGAAGCGCTCATGACCACCACGGTCGACGGCCGCATCAAGACCCGGCTGGCGGGCTCGCAAGGCGACATCCGCGAACCCGAATGGGGTCCGTTCCTCAAGTGAGGGCGCCTGGCCGCACCGTTTTCCCCCTGTTGTTTCTCAAGTCGTTTCTTCATTCCAAAGGTCCATCCATGAACCACAAAGCCACCCACCCCCTGTTCCGCCGCGCCGGTCTGGCCATCGGCCTGTCCGCCGCCATGCTGCTGGCCGCCTGCGGCTCCAACGTCAAGCTGGACGAAGTGCCGGTCTCCGACCGTTCGGGCACGGCCGCCGGTGCCGGCGGCGGTGGTCAGGGCAGCGGTGTCGACCCGCGCGGCGTGGCCGGCGTGCAGGTGCCGGGTGCCGGCGGTGCACAGCCGCAGCAGCTGCAGCGCATCGTCTACTTCGACTACGACAGCTTCGAGGTCAAGCCCGAGTTCGCCTCCGCCCTGGAAGCCAACGCCAAGTACCTGAACGCCAACCGCAACGCCCGCGTCGGTCTGGAAGGCCACACCGACGAGCGCGGCGGCCGTGAATACAACCTGGCCCTGGGCCAGAAGCGCGCCGAGGCCGTGCGCCGCTCGCTGTCGCTGCTTGGCGTGGCCGACAGCCAGATGGAAGCCGTGAGCTTCGGTGAAGAGAAGCCGGCCCAGACGGGTCTGGACGAGGCCGCGTTCTCGAAGAACCGCCGCGTCGAAATCACCTATCGCTGACATGCAGGCCGCCCGCACACGCACCAGCGGCCTGCCCGGCCTGTGCACCGCCGCCGCTCTGGCGCTGGCGGTGCTCTGGCCGGTCCAGGCCCATGCCCTGTTCGGTGACGACGAGGCGCGGCAGGCCATCATCGAGCTGCGCCGCAAGGTCGACGCCAACCAGGCCGCCGGCGACGCTGCCCGCAGCGAAGGTGATGCCGCCACGCGTCGCAGCCTGCTCGAACTCTCCAACCAGATCGAGCAGCTGCGCGGCGAGCTGGCACGTCTGCGCGGCCAGAACGAACAGCTGGCCCGTGAAGTGGCCGAACTGCAGCGCGCCCAGAAAGATGTGCAGGCCGGTGTCGACGCCCGCCTGCGTCAGGTCGAGCCCCTGAAGGTCGAGCTGGACGGCCAGAGCTTCACGGCACAGCCGGCTGAAAAAACCCAGTTCGACGCGGCCATGGACACCCTGCGCCGCTCTGAATTTGCGGCGGCATCGACGGCCTACACCGCATTCCTGCGGCAGTACCCCGCCAGCGGCTACACCCCCTCGGCGCTGTACTGGCTGGGCAACGCGCAATACGCGGCCCGAGCCTACAAGGACTCGGCGGAGAGCCATCGCCGGCTGGTCACCGAGTTCCCGAACCACCCGCGCACGCCCGAGGCCATGCTGGCCATGGCCAACAGCCAGGTCGAGCTGAAGGACACCAAGGGCGCCCGCCGCACCCTGGACGATCTGGTCAAGAAGTACCCGCAATCCGAGGCCGCTGCGGCTGCCAAGGAACGTCTGGCGCGCCTGCGCTGACCCGGCCCTGCCACCCGGCGGGCGCCGGGTGGCCTTTTACAATGGCGGGCTATGGAACTCGCCGAACTCAACCAGCTCCGCATCACCACGCTGTGGGCGGCCTTCGCTGTGGCCGCCGCTTTCGGCTTCATCGCCCAGCGCACCCACTTCTGCACCATGGGTGCCGTCAGTGACATCGTCAACATGGGCGACTGGACCCGCATGCGCATGTGGGGCATGGCGGTCGGTGTGGCCGCCATCGGCTTTCATGTTCTGGGCTGGATGGGGCAGATCGACACCACCCAGTCCATCTACACCGGCGCCCGGGTGGTGTGGCTGTCGGCGTTGACCGGCGGCGCGCTGTTCGGTTTCGGCATGGTGCTGGCGTCGGGTTGCGGCAGCAAGACGCTGGTGCGCATCGGCGGCGGCAGCCTGAAGTCGCTGGTGGTGTTCTTCGTCATGGGTCTGGCCGCGTTCATGACGCTGCGCGGCGTGTTTGCGGTGTGGCGCAACGCCACCGTCGACCAGGTGTATTTCGAGCTGCCCCAGGGCAGCGCGGTGCCGGCCTGGGTGGCGGGCGCCACCGGGCTGGAGCCCGGGCTGGCCGGGCTGCTGACCGCGTTGGTGATCGGTGGTGCGCTGGTGGTGTGGGCCCTCCTGGGCCGTGACTTCCGCACCGGCAACAACCTGCTGGCCGGCGCCGGCATCGGTGCGGTGGTGGTGGCCATGTGGTGGGTCAGCGGTCATCTTGGCTTTGTCGCCGAACACCCCGAGACGCTCGACAAGGTCTTCCTGGGCAGCAACACCGGCCGCATGGACGCACTCACCTTCACCGCCCCCATGGCCTATGTGCAGGACTGGCTGGTCTTCTACAGCGACGCCACCAAGGTGCTGACCTTCGGTGTGGTCACGGTGGTGGGTGTCGTGGTGGGTGCGCTGGCCTGTGCGCTGTTCGAGCGCAGCTTCCGGTGGGAGGGCTTCGCTGGCACGCAGGACACCGCGCTGCACATCGTCGGCGCTGTCTGCATGGGCGTGGGCGGCGTCACGGCGCTGGGCTGCACCGTGGGGCAGGGGCTGTCCGGTCTGTCGACGTTGAGCCTCACCAGCGCCATTGCGGTGGCCGGCATCATGGTCGGGGCGGTGCTCGGCTTCCGGCTTCAGATCTGGCTGCTGGAGCGCGGGTGATCCCGAGCGTCGAGCCGACCGAAGCCGACCTGTTCGAGCGTCGGTTCGGCGGGCTGAGACGCCTCTACGGCGTGGAAGGTGCGCAACGCATCTTCGACGCCCATGTGGTGGTGGTCGGTCTGGGGGGAGTCGGCTCCTGGGCCGCCGAGGCGTTGGCCCGCAGCGGCGTTCGCCGGCTGACCCTGATCGACATGGACCATGTGGCCGAGTCGAACATCAATCGGCAGATCCATGCCCAGATCACCACGCTGGGCCAGTCCAAGATCGAGGCGCTGCAGCAACGCATCGCCAGTTTCCATCCGGGGTGCGAGGTCGAGTGCATTGACGAATTCGTGTCGCCCGAGAACTGGCCCGGGTTGCTGGGCCAGCAAAAGCCCGGCGCACTCATCGATGCCTGTGACCAGGTGCGCGCCAAGACGGCCATGGCCGCCTGGGCCATCGAGGCGGGCGTGCCGCTGGTGGCGGTGGGTGCTGCGGGCGGCAAGCGCCGGGCCGAGCGGATCGAGGTCGGTGATCTGGCCGAGGTCACCCACGACCCGTTGCTGGCCCAGTTGCGCTACCGCCTCCGCAAGGAGCATGGCGCAGCGCGCCAGGGGACCATGCAGCTGGCCTGTGTGTTCAGCCGGGAGCCGGTGGCACCGCCCGATCCGTCTTGCGGGCTCGACGGTGGTGACGGCAGCCTCAACTGCCACGGTTTCGGTTCGGTGGTGAGCGTCACGGCCAGCTTCGGCATGACCGCTGCCGGATGGGCCCTCAACACGCTGGCCGAAGGAAAACGGCAAAAAGTGAAGGCCCCTTCAAAAACACCCAAAAATGACGCTATAATTTGAGGCTTCGCAGGGTACGGAGAACAGTGTTCAACAAACCTCGCGAAGCAGCAGAGGTCTCTCGCAAGAGAGGTGCCAAAGCAGTGTGGGACGTTAGCTCAGTTGGTAGAGCAGCGGACTTTTAATCCGTTGGTCGGCAGTTCGAGCCTGCCACGTCCTACCAGAGATCGAAGGGGTCTGACCGCAAGGTCAGGCCCCTTTTCTTTTGCGTCGTTGGCACCGCGACGGGTGGCGAGCAGTGGTTCACGCAAATGTCGTTCATCTGCGTGACATGCGGGGTTTTGGGGCTGGCAGACCCCAAGTTGGTGCAAAGATCACCGATATATCACCATGCCGTTCACCCGTCTGTTCTCGCGCGACGCTGTCGCGCCACCCTTTGATGCTGTGGACGAGGTCATGCGTCTGTCGCGAGCCGGCATCCGCGTGGCCGCCGATGTGCTCAACAGCGACGCTTCTCCCTTGGAAGTGGTGCAGCGCTATTGCGACGCGGTGGTGCAGGCGTCCACACACCTGTGTCTGGCCTGGTGCTGGTTCGGCCAGGTCGACGCGCCGGTGATCCGGCCGCTGGTGAGCGCAGGTCGAGCCAGCGAGTGGGCCCGCCAGATGCACATCGAGCGCAACTGGCTCACCCGGCGCGGGCCCGCCTTCCGCGCAGTGGACACCGGCCAGAGCGAAACCGTGGCGATATCGCGCTATGCCGTCTGGGGCCCTTGGCGCCGGCTGGCGCAGGAGCACCAGGTCCGCGCGGTGCGCTGCATTCCGCTCAAGGGGCATTCGCCCCAACGGTCCGGCATCCTGGTCATGTACGCCGATGCGCCGGATTACTTCGAGGCGCTCGGCACCTACTTCGACGAACTGGGGCAACTGTTTGCTTCGGTGCTTTTGAATCGCGAAGCCGCCGAGGCCTCGGCCAACCACTACCTGCACCGGCTGGAGCTGGCCGCCGAGGTGGGCGCACTCGGCATCTGGGAGCTGGACCTTTCCACCCTCACGTTCACGGCCGATCAGCGCCTGACCGACATGATGTCCCTGCCGCCCAACACGTTCGAGAACCGGATCTCGGCGGCGCTGGAACGCATCCATCCGGACGATCGTGACAGGGTGCAGGCCGCGCTGGACAGGGCTGCCGCCCAGGAGCCGCCGATTTCGGTCGAGTTCCGGGTGGTGTTCCCGGATGGGCAGACCCGCTACATCCTTGGGCGGGCCATCGGGCTGCGCGACCGCGAGGGCAGGGCGGTGACGCTGGTCGGCGCCAATGTGGACATCACCGACCAGAAGCGGGTCGAGGAAACCTTGCAGCAGGCACGCGATGCGGCCGTGGCGGCCAGCCAGGCCAAGAGCGATTTCCTGGCCAACATGAGTCACGAGATCCGCACGCCCATGAACGGTGTCATGGGAATGAGCGCTCTGGCGCTCGATCTGGCCACCGACCCGGTGCAGCGCGAATACCTGTCGCTGGTGCGCAGCTCGGGTGAGAGCCTGATGGGCGTGATCAACGAGATCCTCGATTTCTCGAAGATCGAGGCAGGCCACATGCACATCGAGATGTCGGACATCGCGGTGCGTTGCTGGCTCGACGAAGTGGTGCGACCGCTGGAGTTGCGCGCCCGAGAAAAGGGGCTGGCTTTTGTGGTCGAGACCGCGCCCGATCTGCCGACCGTACTGCGCAGCGATGCGCTGCGCCTGCGCCAGATCGTCAACAACCTGGTCGGCAATGCCATCAAGTTCACTCCCCAAGGTCAGGTGACGTTGCGGCTGCACATGGCCGGGCACGGGGGCCAAGGCCCGCTGACGCTGGGCCTGGACGTCATCGACACCGGGATCGGCATCGCGCCGGAGAAGCAGTTGCTGATCTTCGAACCCTTCAGCCAGGCCGATGGCAGCATCACCCGGCAGTTCGGTGGAACCGGCCTGGGTTTGTCGATCTGTCATCGCCTGTGCGGCCTGCTCGGCGGCAGCATCGGGGTGGAAAGCACCGTGGGCCGTGGGACCATCTTCCGGGTGCGGTTGCCGGTGACGGCGGTGCCGCTATCCTCCGGCCAGACGCAGCCACCCGAACACAAGCCCATGAGCGCCCCCACCCCTGCAGCATCCAGCACCGACTCCGCCGGCGGTTCGCTGTGCATCCTGCTGGCCGAAGACCATCCGGTGAACCAGAAGGTGGCGCAGATCATGCTGACCAAGAGCGGCCACGTGGTGGAGGTGGCCGGTGATGGTGCTCAGGCGGTGGAGGCGGCGCGACGCGGCGGCTTCGATTTGATCCTGATGGACATGCAGATGCCGGTGCTCGATGGCCTGGAGGCCACCCGCCGCATCCGCGCCGAAGAAGCCGAGCAGCAGAGGCGCCGGGTGACCATCATCGCGATGACCGCCAACGCCCGCGAAGAAGACCGCCAGGTCTGTCTCGCGGCCGGCATGGACGACTTCGTCAGCAAGCCGATCCGCATGGCGACACTGGTGGAGAAGCTGCGGGCACTTTGAGCCGCAGCGCCCGGTGAACAGGGCAACAAAAAAGCCCTTGCATCGCTGCAAGGGCTTTTGAATTTTCTGGCTCCCCGACCTGGACTCGAACCAGGGACCTGCGGATTAACAGTCAGTATAAACCAGATTTTCTGGGACGCTATGGGACGTCCTGGGACGAAATAAAAACCTTCTAAATCAATGGGTTACAAGAATTTGTTGTTTCATGAGGTCCCGCTCGGTAGCATCTGATCTCAGGATTTTTCGGACACCAGTCGGACACGGAACACGCAAATGCCGCTCCTCACTGTCAGAGCGATTGAAACCCACAAAGCCAAAGCGAAGCCCTACAAGCTCACGCTCGACCGGGGCTTGCAGCTGCGCATCGCGCCAGACGGTGTTCGCACCTTGCTGGTCCGCTACTCCGTCAAAGGGTCTGATGTAGAGCGCCAATATCGATTGCCACAGGAGTATGGGGAAGGTCCGGGCCAAATGAAGCTGGCCACGGCCTGTGCAGAGGCCGCTCGCATCCGGGCGCTTGCGCGGGACGGGGTGGACTGGCCAGCCCAAGAGGAGGCACGGTTGCGGGCCGAAGCAGCTGAGCGAGAACAAATGGACCGGCAGGAGGGCATGACAGTCGCCAAGGCACTCCGCGAGTACGTCGACAAGAAGCGGCGGGCAAAGGACGGTCTGCCATTGAAGGCCCGCACAAAGGCTGACTACCTGGCCATGGTCGAACCCGGGGAAACAACCAAGACGGGGAAGAAACTGGCAGACGGGTTGCTGTTTCAGCTCGCCGACAAGCTGTTGTTGAAGCTCACTTCCGATGACATTCGGGATCAGTATTCGTCGCTGCTCAAGCGTTCACAACGGCAAGCCGACTATGCGATGCAGGTGCTGCGTGCGGTGATGCGATGGCACGGGGTTGTGGTGCCGGGCAATCCGCTAGGGCGTGATACAGCTGGGCGCGATCGGATCGTGCTCGCGCCTGCGAAAGGGAATCCAGCTCCCATCCCACCGGAACGACTGGGTGCCTGGTGGCGTGCAAGTGGCAAAGCCCCCTCACAAGTCGCGGCCGACTACTACCGTTTCCAGTTGCTGACCGGGTGTCGCGGAGGAGAGATTCATGGCGACAAGCGATACAACTACCCGCCAATCAGGGTCGGCGACGTGGACTGTGATGTCGGGAAAGTTGTTCTGCGGGACACAAAGAACCGTAGCGACCACAAGCTGCTCCTGGCCCGACAGGCGCTGGAAATCGCAGCCAAGCACTGCGCTGGCCGGAAACCTGACGAAGTGTTATTCCCGATTACCGATGCACGAAAAACGCTGAAGTGGATCAATGCGAAGGCAAAGACCCATGTGCAGGGTCATGGCTTGCGCGATACCTTTGCCAGCATTGCTGAAGAGCTGGTCTCAGGTGGTTTGCTGAAGCGAATGCTCAACCATTCGGTTGCAGGTGACGTGACTTTGGGACATTACGTGGGCAAGAGTGAAGCGCAGCTGCGCTCTGGATGGCAGACGGTGGCTGACTTTATAGAGGCTGCTGCTCAACAGCCAACGCCGGAAGATACCCGCTCAGGAGAGGCGATGCCGAGGCCTGAGTGACGGAAGTGCAGCGGTTGCTGTCGGTCGCGGCCGTGACCTGAGTTCACGGTGCCTGGCACAAAGCTGTCATTGGCTCACCCAGCAGCGCGGCAGCATCGATGACCGGTATCGAGGGAGCTGCAGTCATGGTCTAGCACACGTCTCCCCATGAACGGGCACGACCCTACGCCTACCTGCGCGATGTCATGGCACGCCTGCCCATGCAGCCCGCCACCCAGATCGGCGAGCTGCTGCCATACCGCTGGCAGTCAGCCTGACAGCGCATATTCAGATACACGACCGCGCCCCGCAGTCAAGATGGGATCGCCGCGCGATTACGGGCGTCCTACAACCCTTAACTTAAGTCGGCCTACAGGCGAACAATTGCCCCTCGGTCCCATGCCCCACGGCTGCATGGAATCCAAGTTCCATACCTAGGCAATTTTCTGACTTACGCTATGCGCCAAACCCAGGAAGGTCGAGATCAGAGGAGCTTGATGCCGCTCCTTTCTACAGATGAAGTGCACCTGTGTCGCCATGCTGGTGTCTGAAATAGTTAACTTAACAAGGCGAGGATCTGGCCTGTAGGCTGTTTCCGCCACGACGCCTAGGCCCAGCCCCTCCGCCACCGCCTCTCGAACGGACTCGCGGCTGCCCATCTCCAGAGCCACCTGCACCTCGACGCCTCGCTCCTTTAGTTCTTGTTCAAACACGCGTCTGGTCGTCGATCCTTCCTCTCGGATGACGAACCTCTGACCCTGCAGATCACGCAGTTTGAGAGTGGCCCGTTGCGCGAGTGAGTGTTGGGTGTTGCCGAATATCACCAATCGCTGGGTACGGTAAGCCGCGCCAAATAGATCTGGGTGAGCGACGTGATTGAGCACCATGCCCACGTCTCCCTGGTAGTCAAGAATCTTTTCGGTGATGGTTCGCGAGTCGCCTACGCCAACAGCCACGTTGACCTGGGGGAACTGTTTCATGAACAGCTTCAACACGGGCAGCACGTTGTGCGGCCCGATGGCATGGATGACCAGTCGCCCTACGTATTGATTTTTCGCAGCAGCGAGCAGTGCGTGCGCATCTTCCTCGCCACTGAAGGTACGCCGGGTGTAGTTCAACAGAGTGCGTCCAAAGGACGTGAGTTCAAGCCGCCGCCCGCGCCGATGAAAAAGCTCCACGCCGAAGTCGACCTCCAGGCGCTGTATGTGTGAAGAAACAGTCGGTTGTTGAATAGCGAGCACTCTCGCGGCAGCGGTCATGCTGCCGGCTCGGGCCGTTGCGTCAAAGGCCTTCAAGGCTGCGAGGAGGCTGAGTCCAGACATTGATGTGATCTATGGGTGCCCTCATTTTTAGGGATGAAAGTTTCATATTCATGACACCTTGGTCACCCAGACTTGAGCTGTGCTTCCACTGAAGCTGTTTCTTCCAGAACCTCCTCTTTCCCGAGAGATACCTCTGACCACTTGAGTCCTGGTGTGCGTCTAGCGCACCACAACAAATGAAACCGAGCTATGAAAACTGCAATTCGCGAGAGCCATCTGAGCTTGCGGGGTATCACGGTGACCTATGCCGATGGTCACACAGCGCTTGCGCCCACCTCGCTGGAGGTACAGCATGGCGGGTTCCTTGTGCTGCTGGGCGCGTCGGGCGCGGGAAAGTCAACGCTGCTGCGCAGCATCAATGGCTTGGTTAGCCCCACAGACGGAGAGGTGTCGGTGGCCGATCTGCCGGGCGGCACCGTCTCAAAACGCAACCTTCTTGAGCATCGGCGCCACTGCGGCATGGTGTTCCAGCAGCACCACCTGATCGGGCGGCAAAGCGTGCTGGCCAATGTGTTGATGGGCAAGCTCGCCACCCGCGGATCTCTGGCGTCGTTGTGGCCTTGGAGCAAGGCTGACAAGCTGGAGGCGCTGGCGGCCATTGACCGCGTAGGCCTGCTTGAGAAAGCCCTAGCACGGGCAGACACCTTGTCTGGTGGGCAACAACAACGCATTGGCATTGCGCGTGCCTTGGTGCAAAAGCCCCGCCTGCTGCTGGCCGATGAGCCGGTGGCCAGCCTCGACCCGGCGACCGCGCAGAGTGTGTTGACCCTGCTTCACGACATCTGCAAGAAAGACCGACTCACGGCCATCGTGAGTCTGCATCAAGTCAACCTCGCGCGCATGTTCGCCGACCGCATTGTGGGCCTTCGCCAGGGCCAGGTGGTGTTCGACGGGACAGCAGCGCAGTTGACGGAAGAAGCCCAGTCTGCCCTGTACGCGAAGTCGTCACCTGCCAACATGGGCAGTCAATTTGATTCCCCCTCTCAATCCAAGGAGTTTTTACCGTGCTGAATCGTCGCCGTTTCCAATTTATCGCTGCCGTCACTTTGGCCGCCCTGTTGCCACTTGGCGCCCATGCCGAGGGCAAAAATCCTTCCAAGCTTCGCGTTGCACTGTTGCCGGACGAAAACGCCGCCACCATCATTCAGAACGCACAGCCTCTGAAGCGGTACCTGGAACAGACCCTGAAGAAGGAAATAGAGATTACGGTGACCACGGACTACTCGTCGATGATTGAAGCCATGCGCTTTGGCCGCATCGAGGTCGCCTACTTTGGACCGTTCTCTTACGTGCTTGCCAAGTCCAAGGCGCCCAACATTGAGCCATTTGCCGTTGGCGTGGAGCGCGGCTCGCCGACCTACCAGTCGGTTCTCATCGCCACGGCAGGCGGCCCGGTCAAGACCCTGGCTGACGTTCGTGGAAAGCCTTTTGGCTTTGGCGATCAGGCTTCGACGTCCGGTCACCTTGCACCGCGCGCGCACTTGCTTAAAAACCACCAACTGAACGGCGAGACTGACTACCGCCCCGTTCACCTGGGCACGCACGATGCCGTGGCCCGAGCTGTTCAGGCAGGGCAGGTTCCCGCCGGCGCTCTGTCAAAAACCATTCTGGACAACCTCATCGCAAAGGGCATGGTGGATGCCAACAAGATTGTGCAACTTGAACTGTCGGCACCCATTCCGAACTATCCCATTGCGATGCAAGGTAATCTCACGCCGGAGCTCAAGGAAGCCATCCGAGCCGCCTTTCTTCAGATGAAGGACGCCGAGATTCTCAAATCATTCCGTATCGAGGCCTTTGCCGCTACCGATGACAAGGCCTACGACATTCTTCGCGACACAGCACAGATTCTCAAGCTTGATCTGGGACGCATGAAATGACATCGGTAGCCTTGGAATCCATCATTGCCATTGACGGACAGCGGCGACTCAGACGGCTGGGCGCAGCCTGCGTAGTCCTGCTCGTTTGCACGCTGGCATTGTTTGTCACCGGTTTCTTTGACGCGCAGCGTTTCATCGAAGGGGCTCCTGCCATTCAGCAGTTGGCCTCTGAGATGGTGCCGCCCAACTTCGCTCGCTGGGAGCAATGGGTCATTCCACTGCGCGACACCTTGGCCATGTCGATTGCGGGAACGGCCTTGACCGTTCTGGCGTCGTTGCCGCTGGCCCTGGTGGCGGCGCCCAACACCGCGCCGAATGCGGTGGTTGGGCGAATCGTCAGAACCATCTTGGCTGCATTTCGGTCTGTGCCTGAAATCATCCTGGGCATTCTGTTCGTCGCGGCCGTGGGCTTTGGGGCATTGCCTGGTGTGCTGGCGTTGGCCCTGCATTCCACGGGCATGGTGGCCAAGTTCTACGCCGAAGCCATAGAGCACGTGGACCCGAAACCTCTGGAGGCCGCTAAGGCCGCGGGCGCAAGCCGGTTTCAGGTCATCACCCATGCTGTGTTACCGCAGGTTTTGCCCCAGTTGGCGGACATCACCATCTACCGATGGGAATATCACTTTCGCGCATCGGCAGTGATGGGCATCGTGGGTGCGGGCGGCATTGGCTTTGAACTCATGGCGGCTCTGCGCCTGATCAAGTACGACGAAGTCTCCGCCATTTTGCTGTCCATCCTCATATGCGTGCTCGTGGTCGACGGCATTGGGTCGGCGCTTCGCAAACATCTGAAATAGAAAGAGAGAGGAAGGTAATGATGCCGAAAATTGTGGTGACGCAGCCCATTCATGAAGAGGTACTGGCGCGTCTTATGCAGGTTGGTGAAGTGGTGATGAATCCCGGTCCTGAGCCGTGGAGCGAGGCCGAGCTCCACCGTCATCTGAAGGATGCCGACGCAATGATGGCTTTCATGCCTGACCGGGTAGATCAGCGAACCCTGTTGCACGCTCCCAGGCTCAAGACCATCGCTTGCGCCCTGAAGGGGTATGACAACTTTGACCTCAAGGCATGTGCGCAAGCCGGTGTCAGCGTGAGCTTCGTTCCTGACCTGCTCACAGAACCCACGGCAGAACTCGCCATTGGGCTGGCCATCGCCGCCGCGCGCCATGTGCTGGCAGGTGACGTCAGTGTTCGCAAGAGCTACGCAGGATGGCGTCCCCAGCTGTACGGAATGGGGTTGCACGGCTCGATAGTGGCGGTCGTCGGACTTGGCGCCGTTGGGCGGGCCATTGTGGACCGTCTCTGTGGCTTCGGGTGCGCTCAACTGCTGGGCGTGGACCCGCATGGTGATGACGAACGCCTGACCATGGTGAGCCTGGGTGAGGCCCTGTCGCAATCCGACTATGTCATTCTGGCCGTTCCGCTGCTGGACGTAACGCGTCACCTCGTCAATGACACCATGCTTGAAGGTGTTCGGCGGGGGCAGATCCTGGTCAACATTGGGCGAGGCTCGGTTGTGGACGAGGCTGCCGTGGCACGGGCGCTCAAGGACGAGCGCCTGGGTGCCTACGCCGCCGATGTGTACGAGATGGAAGACTGGCTGCTGGCAGACCGTCCACGCCAGATTCATCCGGAACTCTTGCAACACCCCTCCACGGTTTTCACACCCCACATTGGTTCGGCGGTGAAGAAGGTTCGCCGAGCCATCGAGTTGCAGGCTGCTGAAAATTTGCTCGTTGCGTTAAATGGTAATGAGCCGCTTGCACACTACGAGGCATCGCACTGAGCGGCTCATGTGGCAGCTTCGCACTGCTCGGTGCAGCCATGAGGTCACCACACCAGAGAATGCTTTTGGACGTTCTATGGTTCTGGCCGATCTAATTCTTTGAGAAGACCTTGGCTACGTGTTTCGGACCCGCGGGCCAACTGCGGATGCTCTTCGCAATGGTTCCGATAAGCCGTGCCGCCAAGTATCCGGGGTGGGATTCCCCCGGTTTCTCGGACGGTTTTCTGGGATCGTTGCCTACATCAACACCGACCGCAGCGGGTCGGGAGAACCAATTCATCCTTGGTGTGATCAGTTGCTCCTGCTACCTTGCCCGGCTCGCATCAATAGAGTGACCGGTCTGAGCAACAAAGCGGTCGCTTGAGACCCTGCTCGGCCAATGACCAGTTGCGCAACACGCGAACTTTCAGGCGTTAGGTTCGAGTGTCGGAGATCAGCCTTGAACAGTCAATGGTAGTGAAATGGCGAGTGTTCCCGCTCGGGTGGAAACGCTCACCTGCTTGGAAAGCTACTTGATGGGAAGCCAACCGTCCCTTGCTGAGCAGGCTACCGCACGGTACCCAGCGATCGTTGCATCCAGGCAACCATGGGTCCATCGGATGCGAGCACTTGTTCGATGGACGTTCGGGCTTGTTGAGTCACCGCTGCGGCCTCGATGGCGAATCGGTGGGCCTCCAGCACGTCCAGGCCGGTCAGTTCGAAACCGTGGCCCATCGACATCCAGTGCAAAGAGGCGAGCGCACATTGCATCGCGAAGTCTGGCTGGGTCTTGAGGTGGTCGCGTGCGGCGCGGTTCAGGGTCTTGGGGTCGCACGGGGAAGCCCAAGCCAGGCGGGTCGCCTGCTCGTACAGCTTCAGGGTCTTAGCGGTGGCGAACCACTTGCCCGGCTCACCGGGTGTGGATGCGATCAGGTGGTTCAGCAAGTTGTCTTTGGCCAGCTCGGGGTACTTCTTGGCGACGGCCCGGAAGGTGGCGATGTGGGTGTTGGCCTGATTGGCGAGCAGCGCGTACTGGTTGAACGCTTCGGCGCGGCGACCGGCTTTGAGCAGTTCTTCTTCAGCAAAGCGGGCGATGGAAGTTTCGCTGGTGGTACTCCCTGCGCGTTCACGCAGGTAGGCGATGGCTTCATCGATCCGGCCGCGGGTCGCCAACACTTTGGCGCCCCAGACCAGGTAGGGCCAGATCGGTCGGGGATCCATGGCCAGCAGTTCCAGGATCTGATCGTGGCGGTTGGCCTTGAACAGGGCGCTGTAGCAGAGGGTGGTGCTGGAGAAGAAGGCGTAGGTGCCGCGCTTGCGCTCTCGCAAGACGTTCTTCAGGGTCGGCAGGAGCTGGTCGGCCCAGGCGGAGGCGAGTTCTTTTGTAGCGCACAGATCGCCCCAGTAATCACCGAGGGACTCGATATAGGGAGGGTCATCTTCCTGAATGGCATCAAACAGGCGGTCGAGCCATTTCTGGCGCACCTTGGTGCTCACGGGTGCTTGGCTGATCAGGGGCGCCAGTTCCTGGATCGCAGCGTAAGTTGCATTGCCCAGGGCGCCCGATGAGCTGTCGATCTGGCACAGGGCAGGCGAAAGCTTCTCAAGTAGCAGCACGGCACCTTCGGCGGCACAGGCGGTGTCGTGGCGGGCAACGGCACGGATCTCGGTCAGAGCTTCGTTGATGCGGCCTGTGGCCAGTTGAGTGCCTTTCCAGCCAAACGCGCCTCGGCGGAACCGGGTGCGAAAGGCCCAGGCGGTGATTTCGGCTCTGGCGGCGGTGGTCATGGGGCACGCAAATGGATCTGGGTGACTTGTCTTCGGTGCTGTTGGTGCAGCAGATGAAGAGTGCCGATTGTGATATAGCGTCCCGGCGTGCCGCCGTCGGGCTCTGCGGGCTGCGCCCCGCGCGCCGTGCCGGGTCGCGGCCATTCGGCTCCGATACCTGACGCCTCCGGCCGTCCCGGCCTGCGCGCTTCGCTTGCCTGTTTCACGCCTGCAGGTGTGGTGGGGCTGGCTTGCTGATCCCTTCATCCTTGCACACCGTTCTCGCCGTCAAGGTCTGCGCGCCCTGTGGGCGCTGGCGGCCGTTCGGCCGTCTTCGAACCTGTGACCGCTGCGCTGCGGCGTGCCGGTTCCGGTCTCGGGCAATCCCGCCCGATCACCGGAGTTGGTCATGGACGACAAATCACACGTTTCGCTGGAGCAGCAGCTTTGTCTGGTGTGCGGCACTGCTTTTGATACCGGAAACATCTTGCTCGACCGGCGCCTGCGCGCGAGCATGAAGCACCACACGACGACGGGCTGGGGGCTGTGTCCCGAGCACCAGCGCCTGTTTTCGGAGGGCTTCGTGGCCTTGGTCGAATGCGATCCGCAGCGCAGCGGAACGCCGTCGGGTTCAGGCCTGATGAAGCCTGATCAGGTGTACCGCACTGGGCGGTTGGCGCATCTGAAGCGGGGTGCCTTCGCCCGGGTGTTCAACGTACCGGTCGCGGCTGAGCAGCCGTGTGTCTTTGTCGAGCCTGGCGTGATCGAACAACTGCAGGCGATGGTGCCTGCGACAGATTGACGCTGTGTTGGGGCCTTGTGGCGCCGCCCCGTACATCGCGGGAGCGTGCTTTTGTGTTGCTGTGCTGTGCTGCGCTGTTGGGGTTGACCCTCAACCGAATGGGCCGACCCCTTTCTCTCCGGCAGTGCTGCGCGATTCGCACCCCCTGCGCGCCGGTTTCACCGGCTTGCCTGGCCTTTGCGGGCGCTCCCCCCGTCAAGGGCCGCTGCGGCGCCCGTGTCCTCGGCTGCGCCTGCGGGCCGCGCCAGCGCCTTCGCTTCCTCCCTTGACGGCGCACCCGCGCCGGCCCCAGCTGCTGCCCATGGCCGCGAAGGGCTTCGCGGCCCCTGCGGAGCCCAGCACCCAAGGAGAGCGCCCATGCACAGCACCGACTGACTTCCCAACCTTTTCTCGATGTCTTCCATTGTTTGAACAAGGTCCCCGTGTGGGACAGGAGATTTCACATGAACACCGCTACCCAAACCGAAACCCTGGCCTTGAGCGCCGTGGCTGCTGCGGCAGTCCTCAGCACTGCCGCCATTGCCGGTGAATCCGTCACCGTGCCGGAAGTTGCACCCTACGAGCTGCACCTGATCCCCTTGTCGCGGCTGCGGCCTTCCAGCCGCAACGTGCGACAGAGCGGCGGCACGGCCATTCCCGAACTTGCCGCGTCCATCGCCCGCGTGGGTTTGCTGCAGAACCTGACCGTCATCACCTCGCCCGATGGACAGTGGTTCGAGGTGGTGGCCGGGCGTCGACGTCTGGCCGCCTTGAAGCTGCTGGTCAAGCGCCACAAACTGGCGAAGGACCACCCGGTGCCTTGTCTGCTGGTGCCCGACACCTCGGCCCGCACCGTGAGCCTGAGCGAGAACGTGCAGCGGGAGGCCATGACCCCGGTGGATGAACTGTTCGCCTGGAAGGCGCTGGTGGCCGAAGGCCGGTCGCTGGAAGACATCGCCGCCGACTTCGGCGTCACGCCGCTGGTGGTCAAGCGGCGGCTGCGGCTGGCGAACGTCTCGCCCCGCTTGCTGGCCGACTACCAGCAAGGCGCGGTGTCGCTGGAGCAGTTGATGGCCCTGGCGATAACCGACGATCATGCGGCGCAGGAAGCCGCGTTCTACGAAGTGCCACAGTGGCAGCGAAGCCCGGAGTCCCTGCGGGACCACCTGACCCGCGACGAGGTGGACGCCAGCCGCGATGCGCTGGCGCGCTTCGTGGGCGTGGAGGCCTATGAGGCGGCAGGGGGTGGCATCCGGCGCGACCTCTTCGCGGACGAGAAGAAAGGCGTGTTCCTCACCGATGCCGGTTTGCTGGAGAAGCTGGCACGCGACCGGCTGGCCGATGCAGCCGAATCGGTGCGGGCCGAGGGCTGGAGCTGGGTGGAAGTCACACCGCGCGTGTCGTCGGCCGAACTGCACACCTTCCAGCGGGCGCGGCGCTCGCGTCGGGAGCCCACCAAAGCCGAGGCCAAACGCATCGAGAAGCTGGAGGCGGAGCAGGCGCGGCTCCAGGACAAGCTTGACGACGAGGACGACGACCTGAGCGATGACGGTGCACAAGCCCTGCACAAGGAACTGGACCGGCTGGGCGATCAACTGGGCGCCATGGAACAGGCCCTGGTGGTCTACGACCCCGGCATCCTCGCCATGGCCGGGGCGGTGGTGTCGGTGGACCCCATGGGGGCCGTGGTGGTTCATCGCGGGCTGCTGCGCGAGGCGCGGGGCAAGGCGCTGCGGGCGCAGGAGCGGCCGATACCGGACGCAAATTCAGGAGCCGAGGGGAAGCCTGCAGAGGCACCCACCAGCCGGGGCGGGCTGTCCGAGAAGCTGGTGCGGCGCTTGAGCGCACACCGCACCGCCGCCTTGCAGGCCGAGGTGGCCCGCCATCCCCGAATCGCCCTGGTGGCTCTGGTACACCAGTTGGCGCAGCGGGTGATCCTTAGCGGCTACGGTGCGTCGCCGGTCAACATCAGCTCCACGCCGCAAGACCGTCTGGAACAGCATGCGCCGGATGTGGCGGAGGCACCGGCTGCGCAGGGCCTGCGAGCCGTGCGCGAGGCATGGGCGTCGCGATTGCCGGAAGACCCGAAAGCCCTTTTTGCCGAACTGCTGGCGATGGAGCACGACGAGCTTCTGTCGCTGTTGGCCTTGTGCGTGGGGCTGACGGTTTCCGCTATCGCTCAGCGCGAGAACGAAACCCCTGCCGAACTGCTGGCGAAGGCGGTGGCGCTGGACATGCACTGCTGGTGGACGCCCACGGCGGCAGGCTACTTCGACCATGTATCGAAGGCGAAGGCGCTGGAGGCAGTGCAGGTCTTTGCGCCGGGTGAGGTGCAGCGGCTGGCGAAACTCAAGAAGCCGCAGATCGCCAGCGAAGCCGAGCGGCTGGCTGCTGGTTCGGGTTGGTTGCCGCAAATGCTGACCGGGTCTGTGCAGGCCGATGAAGCGCTGGACGAGCAAGAGCCGGAAGATCACCTGGCTGCTTGATTCAGCGACAGGTTTGAAATCGCTCCATGACATCCCGGCCTCGGCCGGGATCTTTGTGCGTCTCCGGCACAGCCGGACCGCGCTCTGGTGCTGCGCATCGAGCCACCAGGCCACAGGTGTCCTGGCGTCTCGACCCTGTCGGGCGCCGATCGCTGACGCCTGCGGCCGTGCCGGCCTGCGCGCTGCGCTTGCCTGTTTCACGCCTGCAGGTGTGGTGGGGCTGGCTTGCTGTTCCCTTCATCCTTGCACACCGTTCTCGCCGTCAAGGTCTGCGCGCCCTGTGGGCGCTGGCGGCCGTTCGGCCGTCTTTGAACCTGTGACCGCTGCGCTGCGGCGTGCCGGTTCCGGTCTCGGGCAATCCCGCCCGATCACTGGAGTTGGTCATGCAGCACGATCTGTTCTCTTCCGTCGATTCCTTCCAGGCACTCTCGGTTGCCGCTTCCGCTTTGCTGGTGCGCGATGTCGCGGGCCAGTACCGTCCGGCCGAGGCCGACGAGGTGCTGCTGGCGGCGCAGCAGTTGCTGGCCGCACAGGTGCGCGGCAGCGACTTGATGGATTCACCCGCTGTGGTCAAGGACTTCTTGCGCGCCCGGCTGGGCCACCTGCCGCATGAGGTCTTTGCCGTGGTGCACCTGGATGCGCAGAACCGCGTTCTCGACTACGTCGAGATGTTCCGGGGCACGGTGAGCCAGACATCGGTTTACCCGCGCGAGGTGGTTCGCGATGCGCTGCTTCGGAACAGCAGCGCCCTGGTCCTGGTGCACAACCATCCCAGTGGCGCTGCCCGTCCATCGCGTGCCGACGAATATCTGACGCAGACGCTCAAGCAGGCAGCGGCGCTGGTCGATGTGCGGGTGCTCGACCACTTCATCGTGGCGGGCGACTCGGTGAATTCGATGGCCGAGCAAGGGCTTGTGTAACCCATGGGGCCGAAGGCCCCAATTTCTTGTTCTTGATCAGCGCGCTGTGCGCGGACACAGGGGAGGGCGGAGCATGGCCGGTGTTCACCGGCAGCACAGGTCGCAGCGGCCCTTTCCCGTGCCCGGGGGTCGCGGTCTGGTTTCCTTCCCGCTGCGCGGGAACGAGCCCGCTGGACGAACTGACGTTCGGGCCGCTCCCGCCGCTGCGCTCTGGTCCCGTCCCGCTCGCCAGATCGTCCCCCCGGTCACCCGCCATGCCCGATGCCGGGCCGCTGGAAGCCTTGGGGTCCGTGAACCCCTGAAGTGATCGCATCGGCTCGAACGCCGCGCCAGTCGCCGCGCTTGGTGTCACGCCGTCCGCAGAGACGCCGCTGCTCAGGTCACCCGGTCGCCTGCGCTGTGCTGGTCGCCCGAAGAGGCTCGGGCAGCGCGTGCGCCAATGGGCCCACCGTCATCCCCCCACGGCGCCCCCATCCACAGGTGAGGGGGACTTGTGGGGGGATCTTTCAGCGGTGGGCCAGGTGACTGGCTCACTGTTTCGTGCTGCAAGGTTTCCCCACCCGCGCCAGCTGTTCATCCACCAGCATGTCCACGTCGCTGCAATCAGCCAGCGGCGCATCTACAAAACCCAGCAAACGGTTCACATCGGCCAGCGGCATGTCCAGCGCCCGGCAGTGCCGGATAAAGGACAGACGCTCCAGATGCTGCGCAGCGTAGTCTCGGTAACCGTTGTCTCGCCGCGCCGGCTTGGGCAGCAGGCCCTGCTTCTCGTAGTAGCGGATGGTTTCCACATCCACGCCAGTGGCGCGGGAAAGGTCCTTGATCTGCATGTTGAAGCCCTTAGTTCAAACAAGTGGTTGACACTGTAGCGGCTCCAGGGTTTCCAATACAGGCATCGAAAGGAAAAACCATGTCAGCCCATTGCTGTGACCACGAAACCCCCAAGGTTGATGCCATCGTCAACCTGGGCCGCTACCGCAAGATCCTCTGGATAGCCCTGATCGTCAACGCCGCCATGTTTCTCGTCGAGATCGGCGCGGGCGTGCAGGCGGGTTCGCTTTCGCTGCTGGCCGACGCGGTCGACTTTGCGGGCGACGCGCTCAATTACGCCGTGTCGCTGGCGGTGCTGGCCTCGGCGCTGGCGTGGCGCGCCCGCGCGGCCATGCTCAAGGCGGTCAGCATGATGGGCTTTGGCCTGTATGTGCTGGGCGCTGCCGTGTGGTCGGTGTTGTATGGCGGTGTACCTCAGGCCATGACCATGGGCGCGGTGGCGCTGCTGGCGTTGCTGGCCAACGTGGCCGTGGCATGGATGCTCTACGCGTTTCGCGAAGGTGACGCCAACATGCGCAGCGTGTGGTTGTGCTCGCGCAACGACGCCATCGGCAACGTGGCGGTGTTCATGGCCGCGCTCGGTGTGTTCGGCACCGGCTCGGCTTGGCCCGACCTGGCGGTGGCCAGCCTGATGGCGGCGCTGGCATTGCACGGCGGCTGGACGGTGTTGCGCCAGGCGCGCGGTGAGCTGGGCGAAGACAGCGCAAAGGAAGACCACCATGGCCACGTCCACTGAACCATCAGGCAATCGCCGATTTGATGGCGCCGCCCACGCCCAACTGATCCAAAGCGCAAAAACCGCAGCCTCCGCAGAGCAGTCTTGGCTGTACCTGGAGGCGGCCCATGTTGTGGGGCAGCTGTACGTCAAGCCGCACCTGCAGACCCACGCACAGATGTTGAATTTGTCCTTGCGCACCCGCGACTGGTCCGAGGCAGTAGGACAGGTGATGCGGCTGGCGCTGGTACCGCTGGGCCACCTGAGCGGGCGCCTACCGCTGGGCAACCCGGGCCGGTCCTCCGTGAGTGCCTTTGATCCCTTGCCTGTGCGTCCCGAGCTGGCTGAGCTGATAGCCCGTGCACGCGGCCATTGAGATGGCTGCCGCTTAAAATCCGTCGCATGCGCGCTTTTCTGATCTTGTTGATGCTCACGCTGCTGCCGCTGCAATTTTCTGCTGCAGCGGCTGCGGCGTGCTGCGGCCACGTTTCGGCCACGCAGGGGCCGCAAGCCACGCACCATCAGTCCAGGCATGGGCAGGCAGTGGAGGGCGTTGAAGACGGGGTCGTTGGCGACAGCGGCTTTGATCTAGATTGCGGAACCTGCCACGCTAACTGCGCCGCCGCTGTCACTGCGACCACCGCGTCCATGGCCATCTCTGCGGGCGCTGAACAGGTCGAACACCTCGCCGAACGCCGCTTGCCTTCCTGGCATGAGCAACCGTATCGTCCCCAATGGTCCACCCCGACAGGTTCGGGGTGGAACGATGTCGCCTGATGCGCTGACAGACACAACTTCCCCGATCCCCAGGCTTCAAGCGGCCGCCGTCTCAGACGGAGGCTGACCTCGGATCGTTTTGGAAGGACTCTCTCATGACCGCTCGCTGGACCCAGCGAAATCCCAGGTGGACATGGCTCGCCGCCGTGGCCATCCTTCTCTTGCTGGATCAATCCACCAAGTCGTATTTCTCCACCATCCTCGAACTGGGTGAAGCGGTTCGGGTCACCGACTGGTTCAACTTCGTGCATGTGCTCAACGCAGGTGCCGCATTCTCGTTTTTGGCGGATGCCGGTGGCTGGCAACGCTGGTTTTTCATCGGCGTGTCGGTGCTGGTGGTGGGCTTCGTTTCAGTGGTGTGCCTCGCGCGGCAAGCCGAACCGCTGGACCGCTGGCTGGGCGCCTTTGTGGCCGGCGGTGGTGGCGGCAACCTCGTGGACCGCGTCCAGATCGGAGCTGTGGTGGACTTCCTCGACTTTCACTGGCGCAACATCCATTGGCCGGCCTTCAATCTCGCCGATGTCTTCATCGTCTGCGCCGCGCTGACCTGGTGCCTTGCTTCATTGAAAGCGTCACCGCGCCAACCGACCCGCAGAACCTCTGAGGAGCTTCCTTCATGAAGCATGGCTGGTTTTGGATCCTGGGCGCCTGGGCCTTCGCTCTGGTGTCCACTCTCGGGGCGCTTTTCATCGGTGAAGTCATGGGCATGACGCCCTGTCTGCTCTGCTGGTATCAGCGCATCTTCATGTTCCCGTTGGCCATCATCCTAGGCATGGCCGCGTTCGCCGAAGACCGCCGCGGTGCGGTGTACGCGTTGCCGCTGGCCTTGGGTGGTGCCGCCATCGCGGGCTACCACACCGCGCTGATCGCAGGGTGGGTGCCCCAGTGGTGGGTGCCCTGCGGCGCCGGGCCTTCGTGCAGCGAACAGAGCCTAGAGATCCTGAACGGCATCCAGATTCCCTGGTTGTCTCTTCTAGCCTTCATCGCCATCGCCTTCCTGCTTTTTGTCTATTTGAGAAAGTCCCGTTCATGAACGCCAAAAAATTCACCGTCATCGGTCTGGTGGCTATCGTTGCCTTGTTCTTTTACCTGGGCATGAACGCCTACCAATCGCGGGTGCAGACCGCGCAAGACGTTCAGGTCAAGGCCGAGCAGACGCGCTTGGTGCGCATGCACTCGCCGGTGTTCGGCCCGCAGAACGCGCCGGTCACCATCGTCGAGTTTTTTGACCCCGCCTGCGAGACCTGCCGCGCGTTCTATCCCATCGTCAAGAACCTGATGGCCCAGTACCCCGACGACGTACGGCTCGTGATCCGATACGCGCCGTTTCACCAAGGTTCAGACGTAGTGGTCAAGCTGCTGGAGTCGGCCAAGAGCCAGGCCAAGTACCAGCCGGTGCTGGAATCGTTGTTGGCCGCGCAGCCCGCCTGGGCCGACCACGGTCAACCCAGCATCGAGACCGCATTCAAGGTAGCCGAGCAGGCCGGGCTGGACCTCGTCAAGGCGCGGCAGGACATGGAAAAACCCGGTATGCAGGCCGTCCTGCAGCAGGACATAGAAGACCTTACCGCGCTGCAAGTCACCAAGACGCCCACCTTCTTCGTCAACGGCCGCAGCCTGCCCAGTTTCGGGCCCGATCAGCTTGCCGCACTGGTGGCAGAAGAAGTGGCCAAGGTGAAGAAATGAGAGAGATGGCTCCCGTACGTCCTTTCAACCGACGCAAGGTGTTGGTGTTGAGCGCTTCGTGGTTTGCGGCAGGTGGTCTCCTGGCGGGCTGTTCGCCCCAGGTGCCCACCTTCAAGAGCACCGACATCACAGGAGCTGCTTTTGCACGGGACCTCAAGCTCACCGACCACACCGGGCAGGTGCGCACCATGGCCGATTTCCGCGGTAAGGCTGTGGTAGTGTTTTTCGGCTTCACGCAGTGCCCCGATGTGTGCCCCACCTCCATGACCACCCTGGCCGAGGTCAAGCGCCTCATGGGCGATCGGGGCAATCAGCTGCAGGTGCTCTTCATCACGGTGGACCCGGAGCGCGATACGTTGCCCCTACTCAAGGAGTACATGACCAACTTCGACCCGAGCTTTCTGGCGCTGCGCCCTGAACCGACCGAGCTCAAGGCTGTGGCTGACAGCTTCAAGATCTACTACCGAAAAGCCGAGGGCTCGACACCCACTTCGTACACGATGGACCATTCGGCGGGCAAGTACGTGTTCGACACCAACGGCGCCGTAAGACTGTTTTCGAGTTACGGGACCGAGCCCGCCGTGATCGCCGAAGACATCCTGGCCCTGCTGAAATCCATGGACGCCTGACTACCCGTTGCCGGTATGAAAACCCTGCTGCTCTACCTGGCCACCGCCATCGCCGAGATCGTGGGCTGCTACTTGCCGCTGCTGTGGCTGCGCGGTCAGGGGTCAGGCTGGTTGTTGTTGCCCGCAGCGGCCGTGAGCCTGGCTACCTTCGTCTGGCTGCTGACCCTCCACGCCGCGCCCTCGGGGCGGGTCTACGCGGCCTACGGCGGGGTCTATGTGGCGGTTGCGCTGGCATGGCTCTGGACGGTCGATGGCGTTCGCCCGTCGATCTGGGATGGGGTGGGCGTGGTGGTCACGCTGGCAGGCATGGCGATCATTGCGTACCAACCCCGAGCATGAAACCAGAGGGCCTGCTGACCATGAAAGAAGCCAACGCGTCTGTCTCTCACCGAGCGTCGGTATCAAACGCGTTGGGTGCCACTGTATGACCCGCCGCCACATTGTTTTCCTCTCGGCGCTGGCCGCCCTCGCGGTGTTTGCTGCCGCCGTCTTTTTTTATCAGCGACATACGCTGCAGATTGCGACGTTGCAGGCTTCGGAGCAGGCCGGTGCGATGGTGCGACCGCACTCGCCGATCATTGGTGCCGAGGATGCGCCGGTCACCATCGTCGAGTTCTTCGATCCCGCCTGTGAGGCGTGCAAGGCCTTCCATCCTCGCGTGAAACAGATCCTGGCGGCGTTTCCGCGTGAGACGCGCTTGGTGATTCGGTACACGCCGTTTCACAGAGAGGCTTCTGTGGAAGCGGTGAGGATTCTTGAAGCAGCGCGTGCACAGCGGAAATTTGAACTTGTGCTTGACGCCTTGCTGGACGGGCAGCGGGCGTGGACGGGTCAAGGCACGAACGCCTCCTTGCGAGCGTGGGCCATTGCGCAATCGGTCGGCCTGGACGTGGAGCAGGCACGCCAGTACATCGCCTCTGGTTCGGTGGATGCCTTGCTGGCGCAAGACGTCGTGGATCTGAAGGCGATCGGGGTTCGAGCCACCCCGACCTTCTTCGTCAACGGTAAGCCGCTGTCTTCGACCGATCCGGATCAGCTCTTCGAGCTGGTCAAGAGAGAGGTGGAGCGCCTTCGGTAGTCGCCGTGAGCATGAGCGATCGCCTCGTGCCTTTGGTGCGAGGGCGCAGCACTTGACGGCGATTTCTCGCGCAGGGCGACGCATTGGACAGCGCGCGTTGGTGCTCAGCGCCTTTGGTCGCGCGCCAGTGCGATGAACCCTGTCTCTCGGAACACCACGCCGTCTTTTTCCAGCTTGGCAACAGTGGGGTAAAGCGCCTAGTGGGTCACGGCTAGTTCGGTTACCACGGACTTCAGACCGGACCCGATGCGCAGGTGATCTCGACCTCGTGTAAGCGCTGCACGAATGGTTTGACGCCCAACTCGCCGATCACGGCAAGGAGGCCATGCTGGGCACGGCGATATGAAGAAGCAGTGAAGCTGCTTCAGATCCGCAGGAGCCTCGCCTTCAACCCGAGCTCAAGCAGCTCCCTTAACCACCACACCCACACCCACGCCCGCGTTTCACTCCGACACCGCAGCGGTGGTGGTGGTGAGTAGTCCGGGGCATCGCTGGGCTCGGTGGCGGTTGTCATGCGGTCGAGTTTGCGGTGTCGCCGAAAGCCGGGCTCAGGAAGATTGCTTCATGAAGTCTCGATGGGAAATAAGGCGGAAAAGACTGATGCCGTGAAGCGCCTTCAGTGCCCGTCCAGTGGCTTCAACTGCTGCAGCAGCGTGGGCAGCAGCTCCGACACCGTGGGGTGGATGTGCACGGTGCGCGCCATCACGTCGCAGGGCTGGCCGGCGGCCATCTGGTTCAGCAGGCTGTGCACCACTTCGTCGCCGTTGAGGCCCAGAATGGCTGCGCCCAGCAGAAGCCGCGTGTCGGCGTCCACCAGCACCTTCATGAAGCCCTGGGTCTCACCCGCTTCGCGCGCGCGACCCACCTTCTGCATCGGCATCTTGCCCATCAACACCCGCCGCCCGCTCGCGCGGGCTTCGGTCTCGGACATGCCCATACGCCCCAGCGCCGGGTCGATGAAGAGCGCATAGCACGGGATGCGGTCTGAAATGCGGCGTGGGTCGTTATCGAACAGGTTGGCCACCACGATCTCGTGGTCGTTCCAGGCGGTGTGCGTGAAGGCGCCTTTGCCGTTGCAATCACCCACCGCCCACACACCCGCAGCGCTGGTGCGGCACTGGTCGTCCACATCGATGTAGCCCTTTGCGTCCATGCGGATGCCAGCGTGTTCTAGGCCGAGCCCGTCGGTGTTGGGCCGGCGGCCCACGGCCAGCAGCACATGGCTGGCGATGATGGGCGCACTTTCGCTGGCGCACTTCGCGCCCACCGAGATGCCATCCTCACCCTGCGCCAGCGACAGGCACTCTGCCTCCAGCTCGAAGCGCAAACCTTCTGCCTGAAGAATCTCGCGGATGCCGTCCGACACGTCGGCGTCTTCGCGCGGCAGCAGGCGCGCCGAACGCTCCACCACCGTCACCTGGGCGCCGAAGCGGCGCATCATCTGCGCGAACTCCAGGCCGATGTAGCTACCCCCGACAATGACCAGGTGCTCGGGCACTGCCTCCAGCTCCATGATCGACACGTTGTCCAGGGTGGGCACTTCGTCGATGCCTTGGAGTTCCGGGCGCACCGAGCGCCCACCCACGTTGAGAAAGATGCGCGGGGCGGTCAGCTGGCGGCCATTGACCTCCAGCGTGGCAGTCGCCACGAAGCGCGCCTCACCGGTGATCACCTCGGTGTGGGCCAGGCCCCGCATCCAGGCTTCCACCGCCTGGCGCGAGTGCAGCACGATGCCTTCCTTGCGCGCCTTTACCCGCGCCATGTTCACCCGGATGTCGCCCGCATCAAAGCCGTACTCGGCGCCGCGCTGCGCCTGGCGCACGGCACGCGCGCTGGCCACCAAGGTCTTGGTGGGCACGCAGCCCACATTGACACAGGTACCGCCGAAAAGATGGCGTTCGATCACGGCGGTGCGCAGCCCTTCGCGTGCACAGCGCGCGGCCAGGGCGGGGCCAGCCTGGCCAGCGCCGACGACAATGGCATCAAAGACTTCCTTGGGCATGCGAGGAACCTCCGGGGTTTGTGTGAGCGATCCGGTCGATCATGTTCCTTAGCACAGGCGCTGTCGACCTGTCCAGGCGTACCATGCCCAGCGCATCCGAACCCACCAGAGAGACACCCATGAGCAACAACCGCAGTGTCGAGTTTTTCGACCGGCAGTTCGAGCAGCAGATTCACCAGACCGAAGGGGCGCTGAACCCGTTCGAGCAGGCAGCGCTGCCGCACCTTCGGGGGCATGTGCTGGACTTTGGCTGTGGCATGGGCAACTTGGCCTTGGCGGCTGCGCGCGCCGGCTGCTCGGTGCTGGCATTGGACGCCAGCGATGTCGCCATTTCGCACTTGATTCAGATGGCCAGCGCCGAAGGCCTGCCAGTGGAGGCTCAAGTGGCCGACCTCGGCCATTACGACGTTACCGGGCACTTTGACTCGATCGTCTCTATCGGGCTGCTGATGTTTCTGGACTGCGTCACGGCGAAGCGGGCCCTGACTGATCTCCAGGTTCACCTAGTGCCGGGCGGCACGATGGTGGTGAATGTGCTGGTGGTGGGAACGACCTACATGGACATGTTCGACCCCAACAAGCACTGCCTTTTTCCGAGGGACTTTCTGCAGACCCAGTTTGCCGGCTGGCAGGTGATCGCCTCCGAACACCAGGACTTTGCAGCACCGGGGGACACGGTAAAGTCGTTCGCGACCATCGTTGCGCGCAAGCCCTGACACAAGGCAATGAACACCCGCTGGCCTCTGAGATCGTGGCCGTGGCAAAGCAATACGGGCCTCGCTGGTGACACCGACCCAAAACTGACCAGTTAGAAGTCGGAGCAAACAGACCTGAAACGTCTTCAGCACCACCATGAGCTGACGCTCAAAACCGGTATCTGCTAAGACTTTGACGACCGCAATGTAGCAATGAGTTTGGGATTGGCTCTTCATCCACACCAGCGTTTACCTCCTCTGTACGTTCCCCCAAGTTTCGAAGTCCGCTCAAGACTGATTGCTGCCACTTAGGTTCGACGGCAGAGTCCATGGGCGCCAACGCAAGCGGTCGCTTACCGGTCAGGATCTCAAGCGACCGATCGATTACCTGTACCGGTCGTTCGGCACTGTAGCGAAGTGCAAAGTTCTGGAATGGCCCTTTGCGTCACGGACGAAACGGTGTTCTGGACCATGGGCAGGCCTTCTTCAAGCGCCAGCAGGGAGGGCGAATCACTTCTTTTGGTCCTTCAGTGTCCGTAGCGCAATACCCGCCACCCGGGTTCCCTGTGCTCCTCAAAGTGCGTGATAGACGGGCAATAGTTCACTTTGACCTGATGCTGTTGCAACATTCTGATCATTGCTCTCGCCGCAAATAAAGAAGGAAACAAGGGGTGGCCGTTGGATCGCAATGCCCAAGACATCGCGCGCGGTATGTGGATATGCGGCAGTCTTGACGTCGCCATCCGCATCCGGCATTTGTGCAGGTGAGCCTGCCGTGAATCTCGTTGAAGGTGCGTGGATAAACTTTGAGCGCCGACTGGCGAGCTGCTCAGGCCTGACCTCGATGGAGTCACATTTCATGGCGCCGTGTTCTCGGCGCCAAATACCTGGTCGACAAATGCCAGCAGCGAAGCGGTGGGCTGTTTGTCGCGATGCACGACCAGGTGAGATTGTCGGAGCTGCCGCGGCAAGGTCGTGGAGATGCGGCACAGGCGGCCGGCCTCCAAAGCGTCGCTCACGACCCACGACGAAAGGCAGGCCACCCCCATACCCGCCTCGGCCGCATGTTTGATCGCCTCCGAACTTCCCAGCTCGATGCTTCGACGGTAGGAGCGCAAGTGGGGCAGCAGACTTTGGTCGGTGGCCTCGCGCGTTCCCGAGCCCGACTCACGCAACAGCCAGACCCCTTCACGCAGTGTCCGCATTGGCACCCGCTCGCCGGCCAGGCTCATTCGTGCCCACGCGCTGTCAGGCGATGTAACGACCACCATCTCGTCCTGGTGCCATGGCGTGACGGCCAGCGCCGCTTGGTGGCAAGGCCCTTCGATCAGGCCCACGTCCAGTTCAAACGCAGCGACCGCGTCACAGATGGCCGCCGTGTTTCCGATCACGACCTTTGAGCGCCAGGCACTGGCATGGCCCGGTTGCGCTGCGACAAAACGGGCCAGCAGCCTGGGCAGCACATAGTTGCCGATGGTGGTGCTGGCGCCGATGCGCAGCGACTGCGCCTGGGCGCTGCCATCGCGGGACATCAGCTCGATGCCGGCGGCACCGTCCAGCAGCGCCAGGGCCCGCGGCAGTAACGCACGGCCGTTGTCGTTGAGCAGCAGGCGCTTGCCCGCGCGGTCGAACAGGCGCAGCGACAGCAGCCGCTCAAGTTCATTCACGGCCGAGCTGGTGGCCGACTGCGACAGCGCAATCTCGGCGCTGGCTGCCGTGGTAGTGCCGCTGCGCGCAACCGCCACGAAGATCTGCAGCTGTCGCAGCGTGAGGCGAAGGGTATTCATGGCGGATTCGTTTGCAAAGCGATTAGATGGGTACATCTTAGCGATACAACCCGTTTGACGGGTCATCCATGAAGCCGGAAGCTTTGTCCTCAGGAACTTCAACCGGAGGCAAGCAGCATGACCATCAACGTACTTCCTGAGCCACGCACATTGGCCTCTGCATCGGCTTTCGCACGCATGCTCCCCGGCCTGGCCCTGAGCGGCGCCTTGGCTGCCACCGGTATCGCGCTGGGCCGCATCGCCTGGCTGCAGGACCATGGCTTCAGTGCGCTGACGCTGGCCATCGTGCTGGGCATGATCGTGGGCAACACGGTTTACCCGTGGGCCCCGCGCTTGGCGGTAGCCAGCGGCGCCGGCGTCAACTTCTCCAAGCAGAACCTGCTTCGCCTGGGCGTGGTGCTGTACGGCCTGCGGCTCACCGTGCAGGACATTGACCATGTCGGCATCGCTGGTGTCGCCATCGACGCGATGATATTGGGTTCGACCTTCGCACTGGCCTGCCTCATCGGCACGCGCTGGCTGGGCCTGGAGCGCAAGACGGCGATGCTGATCGGCGCTGGCAGTGCCATCTGCGGCGCTGCTGCGGTGATGGCCGCCGAGCCGGTGGTCAAGGCGCGCGCCGAGCAGGTCACGGTGGCGGTGGCCACGGTGGTGGTGTTCGGCACGCTGGCGATCTTCCTGTACCCGGCGCTGTTCGAGCTGAACCGGCACTGGGCGCTGATCCCCGGCGGCGCCAACGGGTTCGGCATCTACGTCGGATCGACCATCCACGAGGTGGCCCAGGTGGTGGCCGCAGCACGTTCGGTGGGCCCGGACGCAGCCAACTCGGCCGTCATCGCGAAGATGGTTCGAGTAATGATGCTGGCGCCGTTCCTGGTGATGCTGTCGGCTTGGCTGGCGCGCGACAGCACCCTGCAAGCCCTAGTGGAGGCAGAGCATGCTCACGCCAAGGGTCAACTCGCTGTGCCCTGGTTCGCCTTCGGCTTCGTCGCGGTCGTGTTGCTCAATTCGCTGCAATGGCTGCCGGCGTCGGTGGTGGCAGTGACGACCGAGATTGACACCGCGCTGCTGGCGATGGCGATGGCTGCGCTCGGCCTGGCCACGCACATCGGCGCCATTCGCAAGGCCGGGGCCAAGCCGCTGCTGCTGGCGTTGATCTTGTTCGGCTGGCTCATCGTCGGAGGCGCGCTCATCAACCGCTGGGTGCCGGCCCTGCTGGGCTGAAGCCTCGAATTCACGGCCCAGGGCCCTGACCCTAAATTTCTTTGCACGCTCTGGAATAGACCGCATGCCGACGCCGTCTGCTCTTTTGTCGGGACCTATCTGACCCTTCGTCCCGCACTCACCCCCCTTCACTTCACACCAACCCTTCATCGGAGCCCACAATGTTCAAGACTTTCGCTTTCGCCGCCACCGCCCTGACGCTCGCCTCCGGCAGCGCCTTCGCCGCCCCCAGCGACGACGCCCGCACGCACTTCCAGGCCATCGCCTCGGGCGACACCCAGATCGTCATGCGTGCCTATGCCGACCAGGCCCAGCTGAACTGGGTAGGCGGCCCACTCGACGGCACCTATGCCACCACCGATGCCATTCGCGGCACCTGGGAGAAGTTCGGCAAGGCCGTCGGCCCACTGAAGCTCACAGTCGGCCAGATTGAAGAATCGGCCAACCCCAAGGGCGCCACCGTCTCGGCCAACGTCGTCTTCGAAGGCAAGATGCCCATCAAGGTGCGCTACGTGCTGACGTTCCGTGAAGGCAAGATCGTCAGTGAAACCTGGCAGATCGACCCCAAGCTGGCGGTGGCTGCGGCTTACTGAACGGCACGCAGCGTGGCTACTCTCCACCAGACCCCAAAGGACAACCCCATGAAGCACCTTTCGACTCTGGCCGCGCTGCTGATCACAGCGGCTTCCTTCGCGGCACCACTCACCGGCGCTATGGCTGCCGACGCGCCGGCCAAGCTCGCCAACGGCGCGCTGGTCGACGCCAAGGGCATGACGCTCTACACCTTCGACAAGGACGTGGCAGGCAGCGGCAAGAGCACCTGCAACGGCGGCTGCGCCGCGCTGTGGCCGCCCGCGATGGCCGCCGCCAGCGACCAACCCGCCGGTGCATACACGATCGTCATGCGCGACGACGGTGCGCGCCAGTGGGCCTACAAGGGCAAGCCGGTCTACACCTACCAGGCCGACCAGAAGCCCGGCGACCGCGCCGGCGACAACTTCAAAGACGTCTGGCACATCATCAAGGAATGACATTTGCTGTCGACTTCCGTCCAGTCCCTCAGGCCACGCCCCCCCGATGCAAGACGACGCAAGCCTGCTGAGCTGGGTGCCGCGCCTGCGCCGCTATTCGCGCGCGCTGGTGAACAACCGTGACGACGCCGACGATCTGGTGCAGGACACGCTGGAGCGGGCCTGGGCCAAGTCGAACCTGTGGGGCGGCGTGGCCGACATGCGCGCCTGGCTCTTCAGCATCATGCACAACCTGCACGTCGATGGCGTGCGCCGTCCCAGGCTGCACACCGTGACCATGGACGACGACACGCCCGAAGTGCCGGTGGCGCCGACACAAACCGACAGGCTGGCTGTACTGGATCTGCAGGCTGCACTGGACTTGCTGCCCGTCGAGCAGAAGGAAGTGCTTCTTCTGGTGACGCTGGAAGACATGGCCTATGCCGATGTGGCGCAGGCCCTGGGTATCCCCATCGGCACCGTGATGTCGCGCCTGTCGCGAGGCCGTGAGCGCCTGCGCGGCCTGATGGAAGGCCGCGCAGAACCGGTGCGGCTGAAAGTCGTCAAATGAATGTATTGCGAAGCAACCCATGAATACCGACCGTCCGCCACCGTCCATTCCCCCGGTCACCGAGGCCGACCTGCATGCGTTCGTTGATGGCCGCCTGCCCGCTGAGCGCCAGGTCGAGATCGCCGCTTATCTGGCCGCACGCCCTGAAGACGCGCAGCGCCTGGAGGCCTACCGGGCGCAGAAGCGCGAACTGCACGCCTTGTTCGATCCCGTGCTGGATGAACAGCCGCCGCAGCGCCTGCTGAAATCGGCGCGCCCGCGCGCCGTGCCGCAGACGCCTTGGTACCTCCAGCGCCTGGCCGCTGGGATCGCCATCGCCGTCATCAGCGGCGCGACTGGCTGGGGCTTGCGGGGCGGCCTGCCCGCGGGGGGCGACGATGCCGGCCGCATGGCCGCCGCGGCACCCGCCGAGCGCGGCCTGACGCTGGCGTCAGCGGGCGGCTTCGCGCAGCGCGCGGCGGTGGCTCACGCGGTATACAGTCCCGACGCGCGCCGCCCGGTCGAGGTGGACGCGGCGCACGAGGACCAGTTGGTGGCATGGCTGTCCAAGCGCATGGGCGCGCCGATGAAGCCGCCGCACCTGCAGGCCCAGGGCTACACGCTGGAAGGCGGGCGCCTGTTGCCGGGTGGCCAGGGGCCGGTTGCGCAGTTCATGTACCGCAACGAGCTCGGCAGCAAGCTGACGCTGTACGTGTCCAACGATGTCGCCGACGTGGGCAGTGCCGCGAGGCCGGACAAGGCACTGCAGGCCGGCGTGAAGAACACAGACACGGCCTTCCGCTTCGCACGCGAAGGTGCGGTCAATGTCTTCTACTGGGTCGACGGTCCCTTCGGCTACGCCCTGTCGTCCGACGCCGACCGCAGCGTGCTGGCGCAGGTGTCGGCCGAGGTCTATCGGCAACTTGGCACCCCGCGCTGAAGGCCAGGGCGGCGTCGGCGCGACGCGCTGTCGGCTCGCGCCAGGGAATGAAACGGCCTGAGCCGCGCTCTTGACCTGAAGCAAGCGCTGGGCAGTGGTTCATCGGCGGCTGCTGGCCCACGACCCAAGCGATCACTCTCCACACCAACTCAGAAAGCAAACATGACCACCCAACGCCGCGACATTCTCAAGTACACCCTGGCCGCCGCGGCAGCCAGCGCGCTGCCCGCAGCACATGCCCAGGCCCCGTCCGGCGCTTCAGCGGGAGCCGCAGCGACCGGCATCGACCCGCGCGATCGCGTCTTCATCACCAATGAAGACTCCAACACGCTGGTGGTCATCGACCCGAAGACCAACACCGTCGAGTCGACGATCAACCTGACCAGCTTTGACGAAGACCCTCGTCCCCCGTTTCGCTTTGTGACGGCCGGCGTGGCGCCAACGCACGCGGCGATGGTCCACAAGCCGCTGTACCACGGCTGTATCGATGCGCACGGCGCGGTGCCGTCGCCCGATGGCCGGTTGCTGGCCACCAGCGGGCGCGGCTCCAGCAACATTTATCTGATCGACGCCGAGCAGCGCCGCGTCATCGGCAACACACCCAACCCTGCGTCTGGGCCCACCACCAACCCCGAGCGCCTGAGTAGTGGCCTGCTGCTGGGCCGCGAACCGCACGAGCCCACTTTCACGCGCAACGGCCGCGAGCTGTGGGTCACGCTGCGCGGTGAAGACCGCATTGCCATCGTCGGCGTCGATCGTGCCGTTCGCCAGCTCAAGGGGGCCGACAGCCCGGGCTCCAGCGCGGTTCGCCAATACCTGCCCACGCTGAGCGGCCCGGCGCAGGTGTGGTTCAACCGTGAGGGTACGTTGGCCTTTGTGGCCAGCCAGAAGGTGTCGAAGATCGACGTGTTCCGCGTCAACCCCGGCGCGGATGGCCACAGCCAACCGCAGCGGCTGACCACGCTGGACATCAGCGCACAGGACAAACCCGGCTTCACGCCCTTCATGAAGACCACACCCGACGGTGCCGAGGTGTGGTTCTCGCACAAGCTGGCTGATGCGGTGTCTTGCCGCTCGACGCAGGGTGGCTTCGACCTGATCGACACCGTGCCGCTGGGCATGGGCGCGCGGCCCAACCACGTTGAGTTCGTGCGCAATGCGCGCGGCAGCGTGGTCTATGCCAGCCTGGCGCGCATCGACGATGGTGGCCCCGGCGGCGTGGCGTCGAGCCCGATCGCCATCATCGACCGCAGCGCTCCGGGCGGACAGCGCAAGGTGGTGGGCACCTTCTCCAGCCGTGGCCGCGAGTCGCACGGGTTGTGGACCAACCCCGAGAACACGCTGCTGTATGTGGCCCACGAACAGGACGAGCTGCCCGGCACGCCCAACGCGGGCCAGACCGTGTGCAGTGCATTTGATGTGAGCGACCCGCTGCGCCCGACCTTCATTGCGCAGATCCCCCTGGGCAATCTGACGCTGCCCTCTGGCGCGCTGCGCAACAAAAAGAGCATCAACCTCGTCTACGTGCGTGTGGGCGAGAAGGGCCAGACGGCATGAGCGGCGCGCACACCAGCCACGGCGCCAGCGCCGCGCACACCAGCGCATTCCAGCGGGATATGGACGAATCGATGGCCCGCATGATGCAGGCCATGCACAGCCCGGGCTACGCAGGCCAGGCCGACCAGGACTTTCTGGCGATGATGATTCCGCACCACGCCGGCGCTGTGGACATGGCGCGGCTGGTGTTGCAGCATGGGCGCGATCCTGTCACCCGGCAGTTGGCCGAGGAAATCATTGCCGGGCAGACGGTGGAGATCCAGAGCATGCAACGCCGACTGCACACCCTGCAGCAGCGCACAGCCAAAGGTGCGGAAGCGGAATTTCCGTCGCTGGGTGGGACGCGGGGGCCTTGATCGACAGCCCTAGGGAAAGTACCGATGAGCGCCACGGAATGAACCAAGCCACGCAGCGCTCTTGATCACCATGCTGCTCCAGTCTGCCGAGTCCCGCTATAACCAATGGGTGCGTGAGCACTACCGTTTTTTGCTGCGCAGTGCGTGGGCGCTCACTGGTTCGCGCGCCATTGCCGAAGACGTGGTGCAAGACTGTTTTGCCAACGCCTGGAAGCACCGGGAGCAACTGCGCGACGCTGCGCTGGCACGGGCTTGGCTCTTTCAGATCATGCGCCGCGCCGCCTTTCGCCAGGCCGCACCCAGCATGCAGTCGCTGGACGATGAAGAGCAGCCCGAGCAAGCGGCGCCCGACGCGGGGCTGGACGACAAACTCGATGTCGTCAAGGCGCTCGCGCGCCTGGCGCCCATCCACCGCGAGGTGCTGGTGCTGTTTTATTTCGACGACATGCCCACCGCCCAGATGGCCGAGGCGCTGGAGATCGCGCCCGGCACGGTGTTGTCGCGCCTAGCCCGTGCGCGCGACGCTTTGAAGCTGGCCATGGGGGTACCTGCGACACCCAAGGCCGATGTCAACGTTACCCCGTTTCGCAGGACCAAGACATGAGCCCCGATACCGACGCGCCTTTCCTGCCCGACAGCGAATTCGATTTGCGCGCGCGCGCCGAGTTGGCGATCGCCTTCGAGGCCAGCGACGCACCGGCACACCTGTACCGAAAGCCGCAGCCGCTGCTGGCGCGACGCGGCTTGCAGCGTTTTCTGGCTGCGCTTTTGCTGGCCGGTGGCACCAGCGGCGGGGTGCTAGCCGTGCGACCGCCAGCGATGGTGCGCGACGCGATCGACCACGAATACCACGAGCGCAGCTTGCGGGGCAGTTTCATGGAGCAGCGCCAGTTGCTCATGCACCTGGGCATGCGGGACGCCAACGTGGTGCCCGGGTTTCCCCAACTCATGCGGCCATGCGATATCGAAGGTCACCTCGCTTACCACCTCACCACGTTCTTCGAGAAGGGCGGCATGGTGACGGTGTATGCCTTTGACCAGCCTGTGGACCTGCGCGAGGCCAGCGGCTGGTGGAGCAACGTGCACTGGAAGGTGATCCGCTCGCGCGAGGGCAAGCCCTTGTTGCTGGTGGCCCAGAAAAAGAAGGCACTGGCGGTCGCGCAGACGGCACTGCAGGCACCTCCCGTGTCCGGGCCAGGCTGAGGCACCGCGTCCCTGTCAACGAATCAACCGCTCACCCCTTTCACCCCAACCGGCGCACGACGCCCAACCACCGGAGACCCCAGAAATGAACCAACAACCCACCTCGCTCCCCCGGCGCCACCTGCTGGCCGGCAGCGGCGCTGCTTTGGCTGCCGTTGGTCTGGCCAGCTTTGGCCGCACCGCAGCCGCTGCTGGTGAGACCGCGCCCGTCGCCGTGGCCGGTGCTGCCAAGCCTCTGCCAGCGTACGTGGGCTGGAAGGACCCGGCCAGCCTGATCGTGCACAGCAGCACCACCATTGAGACCAAGCGCAGTGTGTTCGGCACCAGCGTAATCACGCCGTCCGAGCAGCTCTACATCCGCAACAACCTGCCCGCGCCCGACGTCTCGATCCTGGGCAACCGCGATGCCTGGGAGATCAACATCGAGGGGGTGAAGAACCCGCGCAAACTCACGCTGGGCGACCTCAAGCGCATGGGCATCGAGACCACGGCGATGGTGTTGCAATGCTCTGGCAACGGACGCGGCTACTTCCCCAACAAGCCCAGTGGAACGCCTTGGCAAGTGGGCGCAGCAGGCTGTGTGGTGTGGAGCGGTGTGCCGGTGCGCTGGGTGGTGGATGCCCTGGGCGGCGTGGAGGCCGGCATGGCCTACCTCACCGGCACAGGCGGCGAAAAACTCCCCGATGGACTGGACCCCAAGAGCGTGATCGTGGAACGCTCGGTGCCTGCTGCCGCACTCGCCGATGCCCTGCTGGCCTGGGAAATGAACGGTGTGCCGATTTCGCTGGCCCACGGCGGCCCACTGCGCTTGATCGTGCCGGGTTACACGGGCGTGAACAACATCAAGTACGTCAAACGCCTGGCCTTCACCGCTCAGGAGACCGACGCACGCATCATGTCGCACGGCTACCGCATTTCACCGCCCGGCGCGAAGGGCGACCCGTCGCAGCCATCGGTGCAGGAAATGACGGTGAAGTCGTGGATCAACGGTCCCGGCACGGACGGCGCCCCGCTTAAAGCGGGTGACACACAGATCCATGGCGTGGCGTTTGGCGGCATGAACGCGGTGGCCAAGGTCGAGGTTTCTCTGGACGGCGGAAAAACCTGGCAGCTCGCGCGCATGGTGGGGCCCGACCTCGGCCGCTTTGCGTGGCGGCAGTTTGTTTTTGCGGCACGCCTGCCGGCGGGCCAGTTCACCCTGGCGAGCCGAGCCACCGACACCGCAGGCAACGTGCAGCCCGAACAACGCATGGAAAACGCGGGCGGCTACAACAACACCAGCTGGGCCGACCACGCCGTGAAAGTGAGCGTGGCATGAAGCGCACAATCCAAAAACACGCGTTGGTCGCTGCCCTGTGGTCGTTGGCATTCACAGTGCTGCCCGTGCACGCCGCCGACGATGCCGCGCAACTTCAACAAGGCAAGGTGTTGTTCGGCCAAGGCGCGGTGCCTGCCTGCGCCCTGTGCCATGCGCTCAAGGACGCGGGAGCCGAAGGCGCCGTGGGCCCCAGCCTGGACGAGCTCAAGCCCGATGCCAAGCGCGTGGCCACCGCGCTGCGCAACGGGATTGGGCAGATGCCGTCCTACAACGGCAAACTCAGTGATGCGCAAATTGCCGCCCTGGCGGCCTACGTGGCCAAGGCTTCGGGTGGATCAAAGTGATGGCTGGTTGGCCACAGCGCTGCTGCGCCAACTGACAAAAAGGACGGGATCACCTGCAAACAGCGATCCCGACTGAGTGGCTGACCCAGGGCGGGTCAGCCACTCACCATCACTTGCCTGGTTTGATGTCGGGGACCACCATCCAGCCAGCCCCCATCATCACAACCGCCGGGAACTTCTCGCCGGCCTAAGTCTTGCCCAGCATGGCCTTGTGCTCGCGGTAAGCCATCAACGCTGGCGACACGCCCAGGTGATTGATCGCACCATGCTTGATGCTGCTGCAGTCTTGCTCGTCGAGCTTGCAGATCTCTGCACGCTGTTGTCAACTCTCTAGCAATGTCAACTACGCGCCTGAAACCTGTCTCTGCGCCTTACCACGATGCATGAATAGGAGTGATCGCAATCCGGCACGCCAAGGGCATGCACGTTGAAAACTCGAACGGCAGCAACCGCTGCATTGGAGCCACTCAGGATACGGCTTCTCCTGCCGCAGTTGGCCATCTCCGGGTGGGTGTTTGGGTCGCTGCAAACCCGATGGATTCCAACGTTGAGCCTGTCCTCGTCAGTGCGATGTAGCTGGACGTGTCTGGCTCCACAGATCCAGTTCGCTGCGGCGCCAGGCCACGGCACGCACACCGAGGCGAACCGGGCAGGGGAACTGTTGTTGGGCCATGAGCCTGTAGATCGTGGATCGACCCAAGCCCGTCATCTGCATGACGGAAGGCATGCGCAGAAACACGGTCGGCACTTGATCATGAAAATCTGGTGGTGGGCTGGATGGCTGCTGCACGGTGTTCTCCCGGTGGAGGCATGCCGCTACTTTAGGGTCCGATTGGGACCCACGTCGCGCTGGATTCGCTGAGAAATCTAGCCGATAGAGTTCTGTCACCGAGCCCCTGAACGTTTTCGATGCCGTCTGAGCAAGGTCGGTCTGTTGCGATACGGACACATGAATGTATCCGTGGAGAATTCGGACACGTGTCGGACACGGAGGATCTAGAAAACAAAAAAGTCAGCAGGCGCTAACCTGCTGACTCTCGTGTTTCTTGGCTCCCCGACCTGGACTCGAACCAGGGACCTGCGGATTAACAGTCCGTCGCTCTACCGACTGAGCTATCAGGGAACAGCCTCAAATTATAGCGTCATTTTTTTGGTTTTCTGAGTGCTCTCCAACTTTCTCAAAATTGTGTCTCGAAGGCCACGCGCAGCGTGCGCGAGGCGGCCGGGAACAGGTAGCTATGCTCGTACTGGAAGGGCGCTTCCTGGAAGTAGCGGCGGTCGAACAGGTTGTCCACCGCGACCACCCAGTTGGCGGGTCGGCCCTGCACGCGCGTGTCGTAGCGCAGCGCTGCATCGACCCGGGTCCAGGAGCCGAGCTGGAGCTGGTTGTTCGGGGTGATGGCCCGTCGGCCTTCGTGGCTGAGGTGCGCGCTGGCCTTCAGGCCGGGCACCGCCTCGATGGTCCGGCTGACATCGCTGCGCAGCACCCAGCGCGGCACGTTGGTCGGACGCAGTCCGTTCAGCGTGGGGTTGATGGTGCTGCCCTGGCGCTCGGCGTCGATCCAGGTGACGCTGGCGTTGTAGTCCCAGGCGCCGGTGGTGCGGCCGCCGCCCAGCTCGATGCCCTGGTGGCGCGCCGATCCGTCGATCACGCGGGTGCAGCTGTTGGGCGTGCCGCTGCAGGCCGGCTGATCGCCGCTGACCGGGCGGTTGATGCGGAAGTAGGTGAGGTTCCAGCGCGCGCTGTCGTTCAGCGAACGGATGCCCGCTTCCCATTGCCGGCTCTTGAGCGGCGGCAGGGCCGCGCCCTGGTTGGTGTAGCGCGCGCGGCCCGGCGCCACTTCCGACTCCACGCCCTGGCCCCAGCTGGCATACACGGTGCGCTGTGCGTCCAGCTGCAGGCTGGCCGCGAGCCACGGGGTGGTGAAGCTGTCCTGGTAGCGGGTGGCACGCGGGTCGGTGCCGGTGCGGATGCTGTCGCGCTCCAGCCGGGTGTGGCGCAGGCCGGTCCAGGTCTGGAAGGCGTCGCTCCAGCGGATCACGTCGGTCGCGAAGAACTCGGTGCTGCGCTCGGTGCGGTTGGTGAAGGGGTCAACGATCTGGGGGTTGGGGGCCAGCGCGGGCAGCGTGAACAGGTTGCCGCCGGCGATGAAGCCGGAGTCGTTGGCGCGGGTCTGGCCGCGCAGCGTGAAGCGGCTGACCAGAACGCCCGCCGTGAGCTTGTGGCGCAGGCCGCCGGCCTCGATGTCGCCGTTGATGCGCCATTGGGCTGCATGGGTGGTGCGCCGTTCGTTCTCGCTGCGGTAGTCGTAGAGGTCGAAGTCGCCGTTGCTGCAGTAGCGGTCGAAGTTGTTCTCGGCGCTGCAGCCGAAGGGGTAGGCCAGGTAGTCGTCGGTCTTCAGGCGCTGGCTGCCCAGCTGGGCCTGCCAGTTCCACTGGCTGTTGATGGCCTGGGTGAAGCGCAGGCTGCCGCTGAAATTGCGGAAGTCGGTGGGCTGCGACCAGGGCTGGCTGTTGATGTTGATGCGCGGGTCGGCGGGCGGCAGGGCGGTGCCCAGCAGGCTCAGGCCCGGCACCGTGGCCTGGCGGCGGCGGCTGATCTCGAATTCGCCTTCCAGCAAGCTGTCGCGCGAGAGGCGCGCGTCCAGGGCCACGGCCAGCAGCCCGCGCTGGCCTTCGGTGCCCCGTGCCTCGGTGTTCAGGCGTTCGCCGGCGATGTTCACCCGCCAGCCCAGACTGCCTTCGCCGGCGCGCCCGCTCATGTCCAGGTGCACCAGGGCGTTGCCGTCTTCATTGACCTCGGTGCGGAAGGTGCGGGTCGGCTGCGCGGTGGGCCGCTTGACCATCAGGTTGATCAGGCCACCCGGCGCGCTGGTGCCGGCCTGGATGCCGCTGGTGCCCTTGAGCAGCTCCACCCGTTGCAGGTGGTCCAGCGGCAGGCTGGTTTCGGCGCTGATGGGCAGGCCCTCGCGGCGGAAGTTGTAGGTGTTGTCGATGACGAACCCACGCACGCTGGCGTAGTCGTAGTAGCCGACCGCGTTGTAGGCGTCGCTGACCGAGGCGTCGAGCTTGTAGAGGTCGCTGATGCGGCGGGCACCGGTCTCGCTGATGGTCCGGTTTTCGATGACGGTGGTGCTGATGGGCACGCTGCTGGCCGGCTGGTCGCCGAAGCCGGTGACGTCGGCCGGCGCAGCGTCGCCGGCACTGCGGATGGTGACCGCCGGCAGGGTGGCTTCGGTGTTCTGGGCGTGTGCCTGCAAGGCGGTCAGGCACGCGACGGTAATCAGCGAAAGGGCTGCGGGGCGCAGCGTGTGCAGTGGGGGTCGTGCCATGTGTGTGGTCCGGTCGGACTCGTTATGGCAGGTGGGCTGGGCCCGCGCCGCGCAGCACGGGCAGGCCGGCGCACGGTTCGGGCTTTTGCTTCCCTGCGCGAGGATTACCTCAATCAGGTTCAAAGGGACTTTCTCAGTCGCGGTCCTTGCAGGCCGCAACACCCCTAGCGGAAGGCGCCATCGCTGGCGCGGACGGGATTCTAGTTCAGCCGCCCACGCCCAGCAGGCGGTGGAGTTTCGGGCTGGTGGTGGTGTATTGCAGCAGCGTGCGCTGTTCGGGGAAGAGCCGGGCGGCGGCGGCGAAGGCGGCCAGGGTGGCCTCGTGGAAGCCGCAGAGGATCAGCTTCTTCTTGCCCGGGTAGGTGTTGATGTCGCCCACGGCGTGGATGCCGGGCACGCTGGTCTCGAAGCCGGCGGTGTCGACCACCAGCTGCTTGCGCTCCATGGCCAGGCCCCAGTCGGCAATGGGTCCGAGCCGGGGCGACAGGCCCAGGCAGACCAGCAGGGCATCCAGCGGCTGTACCCGAGTCTGGTCGTCGGGGGTGACGATCTCGATGCCGGTCAACCTGCCGTCCTGCACTTTCAGGCCCAGGGGCTGACCGATGCTGCGCCTGATGAGGCCCTGATCGGTCAGGGCCTGGAGCCGGGCGAGGTCGGGCGCATCGGCCTGGAACACGTCGCGCCGGTGCAGCAGGGTGATGGACGCGGGCCGGCGGGCGGCATCGGCCAGCCGCAGGGCCCAGTCCACCGCGTGTTCCTCGCCGCCGTGCACTACCACCTGCAGGCCGGCAAAGGCTTCGGGATCCTGGGACCGGTGGAACACCTGGATGCCCTCGAACGCCTCGATGCCCTCCAGCTTGAGCGGCCGTGCCTGGAAGGCGCCCACCCCGGCCGCAATGAACACGCTGCGGGCGATGAAGCCGGTGCCGGCGGAGGTCTGCACATCGAACCGGGCGTCTTCGCGGCGGGTGAGGCCGGTGACGGTCTGGCCCAGGTGCAGGCTGGGCGCGAATGGACGCACCTGCTGCTGCAGCCGGTCCATCAGTTCCTGGCCGCTGCACACCGGCAGGCCGGGGATGTCGTAGATGGGTTTGCCGGGGTACAGCTCGGCGGGCTGGCCGCCGCCCCCGGGCAGGGCGTCGATGACGTGGCAGCGGATGTCCTGCAGCCCGAGCTGGAACACCTGCCACAGGCCCACCGGACCCGCGCCGATGACCAGCGCATCGGTCTCGATGGGTGCGCCGGTCATGGACTTCAGCGGGCCAGCTGGTCCAGCTTGCCGGTCTTGTCTTTCCAGTCGTCGGCGTCCGGCAGCGGCGCCTTGCGCTTGGTGATGCTCTTCCAGCCCGGCAGGCGGGCCAGTTCGGCGTTGAGCGCCGTCATGTGCACCTGGTCCTTGGGCAGGTCTTCCTCGGCGTAGATGGCGCTCACCGGGCACTCGGGAATGCACACCGCGCAGTCGATGCACTCGTCCGGGTCGATGGTGAGGAAGTTCGGGCCTTCGCGGAAGCAGTCCACGGGGCAGACATCGACGCAGTCGGTGTATTTGCAGCGGATGCAGGCTTCGGTGACAACGTGGGTCATGGTGTGGGCGGAATTCGGGGGAAACCCGGATTTTAGGGGGTTCGGCGGCGGTCTTCAGCGCACCAGCACAGCACCCGCAGTGCGGTGGCTGGCGGTGTCCACCAGCACCAGCGAACCGAGCTGACGCGAGCGCCCGAACGGCAGCGTGGCCAGCGGCTCCTGCAGGCTGAATTCGATGTGGCCGATGGCGTTGGGTTCCAGTTCGGTCGCGTCCTGTTCGGCCAGGGTGTGGATGTCCAGCCGGTGCACGATGCGCTTGACCTTGGCCTTGACCCAGCGGTGGCCATGCAGGGCCCAGTAGACCCTGCCGGGGACCAGGTTTTCGTCGTCCATCCAGGCCACGGTGGCGCTGATCTCGCGGCTGTGGTGGAAACCTTCGTGGCCATCGGCGTCCAGCAGCCAGTCGCCACGCGACACATCGACCTCGCGGTCCAGCACGATGCCGGCGCTGTGGCCTGCCGACACATCGGCCGGGCGACGCACATGTTCCAGCACCTGGGCCACCGTGGCGGTCTGTCCGTTCGGGGCGATGCGCACGCGCTGACCCGGCACCACGCTGCCGGCGGCCACACGGCCCCAGAAGATGCGCCGGCCCTGCGAGGTGTCCGAAGAGCTGCTGAACTTCTCCACCCACTGCACCGGAAAGGCCAGCGGCAGGGCGGTGTCGGCCGGGGTCACCGGCAGCCGTTCCAGCAGCTCCAGCAGGGTGGGGCCATGGTAGCCGCACCAGCCATCGGCCTCGGCGGCATCGACCACGTTCCAGCCCTTCAGAGCCGACACCGGCACGGTGGCCACCACCGGCAGACCGGCCTGTTCGGCAAAAGCAGCCAGCGCCGCGCCGATGTGGGCGAAGGCGGTGGTGCTGTCGTCCACCGCATCGAGCTTGTTGATGGCAAACACCACCGAAGGCACGCGCAGCAGCTGCAGCAGCAGGCTGTGCCGGCGGGTCTGCGGCAGCAGGGCCAGCTGTGGGTTGCGCCAGTCCAGCTTGGTCGCGTCCACCAGCACCACGGCGGCGTCGGCACTGGAGGCGGCCGTGACCATGTTGCGGGTGTACTGCTCGTGGCCCGGGGCGTCGCCGATGATGAACTTGCGCGCCTCGGTGCTGAAGTAGCGGTAGGCCACGTCGATGGTGATGCCCTGTTCGCGCTCGGCCGACAGGCCGTCGGTGAGCAGGGCCAGGTCGGTCTGGCCCTGGCGCTGCACGCCGGCCAGGTGGTCTTGCAGCACGGCCTTGCTGTCGACCAGCAGGCGGCCGATCAGGGTGCTCTTGCCGTCGTCCACGCTGCCGCAGGTGATCAGGCGCAGGGCGGCGGAGGTGTCCACGGCGGCGGCTTGGGCGGTGTCGGTGCTCATCAGAAGTACCCGTCTTTCTTGCGTTTTTCCATCGAGGCGTCGCTGGTCTTGTCGTCCATGCGGGTGGCGCCCCGTTCACTGACCTCGGCGGCCAGGGTCTCGATCACGATGTCGGCCGGCGTGGCGGCGGTGCTCTCCACCGGGCAGGTGCAGGTGATGTCGCCCACGGTGCGGAAACGCACGTCGCGCAGTTCCACCGTCTCGCCGTCTCGCGGCGGGGTGAGCTCGGTGACGGGTACCAGCAGGCCGCGGCGGTCGACCACCTCGCGCCGGTGGGTGTAGTAGATGGAGGGCAGGCCGATGTTCTCGCGGGCGATGTATTGCCACACGTCCAGCTCGGTCCAGTTGCTGATGGGGAACACCCGGAAGTGTTCGCCCATGTGCAGCCGGGTGTTGAACAGGGTCCAGAGCTCGGGCCGCTGGGCCTTGGGCTGCCATTGGCCGAAGCTGTCGCGGTGGCTGAAGATGCGTTCCTTGGCGCGGGCCTTTTCCTCGTCGCGCCGGGCACCGCCGATGAGTGCATCGAAGCGGAATTCCTCGATGGCCTCCAGCAGCGTGACCGACTGGTGCACGTTGCGGCTCTCGCCCGGGTGGGCCAGGCGCACGGTGCCGCGCCGCATGGAGTCTTCGACGCTGCGCACGATGAGTTCGGCACCCAGTTCGCGGGCGCGGTGGTCGCGGAAGTCGGTCACCTCGGGGAAGTTGTGGCCGGTGTCGATCATCAGCAGCGGGTACGGAATGCGACCGGCGCCGAACGCCTTCTCGGCGCACTTGAGCATGACCAGCGAATCCTTGCCGCCCGAGAACAGCAGGGCAGGGCGTTCGAAGGCACCGGCCACTTCGCGCAGGATGAAGATGGTTTCCTCTTCCAGCGCGTCGAGGTGGGCGTTGCTCAGCTGGTGGCCGTCGGCCTGCAGGGCGGTCTGGATCACGGGGGATTCGGTGCGGGCGTTCATGCGGGATTCCGTTCGGTACGTGGGGTCGGCAGGCTCGATGCGGCGGGTTGCACATGCAGGCCGCATTCCTTGGCGTTGTCCTGTTCCCACCACCAGCGTCCGGCGCGGAAGTCCTCGCCGACGCTGATGGCGCGGGTGCAGGGCTCGCAGCCGATGCTGGGGAAAAACCGGTCGTGCAGCGGGTTGTAGGCCAGGCCGTGCTCGGCCACGAAGTGCCAGACGTCGCCCCAGGTCCAGTCCACCAGCGGGCTGACCTTGACGCGGCCCGGTTCCTGCACCACCTCGGCGGCTTCGGCGCGGGCGTTGGACTGTTCGCGGCGCAGGCCGGTGATCCAGCCATCCACGCCGGCGAGTGCGCGCGAGAGCGGCTCCATCTTGCGCAGCTCGCAGCAGGCCTTGCGCAGGCCCACGCTGCGGAACATGGCGTCATCGCCCTCGGTCCTGACGAAGTGCACCACTTCTTCCTGCACCGGGTGGTAGCGGTCGATGGTGCGGCCATAGCGCTGCTCGATCTGCGGGATCAGCGCCAGCGTTTCGGGGTGCAGCCGGCCGGTCTCCAGCACGAAGATGCGGCTGCGGATGCCGGCCAGGTGGATCAGGTGGGTGACCACCACGTCCTCCACACCCAGGCTGGACGCCTGGGTCAGGCGGGGGTGGGTGGCCGCCACGTCGCGCAGCAGCGCGATGGCCCGCTCCACGCGTTGTGCGTACTGGGCAGAGGGGTGGTTGTAGAGGTCGAGGGCGCTCATGGGGGGAATCCGGTTCAGGCCGTGGCGGCGGTGTCGCGCACGAACAGCGGTGCGGCCTGCACCGCATCGCCCTGGTAGAAGGCCGGGTACTGGGCCAGCAGGCGCCGGCCGTGGGCCAGGTCCTGGTCGGCGCGCAGCACCGCCTGGGTGAAGCCGCTGCGGGCCATCTGCACCAGCTGGTCGATCAGCACGTCGCCGGTGGCCCGGATCTGGCCGTCAAATCCGAGGCGGCGGCGCAGCAGGAAGGCCTGGCTGAAGGCGCGGCCGTCCACAAATTTGGGGAACTGCAGTTCCACCACGTCGATGCCGTTCAGGTCGGCCTCGCGCGGGTCGGCGTCGTTGGCCAGCACCAGCCGCCGGGCTTCGGCCTCGGGGGCCTGAAAGTCGCCTGCGCTGAAGAGTTCGATGCTCATGGGGTGTCCTTGGTCGGGGTCAGGCGGTGGCGGTGTCTGCACGGGCCGTGGCGGTGCGCACCGCGTGGGCGGCGGCCTTGAAGGCGTCCGGGCCGGTGCGGCGCAGCGTGGCCAGGAAGGTCTCGCCGTCGGTACGTTGCTGGCGGTAGGTGTCGAGCAGGGCCTCGATCACGTCGACCACCTCGCTGGCAGCAAACGACGGGCCGATCACCTTGCCGGGCTGGGCCGTGCCGGACAGACGCGTGCCGTCGGAGCCGCCGAGGGTGATCTGGTACCACTCCTGTCCGTCCTTGTCGACGCCCAGGATGCCGATGTGGCCGCTGTGGTGGTGGCCGCAGCTGTTGATGCAGCCGCTGATGTGCAGGTCGATCTCGCCGAGGTCGTGCAGCTCGTCGAGGTCGCGGTAGCGCTCCAGCAGGGCTTGTGCCAGCGGCAGCGAGCGGGCGTTGGCCAGGTCGCAGAAGTCGCCGCCGGGGCAGCTGATCATGTCGGTCAGCAGGCCGATGTTGGGTCGGGCCAGGCCCAGGCGGCGGGCTTCGCGCCACAGCTCGGGCAGGGCGTCGCAGCGCACCCAGGGCAGCAGCAGGTTCTGGTCGTGGGTGACGCGGGCTTCGCCGGCCGAGAACCGGTCGGCCAGTTCGGCTGCGCGCTCCAGCTGCTCGGCGGTGGCGTCGCCCGGGGCCTGGCCGATGCGCTTGAACGACAGCGTGACGGCGCGCAGGTCCGGGTTGCGGTGCGGCTGCACGTTGCGGGTGAGCCAGCGGCTGAACTCGATGTCGTCTTCGGCAGCGGCCTTGAGGATGTGGGCGATCTTGGCGTCGGCGCTCTTGCGGTCGCAGGCCAGGTCCGGCGGCACGAAGCAGGCGCTGACGCGGTCGAGCTCGGCCTGGGTGATGGTGTGGGGAGCGCCGTCGATCTCGACGATGTCGCGGTACTCGGCCTCGACCTGATCGACGAAGGCCTGGCCCTCGGCCTTCACCAGGATCTTGATGCGGGCCTTGTAGGCGTTGTCGCGGCGGCCGAAGCGGTTGTAGGCGCGCACCACGGCTTCGAGGTAGTTGAGGATCTGGTGCCAGGGCAGGAATTCGCGCAGCACGGTGCCGATGATGGGCGTGCGACCCATGCCGCCGCCCACGCGCACCTGGAAGCCCAGCTCGCCGTCCACGTTGTGCAGCAGGCGCAGGCCGACGTCGTGCCAGGGGGTGGCTGCGCGGTCCTCGCGGGCGCCGGTGATGGCCACCTTGAACTTGCGCGGCAGGAAGGCGAATTCGGGGTGCAGCGTGCTCCATTGGCGCAGGATCTCGGCGAACGGGCGCGGGTCCGCCACTTCATCTACCGCCACGCCGGCCAGCGCATCGGTGGTGATGTTGCGGATGCAGTTGCCGCTGGTCTGGATGCCATGCAGGTTGGCGCTGGCCAGCAGGTCCATCACGTCGGCCGCGCGGGCCAGCGGGATCCAGTTGAACTGCACGTTCTGGCGGGTGGTGAAGTGCGCGGTGCGGTCCGGCAGCGTGGGCACCTGGCTCAGGCCGGCGTTGGCCTGGGAGGTGTCGTGCGCTTCCTTGTGGTCGTACTCGCGGGCGACTTTGGCCAGCACCCGCAGCTGGGCGCTGTTGATCTCGCCGTAGGGCACGGCCACGCGCAGCATGGGCGCGAAGCGCTGAACATACCAGCCGTTCTGCAGCCGCAGGGGCTTGAAGGCGTCGTCGGCCAGGGTGCCGGCCTGCCAGCGCTGGAGCTGGTCGCGGAACTGCGCGGCACGGCTTTGCAGGAAGGCCCGGTCGAATTCGTTGTATTGGTACATGGCGGCAGGGTTGCGAAGGCAGGTGCGAAGACGGGAGCGGATGGAAAAGGTCAGAAGGCGATCAGCTTGACGCCGGCATAGGCCAGCAGCACCGACAGCAGCGAGCGCACCAGGCGCTCGGGGGTGTGGCGCATCAGCCGGGTGCCCAGCCAGATGCCCGGCAGCGAGCCGGTCAGCAGCAGGCCCAGCAGCGACCAGTCCACCGAGCCCAGGGTGGCATGGCCCAGACCGGCCACCAGCGTCAGCGGGACGGCATAGGCGATGTCGGCGGCCACGATGCGCGGCAGCGGCAGCAACGGGAACAGCAGCAGCAGCACCGACACGCCGATGGCGCCGGCACCCACCGAGGTGAGCGTGACCAGCGAGCCGATGACCGCGCCGAACAGCACCGGCAGCGCCGGATGGCGGGCTCGGGTTGCGCGCTCGAGGTCGGCATCGGCCACGGTGCGTGGCAGCTGGCGACCGCGTGCGGCCTTGTAGAGCATGGCCGCTGCGGTGAGCAGCAGGGCCACGCCCAGGGTGCTGGTCATGAGCGACTGGGCTTGCGGCGATGCCGGCCCGAGCCGGTGCAGGGCATACAGCGTGGCCAGCGCGGCCGGGATGCTGCCCAGGCACAGCTGGCCGACCACGCGCCACGGCACCAGCTTCTGCCGGGCCAGGCTGACGGTGCCGCCCAGCTTGGTGAAGGCGGCGAACAGCAGGTCGGTACCGATGGCGAGATAGGGTTTGACGCCGAAGAAGAAGATCAGGATCGGCGTCATGAGCGAACCGCCGCCCACGCCGGTGAGGCCGACGATGAGTCCGACGGCAAAACCGGCAATGACGATGGCGTATTCGGGCATGGCCGGCACTGTAGGTGCCGGTCCTTATATGCCAAACGATTTTTTATTCATGCGGGTATGCCGCACGAGAATAAAGGGCTCAGGCCGACGCGCGCCGGCCCTGGCGCCAGGCAAAACGCGCCGGATCCACCGCCCCCCACAGGTCCGGCTCGGCCTGAACGGCCGCGTTGTCCATCTGTTCGGCCAGCCGCTGCGCGCACCAGGCGGCCAGGGTCAGGCCCCGCGAGCCCAGGGCGCAGAGGGTGAACAGCCCGGGCAGCCGGGGCGTGTCGGTCGGGCCGGGACGCCAGCGGCGCCGGTCCGGGCGGGCCTTTTCGGCCTCCCGCGCCGCC